>Ga0307479_10000322_pt1 | contig 43810 bp, 39 predicted proteins | sample atmos_gasesECM4C_FD_203743 | JGI IMG/M metagenome (GOLD analysis project Ga0307479, IMG submission 203743) | Hardwood forest soil microbial communities from Morgan-Monroe State Forest, Indiana, United States - atmos_gasesECM4C_515 | ecosystem: Environmental > Terrestrial > Soil > Temperate...
ACGAAGCGGCAGTCCTGGTCCAGGCAAAACCCCGTGCCGAACTTCATGGAGAAAGGGGCAACATACCTGATGTCGGGCTTGAAATAGGTGATGGGAAAGACCACTCGCTCGGGAACGAATTCCTGAGCGTACACCGAGAGGGCAAGGGCGAATAGGAGGAGTACAGGTCCCAGTCTTCGAGCGTGGAGTCTTTTGCTGGGGCGGGGTAAGACGTTGGGACGAGGGATGAGGACTTGCCTGCTGAGTGCGGAGCCCGCGAACAGGTTGATGAGAAGGAAATGATTTTGCACAGCCGTGTCGATCCCTCGCTGTAGATATCGGCAAGGTCTGTTTACCCTTTCCCAAAATTAGTGAGACCTCATGAACGAAGGTTCTGGGTTGTACGATTCGCGGTTATCTGCTGGACTTGACACGCTGGTGGGAACCAGATTTGGCAGAAAACACAAGGATCGGTTGCGACACATTTGCGCTGAGTTAAAGGCACTTCATGCTGGAAGCGATTCAGAGAGAGAGAGAGGCAGCATGATAAAAGTCGTATTTCGACGGTGCTCACAGGCGACACGCGCCATATGAATTAGTGTGTGTCTTTGCAAGTAAGAGAAAATGGGCTGGATGGGAAACCGCGGATGCAGACTTAAAATCCGCTGGTCCGAAAGGACTGTGGGGTTCGATTCCCCCTCCCGGCACCAGCGTGCGAGAAAGACAGTTAGGCGGCCGGTTGCTGAACTGGTGCAGATCGCGATTCGGTCGCAGTGCGCGGCCAGTCGGGATGCTCAAGTGCCGGGTTCGGGATGTATTTCCCGAAGTCTTCCCAAATTCGCTTATCGCCACTGCAGTCATACGTGCGGCAGATATGTGGACGATGTTCGTACACGCCACACTTCCCAGTCTCCCTGTCCTGGTGAACGCACCGGCCGTCGGAGCCTTGAGCGATTCCGTAGGGTTGGGCGTAGTTCCACTTGACGATTCTTTCGTCCAGATCTTGAGCGGTGAGCGAGAACCAGAGCTTGCAGCAAGCGCCGTGACACAGGGGGTAGCGCTTGGCACAATCAATTACGGGAGTGTCGCGAACGGAATATTTGTCCGGCGCTTCAACCATGTAGACCGTGGGAGCCACCGGCTTGGTCTCCGACAGGGACTTTCAGCGGCCTGCCGTGCGCTGCCTGAACAAAATATCGAGCGTTGTCTACGTTGCCTTCACTTCAAATTCGGCTCCGTCCTCGCTTAAGCGGAAGCGATCCCCTGCAGCCAGCAACTTGCTTTCGGTGATTCGAACCCAGCCGGCGGAATCGCCGCTGGAAGTTACCTGCCGGTAAAAAGTTCCATTGGTGGAGTGCAGATCTTCGATCCATATTCCGGGATTGGAGGAGTCCTGCCAGGCGCGGACATGTCTCCCGGAAATCTCGTCGGAGGAGAGCACAACGTTGGCCCGGGACGGGTTCCTTCCGATGACGATGCCCTCACTGTTGACCGCCACACTCTCGCCCTGGTACTCCCCGGAGACGCAATACAAGGAAAATACTCTCAAGGGAGTGATGCGTTGGCTTACCGGAGGTTCGCCCAAGGAGTTGACAGCATCGCAAGTCGTCGCCACCACGGGCAACAAAAAACATGCGTTCAGGAGGATGAGCAAGCTGGCGACCGAGCCGCTAACAAAAGGAATAAAAATCCATCCCAGCACATAGCTGATGGCGGAAAACAGGAACAGGATCTCATTCAACCGACGTCCCTCGCGCGAGTGCCGTTCAAGAAACTTGTTGTAGTCCCTGGCGAAACCCCACAGGACGGGGAATGCCCAAATAATGTTGAAGACGGGAATAAAACAATAGGCAATCGCGTTCACTGGTGTGGTTCGCGCATGTCCATCCTGAATCGATTTCCACATCTGGCCAAATACGAAGAGCATTACGGCGTAGAGAATCACTAAGGGCAAGAGCGGCCATCCCCACACGGAGCCGTTGTCACTGGCGCCATAGAACAAGAGAGAAAGCAGGATGGAGATCGAGATGGCTGCGAGGAGAAAGAGTTTGGGCAGATGGGCGGAGGAGGGGACGGGTGCAAGAGCGGTATCGTCGTAGTCTCTCAACGGTGGCGGCGGCGGGACTACGGGGCGGTGGACAATTTGGGCGACAAGCTTCGGCAACATCGCCTCGCGAAATTCCGCCACGGTTTGGAAGCGATGCTCAGCCTTCACGGCGAGAGACTTCAAAAGAGCCGCTTCGGAATTCGGAGGAATCTCGACGCCCATGCTGCTGGGAGGCATCAGATCGTCCTCGGCCAGCCTGTCCGGTGATTCGGGAGGAACCCGGCCGGTGATGGCTCGATAGAACGTGGCGCCGAGCGCATAGATATCCGTCCAAGGACCTTGCTTGCCACGACTGCGATATTGTTCTTCCGGAGCGTAGCCCGGTTTCAGGACCACCGAGAGGCTGCGGCTCTGCTCCCCCAGGGCGTAGCGTGTCGCTCCAAAATCCAATATTTTCACGCCACCGTTGTCTTCGACATAGATGTTGTCGGGACTAATGTCGCGATGAACAATTCCCGCCGCATGCACGTCTTCGAGGGCTGCCATCACCAGTAGCAAAATTTTCAAAGCCGCGTCGAAGGAAATCTTTCCGTCATGCTGTTTCAGATATTCCTTCAAGTCGCGGCCCTCCACATATTCCATCACGATGTAGGCGGTGCCGTTGGCGTTGAGAAATGCGAGCATGGAGACTACGCCGGGATGGTCTTTGAAACGCGATAGAGCCTTTCCTTCTTCGACAAACTTGGTCAGGCCATAATCAAGATCTTGACGGCTCTTGGCGCTGATCGGACTGACGGTCAGATGATCTTGCGACCGTGTCGAGATCTGCATGGGGAAGTACTCTTTGATTGCCAGTTTCTTGTTTTCGGCGAGATCCCATGCCAGGTAAGTAATTCCGAATCCACCCTGGCCAAGAGCGCGGCCAATGAGATATTTGCCACCGAGAATGGTGCGTGGCGGGAGTTGCTGGGGATTTTCGGGGCCTCGATCGAAGTAGCCACACTGGGGGCACACCGCTGCAGTGCCCTTGCGGACCATACAGCTCATGCAGAGTAGCTCTGGCTTCATGACCCTCGTATCTCGAATTCGGGCCCGTCGACTGCGAGACGAAAACGGGCACCCGGCGACAGTAGTATTTTTCCTTGCAGCTGTATCCAGTCGGATTCAGCCTGGCCACCGCCCCCGCGCGGATGGTAGAAAGTTCCATTCAAGGAGTGCATGTCTTCCAGCCAGACTTGCGCGGACCTTCCTTCTGGGAGGACTCGCGCGTGAAAGCCGGAAACCGCGCTCGAAGCCAGGACCAGGTTCACACGGGCGGGATCGCGACCGATGGAGACGCCTTCGGTGGGAATGACCAGGGTCTCGTTTGCGAACTCACCCGAAACGCAATACAGCGAAAGCCGATGCGCGTGCTGGGGGTTGGGAAGCTGACCTACTCGTGCTCGATCAAGTTCCGCTCCAGCGGCGTTTGCTAAGCGTGGGAGCGTATTCACGGCGTCGCACACCTGGGCAACCACCACGGTGAAAACAATCCAGTAGGCGATGGCGGTGAAGATGTAAAGAAATGGAATCCAAGTGGTTAGCGGGACGGTTGCACACACTAGAAGTGGGAGAATCACGCAGGCCAGAAACAGCCCTTCCGGCAATTTCTTGGCGCTGACCGCGTGACGGACTAGGTACGCGTTGTAATCTTTCGCAAAGCCCCAGAGAACCTGAAAAATCCAGTAAAAGTTAAAGAAGGGAATAAAGAGAAAGCCAATTGCTTTTCCCGGCGAAGTGCGAGCGTGTCCGTCTTGTATGGACTCCCACATTTTGTAAAAAAGGACCAGCGCGAGAATTTCTGAGTAAAGCGAACCCAAAATTCCCAGAATGAGGTAGGCCGCGGATCCAGCGAAGTCTGATCTCGCCACGAAAAGAAGGCCGATTTTCACCACGATAAAAGCCACAATGCTGACGATGGGCGAAGTGAGGTAAAGAGCCTTCGAAAGTCTTACCATGTTAGTATCTCCGTCAAAAGTTCAACTCATCGTTAAACGCTGCAGACAGACACTGCGAACTGAGATAGCTTCCCCCGGTCAAACCTTTTGGGTTTACTAATCGACTCACTAATTAACCTGAAATTCCCTTGCACCAAGCTTTTTTTGTCCGGACCAGACCTCAATGCGCCAGACGCCGCGCCGGAACGTTCCTGGCTGGTCGCTTCCCCATGTCGCCTGCGAGCCCCATGTCCCCTTATTCACAGGAAGTACAGGGCGGTTCACCACGCTCTGATTCACTCCACCGGGTGCGATGAGTCGCTGTTCGAGAGTCGCAGGCAGTTCCTGGCTTGCCCCTGCCGGACTTGGGCCCCCGAGCCGGCAGAGGATATAACGCAAAGTGCTGCTCTGGAAGCTCTGCGATGGACCTTCCTTATTATTTCCATCGCGATCCGAACTATATATCTCGAAGTAAACGATGTTCAGTGGGGTTGATGAGGTGGAGGTCTGCTGCTGTTGCTGCGATCCGTGCTGCGCCTGCAGCTTGCTGATTTGCTGATTCAGAGACGAAACATCATTCTTCAACGAATCGCGTTCACTCTGGGTAGCGGTGAGGCTCGCGTTCAGGGTTTGCAGTTTCCCCTGCAACTCGTCCCGCTGCGCGGTGAGGTCGGCCACTTGTTTCTTCAGATCGTCCGAACCTTGCGCATCTGTAAGTTTGTTGGGCGACGCTCCTTGCAATTGACTGGTTAAAGTCTGTACTTGCGCTTCGGCAGACTTGAGTCGACTCTGCTCCGAGAACCACAACGCCGCGAAAGCCAAAGTAGCGAGCAACAGTACGCCAGCCAGAACCCAAAAAACCGGGCTCGGAGAAGTGGGTCGAACGGGTTCGATGGGTACTACTTTCTTCTCTCTGGGAGTTACCGACTTCTGGAAATCTTCCATACTCTGGAAGCGGCTTTGCCAATGCACGGTCAATGCTTTCAGAAGTGCGGTCTCGGATTCCTGTGGAATGTTGATATTCAGTTTGCTTGGAGGGATGAGATCGTCCTGTGCCAGCCTGTCCGGCGCCTCCGAGGGGGCGCGACCACTTAGCGCGCGATAAAACGTGGCTCCCACGGCGTAGACGTCGGTCCATGGGCCTTGCTTGCCTCCGCTGCTGTATTGCTCCAGCGGAGCATAGCCGGGCTTAATAAGCACAGTGAGGTTCTGCGATTGCTCCCGCATGGCGTAGCGGGTTGCGCCAAAGTCCAGAATTTTTACCTGCCGGTCCTGGTTCAAATAGATATTGTCGGGACTGATGTCGCGGTGGAGCATTCCGATCCGATGCACCTCTCGCAATGCGTCCATGACGGGATTGAGAATATTGAAGGTTTGATCGAAGGTTATTTTCCCGCCCTGTTGCTCAAGGTATTGCTTGAAAGTCATACCTTCCATGTAAGCCATGACAATGTAGGCAGTGCCGTTGGCTTCGAAGAAATCGAGCAAAGAAACAATTCCCGGATAATCGCGAAACTTGGCCAGGTTCCGGCCCTCTTCGACAAACTTCGCCAGTCCATATTCATAGTCGGGTTGGGAACGCTGGCTGAGTGGCTGGATGGTGCGGTCGTCTCTGCCGCGTCCGCAGATTTCCCGGGGGAAATACTCTTTGATTGCCAGCTTCCTGTTCAGCAATACATCCCACGCGAGATAGGTAATGCCGAAACCACCTTGCCCCAATACTTTGCCGAGAAGGTACTTTTCGATGAGCACCACTCGCGGCGAGAGTTGTACCGGGAGTTCGGGCGGCGTGCCTTCTTCCCACCCGCACACCGGGCAGACCTGGGCATCGCCTTTGTCTCCCATACAACCCATACAAAGGTGCTCAAGATTCATAGTCCCCATCTCATCTTCAAACTAAGTTGGTGGCCTAGAAACCAGACACTGCCACATCTCAGTCATTGCCCCCGTGGATTGCTTCGCGACCTGTCCTCGTGCCGCCCTTCTTGCCTTGCGCATCGCGCAGTTGGTGCTGCAAGTCCTCCAATCTGTGTTGTTGCCTCTGCAAAACTTGCTCCAAAACGTCTCTCTCGCCCTTGAGATTGCCGACCTGATGTTCGAGAAGATATACGCTCTCCCCGACTTGCAGCATGGGAAGTTCTACGGCGACGAGCAGAAGGCCGGCGACGCAGATTCGTGCCAGCCTTGCCACGTTCGCGGGAGACAGTTTCGAACCTGACGATGAAGCCGACACTGACCCCGGGGACGCCGAGCCTGCGCTGTCCGGATCGAACCTCACGGCGATTGCGGTGTAATTGTCGCTGCTGTCTGTCGCCCGCTCGAGCAGGCGGCCCTCCATTAGTGCGAGCCAGTCTCGAGTCCTCTCCGCCTTGGCGAAGTCGACTTCGATTTCCGGTTCGGTGACGTTTTCCCAGAAACCGTCGGTACAAAGAAGAAACGCCATGCCGAGATTCAAGGTGCGCGCTTCGGGAAGAATGGTGGGGCGGAACTCGGTCTCGCTGTTTCCCAGGCAGCGAAGCAGCCGGTTACGATCTTCATGATGGCGTATTTTACTGGCGGGGAGTTCTCCGGCATTGACCATCGCTTGCACCACGCTGTGATCTTTTGTGCAGAAGACGATGCGGCCGTTATCAAGACAATACAGGCGAGAATCCCCAAGATGCGCCCACAGAGCGCTCTTTGAATCTGTGAGGAGAATGACGATGGTGGTGCGCATCGTGGAAAGGGTGGGCTGGTCTTTTTGTGCTTTCAGAACGGCTTGTTGCGCCGCATCTAAGTGGCGCTGCAGCGCCGCGCTGGTGAACTCGGGGGCGGCACGAAATGAAGCTAAGGCCGCATCGACGGCGATCCTGGAGGCGGTCTCGCCTCCGCGGTGGCCGCCGAGGCCATCGGCCACTACCCAGCAGGCGGCGTGATTCATTTCCAGAAAGCCGTATGAATCTTCGTTGAGCTCACGCCCACCCACCCTGCTGACGGACTCGGTCATGAATGACATGAGGGATCGCCATCCTTTGTCCCGAGCGCCCGGCCGGGCTGCCAAACGCGGAAAGTGTATTTGCGGTTGGAGGAAAGCAGCGCCCAAGCAGCTGGTATGTTGAGAGCCAGATTTTGCGGAGTGTTGGGCTTGTTATCTGGAGCCGCAGGCGGAACCGCTGGCGGTTTGTCTTGATTGTTGGCAGGAACCGGAGTGGGAGGCGCAGTTTGGTTGGGCGGAGTTGGATGCGCGTCCGGCGGCTGAGTGGGCGGTGGTACGGTTGCATCTTTGGGCGATGCATCTTTGGGAGAGGCGTCTTTGGGCAAATCCTCTTTAGGAGAGGTTTGACCGGGGACAGGATTCTGTGTGGGGCTGGGAGAGGTTTGGGGAGATCCCTGCTGCGACTCTTTTGGGGGTGATCCGGCCAGCGATGATCCTTGTTGGGATGATCCTGGTTGTGGTGACCCGTCGTCGTCAGGCTCGGATGGTGTCGAACTCGGCCCTTTAGATTTGGACTTTGGTTTTCGGCGCGGCGCTTTTGTGGCCGCGTGATGTTCTGTATCAACGGGTGGAGGATTGTCGGGCGTTTTGGTAACGACCTTTTCCCCAGGTGCGCTATCTTCCTTGGTTGGAACGGGAGGTGGCACCGGCGGAGGGGAAGTCTGCGGCGATTGTCCCGTATTGGCAGATTGTTTTTCGTACCAGTATCGGGCGCCAAGGGACAAGAGGAACAAAACCATTGCGGCTACGGCAAATACCCGCAGGCGTGAACCGGTGCCGCCCTTTTCGAGCCAACCTCCCTGTTTCTTGGAACTCTGCCTGAGGGCGATGACGGTCAAGTTGTCTTGCTGCTTGCGCTGCTTGGCGAGGACCTGCCGGACCAGCGTGTCGCAGGCTTTCTGCAGATCATTCCGAAAAGCCTCGACAATCTCTGGTTCGTTGAGAGCCCGATAGAAGCCATCGCTACACAGGATCACACAGTCATCGGGGCGAAGGCCCAGGGGGCGCGTGTTCCGGTCGACGTGTTTGGGATCGGGCTGCCCGAGATAGCTGGTTAAAGAACCTCTCTCCGAATTGTTCTGCGCTTCGTCTCGTGAAATTAAACCTTGAGCTGCCTGCTCATCGAGTTCGTGGGCGTAAACGTGATCCGACGTGACGCGGGTTAGCCGCTTGCCGTTGAGCAGATAGATTCTGCTGTCGCCCGCGGAAATCCAGTACAACGATTGATTGTGCAAAACCGCGGCCACCAGCGTTGTGCCTGCCCCTTCCGCCGACGGCGCACTGGCCACGCGAAGGACTGCGGCGTTGGCTTCGCGTAGCGCGCTGGCCAGCGCTTCGGGGATTGTTTCTCCGGGGGATTTGAGATGGTAAGCCTGGAGAAAAGCACGGACCGCCGACTGGCTGGCTTCGGAACCGTGAGTCAGTCCACCCACACCGTCCGCCACCACTCCCAGGAATCCTCCGTGATTCACAAAGGCCCGGTCGCCAGGGTCGGAAAATCCAAAAGCATCCTGCTGCTGCGGGCGTGCACCAATATGCTGAGCGTTTCCAGCGGCAAATCCCATTAGGTCTCACCACCGAAATTAATTCGGAATTCTGTCCGGCCGGCGCGAACCAAATCGCCATCCTCCAAACGCTGCCTGGCGACGAGCTGTGCTCCGTTGAGAAGAGTGCCGTTGGTAGAACCCAAATCCTGGATCTCAAGATATTTTCCAGCGAAGCTCAGTTCACAATGCCTTCCTGACATCTCGGTATCGTCGGGGAACGAAGCATCACATCCCGAGTCCCGTCCGATCACCGATTTCCCGACCAGGTTGAGGAAGTCCTCCCGACCGCGTTCTTTGCCGGCAATGACTGTCAGTTGAATGCGGCGGCCGGTAGGCGGGGGCGGAGTCGGCTCTGGCCTAACAGCTGTTTCAGAACGTTGAATGACATCGGCATGCTCTACTTTGTGCGAGGCTGGCGGCCCTCCAAACCAACTCCGGAATACGATGATTAGGATGACTGCTATCACCAGGATCAGCGGGAGCAAGATCTTCCACGTCAAGAGTTGGTCCCACGAAAATTTTGTCTGTTCCGGCGATTGAGCGGCGGGCTTAGCTGGGGGTGCGATGAGATTTACGCTCAGGGACGCGGTCCGCGCGATTCCGGCGGTAGTTAAAGTCATCTCGAGCAGGTGAGGTTGATTATCCGGGCGACAGCCATCGCAGGCCAACTTAACCACAAACAGCCTTCGAATCGCATTTTGGATTTCGTCGTATGCGGGCTGCACGGATGCTGCCTCGGTGTAAATGCCCCCGGAAAGAGTGGCGAACCGGTTCAGCACCTGCAAGTACTTTTCCCGTTCGGAGGCGGGAAGGCGGCTGGAGCCAATGGCATAGATGGGTACGTGGCTCAGGTGAATCAGATCCCGGACATCCTCCGCGGTAATGCCGCTGCCCTCGTCCTTGCCATCGCTCAGGATCACAATCACGCGGCGCGTAGGAAGGCCTTCTCCGGTTCCGCGAACTAGGTTCACGGCAGTACTCAGTGCGAGATAAAGCTTGGTTTTCCGGTCCGTGGGTTTGAGATTTTGTACAGCATTCTTAAGTCTGGCTTTCTCGTCGGTGAAACCGGCGACCTGCTTATACTGTTCCCCGAAGGTGAAGATCGCCATCCGATCCGCACTCTTCAGGCCATCGATCCAGTTGTGGATGGCCTGCTGAATCTGTGCGAACTGTGAAGGTCCGATGGATTTTGAAATGTCGACCAGAAAGACGTAAGCCACACCCTCGCCACTGGCACTGAAGGAGGTCACCTGGGCCACGGGAACGGCCTCGCCCTGGATCTTGGCAGAGAGTGCGGCAGCGGCCAGGCGTAGCGGAGGCTCACCGTTGTCATCCAGCACGTCGAGATAAACGTTGACGACCGGCGGCTGGACAGAAAGCTGGCTTATGGCAAACCATCCAGGTTGGTTCGCCGCCCAGGCGCAGCTACACAACAGCAATAAGATCAGTAATGCTAATCGTCGCTTTTCCCCCATGCGTACTTCTCCCCACAGAAAGGAACAAAGATCAGTCTGGTTTTTCCCAGCTGGATCTTGTCGTAAGCTTGAAGTTTCCGGTGGGCCAGCAGCACTTCGCCGTTGACGTAGACCAGACCTCGGCCTTCGCCTGGACCCAGGTGGAAGGCGTTTTGTTGAGGATCAAAGGTGATGACCGCGTGCCGTTCGCGAGAGATGGATTCATCGCCCGAGATGCAGATGTACATGTCTTTGGAACGGCCGATGGTGTTGTTCTCGCTGCGGATGCGGTAGTCGCGTCCTTTTTCCGGACCATGGTCGCAGACGAACCAGCCCACCACGGGGTCGATGGCCGTCAGCCCGCCAGGTTTGATTACTTGCGTGGGGGCATCGTCTCCGACTCCGCCGGCCGGGCTAACTTTCATTCCCTGCGGGCGGGTGTGAGCGTCGCCTTCAATCGCCGGCCCTATCTTGATGCTCCTGGCACCACCCACCTCGATGCCGGGCACGCCGTCGTAGGGGCAGGTCGTATGTTTTCTGGGGTCGTAGTAGTGTCCATTGTCGCAGCGCTTCATTCCCACAGGGCTGGGATCGACGGCGTTCTCCTCTTTTACTACCTCTTTCGCGCTTTTTGATAACAGCAGTCGTTCTCCATGGCTCACGCCGTTTTGCTCGAGGTTCTTGTTGATATCGAGTTTCTCGCCTGTGCTTTCGTGGAGCACATGCCAGGCTTCCGGCTTTGGCGGTTGAATCTTGAGGCTGTCGTCCGTAACCAGTTCCCGTAGCAGCACCCCAACGGGTTGGTCAGTAGGAAACTCAATGGGGCGAACAATTCCATCAGGGGTCTGAACGTGAAACTTCATCGTGATTTCCCTCCTCGGTAGATGTAAACCCTACTCATAGCGCACTGCTACCAACCAGATCTCGGTCTTTCCGTCGGCGATGACGGAAACCGCTAAAGAATGAAACTCATTCAACGACTGGAACTCTTCTTCAATGGGAACGTGTTCGTCGAACCATTCGCGCTCCACTGTACGCTTCAGCACTACTTTGTGACCACCTTTGTTCTCTTCGATGTTCCAGCCGGTTCGGACCAGCTCAAGCTCGACTTTTCCCTTCGTAGTTCCGCACATGCGAAAAGCCTTTACCTTCGAGGCTCCGGGCGGAACCGGAATCGCCATGGTCCCGCGGGCGCTCTTTTCGCAATACGCGGAAGCCGTGTCGATGGTGAACTCGATTCCCGGCTCCCATTGTTTTGCCGGGACCAGCTTTTCTCCGATCCGCAGCACCTCGAGCCGCACCGGCTTGAAGGGCAGCCGCATCCAGCCGAAGGCGGAGCCACTGGTATCGAGCCTGGTGCGGATCTCCTTCTCGATCTGGTGGACATTTCCGTTTTCGTTGAGATGCACGCGAGCCAGGCTGATCAGCGTGCCATCCTTTGCGGGCTCATGTTTGTGCTCGCTGACCGCGGGCGATTCGGTTACGCGGGTAAAGCCCTCGACTCCGCCCGCCGAGTGATGGTCGGCCTCATCCCATGTTTCATCGTAGGCTATGGCGATGAACGTGTGGGAGTTGCGCTCGAAAGAGGAAAGGTCGCGCACGACCGGCGTAGCGAGAACAATTTCTCTTCCCTGATTGTCGATGGCGATTCCCGGCTCGATTACAACCTCGTGGTCACTTTTCTTGCGAACCTCGAATCCCTCCACGACTCCCCAGCCGTGCAGCAGACGGTTGTGCTGGCGCCGCATCGCGACGTGGTAGGCCTGTTCGGCCTGAAAGTCCTGCTCCCGCAGGAACTGGTGCGTAAAATAATTAAGCCGTTTAACCGACACGATCAATCTCCTTTCACGGCAACCTGGGCCGCGGATCCCAAAACTGTGTCTACTCCTATGGTCGAATGAGTCCCCACCTGCATCTGCGGGGAGATGACCAGAAAGTCGTAGACGGTATGCGCCGGCTTCGCCAGTTCGATCACTTCATAAGCAATTTGGCGCTGGACCTGTACTTCAAGTGCAGTCAGGTCGGAAGCCACCAAAGTTACACGAAAAAAATGAGGAGGACCTCCTCCAAGATAGGTGTCCCGGCCCACAGTGGAATGCACGCCTAGCTGCAGCGGGGGGATTTCCTCTTCTGAGACCGACGCGCCGACATCGATACAAAGTGCGAGAAGTCGCTCGACGTAGGTCCGGGTTCCGCGAATACGGTACAGCGGGATGATGTTAGCGATCAAGTCGCGTTTTTTCGCCGGACTCAAATTGGCGTGAAGACTCAGCGCCGCCCAGCTTGCAAGCCAGGAGAGAAATTTGTCCGGCGTTTCATACGGATCGAAGAGCATGAACAGCCGGGAAATCTTTCTGCCCAAGCCCTCAATACCGCGACTCGCTGCCTTCCCCTTTGCGGTAGATTTGGTGTCTTCATAACCCAGCAGAACTCTTTCAAAGGCGGCAAGGAACCCGCTGAGAAAAGTCCGCTGATCCGGAGAATCCGAGTCTTGATAGATCGCCGGCAGGTATTCCAGCATCGGCTTTCTTGGCGACGTTAGCGCTTGGTCACTCATAGGTTCCTGACTACCCATACTCAATGTCCGAGTCTGAGCCAATGCTCTTTCCCGTCAAACGTGCGACGGAAGCGAAATATCTTCGTGATCGATCTGAGCATCGACTAACTCGTCCGCGCGCAAAAGGATCGCCTCGATTTCGCCGCGATTGTTCCGCTTGATCCGTTCCGCGGAGGACGGATCCACTACCAGTTCGTCGAGCAGCGCGCCGCCGGAGTCTCTCGCCGGCATCACACTTTGTATTCCCGGCAGCTCCCCCAGAACTCGATAGAGGTCCGATACACTGACATTTCTCCCGAAGGGCCATCCTTTGCCATCAAACCAGCCATCGCGGGGATCGAAAAAAAGTTTGAGACGCTCCACAGCCGCGTCCCGGAGCGGCTCCATGGGCGTGCCGCGGCGTGAGGCGATCATGAAACGGCACTTCAGGCTCAAATACCGCGGGCCCACAAAATGAAGCCGGGTGGTCAGCAGCCGCGCGGGTTCCAGCGCCTGTCGGATGCGGCCCAGCAAGGCCAAGCTGGGATAAGAACCTTTGTCGGGCAGAACTACGACACTGACGTGTCCGGGAGCCTCGGCGGTTCGGGCTCCGGGTTCCTCGCTCTCAAGGTTGCGCGAAGGAATACACTTCGCCCGTGCCACGCCGGCGACAGCGCAAGTCAGCAGTTCGAAGTCCGCTGCGGAGACCGCACGCTTCGGCGCTCGCAACGCGCCAAGGGTGGCGCGCTTCTCCGTCACTAAGTCTTTTTCCGGGGTCCACTCCTGCCCATTGATGAGCTTGAGAAACTCGATGGCGTTGTTGTCGCCGATCCGGTTCAACTGGTACATGAGTTTTTCGCTGAAATAAGCGAACAGTTCGACTAAGGTAATTCCTGGATCCGAAGGGTTGTGATTGGTCCACTCCGGCGCCCAAGCCGGAATCAGAGACCTCCCCTCCTCCAACAGATCCTGCCATTGGAGATCATCGAGATTAGGCAAATTCAACGGCACTCTGCTCCTCTAGCGTCAGCGCGATTCTGCATTGCCCACAGCAAATCAAGAAATGTCTCGTCTTTTCCGAGCCAGGACGATCAGGCACAGCGGTGACACGCAGATCGCGAACGTGATTGACGCCGCTGATTTGTTCGATCAGTCCGTACAGTTCATACTTTTGCGGAAGGCGGCCGAAATCCCACCCTGAGCCATCCGGCCCGCCCGTGACCGGATGAAGATATTGGTCAAGGTTCTCCCGGACTGCGCGCTCGACGTCGCTGGCATCCCCGGCATGATCCACCACGATCTCCGCGTCTACATCTACGCGAATGTATTCGACTCCGGTCACGATCATCTCGATAGTGGGCAAGCGCCACTCGTCGAGGAATGTGCGCACACGGTCGAGCAGGTCGGAGTCTGGCTGGGGCCGGGCGTCGGTGGAATTCGGCACGACGATCAGGCTGACCAAGCCGGGCTGTGGCCGTCTTGCCTCAGGCGCCACCGACAGGTCGTACAGGGGTACGCACCGGGCGCGAGCGACTTCGCGTGAAGCCAGCATGGCTAGATCCTCGAAGTCTTCGCGAGCAACCGCCCGGCCACCGTGGCGTACTCCACGAGGTCCCCGTTCGAGCAGCATCGCGTTTGCTTCCGGATCGGTCCCTCCTCTGGCGGGTATCCAGTTCACCACTTTCTGGATGTAAGGGACGGCGCTGGCCAGCTTAGTGATTGCCAGAGCAGGCTGGTTGCCATCCGACCCGCCCCCGCTGCGGTAACTCGTCATGCGTATGTTCCCCGGCAGCACTGGCGGGATCGCACCGCACGTACCATCACCGAACATTACCTCGCCTTTAACGTGATCAAGAACGTAGTGTCGATCGCGCGCTCCGGAAGCGTAAAAATTATTTACCTCGTGCCAGGTCACCCAAAACGGAGTTCGGCCAGTAGGTTCGACGACAGGCTGGATGGAGTCGTCACCTTCGTCCTGCTGGATGATTCTGCGCTCGTGCAGTGGAGGCAGGGTGGGCTCGCACACTTCCAGCCTTTGGCCTGCAAGCACCATCGGCTGTATGGTTTGAAACTTCTGATTAGCCTTGCCATCACTGGTGCCTAAAATGTCGTTCGCAATGGAAGAACCTTGAATTGCGGTTGTTGTGTTCAAATAAATGTTCCGGATGGTGGGGTCCAATTCGGTGGCGTTCGAACGCATGCGTACCCAATATCGCTCTCGCCCAAATAGTTTCCTGGTCACGAAGTCCTGAGGAGGAAGGAATTCGATCAGTCCGGACCGGCAAAGACTCTGGGTTTCGTCGCGAACCGTACACTTTCTCCAGGCCCCGCCCCAGTATTCCCAAGTCGCGACTCTCAGGTTGGTGGAAAGATCGCCGCTCCTCTGCGAAGTTTCATGCCCCATCACCGCATAGGCGCTGACGGGCTCATTAGGAAACTTTCCGTGTCTGCTCTCAACCTGCGAGGGAGCGCCCGGACTCGCCGGCGGATTGGCTGCCAGGGGAGGATCCACCACACAACCAAAATAGATTGATGGCGACGTATCATCCGCAGCCACGGGGACAAATGGCTTGAAAGAGATCTGCGAGCCTGCTTGCGCAAAAGCAAAATCGTTGCAGGTGAAAACTGCGGACGGTTGCGCTTCCTTTGTCACCTCGTAGTCGAGGTTGATCGACCGAATGGAAGGCGGTGCTAGAGTCGCAGGCTTCGCCGCCAAACGTCCGGTGGCCGGATCCGTTTCGAAAAGCGGTTCGTGCCCGTAATTGCCCGCCGCAATCCGCACTCTTATCCAGTAGTTTTTTTGCCCGTTCAGATTTAACTCCGCGGGCGCGCTGCTAAACCTGAAGCTTACGTCTCCATCGACCGAAAGAGACTTGGTTTCGTCGGAGAATTCCGTATCGATGCCCTCGCCATCCCCACCTCCCAGGCGCAAGTATCGCCCAGTCTGCCCCAGTTCTGTCCATTCCTCTCCGTTCCAGAACTCCCACTTTAATTGAGTATTGTGAGCAATCGTGTTCGGAATGCCGACATCTGGCCCCTCCGATGCAGGGTTCGTGAGCTGCACATGGAGCGTAATCTTCGCGTCTGGGTTCGAAAAAGCCTCTCGGTTTGCCAAGTAAAGCGTGTCACCAAACTTCGGCCTCTCTCCAAAGGGAAAGTAGTCTTTGGTCAGGTCCAATTTGAGTGCGTTGTAGAAGGCTTGTTCGAGGGGAAGCTCTTTCCTCGCCAGCTGCATCTCCACCGTCATTTGCTTGACTACCGGCAACTGTGAGGCACGGACCATATCCGGCACCGGCTGAGCGTTGCCAGTGATCGGTGTGAGCAACCGGCCGCCCAGCCAGCGGCCGAGGACTCCTTCTATAGCAACCGGCGGGAGCTGAGGCAGATTTTGAAAAACGACGTCGCCACTCTGCGTCAGGTTCCTCGTGCCGTCTTCCTGAGGAACCACCACAAGGGGCTTCGGCGTAGCGGTGGGAACGGGGTTGGGTTTCGGAGTCGATACGCTTGCTTCCGCACGCGGCGGATCATCGTGAGTGCAGATCTCCCACTGCAGCGAACGCGAATCAGCGATTGGATTTGCGCCTTCCTCCAGCACAAAACGGATGCGCAGTTGATCGATGTGCGGCCATGAGACACCAACGGGTACGGCGATATAAAGAAGATGCGGAATGGACTGGAGGTCGATTGCCGCTGTGAGGGATGCCGCCGGGGCCACAGCCACTTGGGTATCGGGAGGCAAAACGAGGATTGAACTCAGATCCTTGTATTGGTCGCGGGCGCCGAATTTGATCAGCAACGAGTCCAATCTTGCCGTGGTCACGACCAGATCCCGTTCGGTTTCGAAAAAGACGGGCTTTTGTCCGCCTGAGGCTGGCGGGGCCGCAACTTGGGTTCCCGCGGGAACCTTGGCGCAGGTAGCGCTTCCGGGGGCCATGGAGAAAGTGAGCGGGACGCGCGATGCCTGCATGGGCAACTGGGAGACTCCAAGCAAGTCGAGAAATGCCAGCAGGTTTTTCTCCGGCGCCTGGTTCAGGCGATGGATGATAAGTTCCGAGAAGCGCGCAAAAATCTGAATCAAGGCGCTATCGAAACCATGCCTGTGCGCAGGCCCTAGAGTCGCAGGCAGCAGGGAGCGGACTTCCGCGATAATTTCGCGAGCCGTACGTTCGTCGAATTTGGGAAGTGGGACCGTCACTCTGCGCCTACCGCCAGATAAAACGGATATACCAGATTAAAAAAATTGTTGGTGGAACGTACTCGATAGTGAATGTTGATTAACAGAACCTCTCCGAGTCCTTTGACTTCGGTATCCACATCAAGGACTTCGATTCGCGGCTCCCAGCGGACCAGGGCCTCACGCACGTCTTTCTTGACCTGACCCAGGGTTGCCGCTTCATTCACGGCAAACACCAGATGGTGCAGACCGCACCCGAAATCGGGACGCATCACTCTCTCCCCGGGAGCCGTCGCGAGAATGATCCAGATTGCTTCCCGAATGCTTTCCTCTCCGCGGCTGATCGCGATCCGGCGCGTGTCGTCCAGTTGCACCGGAAAGTTCCAGCCCTTGCCGAGAAAATCAGCGAGCATCGCGATCGCTCCTCAATAAATCCTGTCTCGTGACTTAGTTGATGTTTACCATCGCGCCCTTAATGGTCATAGGAGCGGTGGACTCAATATCCATGGTTGTGTTTGCTTGAATCTTGATATCTGCGTCCGAAGTCATTTCAATGCCGGCGGTGGCGTGCAGCGTCATTTTGCCCGTGCACTCCAGCTTCATGCTGTTATCCGAACTCTGAATGGTGACCTTGTTGCCACCGGTCTTGTCGATGACCTCGATCTTTTCGCTGCCCTGCGTATCGTCCAGGCGAATTAAGTGGCCGCTGCGCGAATGGATGACGCGAATGTTGTTTTTTCCGTCACTGTTGGTCGTTGGCGGGGCATCCTTGCCATTCCACAGAGCGCCGATCACATACGGAGACCGCACGTCGCCGTGCTCGAATGCGACCAGAACTTCGTCGTCAACTTCCGGCAGGAAATACGTGCCCCGGCCGGAACCCGCCATAGGTACGGCGATCCTCGCCCACCAGCTCTCGTTGGCGTCGGAGAGCCAGGGAAACTTGACCCGGACTCGAGCCATGCTGCCGGAGTCCTGATTGTTGGTGACGATGCCCACCACGACACCGAAATAGCGTCCCGGTTCGCTCGCGCCGGTGCTCGGGGCCAACAAGTCGAGAAGGCTGGTGCTCATGAGACTGAGTTCCTTTTGACCGTTAAGGTGGTCTTGTATCCATCCCCGCCAATATCGTGCGTGGCTTCGTCGATGCGATAGTCACCCTCGAAGCGCGGCCCCACTCCCAGCAATTGAATAACCTGACCGGCCCGCAGATCGGGGACGCCGATGGTTTCCGCAGTTCCCGATATCAGTCCCAGCGCCTTATTGTTATAGGCAGCTTTGGCGTGTGCGTCGCATTCGGCCTGGGAGGCAAACGGAGTGTTCACGTGAACGTGCTTGCGATCCGTCTTAAAGGCATTCTTCGAGACGTCGCCGCCGGCTTGTTTTCCGCCCATCTTGGAGGTCTGATCTGAAGGTCCCGCGTGCGAAACGAAAGCTTGTTTTGAAGCTGGATCGTAGCACCGGGTTTCCACTTCGGTGGGTGGCGCGGAAGCGTTCATTTTCAAACTAAATGTGGTCAGGGGCAAGATATTCGAACCCGTTGCAACCGCCTTTTGCGCATTTGCCCACACCAGAGTGTAGGTTTTCGCCTTGGCTTCCTGCGACTTTCGAAAAATCAGCGTCTTGTCCTTTACCAGAATTTCAAAATGAATTCTCTTGGCGCGTTCCCGCAGAAACTCCAGGTCGGTCTGGTTCGGTTGCATAACGTACTCGTACTGCGTCCCAGGATCTTCAGCGTCTACCTGTAAGTTCAGGTCCTGCCCGATCTTCTCGGCGATGGCCTTGTCGGTTACTTTTTCGAAAGTTCGAGTGTTGTTCGTACCGTGCAAGCGATGCAGCAGAGTGTGGCCCTCTATGGCGACTGTGGGAATGTCCCCGGCCGGGAAGGTGGGGCTGATTTGTGTGATTTCTCCTTCGATCATGGGTTGCAGATCATCCACATAACCCATGGCAATCTTTACGGAATTGCCTTCCCGGAAAAGATCCGCATCCGATGTGTGAGTCCAGCGCATTTTGGGTAAGGGATTCGCAATGGTGAAGCTGAACTTGTCAAGCGTATCCGGCTTGCTTACGACCTGAACCTGCTCGATGTTCATCGAGACATCGGCCTTCAGGCGGGATCCGTTTACGGTGATCCGAAAAGCAGGCGCGAAATAGTTCGTCACGTTTTCACCCTTTGCATTAGTTCAGCGCCGGAATAATCAACACGTGCCCAGGCTGCAACTGGTCCGGCTCATCCAGATCGTTGGCCGCGGCGATCGGTCGCCATTGGCTGGGATCGCCGTATTCATCGCTTGCGATGTTGTCGATCCGGTCTCCACTCTTAACCACCCGCGTTTTTCGGTGGTCCGCCGATTCCGTGGGTTGCACCTTAACCAGCACTTCAACGTCAATGAATTCCTTAAAGGACACGCTCAGGGTTGCTCGCACCGGAGTACCGTCCGCGAGAAACAGCGTGAACTTGCCGCTCACATGGTCCAGAACTCCGCGAAATGTGAAATTTCCCCAGGCGATATCGCAGATGGGAGGCGCATGAGTGGACGGATCGATGCGGAGTAGGTTGTAAACCTTGTCGGTGTTGGCGCGAACATCCGTTGTTGGCTTTTCATAAGTATCGAAAAAGAGATCCATGTCGAGACTGCGCGTGTTGCCGTGAACATACTGCAGAATGGGAGCTTCCAGACCTGGAACCGCGGCTTCCGCAATCTGGTTCGCTTTTCCGAGGCTGTACTCAGTGGGGTTGAACAGGACCTGGAAAGGCGACTGGCCTTTCGGGGTAATTGAAATGACTTGGCGTCCCATACGCTATTGCCCCCTGCGTTGGCGCTCGCTGTCGAGGCGGCGAACCAATAACTCGTACACCCGATTTGCCAATTGTGTGACCTCGGCATTTCTCAGGCCCTGAGGCGTTCCGCTTGCGGCGCTGCTTACAGTAGGCAGAGTCGGAACGCCGCTTTGCATTGCGCCAGTGGCGTCTCGAGCCACCAGAGGATGGAAATTCCTGGTGTCCCGCGAAGACGATACTGCGAAAGCCGGCTCTGAGTCCCTTTGCAACTGATCGACCGCATAGACGGCGCGATGCGTGAGAGTCGAGATTCGGGACGAATTGTTTACCGCATCACCCGAGAGCGACACAGCGGCGAACGGGTGAAGAGTTGGAATCACGCTGGCCCTGTTCAACCGCGGTAATGCCGCGGGTAACGGAGGTTGTCGGAGGAAGGACGCTTCTACCCGTCTTGCCGCGGAGGGCGTAGGCCCAGGAGTCATAGGGTGCAGTCTCGCGGGTGACTGCTCAATTCTGATTCTGGCTCCATGAATCGTGGAATCACCTGCGGGATCTAGCGCCGGCCCGGCGATTTCTACGTCCGCTCGTGGCGACCCGCTCTCGGCGCTGCGCAAAACGGTAGCGGCGAAAGTTGTATCGCTGTTCGCCGACGGAATCGAGAGATTTTCGGCCTGCTTCGCCCGGGCCACAGTCATCGCATCCGTCATTGTTCCTTCAGCACTGCTTTCCTGCGCTGGACCGGTGCCAGCGCTGGCTGAGGAGACTTTCGGAATCAGGTGGGTCACGATCTGGCTATCGCCACTTGGTTCACCGAGCTGCCCCCCGCGAACCGCGTTTTGCTTAGACAAAGTCCCGAGCGGAACCATGGGCACCGGTCGCTGTGGACCCATCGGCTGGAGTGCAACCCCTCCTGGTCTCAAACTCGTTTGCGGTTCGAACTGATTCGTGGTGGAGTCATGAAGTCTCTGCGCCAGAGGAGAAGCGGAATTCGGAGCAGAGAGTGGGAACGTCCTACCTAGACTTTGCAAGGTCGGGGTAGGCCGGGAAGACAGCGCTGGCTTGCCCTCAGTCGACGCCGAAGACGATGGACTTTGGACAGGCAAGCTCATCGATTCCCCCGTTGTAGATCTGGAGGGCGAGGCATACTCCAGTCTTGTGGGCAGCGATGTGTGCTCACCCGTTGCTGACTGAGGACCGTCAGGACTGAGCGACAAGTGTGTATGGAGACGAGAGGGAACTTGGGCGCTTTGAGCTTCGCCCGCCATATTGCTCACACTGGACTCAATAGATCGTTCAATCCCGGCTTGCGCCGGTAGGACGTGCGTGATTAATTCCGAATGCGTTACGCCCGAATCGAGCTTCAATCGTGACAGGGTGTGGCTACCTTGATCGGCGTCACGCCGGATATCCTGAGCGGTTCCCGTGGAGTTGTTGATTGCCGAGTTGTTGCTGGAGGAAGTTTCTATCTTATTGTTCCTGTCGTTATACTCCGGCCCTGGATTGTCTGCCGTGAGTGCGAGTGGGTGAGCGTTAATGCGCGGCAAAGTTACCGTCTGTTCCTCTCTGGGTAACTTGCGAAGCGGGCTCTCTCTCCGTTCTTCAGTATGCAGAGCACCTGGTAGCGTGGCATGCATTCCATCCAAACCTGCCGTAGTTCCTGACTCATGCGATCCGTCTTGCGAGCGCGAGACATTCGCCGATAGTGTTCTCCCGGGACGCCCTCCTAACGAGCGGCGGAAAATTGGCGGTCCTACATAGGTGGCGCCGACTTGTGTTGGCTCTGCCGCACGTAGCGTCGACTGCTGCGCCTGAGTTTGGTGTTGATGACCGGCGTCCAAGTTGACGGCTGGGTTGCCGTACTCGACAGCCGGCTCGACATGTGCGAGCTCGTTGTCGTTCACTTTTCCCGGAAGTCCAGTGCGCGGGCTCGGACTGGCAACTCGAAGGGGAAGATCGTGCCCCGAGGGTGTTGCTGAAGCGGTCTCACGTTGTACCGGCGATTCGTCGCTCTTGCGGAGGATCGGTTTCTGAGATAGGGCACGATTGAAGGACTCCGAAATTGTTGACCGCACCTGAGTCCCGCGGGATTTCTCCTGGATGGAACGTAAGACCGAAGGCGTACCGCCTTGGCTTGATGCTTGGAGCGCGGCTTTGGCGATCGAGGTCGCGACGATGGCGCGGTTTACAGGCGCAGCATCTGTCGTTGAGACCGTGCCGCCGGATCTCGATCCTTCGGGATCCGTGTTCACGGCCGGAATTGCTTTGGTGGACGAGGTGTTGTCGTCTGCCAGCGGTATTGCCTTTTGTCTGAGTGTTCTCTCGTACGTAGATCGCACAATCGAGGGCGCTGCTTTCTCCATAGGTGAATGAGCAGTTACGCTCGCCGCGCTTGCGGCGGTGCTTCCGAAGGTGCTTTTGGTGGACGATGCATCGTCATTTGCCGAGGGCGTCGCTTTGTTGACCGTTCCCTCATCCGTAGATGGCAAAATCGAGGGAGTTGCTTGTTGCATCTGCGGATCAAAGATTACGCTCGCTCCGACCGCACGCAAGCTTCCCAAATTGCCCGAGGATGCGGTGCTGACCGCTGATCTGGATAGGTCGCCTGGCGGAGGCTCGTGAGTTTCTCCGGCATTGACCTCCGCTCCTCTGGGAGAAGCGGAAGAATGAACTGCCGGGTGTGAGCGCAAAGAAGTTCCTGTCGTGTTCCCGCGAGCCACAGCAAAATTGCTTAGCCATTGGAAATCAGGCAGGCCGTGCCCCGCACCCTGGCCCACGCTCCAGCGCTGAAGGATGTTTCGCGCAACTGGTAATCGGTCGCCGGCGCTAAACCAGGACACACGGCTGGCTATGCTCGATCCCAAGGAGGAGGACGAGGGGAAGCCCAGATGGCGAGCGTAAACCCGATGCCCAAGTTCGAGAGGCAATGGAGACCCTCTCGACTCCTCGGTTACGTTGTTCTTGCCTTGTTCTCGACCGTCCCGCATAGCAGTCTGAAAGTCCCTCTAAATCTCTCTTGAAGCCCGCACATCGATTTCTGGAGCTTCTAGCACCGAATGCGCTAACCGCGATCCCTGCCGTAGCCACGTTTCAAAAGACCAAACCTTCATGCGCCAGTTCCAAAGACTCGATCGCCATTTCGGAGCTTTGGGCTTTGAAGTCGGGTCCCGCCCACTTCACCGGGTAGGCATTCTGGAAAGTCCAACGCCGTTTCTCGGCGCCGGCGCTGTCCATCAACACGACAGCCAGAGACTTGCGCTCAATCGTGCCCTGCAGTACCTTGCAATACCACGACCAGAGTTCGGCTGTGTCCCCAATCCCCCTCTTTAAAATCAGATTCGAGGGATAGCGTGCCGCACCCGCCCTTTTATGGATGTACCCGTTGACTCCGCCCTCGCGGTATTCCTGCACTTCAATTTCTGCCTGTAAGCCGGACGCCTCACTAAATCCGGCAACCGTCAGGCCGCTGATTTCGACAGCGAAATTGAAACTGGGGAATGGATCGTGCCGCCCACCGGTTGGCATAAATCAGCTCTCCGCCTTAGCCGCTTCATTCAACTGACGGTTAATCCTCGACACCTCCGCCACCCAGCGCCTGCGATCGAGATGATCGAGCGACATGATTTGTTCATGCGGCCAGTGCAGGTAGTAGGCAATGAAGGCTACCTCCTCATACAGACCTTGCGAGGGGTAGCCGATCATTCCCCCACGGTGCTCATCTCCACCTCGAATTTAGCTTCGCAATGAGGACAAGTAACCCCCACATTGCTGTGGCCGTTCTCGTTGATGCGGCGATAAAAATCCTGCAGAAAGGCCAGATCGGCCGAGAACAGTCCCTCCATCACCTTGGGATTGATGTGAGTCAGGTCGCCAAGGCGAGTAACAACTCGCGAGAGCAGAATGAGCACCAGGTAACCGGGATTCGATTGGACGCGAGGATCCTTCATGGGCGCGACCTCGTCGAATGCGGTGGCAAGCCGCATCACGCCCTCCCGGTGCACGTTGCCGTCTGCGTCGACATAGCCCCGCGGCAGCGTGAATGGAAACTCGGTTTGAACCTTCACGCCGGCTTGACCCCTTCAGTGACAATTTCCAGCGTCTCAATCGCGACCTCATTACCGGTCGCATTGAAGCTGGGCCCGGTCCACTTGGTCGGCCATCCTTCGACGAAGTTCCAACGCTTCTTTTCCTCGCCCGCTTCGTCCATCAGAATGACGGACCCATTCTTTCGTTCGGTCTTTCCTTGAATGACCTTATCTCTCCAGTCCCAAAGAGAGTGGTCGTCCGTGGTTCCCCACTTTAGCGTGATGTTGGAGTGACTGTTCAGGCCGGTTAGTTTGCGGACTATGTTTCCTTTCTCTGTGCCCTCGCGATAGTCGACGGGGGCGGTGGTTGCATCCAACCCCGAACACTCGCGAAACCCGTTGCGGCTGATGCCATCAATCTCGAGCTTAAAGTTATAACCGCGAAATGGATCTTTTCTGTCTCCAGTAGCCATGCTTCCTCCTGCTCCTTATAGGTTTTGTTCGGGACGGATCGGTCCCGAGATACTCACTCCGCTCGCACCGTGAATCAGACGGACGACGACGAACTCGTAGGGATTTACCGGCGCAAGGCCGATTTCGGTAACCACCTGGCCCAAGTCCCGCAACTCCGGCGGGTTAGTTTCGGCGTTGCACTTGACGTAGTAGGCCTCCTGCGGGGTCCCACCCTTGAGCGCGCCCCGCCGGAACTGTTCCAGGAAATAGGTATTCAGTTCACGTTCAATTCTCGCCCACAGCCGGGCATCGTTTGGCTCGAAGACCACGTCCGTCATGTGCCAGTTGATCCAACGAACCGCAGTCAAGAACAACCTTCGGACGTTCACGTAGGTCCAGGTATCGTGCCCACCCAGAGTCCGGGCGCCCCAAACCCGGATGCCGCGCCCCGGGAAGGAGCGCAGACAATTCACCCGGTTGGGATTGAGGAAGTCCTGATCGGCGTTGGTTAACTGTTTCCCATGGGGCTTTTCAAGATCGACCACGCCCTCGAGTACTTCATTGGCTGGCGCCTTGTGAACGCCCCGACTCTCGTCAGTCCGAGCGTAGACTCCCGCGACGTGCCCACAGGGTGGAACCAGAAGCGTGTGGTCGTCGAAGCCACGCACGCGGATCCAGGGATAATAGAGTGCTCCATTGTTTCCGTTTATGGTGCTCCATTGCTCCGAGACGCCCTCCTTCTCATCACCCAGCCACGAGTCGAGTATGGCGAAACGGTCGCCCAGGGTCTCGCAATGGTTCACGACGAGTTGCTGCCTCTCAAAGGACGCCGATCTGCTCTTTACCGGGTCTGGAAGGCAAACCAAGTCGACGGTGTGCAGGACTCCCGCGATCTCGAGCGCGTCCAACAGCGTTTGGGCGGCTTGATCCTCGAGAACAATGACATAGCAGCGCTTGCCCCCATTCTCAAAAAAGCCTCGCACGGCATACGCCAGGAAGCAGTCCTGATAAAACTCCCCGACATGAGGCTTAAAATGAGACCAAAGGCTCAACATGAGCGGTTTCATCGCCCGCTCTTTGGTCGCCGTCTTAACCAATCCGATAAACACGGGCACACCCGTCGAGAAGCTGCTCCGGCGCGGCAGTCGGAACGTATCCTCCAGGTACACACCGGGAGCTTTGTACGAGAAATACTTCTTCCTGCCCGAGATGGGCGTGCCCGTTATCATATCTGCCTTCGTATTGTTGCCCGCAATTTCTTACTGCGCTTGCGGCCCGGCCCACTGCTGCACCCGGAAAATCACGAACTCGGCCGGCTTGGTGATAGCCACTCCGATTTCGGTTGTCACTTTGCCCAAATCACGTTCTTCGGGTGGGTTGGTTTCGTCATCACAGCGGACGTAGAAAGCCTCTTGCGGGGTACTGCCAAAGAGCGCTCCGTCACGCCACACAGTTGTGAGGAACGCGCCCACGTTGCGTTCAATCTTTGCCCACAGAGCACGGTCGTTAGGCTCGAACACGACCCACTGCGTGCCATGGTCGATAGATTTTTCGATGAAGATGAGAAGCCGGCGCGTGCTGATATACTTCAGGTCCGCATTCAAATCACCGCCGATCGTTCGCGCTCCCCACACTGTGATCTGCCCGTTGATGTGGCGAATGCAGTTGATCCCATCCGGGTTCAGCCCATCCTGCTTTCCTTTACTGATCTGGTATTCTAGCCCCAGGGCCCCATGCACTGGCTCATTCGCTGGGGCCTTATGTACACCTCGCGTGTGATCGACACGGGCATAGATGCCGGCCATATGACCGCTCGGACTGACATAGACCTCGCCGTCTTCGTTAGTTGCATCGGTCAGTGCGGTTACGATGTCGAACACCTGGATTCGCGGGAAGTAGAGAGCGCCATAATCGGTTCTGGTCATCAACATAATGTCGGCTGTTATTAACTGATCCGGGTTCGGTGTAGCATCCAGAATCGCCACACGATCATGCAAATTCTCGCAGTGGTCGATAATGCTTTCCTGCACGGTCTTATCGATAATTCCCGGAGCCGCCACCATGGAGATCTCGTCGATGGCTTCCAGCGGATCCAGCGCTGTCGCCCCTTTCAGGTCGTCCATGGTTTTGTAGCGCATTACGTAACAGCGCGTACCCCCATTGTTGAAAAATCCATACACCCCATGCACCAGCCTTCTTTGATCTTCGTCGAGAGAGAAGTCGCCAAAATGGAGCTTGAACTCTCCAAAAGTCGTGCACAGGATGGGCACGCCCCCCAGCGCCAGGTCGCTGGCAGCGCTGCGTCGCGCAGCCAGCGCAAGCTTCTCCTGCGCTGCTCGAAAATCTTTCAATGCGACGCCATCCTTGGGCCGCGGCGGCTTCAGGTCTGCCTGAGCAAGCGCGTCACGCGCCTGCTTGGCGGCGTCGAAGTCGGCCTGCGAGGCGGGAAACTTCCAAGTCCGAAACTTCTTGTTGTTATCGGCAACCGGCTTGCTCGGATCGAAGTCCGGATTCTCTTCCGGAATATCAAAAGAGTCCGGCACAATGCCGACAAAAGCCGCAGTGCTCGTACTTACCCCGACGATCGGTTTAATTGTGGATGGAACTTCCTCGACGTATACACCTGGTGACAAGTATTCAGGCATTCTGATCGCTCCTTTTGTTGAAATCGCTCTGTGCTGCGCTACTTACTGCGCGCGCCTGTGAAAACTCCAGTCAGCGGCGCGGTCTTCGAACTTTTAGATCGAACCTCATGATGTCCGCCATGGTCTTCGGCTTCCCCAATTTCGCGGTGGAACTCGGTTCGGCCTCCGCCTTCGCCTTCGGTTTGGCGGCAGGTTTCGGTTCGGGTTTAGCCGGCGCCTCCTGCTTCCGCGGTGGTTCCGGTTTCGGGGACGAATCCGGTTTCGGCTGCGCCTCCGCTTGGGGCGCGGCATCCGGCTGACGGTCTTCGGTGGGCTCCTCAGTTCCAGGTTCGTCCACCGCTTCTCCGTCTCTTGATTGCTTTTTCGCGCTCATGCTGCTAGGCCTCCATTTACCCTAGATCGCTGCATTCCATCGGGCCGCTCGAATTGCTTCCAAACCAAATCGGTCATCCGTTTTCGCGAGTCAGGGTGAAGTTGAGCGTGTGCGAGGCACCCGCTTCTTGCAACGTGAATGCTTGTGACTCGGTACGATATCCTTGCGCCGACACCAGTAATGTGCGTTTCCCCGGCTCGATGCCCGCCACTGTGTATTGTCCCTGCGCATCCGTAAAGCCACGTTCGCCGCTGCCTTTTACTCTCACCCGAGCCAGCGCCACTCCAGACTCCTGGCCGGTTCCGGTGACTTTTCCCTTCACGTGGGTGGGCTGCAGCGCACACCGCACGAATGGTATTTTTGTGTCGCCGTTGGCATCGCGAGAGACGGTCGCTGGCTGCTCCACTTTGCCATAACGGTTGCCATAGTTTGGGACCGAGGCTCGTAAGCTGTACTTACCGTCAGGCAGATCAAGAAAATAGAACAGCCCATCTGGTCTGGTACGCGTTCTATCCGGTCTTTCAACCGCTGTGTTCCGGCGGTTGGCGTATGCCATCGTCAGGGCTTCCAGTCGATTCTTGAATGCGTCCGGCATCTTGCCAATCACAACCTCCGCATCGCTCAACGGCTTTCCTGTCCCCGCGTCAAACACGCGCCCCGCGATCGCAACCCTGTGCCGGACAATGTCCCAGCCATTTTTCATGCAAATTCCTCAGGGCTGAACTTCAAGTTCTTGTCCACGACTGGAACTTCAGTCTCGATTGCCTTCTCTGCAACGACGCCGATAGTCACGGTGTAGTTCAAGGCGGCTTTCGGTTTTCCTCCGAGCGCCTGCCAAAATTCCGATACGCTCTGCAAGCGGCCCGGCTGGAGCGTGCTGGATGGGAGAGGCGGCTCCTGTCCCTTCAGACTGCCCTGCAATAGCACTTCCGGAATCACCGGATAGCGGAGCAAAACTTTCATTACTTCACTGAGCAATAAATGTTCGTCGAGGGGCCGACTGGTCGAACCCTCGCTGGCCCACGCGGTAATTAAGTACGAGCAGTCCACCCGGACCGGTTTGCGCTTCTTGACGGCGGTACCGTCGTCATTGTGTTCGACAATCCAGCCGGTGTTGCGCAACTCCAGATTTTCACGAATGTCGTAGAGGAACAGATCGACCGCGGGCAGTATCACTCCTGATGGCGGGAAGTCGCTGTCAGGCGCGGCGAAACTAATTCCAACCTGTTTGAGAAAGGCGCGCGACAGCTCACGCCTTAGCAACTCTTCGACCGTTCTGTCCAGATCATCGATCATGCTCAATCTTCCCGAGGCTTAAACGCCAACCGCCCAGAGGCCGCACCGGTTTACTTGTCTTGCTTCCTGGGCCCAAATGTGGCCTCGTATTGGTCGATGGACTCACCAAGCACCTTCAGTAGCTCCTTCGCATACGACGGGCTGGTAACGATTCTGGTATGAAACCGCTCCCGGGTCCCGTCGGAATACATTTGCCCGAAGTCCAGCAAGAATTCGAAGGCGTTGTGACCGATTTGAAAGTAATTGGCGTATTTACCCTCGATCTCGCTCGGAACTGGATCCTCGCCCTCGTAGCGTTTGTCAGCCATCAACAATCTGCGACCCCTCAATTTCAGATCGGAAGCGCAATATTCGTCCGCCGCAGCCCGAGTATCCACTGCGGCGGTATTGCAATCTCACAGCCAATTTTCTGGAAGCGCTTGCGCACGCCCAGGCAGCGAAATAAAGGCCTGTATGTGTGGAACGCAACTAAGATCCAAACATTCCAACGTGCTTTCTGTACCAGAACTGATACACAATTGCGCCGCCTCAAGAAAACCAAACCTAGTTCTTAGGAGGAAGATCCGCAATCGATCGATGGCCAAATCACTTTAGAAGCGTGTGGATGCTCACGGTGCGCATTATTCGTGAGAGTGACGCTGCCGGTTGTCTCCCCAGTTGTCACTGCGGTGTAACACACGCCGGATATTGATACATACTGTTTCGAATTGTATTCAGACCAGAAGCGAGAGAGGTTAGCTTGCAATTCTGAAAACTTTGCACACGGTTAAGCTGAATGAAAATTCAGCATTGCAACAGTTCGAAATGTTTTGCGGTCATGTATCGACGAGACGACTGACGAATCGCTAAAGAGAGTTGAAGTTGTGATGCGCTCTTAGTGGCTAAGCGATTGATGCAGAAGATCCGGGCTGCACTTGATGGTTGCCTCGCCTGGACTAATTCTCAGACCGGCCGTTCGATGGCGCCTTCGTTCGAGGCCGCCGTTGGAACGCACAACGAAGACGATGTCAAGGGTCGAGGCGTTCTTGGCTGCGCTTTCACCGAGTCCTAACGGCTTGCGGAACTGGCAATCCGATTGCCCCTGAACCCTGGCAATCGATGAAGTCACCGGCTGATTGCTGCTGGCGCAGAAGGACTCGGAAACGGGATGGACGTGGTGATTCATGAGCACCCATTGAAGTCCGCGCAGGCAACCACTGTTGAGACTGGGAGGCCTGCACCCGGTAGCGGAGAAATCTTGCCGGCGGAGCCCTATGGCAGTTCCATTGAACACATTCTGGCTGAACTTGAACGAATTGACTTACTGATTCAGATCCAGATTCGGCGTGCCCGCCAAGTCCACCAGGACGACGAATTTCAAGGACTCTACATCTCCGAGCAAGAAGTGGATGCACTGTTGGCGCGACCGATCGGCGTGCCCCGCTGGGCGCTGGCTTCCCCCGTTGCGGAGGAGAATGACACAGCGACGCTGGGCCGGTTGAGCGCTCAGATCAACGCTCGAGTGGACGCAAGTATCCAGCATGGTGTTGGCTTGCGTCTGGCAACCCTGGCCCGCAGTTTCAACCTGAACTCTTTCGATATTGACGTTGTCTTAATCTGCCTTGCTGCCGAACTCGACCTCCGCTACGAGCGACTCTACGCCTACCTGCAAGATGATGTGACCAGGAAGCGGCCGAGGGTGGACTTGGTGCTTAACCTGCTGAGTTCGTCTTTCCTCGAAAAGCTGGATGCACGCGAGCGGTTCGGGTCGACGTCTCCGCTGGTGAGGCATCAGTTAATCTCAGTGTCAGAAGATGCGGCGCCTCCGAAAACGCCGCTTCTCAACCGATATCTGAAGTTGGATGAAAGAATCGTTGACTACCTTCTCGGAAAAGATGAAATCGATTTCCGGTTGGCCCGCCAGGTTTTGTTGGTTCAACCCACGCATACTCTTTCAGATCTGATTCTTCCCGCTGACTTGCTGAACCCGCTCAAGACCCTGTTCGAAAATCATCGAAATGGCGAACGCGGTTTAAACCTTTACTTTCAGGGACCCTATGGTGTCGGAAAAAGGTCGACAGCCGGAGCGCTTTGCCAACTGGTCGGTTTGAAATTGCTGGTGGTAAATGGCGAACAGATTCCATCTGCCGACGGCGAGTTTGGCTCGGTGGTACAGCTGATTGCGCGGGAAGCGGCCCTGCAGGGTGCTGCCGTTTTCTGGCATGGGTTTGACTCGCTTCTCGCAGCCGAACGGCGCAGCCACCTGATTCTTTTGTTTCAGGAACTGCAAGAGCGTCGAGGAGTTGTATTCCTGGCAGGAGAAGCCGTTTGGGAACCTTCGGACATTTCTGAACTTCCACCTTTCGTGAGGATCGAGTTTCCGCTGCCTGCGTATGCTGAGCGATTGTTGTTCTGGAACCATGCGCTCCACGAAATTGCGTCGGCGGAGGTTGATGCCGCCGGGTTGGCCAACAAGTTCCGATTCACTGGAGGGCAGATTCGGGATGCGGCGTCGACGGCACGGAACCTGGCGCGTCGTCGCGATCCGCAAGGTGCGTTGGTCAACATGACCGAACTGCTGGAAGCGTCCCGCTTGCAATCCAATCGCAAGCTGGCGGCTCTGGCCACCAGGATCAAGCCTCACTACGAGTGGTCCGATATTGTGCTGCCCCCGGATACACTCAGGCAGTTGCGGGAAATATGCAACGCCGTGGAGTTTCGCTCGATTGTTTATGACGAGTGGGGGTTCGACGAAAAACTTTCGCTTGGAAAAGGGCTCGGCCTGCTGTTTGCGGGTCCGTCCGGGACGGGAAAAACCATGGCGGCGGAGATTCTGGCCGGCGAACTCGGTCTTGATCTTTATAAGATCGATCTCTCCACCGTGGTCAGCAAGTACATTGGCGAGACCGAGAAGAATCTGGCGCGCATCTTTATCGAGGCTGCTACCTCAAACGCCGTTTTGTTTTTTGACGAAGCCGACGCATTGTTCGGCAAGCGCAGTGAAGTGCGCGACTCTCACGATCGCTACGCCAATATCGAGATCAACTACCTGCTGCAGCGGATGGAGGAGTACGAAGGGACTGTGATTCTTGCAACGAACTTGCGTAAGAACATGGACGATGCGTTTGTGCGCCGGATTCAGTTTACGATCGAATTTCCCTTTCCCGGAGCCGACCAGCGCCTCTCCATATGGCAGCGGGTGTGGCCCAAGAACATGCCGCGGCAGGAACTGGATCTCAATTTCATGGCGCGGCGTTTCGAAATCAGCGGGGGGAACATCCGCAACATTGCGCTGTCCGCAGCGTTCCTCGGTGCGGAGGACGGCGGCTGCGTGAAGATGAAACACCTGATTCGGGCTACGTGGCAGGAGTATCAGAAGATGGGCAAGGTGGTCATGGAAGGGGAGTTTGGCGAGTACGAGCACCTGTCGCATGCTGTTTTGTGATCGGAAACAATAGAGATGCCTTATCGAGATTTCGACCCCCCGACCGTTCCGGTGAGCCGTCTGCTCCGATCAAAAGAAGGAGGTCCAACGAAACCTGTGGAGACTTCCATCACTCCGGTGATTGAACGGGAACCGGTCGATCATGGGGTCGGCTGCGTGGGCGACAACCCTTGCGCAACCGCCCACGCGTCGACTCTCAAACGCGCCACCGACTCTCAGCCGGCGCGCGCTCTGCGATCCGTTTTGCAGCTGCAGAAGCGATATGGGAACCGTTACGTCGAGCGGGTGTTGGCTTTGGCTAGAGAAAAAACTGACCGCGCCGGAAGGTCATCGAATCTCGCCCGCAAATCCAACCAGACCGGACTACCCGATGGTCTCAAGTCTGGCGTTGAATCGCTCTCCGGCATTTCCTTGGATAACGTGAGAGTTCATAGTCAGGCTTCAACTGCCTCCGAGGCCGTTGCCCGGCGAGTCCTGACGCAGGGTAACGCGCGAAGCGACGTCATTCAGAGGCTGGTACCGCTTGGGTTACCTCAAGGAGCTGAAGTCTTCATCATTCGCTCAACGTCGGTCGAGTTTCATAAGGCGAAGGCAACAATAGTCGGTCCGGGTGAAAAAGCGAATGAGTATCGCGTGAGGATCGACTCAACGGGAGAGGAAGTTTTCGCGCGCGCCGATCAGTTGCAAAGCCCTGAGGACCCGCGGCGCACCGACGACCCTGTCCAAGTCGACTTCTCGGAGATCAGAAACAAGGGTGTTGAGGAGATCTTGTTGATGATTGCCGAGTTAGTTAGAGCTAAACTTAACCCAAAATACAAATTCGTTGTCGGAGGAAGTTTCGCTGCTTTCTTGCACGCAATGAAGGCGGGCCAATTCGTGCGGACACCTCGAGACATCGACATTATCCTGGATCGGAATGACTTTAAGGAGGGCCGTGGACCGCAGAAACGCAACGACATTCTTTTTTGTGGAATTCCTTTGGAGCTGCATGAGAGCAAGGTGCTGGTAACGCCCAATGAACAAGAGATCGCGGCCGGTATTGTAAGTCCCGGAACGCTTTTGGCCAAGCACATGAAGAAGTTGCGCGATCAGCAGTTCCGATTCAGGGAGGTGGTCCCTAAACCCAGGAAGTCACCGGCCCCCGAACCTAATGAGCGGAGCATAACCGCAGCAGATCTCTACGCAAGTATGCGCGAGCATAATGATCGCCTCATGAACATGAAAGACGGGGAGCCAGACCACATGAGTGACACTTCCAAGGCAGTGTGGATGAAAACATTGCAGGATGTCGAGACGTTGGCGGGCATCGGCGCTAAAACCCCAGTGGAGTGAAGTGTGCAGCATTCTGGTGATCAATACCGCGAGCATCTAGGTCCAAGCAATGGATTTGATTTCAGGATTGCTATAAATAGAGAAATGACGACATATTTTCTCTCTACTTGACTTCGGCGAGGACGGGCTGGAGTCACGCGCCGCCCAACATCGGCGGAAATTGGAGCAGTTTTGAGACCGGGGCTAAACGACAGACTTAAGAGATTAAAAACGAGCGCCTGCAGAACACTTTGTGACCAGAAAGGAGTAACGCAATGCCAAATCGAGATTTCGACCCAATCACCGGACCGGTGAGCCGTGTGCTCCGATCAAACGAGGGCCAACCGGAAGCCGAAACTTCCGCCGCGCCGGCAGTGGAACGGGAAGTGGTGGATCGTGTGGCGTGCCGCGCCGGGGACGACTCATGTGCCAAGGCCCATGCGTCGACTCTCAACCGCGCGACGGACTTGCAGCCGGCTCGCGCGAGAGGTTCCCTTTTACAGTTGCAGCGGCAGTATGGGAACCGCTATGTCGAGCGAGTCCTGGCATTGGCCAAAGAAAACGCCGAGCACCCGGATGTTACGCCCGGCCTGGAACGAACCATCCAGCAGGAGCGCGGCGGCGGACAGAGTCTGGACACAGGAGTGCGTCGCCAGATGGAGTCCTCATTCGGCGCCGACTTCAGCGGAGTCCGCGTACACACGGACCGTCAGTCCGACTCCCTCAATCGCTCTCTCAGCGCGCGCGCCTTCACCACCGGTCAGGATATTTTCTTCCGGCAAGGTGCTTACCAGCCAGGCAGTTCCACCGGCCGGGAGCTGCTGGCTCACGAACTCACCCATGTCGTGCAGCAGGGGGGGAGCCAGGTGAGCCGGGCAATGTCGGTGAGCCATCCGAATGATCCCCACGAAGTGGAAGCCGAACAGACCGCGCGGGCCGTCATGGAACAGGAGCACACAGGCCACGACCCCCACCATGAAAAAGAGAAAGACAAAGAAGAGCACCACCACTCAGCCCTGCTCAGCCGCTGCCCATGCGACGGAGTGCAGCGCCAGCCGGAAGCTTCCCACGGCAAAGACCGAGAGGAGGAAGAAAGAAAAAAGCATCACTTATTGAAAGCCCAGGATGGCCCTTCGCTCTCCTTACACCTTCAACGTGAGTCAGCCGAGTAACCCATCGGAGTGACACTCGATGCCTGAAAGCGTCAAGGTTCCGGCGGCCGAGACCGACGCAAAACTCGAAAGGGCTGTTCCTGAAGGCCGAAAGCCTGAGGCTCGCCCGCACCCCGGAGATCTGCACGCGCAGCTTCTATTCCAGCAAAGAACCATAGGAAATCAGGCGGTACAGAGATTGATTAAATCAGGCTCTCTGCATACGCCCCGGCAGCTAAAATCTCTGGCTCGGCGCCCGGCACTTGATCAGGACGAAGGCACATCCCTTCGTCCGCTCCATGGACAAACAGTCAACCCCGATCTTCTGAACTCTAATCCGCGTTCCACCAGCCCGGCAAATCGGATTTCTCGCATAACAGCTCTGCCCGGATCAGGCATTAACCCGGATTCTCAGAAGCTACCGATCAATACCAAACACAACAGCGGCGCACTCAGAATTCAACGTCATTGGTACAACTTTGACATTCCTTTCACCAACTATCAATTCGATCCCAGCCTTGAGGGAGTGAAGACCGCCGCAGGTGTGGTAAAAGACGCCGCAGTATCCGGCCTCGAATGGGTAGTCGACGAAATCAAGAGTCTGGTTTCTTCGGGCATCGACTGGCTGGGCGAGAAGTGGAATGCCCTTCAAGACTTCGCTTCTTCTGCACTAGATTCGGCGACCAAGGCATTGACAGGGATTATCGGGTTCCTGGCCAGCCCGCTCAGCTTTATCGCCGACGCAATCATGAGCTTCGATGCTCAGTCGATTGCCAAAGCCTGGTCGGCGTTCTCTGGAGTCGTCTCCACCGTCGCTAACGGCTTCAAAGCCATGACGGACGGCCTGCTCCAGCAGGTCAACAATTTATGGGGAGGCATCAACGGATTCGCCACCTCAATCCTGAACAGGGTTTCCGGCCTTACCGGGAACTTCCTGTTCAAGAAGCTCCCCGATGCTCTACAGAACATCGCTTTTACGGTCATTAACAAGCTCAAAGGCCTTTGGGCGACGGTCAATGACGGATGGAACAAGTTATTCAGCAAGGTCAAGTCCTGGATCGACGGTGCTATCGATAAGGTATTTTCGTTCGTGAAGCGTGTTCTTTCTTTCGGCATCAATGTCGTAATTGCCGGAATCGTCCAGTTTGGGCAGCTTGTTCGCTTCCTGAAAGACTTTTTCGAGAATCCCCAGAAGTACATTGAGATCCTCGCCCAGAAGAGTGTGGCGGCCTTCAGTGGCGTAGAAGCTAAACTCGCCGGTGTCGTCGCAAAATATTTTGCCAGCCCGGCGAAGGCACAGCACGCCGCTTCAACGACAACCGTTCACCGCCAACTCGACACCACCGCCGTTCCGGAAGCCAAAACTTCGGCCTCTTGGGGTGACATAGGCAACGGCGTGTTGGAGATGATGGGGAAGAAATGGAACGAGTTCAAATCGAATCCCTTGGCGATCGTGAAAGGGCTGTTGATAGACCTGGTGTTCCCCATTGTCGGAGACATAAAGGATGTGATTCAGCTCTTCCAGGACATCAAAAAAATCGTCACCGGACCTTTAAGCGCCGGATCGCTGGAAGAATTATGGACCAGTATCCTGCAGATCCTGGACATCCCGATCCTGATTTCCAAGACGGTAGTCAGCATCTTGATGCGGTCGCTGATGGTCCCGCTAATCGTCGCAACATTCGTCCCACATCCTCTGGTGAAAGCTATTGCGGCTGCCGTGGGCGAATCCCTCCTTGCTGCCTTCGTCTCAACGGAGCTCACTGATATTGAGCACAAAGTCTTGCTGCTAAAGACCGGAGCCACCACCAAAAATCAAAAAGCCGAGGCCTACAATCGCGTCGCCGATAGCCTGATCGCCCTCGCCATGACGGCGGTGATCATTCTCGTCATGCTTATCTTGCACTTCATCGCTAATGTGATGAGGGGGGTCTACAACTTTGTGAAAGGCAAAATCTTCGGGATCGAGCCGACAGCGGTGGAGGCCAAGGCAACGGCGCCCGGTGAAGGCAAAGCGGGACCCCGAGAGTCAAAGGGGGAGCCGGGCGATAGCACGGCCACCGCTGGCGATATCGAGGAACCGAGTGTCGACGGCGAGCGCAAGGTTCGGGTAACCGACGATGGCGGTTGCGAAGTCTGCGCGTCGCCGTGCGACAGGCTTCGAATCAAGTACGCGGAAGAGATTGCGAAGGATCCGGAGATGGACCGGCGAATCAGTGACGTTGAATCGTCGGCCGATTCTAAATCGAACAAGAAAGCGCGCTACCGGGAGATCGAGCAGGACCTGGCGGATGCGCGCAAAGCGGATCGCTTGGCGAGAGAACCACAGCGGCTACGCGACGAGTACGCGGACGAACTAGCGGATCCAGCGAACAAGGACATCAAGGACCGCCTGGACGCAGCCGAGAGAATGACGGACCCGGAAGCCAAGCGTCAGGCCCTCGCCGACATCCAAAAGGACCTGACGGCTGCCAGACACCCAACGAAGGCGGGCGCGTATCATGGCCCTAAGCCGGAATACACGAATCCGGGGCACCATGATCCGAGCAGCCCGAATTTTCGCGGCGGAGGGTCGATGACAACGACACTTCCTCCCGACGCCGAGGCGGTATATCAAAACGCGATCCCCGACGCCGAAGGTAGGAACTGGTACGGCCGCAACGCCGACGGGGAAGTCTACCGATACGCGCCGAATGGCGGAAACGACCCCGGAGTGCACTGGAACGGCCGCGAGAATTCGCCTCGCGGGTTGGTCGTGCCGCCCGAGGTCCGCGCCAGATTTAGAGCCAACCCGCTATGACGTTTTTCGCGGGGGTTCATGAATGAACATCTTCGGGTCGAAAGAGCGTATCGCTGTACAGGCTGAGGTGCTGGCGCCTGCGGGACAATCCGTTGTCGGCCACATTTGCTTATGGGCGGATGGGATGCGGATCGGGAATTACGAAGAGGCAGTGTTGTTAAGCCCGATCGCCGATTTCTTGCGCGGCACGATTCGACGCCGTGATCGGCGCATCAGTGCTGAACTGGCCAGCCTCCCGCCGGAGCAGATCCTCGAGGCTGTGAAGAACGCGCTTTCCGGCAAAGCCGGCGGCGAACCGCAAACCGGCGACGCCTCGCGCCGTGGATGGGAGAGATATCGCCAACTGTGCATTTGTCCCAACGGTTGCGAAGCATTCGACGGCGAGCTGGCTGCGCTGATCGAGAGGGACGGAGGCGAGTCACTCATTTGGCAGGACTTCACAGACAAGCGCATCCGAGAGCTCCGGCTTGCGCCCGAGGAGTACGAGAACGTCGTGCGGTCGTTCCTGAGCTGGGTCGATCCGTTAACGGGACACGATCCATCGAGCGAACACTTCGCGGGCAAGACATTCGTCATCTCGGGCAACTTTTCGCGCCCTCAAACGGAGATTGCGAGCCTGATTCGCCACCTGGGAGGAAGAGTCGAGCATACAGTCTCCGAACGCACCTCGTATGTTCTGGCCGGTAAACACATTGAGGAGCCGCGACAGATTGTGCAGGCGCGCGCGCTCGCCGTTCCGATCTTGTCCGAGGCCGAATTCGAGGGTCTACTGCCTTGGCGGAGGGACGAATCCAAGTCATCGTGAAGACAGACTTGCCAGTTGTTCGCGATCCAGCACTAGAATTTTAGAGGAGTAATGGGAGGAGATTCCACCATGAGCAACCAATCCCTAAGCCCCAGCGGACTCGATTTCATCGCGCGTCACGAGGGTTATCGTGACCAGGTGTATAACGACAGCGCCGGCTATCCCACCATCGGTTACGGCCATCTGATCAAGCCGGGCGAGGACTTCAGTGGAGGCATCACTCAAGAGCAAGCCTCCCAATTGCTCGCCCAGGATACGAAAACTGCGGTTGACGCGGTGAATAGCAAAGTTACGGCGAGCCTGTCCCAGACGCAGTTCGATGCGGTGGTCGACTTCACCTATAACCTGGGAGGCGGAGCGCTCGGCCAGTCAACTTTGCTGAAGAACATCAACGCAGGCAACCCAGTGGTAATGGAAAATTTCACGGACTGGAATCACGCCGGCGGCAAGGTGGTAACCGGTTTGACGAAACGGCGAACTGACGAGTTCAATCTCTTCACACAGGGGGATTACGGCTCGTAGAATGTCACCCTGAGCTTCGATGTTATCCAGGCCCCATGCAGCCCATGAAGAAGACGATTTCGATGAGATATCTGGCGGTCGTGCTTTTTATCGCCTGCCTTCCAGCTTTCGCTCAGGACTCCGCGGCGTATCACGCTTGCAATCAGCAGGCTAAGACCCAGGCGGAGATGAGTGCCTGCGCAAGCCAAGAATTAAGGCGCGTCGACGCCGAACTGAATCAGGTTTATAGCCAACTGCTCTCAAAAGCGGCTATCCTGCGCGATGCGGTTGCGAAAATCAAAGCGGCGGAGAAAGCGTGGATAACCTATCGCGATGCTTACCTGGATGCGATGTATCCCGCAGTGGACAAGCAGTCCGAGTACGGTTCGATCCATCCCATGGAAGCCAATCTGCTTCGTGCCAAATTGACGCGGCAGCACATAGCAGATTTGAAAGAGATGCTGCAGGAATATGACGGCAGATCGAAATAGGACAAGGCGCCGCGCGATGAGAATAGGAAGGTGATGTCAAATGCCGCAGCAAGTCTGTAACGGAGCAACTCTACAGTGCGCCATGGGCATGGCGCCGAGCACACTGGTGGTCCTTCCCGTGAACCGGGTCAATACCGGCAACCAGCCCGATGCCAATATCATGGATCACATACCTCTGGTGAATATCATGCCGTTTGGCATGTGCATGACGCCCTCGAACCCTGCGGTGGCGGCGGCCACTACCGCCGCGCTGGGAGTGCTCACTCCCGTGCCTTGCATACCCGTGACCACGTCGCCTTGGGTTCCGGGCGCTCCGACCGTCATACTAGGCGGCAATCCCACGCTGGACAACACTTGCACGCTGATGTGCATGTGGGGAGGTGTGATTGAAGTCGTCAGTCCCGGTGAGGTGACCGTTTCCGTTCCCTGACTTCTGCCCTGAAAATCTACTGGCGCTTCAAACTACTGCTGCCGCTGGAATCGGCGGCCAGGGAAGAAAACGTTCCCGCTCCGGCGCCGTGCTTAAGTTCCCAATCGAACGCCCCGTCGCTGTCGCGGTCCTTTCCACGTTCGACGAAATCGGCGTGAATCGTGCTCCCTGAGATGTTCCCCGTGATGTTGATGCGGGTACGTTCTTTGCCCACCAGCTCGTGCAGAACTGCACCTGCCGCTTGTTCTGCCGTCTTTTCTCCGGTCCCTTTGAAACGGTTGCCCTCTTGCACAAGAACGACCTTATAGGTCAATTTCATATTTTGGTAATGCGAGTCTGCCGTCTTTTGGATCTGCGTTTCAATGATCCATGTACCGTTGACATCGCTGGGATTCTGATCAATATATTGCTTGATGGCAAGCACGCCACCCACGAGCGTAACCGCGGTCACCAGCCCTCCAATGACGGCTCCCAAACTTAGTTTTCTGCCCTCGGTCGCTACATCCATCGGAGCTCCCATTTTCTTTTGTACGGCTAAAGAGTGGTCCATCACTCCGCCGGCTCGCCACAAACCGCAACTCAACCCGCCCTCGAAATGTTGTACCTTGCCATCTTTCGGTAAAGCGTCATCCTCGACCATTGCAGCTTGTCGGCAGCTTTGCTCTTGTTCCAATTGGTTGCGGAGAGCGCCCACAAAAGGCGTTCGCGTTCGTTCCCAAACAGTGACTTCAATTCGTTGCAGCGCAGCCGCAACTGCAGCGGAAGATCCGCCAGCGAAATATGCTGACCTGAAGCCTCCACGAAAATAGACTCCAGAAGATTTTTCAACTCCCGCACGTTGCCCGGCCAGTCATAGGTCAGCAGGCAATCCAGGGCTTCTTCCGAGAGTCCGCGGATACTGCGCCCGAAGTGCCGGTTAAAACGCCCGATATAGTGCTTGATCAGGGACAGCAGGTCCTCTTTCCGATCCCGCAGCGGAGGCAGGTGTATTCGTGCCACATTTAGACGGAAGAAGAGATCTTTTCTGAACTTGTTTTCTTTGCTGAGTTGTTCCAAATCCTGGTTGGTGGCCGCGATCACCCTGACATCCAGGGGAATCCCACGGCTGCAACCCAGGCGTTGAATCTCCTTGCTTTCAATCATCCTCAGGATCTTAGCCTGGCCGTAGGCGCTCATGTCTCCTATTTCATCGAGGAACACCGTACCTTTATCAGCCGCCTTCAGTTTGCCGTCTCGATTGGAGTCGGCGCCAGTGAAGGCTCCTTTGGCATAGCCGAAGAGTTCACTTTCCAGCAGACTGTCGGGGATGGCGGCGCAGTTGATGGCAACAAGCGGTTTGTTGCGCCGCGAACTCTTTCCATGCACCGCTTCGGCCAGGAGCTCTTTACCGGTTCCGGTCTCCCCGGTAATCAGGACATTACTGTCGCTTGACGCCACTCGGGCAATACGCGCTCGGATCTCCCGCATAACTGAACTGTCACCGACGATGCCCTCCAGCGAAGGATCGCTGCACAGGGGCACATCCCTAGAGTCTTCCGAAGGAAACAGAGACTGACAGACGGCGCGGTCCAGTTCTCCGGGAACAAAGGGATATTTGACGTAGTCGCTGATCCCTGCCTTCAAAGCAGCAATGGCGAGTTCTTCAGAACTATTGCTGACAACAAGAACCAGTCGGGCTGATCCTAAGAGCTTGTGAATTTCGGCCGCCAGTTCAAGATTGTTTCCCGGACCGACACAGGAAGGCCCCAAGAGCAAGAGATCAGGCTGCCGAGCCTCGAGAGAGCGTATTAACTCATTCTTTTCCGAGATGCAGGTTACCTTTAGCCCGCACGGGGGCAGCGACTCTCTGAGAATGTCGCAGAGAGTAGCGGTTCGCTCGAAAATGAAAACCGCTGGCTGGTTCATTTTCGCCCTCGCAGCTAGAGGACTTGCGCCCCGTTGGAACGCGACCGGACTCGATTCTTGCGAGCATCAGCCGCGCGAGGATCGAGGTACACGAATCCCCGATGGAATGTTTAGTTTTTCTTACGCCTGCTGTAATGGTCTTCCGGCTTCAGACGGTGGTCTAGGACAGGGAGCCGGAGCACTTACTCTACACCACTGCATTTCCTGTTCCAAATGAATAGTGGCAACCGGGTTCCGAGCGTTACAGCCAACTGGGTAAAATTATGGCCTATTGTCCTCTGCAGAGCGTCGACTGCTCCATCGTCTACTCGGCTCGTACGCCGGAGAGTCTATCTGAAAAAGTGGCGGGCCTATCCGATTGGTTGGCCGCGACTAGGTCGGGTATACCGCGGAACAGTTCGAGGTTTCGTCCCGGTCGGCTTATAAAAGGAAGGTGCGGACCGCGTTCCTGCGACCTCGCAACAACGTTCTGGGTAAGACTCGGGAGAGTTAAAGGGATGTGAGTTTCTACGCGACAGCGTTCAGTTCTGGATCCCGGCCCTGACTTGAATGGCGGAGGAATATCTGGATTGAAGAGTCAGCGTCCTTTGCCGGGAAGGGAATGCGTCTCCTCTTCGGTCAGGCGAGAGGGATCGCAATAGCCGTAGCCTTTCAGGCAAGCGGTGTAGTTGCGTTTGTGCTCGGCGTCAGCCAGCGTTTTAGTTTCAGGGGTGGTGAGTTTTGAATAGTCACATGTTTCCTGGCCGTCCTTGCAAGCAGCGAGGTTGCGCTGATGCTCCGCATAAGCGGTGCTCGTCGATTCTGCCACTGTAAGTTTGGAGCGGTCACACTCGTCCCAACCGCGCTCGCAGTTCTGCGCATTGCGTTGGTGTTCCGCGGTGTTCACCTGCTTCGTTTCCGAATTAGTCAACTGGGAATGATCGCAAACTCCTACGCCATCCTTGCAGTCTGACACGTTGAGCTGTCGCCGGGCGATGTTGACTGCGCCCGCTTCCGACGAACTGAGTTTCGAGTGGTCGCAGGCTCCTACTCCGTCCTTGCAATCAGCGACGTTGCGTTGACGTTCGGCGACGGAAGAATCGTGCGCCTCAGACTCGGTGAGTTTGGAGCGGTCACAGGACTGCATGCCATCGGCGCATGCGAAAACGTTATTCTTATGATCGGCCACAGCCAGGGCGATCGCCTCAGGCGGGGTGAGTTTGGAGCGGTCGCAAGAGTCGTAGCCATTCCGGCAATTCGCAACGTTGCGCGCGTGGGCCACGAGAGCCAAGTCGGCTGATTCCGATGGACTCAATTTCGTCTGATCGCAGGTTTCGCGGCCAGCCTTGCAGGCACCCAGATTCCGAGCAGTATCCGATGATTGGGACAAAGCCACAATCGGGCAAAGGATGAGGCCCGCTAGGAGCGCCCAAAGATGTTTGCGCAATGAGATTGCCAAATTGGTTCTTCCTTCGGACGATCAATATCAGGAATGAGACATCCTTAAAGTCGAACGCTTGTGACGCTGACCGGAACTGTTATGTTCCGGTCAGCGCCACAAAGTCGGATTGCTGGACTTAATGATGCCGCGATCCGCTGCAGCTACTGTTTGTCTTCCCTTACTTCAGCGATGTGAGCCTGGTGTCCTGCTTCGGAGACAGCCCTCACAAAGGCATCCGCGCTACGGGGCGTCGCTGCATTACCCGAAAGAATGCTGCGGAACATCATGTGCTTACCGTAGATGGCGCGGGTCGAGTCGTTATCCTGCTCGACCACTGCACCTTCCAGCGTGATCCCGGCGAATACACCCTTGGAGCGCGAGTAGGTGAGCATTTCTGTATTCATTTTCCAGTCGGTTCCGGCGGAAGCGTGACGGCCTACCGGGCCGGCTGCAACCGATCCCTCACCGGTCAGTTCGAATTTGCTGGAAAGCAGATGCTGCAAACCGCGATCATTCATGACCAGCATAACCAGGTCAACGCCTTCAACACCGATCTGCAAGCCCCAGCTTCCGCCGCCGATCGAAACAAATGCCGGCGCACTCCAGCCTTCGGCCGTGCGGCAAGTAGCTACGCCACGCCCGTGTTTGCCGCCAAAGATAAAGCCGCCTTTAATGAGGTCGGGCACAACCAAAATGCACTTTGCGTTGCTGAGCACTTCTTCCGGGATACCCTTATCCGGGGTTGACATGATGGCATGGAGAACATCCACCGACTTTTGCATGCGATCGACCGTATCTTCTCGAGCCGAACCGGCAAATGCGGCGGTTCCGACGAGGCCCAGAGCACACATCAACAGCACTGACATTGTTTGTTTCATTAATGGATTCCTTTTTGAGAGCTGCGGAACTAAGAGGGGAAGACTTCAGAGGGCTGACTTAGTTCAGAGTCTGAAAGAGTGAGAAGAGGTGCTCGGCTCTAGCATCATGATCGCTCATGGCGCGAGCAATAGCTGATCTGAATTGCTCACTTCGTGGAGGTGATGGAAGCGGATTCCCCTGGGCAGATTAACGGGTTCTTACACGATGTGAGCAATCCGGCACAGAAACGTGCGTTGCGGCCTGTCATGGTTAAACGGCAGGAATTGGTGTGGAGTTCCGTGTTTCCGCGGGGTGAAAGTGTATGTCCATCCGTCGGCTAAGTAATCGCTTTGGGAGACGGCTTGCCGCCGTTGCTGATTCCCTCACGAAACTGTTGGCGGTGCTTAAGCCGTCGAAGCAACAGGTGGGAACGCAGCGGATGTGTCCGTTTTG
>Ga0307479_10000323_pt1 | contig 43602 bp, 45 predicted proteins | sample atmos_gasesECM4C_FD_203743 | JGI IMG/M metagenome (GOLD analysis project Ga0307479, IMG submission 203743) | Hardwood forest soil microbial communities from Morgan-Monroe State Forest, Indiana, United States - atmos_gasesECM4C_515 | ecosystem: Environmental > Terrestrial > Soil > Temperate...
CGGTAGGACGGCGAATTCAGCGTCCTGTCAGCCGGGGAGGAGTAGACCGACACCTATGCGCACGTCCACCCTCCGGGAGCACACGGCGCCATGACCGAGACCAGGCGCGCCAACCTGCGACACGCCGTGCGCGTCGCCGCCACGGCGACAGCGGTCGTCGCTCTTGTGTACCTCTTGGCTGTTGCCATCTTCGACGTCATCGTCGTCAACCATCTCTACGAACAGGCCGACAGCCGGCTGCACGCCCGAGTGGTGGATGTCACCCAGCAGCCCGAGGGGCCCCCGACCGTGCCGTCGGGCTCGGACCGTGTTGGGGTGAAGCCCTCTACCGGCGGCGATCTCGATGACGCTCCTGTCTTCCTCTGGGTGCTCGGGCCGACCGCACGGACGCTCGCCGCCAGCGCCGGCGCCCCGGTCTTACCGGCTCGGTCGTGGTCGAAGAGCGGCGGCGAGACGACGGCGACGCTGGAGCACAGCGCCTTCCGTCTCTCGTCTGCTCGGTTCCACGGAGGCTGGGTGGTGGCCGGTGTCAGCCTGGCCAACGAACGGCACCTCCAGGGGATCGTCATCGGCGCCGAGGTCATCGCCGGACCCATTGCCCTTCTGGGGATGTTCCTCGGCTCTCTTGTCATAGGCCTCAAGGCGTCGGCCCCTGTGGAGCGTGCCCGTCGTCGCCAGCTGGAATTCACCGCCGACGCATCGCATGAGTTGCGCACTCCGCTGACCGTCATCGAAGCCGAGGTCGACTTGGCCCTACACGGCGCCCGCGACGCGGCCGGCTACCGCGAATCGCTCGAGCGGGTGCGCGAAGAGAGTGGACGACTGTCGCACATCGTCGACGACCTCTTGTGGCTGGCGCGACTGGACTCGAGCCCACCGCCACCGACCCGGGAGCCGGTCGACCTGGCCACCATCGCCCAGACGTGTGCCGACCGCTTCCAGTCGTTGGCCGTGTCGCGTGGGATCAGCCTCAGGGCCGTGTCTCGGGGCCAGGGCCTGCCTTGGGTGAACGCACCCGCAGAGTGGATCGACCGCCTGGCGGGCGTGCTCGTCGATAACGCCTGCCGGTACTCACCGCGCCGTGGAACCGTCCTCGTCGTGGTCGAAGCCCGCACCGGGCGGGTGAGCCTCGCCGTCGAGGACAGCGGACCTGGCATCCCCCCTGAGGAGCGCCCGAGGATGTTCGACCGGTTCCACCGCTCCTCCGACGTACCCGGGGGCACCGGTCTTGGCCTCGCCATCGCCGATTCGATCGTCCGTTCCACCGACGGGCGGTGGCACATCGGTGAGTCGGCGCTCGGGGGCGCTTCGGTCGAGGTTTCCTGGCACCGGCCGAGTCCCCGCGGCCACGGCTACGGTCCCGACACCCGAGCAGAGCCGTCAATGGCTGTTCGACAGGAGCCAGGGGCCGACCTTGCCGAGAAGAAGCAGACCGAGAGGGACACCGAGGGCGATGCTCGACACGAGCGCCCACTGTCGGGCGCTGGCACCGGCGACGTCGCGTCGGGTCCGGCGGGTCCAATCGAGAGGGGCCACGCGGGCAGTGTCGACCACATGACCGAGTACGTGCACGGTCATGGCGCCGAACCACAGCACGAAGCTGGCTTTGTGGACGAACAGCATGTCGTGTCGGAGCCCTGAGCCCACGAACAGCAAGGCGATGCCGCTGCCGAAGACGACGAGGGTGAGGACGACCACGAAGGGCCCGAGGACGCGCAGGAGAGCGGGCGGCGGTCCCTTGCGCCGGTAGGCGGGAGATCCGGCGTAGTAGCGGGCGAACCTCCATGTCGTGCTGCCCACTTTGAGGAGGACAGGCGGCACGAGCAGCATGCCGATGAAGACGTGGGCGGAGAGCAACCCCCGTATCCGGAGGATGGTGATCCCTTCGGCGGCGAGGAGCACGACGAGCACCGCTCCCGTGGATGCCGTCAAGCGGGCGTTCGAGCTGACCCCGCCCTCGACGTGCCCGCCATCCGGTCCGCCAACGGCCTCCGGGTGTGCTCCCACTTGACGGGCCGGTTCGCTCACGCTGGCGACGCTACGTGCGTCCCCTGACGCCACGATGAAGGCGATCGCAGGGAGGCCGGCTCACCTCTTGGTGCCGACCACCACCGCCGCCTCGGCCAGGACCGCGTCGCCCTGCACGGCCGAGAAGCCCGCCTCCTCGAGGTATTCCTGCCACCGCTCGATGGAGACGGGGCGTTCTTGGATCCGGAAGCCGAAGCGTGTCACGTTCTTGACCACGCGCCACCAACCACCGGGACCCTTTCGCGCCAGGGCCGCGACTTTCGAGCGGATGATGGCCCGGTCCCTGCGCTCGAGACCCCGGCCGAACATCATGTCGCCGATGACGAAGCGGCCGCCCGGTCGCAGCCACCGGAACACAGATCTGGCGAGGTCGCGCTTGTCGGCGTCGCGTAGATGATGGAGGGCATAGTTGGACACGACCAGGTCCACGCTTGCGGTCTCGAGCCCGAACTCCTCGATCGGCGACACCACGGGCACGACGCCGTCGAGTTCCTCCGACTCGGCGTTCTGCTGGAGCCGGACGATCATCTCCGGGCTCACGTCGACGGCGGTCACCTGCGCTCCCGCTTCTGCTAGCCGCATCGTGACCTGGCCACTTCCGCACCCCAGGTCGACGGCGGTCAGCCCTGGCCGCGGCGAGGCGGCGCGCACCACTGCGTCAACCACGTCACCAAGCCCGGCCGCCCCCTCGTGCTCCCACGTGTCGGCCCGTCGGTCCCAGACACGGCGCTGCAGACGGGCAGGGGAGAGGGTCATACGAAACTTTTAGCCCAAGAGGCTGACGCCATCCTGAAATGGTTGTGGGCTCATGGCCGTGCCCGATGCGTCAGAAGCGCAGGTCAAAGCGGTAACGGAAGAATTGTTCGCCACTTTGGCTCGTGAGCTCGCCCACGCGCTGCCAACCCAGATGTTCGTAGAAGGTGGTGGCTGCCAGATCGGGAGGCGTGACGAGGACCATCTCGCCCAGCCCCGAACGTCGGGCTTCGTCTTCCGCACGCTCGAGCAGCGCCCGACCGACGCCACTGCCCCGGGCGTCGGCTCGCACCATGACATGGGTCACCTCGGCGACTGTTGCAGGTTCGGAATGCCCACCGGGGACAGCAGCCGCTGACGAAGGCGCGCCGTCGGACGCAGCGCCGGCGCCTCGTCGGCGGAACAACTGGGGAACGCGGAACGAGCCCGTCAGCATTCTCGTGAGCCCGCGCACGTAACGATAGGCCCGGGTGACGAGCAACTCGCGGGCCAGGGCTGGGTGCACCACCGATCGCCCGGCTAGCCACAGGGCCAGCGACGCTCCGTGGCGTCGCACCATGGCGCGGTAGTGGGCGGCCGGATGGAGCGAACCGAGCAGCACCCCGACGACGCAACCCTCGTCGTCCACGGCCGCCAGGGCGAGCGAGTCTGGCGAATCGAGCCACGCCCGGTGATAGGCGCGCAGGAAACCTGGGCCGCAGCGGGCCAGGAACTCCATGTCGAGTGCCTCGCCGTGCAGACGAGCGCTCTGCACGACGTCGGCCCGTGTGAGGCGACGGACGGCGATCGTCATGGCGGTGTCCACCGGCTCGCCGCGGCGTCGACGGTGCAGGGACCACCACTACGCTGCCGCCGATGTCGCCCCGGGCACGCCCCAGCAGCCAGGTCAGGGCGGTCCGTGCCGCGGTGGTGGCCGGCATCGGTGCCATCGTCCTGGCGGTGATCCTGCTCGAAGTGCTGCCTGGATCTCCGACCGCCCGCTCCCGAGGCGGCGGACCGTCCACCTCCACGACCCAAAGCCTGTCGACCTCCACCTCGACCACGACACCGTCGCCGACTCCCGACGGGACGTATGCAGTCGGCAGTGTCACCACCGACATCTCCGAGCCCGTTGCCTCGGGCCCGAGCCGTCCGCTCCCCACCACGGTGTGGTTCCCTGCCACGACCGCAGGAGGCATCACGCCCAACCGTGCTCACGCGCCCTATCCGCTCGTTCTCTTCTCCCAGGGATACGACGTCGACCTCACCCCCTACACCACCCTCGTCGAGGACCTGGCGTCGGCCGGATTCGTGGTCGCCGCTCCGCTCTATCCCCACACCGCTCCGAACGACCCTAGCGGTGTGAACGAAAACGACATCGTCAACCATCCGGCCGACCTGCGCTTCGTGATCACCACGCTTCTGGGCGATGCGCAGCAACCCGGTTCCGCGTTGTCGGGTTTGCTCAGTGCCTCCGCCATCGGCCTTGCCGGCCATTCGGACGGAGGCGACGTGACGCTGGCGGCCGGTGCGAATTCCTGCTGCCTCGACCGGCGGGTCAAAGCCCTGGCCGTGTTGTCGGGCGCCGAGCTGGCCGCCTTCGGCGGCACGTACTTCCCCGGCCCGGCGTTGCCGATGCTGGTGGTGCAGGGCAGCGCCGACACCATCAACCCGCCGCCGTGCAGCGCGCAGCTCTACGACGGCGCTCCCGCGCCCAAGTACTACGTCGACCTCCTCGGTGCCGGCCACCTTCCTCCCTATGCCGACGCCGGGACATACCAGACCGTCGTGGCCCGGGTCGTCACCGATTTCTTCGACGCCACCCTGGCGGGCCAGCAGGCGGGCACCCCGGCCATGGGTACGGACGGGAACGTGGCCGGCGTGGCGGCGTTCAGCACGGCTTCCTCGGCGCCGGCCGCGCTCGGCAGTTGCCCGGGCGCTCCGGGCTGATCGACACGGACCGGCCCCGCCGGCCCGCCCGACGCCCACTGCCTAACTCTCGACACGGCTGCATCCGGGTGTCGGCACGGTCCCGACGAGGGCAGGCACGGGGGGGAGCGTAGGGAGGGCCAGCACCGACGCGTCGACGGCGTCGGCGATGGCCGTCTGCCCGGCGGCGTCGGGGTGCAGGTGATCGCCCGAGTCGTAGGCGGGAAACAGCTGCGTGGCGGCACAGGCACCGCCGTAGACGTTGGACACCGCCGCCGACAAGTCGAGAACCCCGTCGAAGGCGCCGGACGTGAGGATCCAGTGGTCGACCTGCTCGAGGGCCGCCTGTTGCATGGAGGACCACGGCTCGTTGGTGGTCGAGCCGCGGGGGAGGAGCGTCACGCCGACGATGCGCAGCCCGGCTTGGTGCGTGGCGGCGATGGCCTGCTGGTAGCCGGCGACGACCTGGTCTGCCGTGGCCCCGAACCACAGGTCGTTGGTCCCGAGGAAGAGCACCACCTCGGACACGCCGGCCTGGTCGAGGGCGTCGCGGGCGAGGCGTGACACCCCAGAGGGCCCGCCACCGGTGGACGAGTCGGTGTGCACCACCGATGTCAAGGCGTTGGCGGTGATGGCCTCGTTCACCACGGCGGGCTGCTCGGCGGCGGGCAGAGTGTCGATGCGCTGCTGCAGCACGTCGGTCCACCGGGTGGTGCTGTTGAAGCCTTCGGTAATGGAGTCGCCCACGACGACGATGCTGCCCGGTGCCCCCGTCTCGAGGACGTCCACCGCGTCCACCCATCGCTCCCAGGGGCTGGCAATGGACAGTCCTCTCCCGTCCACCGATGTGACGAGGTCACCGCCACCGTTCGGGGACACGTACCCCAGGATCCGACTGCAGCAGGGATGCACGGTCACGAGGTCGCTCGCCGGGGTGAAGACGCTGATGGCGAGGGTCTCACCACCGCTCACCGCCATCGGCACCGCGTCGCTGTAGACGAGGCCCCCAACCGGCACGGTCACCGCCGGCTGCCCACCGAAGGAGATCGGATGGAGCGTCCCGGGTACGAGCGCCGGGCCCCCGGCTGACACGCCCAGGCTTGCTGCTCCCACCACGAGGGGGGAGTTCCCGAAGAGGTTCGAGACGCGGACCCGTACCGCTTGGCCTCCGGTCGCCACGGTGGCCAAGTCCCGCACGGTGGCGTTCGAAGCGGTGCCAGAGCCCCAGGCCATGGCTGACCCCCAGGTCACGTGCCAGGCCGGCTGCGCAGCCAGGGGACTGGTCGTCGTCGTCGTGGTGGTCGAGGTGGTGGCGTGGCGCCTGGGAGGCTGTGTGTCGCCTTCAGTGGAGACGACGACGAGGACGGCCGCGACGATTGCCGCGGCGGCCAGGGTCCCGCCGACCACGCTGCGCTTCACCCACGGTGCCATTCGTCAGTTCGTCCAGTTCGGGCCGCTCGCGGACGTGACGTCCGAATCGACAGCCAGCAGCGCCCGATTGCAGCGATGACCTTCGATCCCCGCTCGAGGGCGAGGCTATCGGCCCGCCCTTCGTGGGTCGGATCGGCCCGGCGAGCTACCCGGTGCTCAGGAACTCAGCCTGGGATGGGCGACGGCGCCAGTGCCTGGGCAAGCGATGAGAACGGCGTGGCACTGGCAGGTGCCGTCACCGACACCGGCTCGCGCCAGTGCGAGAAGGTCACGGTGGACGTGCCGCGCTGGCCGGCGAGTGAGCCGCTCGTCACCACCTCGACCGGGAGATAGGGAGCCGTGGTGGACACGTACAACGTCACGGAGCCAATGGCACCGCTGCCTGTGGCGTCGGCGGGAAGTCCTCCCACCACCCCGACCACCTGCTGGCCGTCGACGGTACGGGTCGGCATGAGGCTGAGCGACCCGGTGGGCGAGGCTTCGCTGAGTGCCGAGGACAGCGTGTCTCCGGAGACGACCTGCGCGTAGCCGGGGTCGCCGGACTTGAACGAGATCCACTGCCCGGCGTACTTCCCGGCGGCCGCGGCGTTCAGCCCGAGCGAGTTCTGAAGGAAGGCGGCGTCGCCTTTCAAGTACGCCACCCCCGGCATGGCGACCAGCGTGCCCTTCCCCTGTGCGCCGCCAGAAACTGTCTGGGTGCCGACCGTGGCGCTGATGTCGTAGCTGCCGACCGCCGAAGCACCGTTGGACTCGACGGCGGCGAGGTGCACCGAACCTTGGGCCCTGGCGGCGCCGACCGACATGGCCAGCACCTCGGCTGCGGACTTGCCGGACAGGCCGTTGGCGGAGCGCTTGAGGACGACCACTCCGGCGCCGGCGGCGGAAGCGGCGAGGAGGACGACGACGAGGGCAACGAGGCCCTGGCGACGCCTTCTCGGGCGTGGCGGTGGCTGCCACTGCGTCGTAGCCAAGTGTGGTGCTGGGGCACCGCCCACGGCTCCGCCCTGTGGCTCGTGAAGGGCGCCGTTGGTGGGGGCGGCAGAACGGGCAGCAGAGGGCGCGGCAGAGAGGGTCGCATCGGAGACTGCGGTCGGCTCGGGACGCTCCCGCCACTCGCTGCCGTCCCACACGCGGTGTGCGGTGTATCGAGTGCCGTTCCAGTAGGAGATCTCCAAGCCGTCTGCCGACATGGCTCGCCACCCGGGAGCGTCTCCCGGTCCTGGGGCGGCCACCACGGGCTGCACGACTTCGGTCATCGAGACTCCTCTCTTGGGGGGCGCGCCGGAGGCTGAGGCAGCACCCCCGCCCTTTATCGGAACCGGCGACTCCCCTCTTGACGGTGCGTGCGCTCGCCGGCTGGGGTTGTCCCTCCGTTGGATACGCGCCAGCGCGACCCGCCGCCACGGGTGGAGGCGCCGTAGGCTTGCCACGGTGAGTGGTGCGCTGGAGGGACCGGCAGCAACGGCAGGGTCGGCGCACACCGCCACGTCGTCCGCGGCACCAGGTGACCTGGCACGGGTGTTCGACCACGTCGTCAACAACGTGCGCCTGGCCTACGTGGGCCGGGAGCAGACGGTCCGCTTGGCGCTGTGCTGCCTGGTGGCCGAGGGGCACCTGCTCGTCGAGGACTACCCCGGGGTGGGGAAGACGACCATGGCGAAGGCGCTGGCCCGCTCGCTCGGCCTCGAGTTCGGACGCGTTCAGTTCACGGCCGACCTGCTCCCCGCCGACATCAGCGGTGCCGTCGTCGTAGATCGCGACACCAAGCTGCTGGCCTTTCGGCCGGGTCCGGTGTTCGCCAACATCCTCCTTGCCGACGAGCTCAATCGGGCGTCACCAAAGGCGCAGTCGGCACTGCTCGAAGCGATGGAAGAGCGACAGGTGAGCGTGGACGGCACCAGCCACCTCCTGCCGCGTCCGTTCATGGTCGTTGCCACCCAGAACCCGTTCGACGCTGCCGGTACCTTCCCGCTTCCCCACAGCCAGCTGGACCGGTTCCTGCTCCGTGTCGACATCGGGTATCCCGATCGCGTCCTCGAGGACGAGCTCCTCGCTTCGCTGCACGAGCGGCCCCTTCCCGAGGACCTGCCCGTCGTGACGGGCGCCGCATTCGTCAGCGCCTTCCTGGCCCAGATCCGCACGGTGCACATTGCCGCCTCGGTGCGCTCCTACGTCCTCGACATCGTGGGGGCGACAAGGGGGCACCCCGACCTTGCAGTCGGCGCCTCGCCCCGCGCCGCGTTGGCGGTGCTCCGCGCCGCCTCGGCGATGGCGGTGGCAGAGGGACGGGGATACGCCACCCCCGACGACGTGAAGGAGGTCGCCGTGCCGGCACTGGCCCATCGCGTCGTCGCCCACCCTCTCGCCACGGTGAGCGCCGCCGTCGTGGTGGGCGACATCGTGAGCACCGTCCCCGTGCCGGTCGGGGGCCACGACCACTAGCCGCAGATCGTCGTGTTGAGCCGGCGCGGGTTGGTGCTTTTGCCGGCGGCGGCCGTCTTGGTCCTGGCCGGGCTGGCCTACGGGGTGGCCGAATTCGTGATCCTGTCGGCGGCGGCCGGCGCCCTGTTCGTAGGGGGGTGGGCGAGCCTGGCGTGGCAGCTCCATCGGGCCCGGGGAGCGCTTGCCCTTCACTGGGGTCGTCCCGCCGGCGACGCGTACGTGGACAGCCGTGTCGTCGTCGTGCTCCACGCCGTGGCCGTTCGAGCGGGTGGATCTCCCGCCCTCGAGGTTGGGGGACTGGGGCGCTGGCGAGTGTCGCACCCCGGCCTCTCCGCCACCGGGGCAGCCCTGGGCGCTGACGCGGAACGGACCCGTCGTGGCAGAACCGGAACGCGCGCCACCCACATGGCGCGTCGCCTCGGCCTCGGCACCGGAGAACGGGCGCGCCTGCCCGCACTGGGCGCCACCGACGAGTGGTCGATGGCGGTGCCGGTACCCACCACATCGAGAGGGTTGTGGAGCATCCCCCCGCTCGAGCTTTGGTGCACAGACGCTTTCGGGCTGGTGCGCTGGCCCCTCGGAACCACCCCGAGCTGCCATGTGGTCGTGTTCCCCGACCCCCGTGCCAGCGCCACGAACCACGAAGGAGATGAGCGGGCGCGTCCTCTCCGGAGAGGCTCGGACGTGGCCGCCGATGAGGGCCCGAGCGGCGGCGACGAATTCGAAGGATTACGGCCGTATCAGCCGGGCGACCGGCTCACCCGGTTGCACTGGCCCGCACTGGCGCGTGACGAGCTCATGTCGCGCCACTTCGTCGAATTCGACGAGCACCGCCTACGCCTGCCCGTGGACACGAGGCCGTGGACGATCGAGGACTCGGTGTGCCAGGTGGCCGCCCTGGGCGCCGCCGCCCTGGCGGCGTCCAGGGCGGTCGAGCTGTACACGGCCCAGGGTGAGCGCGTGCTGGCCGTCCCCGGTCCATGGGGGCTGAGCGTGCTGCTGCGCGCCCTTGCGCTCGTGGCTCCCGCTCCGTTGTCGTCGCCGGCGTACCGAGAGCGCCGGCCGGCGCCCGCCGGCCGCCCCACGTCGTGAGCGCCACCGTCGCCACGCCGGTGCAGCGTCGCCTGCCGCTGGAGGTGGCGCTGCTCCTGCCCGCCTTGGCGGCCGGCGCCGGGTTGAGCCGGCTGACCGACGCGCCCGGCGCGGCCCGGGTGCTCGCTCCCGTCGTCCTGTGCGTGGTGGCCGGACAGCTGGGCGCAGCCCTCGTTCGCCGCCTGGGCGCCATCCTGTCCGCCCTGTCGGGCGCCCTTGTCGTGGCGCTCGTGTGCGCATGGTGGTTCGAGCCGGGCACGACGGCGTGGGGACTGCCCACCTCGGCAACCGTGCGAGGGATCGGGCACCTCTTGTCCATTGCCGTCACCATCACCGTGCACAGCCCCACTCCGCTTGAGGCCGCGCCGGGTGTGGTGCTGTGCCTGGCCGCCGGTGCGGGCGCGGCGGCGGTCGTCGGCAGGACGCTGGCACCGGCCGCACCACCACGCACCGGGCGAGCCCGCATGTGGATCGCCCTCGTCCCGAGCGCCGGGCTCTTCTGCTACACCGCTCTGCTCAACTCGGGGACGGACCGGGCGCTCGGTGCCGGCACCTACCTGGCGGCAGTACTGCTCTACGTCCTGGCGGTGCACCGCCTGTCGGCGCCGACGTCGACCGTCGCCACTGTGTCGTTCTCGCCGCGGAGGCGGCCGTCCTGGGCGGGGTGGGGCGCGGCCGGCGTGAGCCTTGTCGCCGCCTTGGCCGCGGCAGCCGGCGTGAGCCCGGCGCTGGCGGGGTTCCGCGTGCACGCCTTCCCGTCCTCCAGCCCCGGTCTTGGGTCGGCTGCGCCGGGAGCGTTCATCGGTTCCCTCGGGAACGGCGTCAGCCTGGTCGACGACCTGAGCTCGGTCGTCGGACAGCTTCCCGACACGGTGCTGTTCACGGTGCAGACCTCCCTGCCGACCTACTGGCAGGTCACTACGCTGTCGAGTTTCAACGGCTCGGTTTGGGACCCCGAATCGGCGACGCTCGTGGCCGCCGACGGTCTCACCCCCGCACAGGCATCGTCCTTGCCCGAGCTGCCCGCGCCCACCGCGAGCACGACGACGTTCACGTCGTCGGTCACGGTGGCCAAGCTGACCGGAACCTTGGTGCCCGTCCCGCCCGACGTCGTGCGGGTGCGCGGCAACGGCATGAGCGTGCTGCGGGGCATCGGCATCTACAGCCCGGCCGGCATGCAGCCGGGCAAGACGTACGCGGCGACGTCGGCGGCCCCGCTCCCGGTTTCGGGAGCCACCCGACCGGGGCCGAGCGCCCGTCAACTCGCTCCCTACCTGGCACTGCCGTCAGTCCCCGCCGACGTGGTGGCGCTGGCCCAAGCCGTCGCCGGGGGCGTCTCCGATCCCGGCAAGCGGGCGCTCCGGCTGGCACGGTTCTTCGACGACGGCGCCTTCCGCTACTCGCTCACGACCGACAACGGTGACGTGTCGTCGCTCGAGACCTTCCTGTTCGGCACTCGTGCGGGAGCCTGCCAGCAGTTCGCCGGCGCCTACGCCGTGCTGGCCCGACTGGTCGGGCTCCCCACCCGGGTGGCCGTGGGATTCGACGCCGGCACGCGGGTGGGCCCCGATCGTTTCGCCATCACGCGAGCGGACGCCCATACCTGGCCCGAGGTGTACCTCGGACCGGGATCGGGCTGGGTCTCCTTCGAGCCCACCCCGGCGACGGGTTCGACCGTGACGGCCACCGGCGTCGTGTATGGACTGGCGTCGGGCCCGGGCGCCCAGGCGGTGCCGCAGGGGAATCCGTCGTCCGAGTTCCCGCTCAAGCACCTCGGCGGACCCAACGGCGCGGCGCCTTCGTCGGTGCCCGCCGGTGCGGCGTCGGGTCGGGCCTCCGCCACAGGCTCATCTCGATCGGTGTCCTGGAAGGGCGTCACGCTGTGGATGATCGTGGCCATCGTGGGGGCCCTCGCCGCGCTCTTCTGGCGGCGACGGCTTCGCGACGTGGTGGACGTCGTGCGGGCTCGGAGCATGGCCCCGGCCGACCAGGTCGTGGTCCGTTGGCACCAGGCCACACGGGCGCTGGACCGCCGTGGCGCCGGCCGGGGGCCGGCCGAGACGATGCTGCAGCACGCCGAGCGCCTGGGGCGTCGCACAGCCCCGGGTGCGCGCTGCTACCGCGACCTCGTCCACTTGGCGTCGAGGGCGCTCTACTCGTGCGAACCCGTCTCCGCCGCCGACGCGCAAACCGCCCGTCGGTTGTCGTCCGAGGTTCGGCGAGAGACCCGCCGCCGCGCCACGCCGGCCCGTCACCATCGCCGGGACCTGGTCGTCTTGGACCGTGGCCGGGGGGCCGGCGACGCCCCGTAGGCTCTCGCCGAGCGCGCCGGCGCGGCGATCGTCGCCCCGGACAGGGCGGGAGGGACCGATGAACATCGAGGAGTTCTACGCCCAGGACGAGCGCCGCCGTCGCTCCGAGGAGATCGAGCTGGGCACCGAGTGGCACGACGCCGCCGGGGCTCGCTACGAGGTGTCGTGGGTGGCCGACACCGGCGAGCTGTACGTGATGAGCGAGCCGGGCGTACCCATGGCCGAGGACCTCTTCGGCGACATATACCGCTCCGACGTCCCCGTGGACGAGATCACGGTCGCCATCGCGGGCTGGGTGCCCGACCGCTCCTCCATGGAGGACGTCCTGCAGGGCTGGGAAGAGGCGATGACCCAGCCCAACAGTGTCGCCTGGATCACCGAGCGGCTCGCCGAGCGCCAGGTGCCCCGTCAGGCGCCCGCCTCCTGAGCACAGGCTCGGAACTGTCCGCCGGCGCCCCGGCGCACCATACTGCTGGCCATGCAGACCGAGAACCGGGCGGGGCCGCACGTGATGTTGGGGGTGCTCACCCTCCTGTCCCTCGGTGCCATCGTCTACTCGCTCGACACGGCGCCGCCCAACGCCCAGTTGCAGCTGCGCACGGCGGCGAACAACACCAAGAGCGTCGCCAGTTTCGTCCTCGTCGACGTCGAGAGCGCCGGTCCCACGAACTCTTCTTCCGCCACTAACGAGGAGCGGGCGGTGATCGTGTACAACGCCCCCGACCGTGTGGAGGAGACCGTCACCGCCGGAGGCAGGTCAGGGACGGTGCTCGTGGTGGGAGACCGTCGCTTCGAGCGAAGCGGCAACGGCAAGTGGTTCGATCTGGGGCCCCCCGCCTCCGGCACGACGAGGGGGGCGTCGGCGGGGCAGATCGCCGTCGGTGAGATCCTCTATCCGCTCACGTCGCTGGCCGGCGCCACCAATGTCGCCGTCCACAGCACCGCCAAGGTCTCCTCGCTGTACACGTTCGTGCCGGGACAAGAGGCGCTGCTCCTGCTTCGCCTGCTCGGGACGTCGGTGCCGCCGGGCACGCGCTCGTACCTGGCCACGGTCCACGGCGAATACGTGGGCGTGGAGGAGGTCGCCCTTTCCAACGCCGGCGAGCGCATCACGATCGACCTGGGGGTCACGCAGGTCGACCACGCTCCCGTTCTCCACGTTCCGCCGCCGTCGCAGACCACGACGACCCCACCCACCTGAGGATCGCCCGCTCCGCCGGCCCGGCCCGCGCCCGGTTGTCCCGTTTCGCCCAGGGGTCGGTAGCATGCGCGAAGAGAACAGGTTTCAATCTGAGGAGGGGGACGTGAAGGTCTACGACCGGTTGTTCATCGGTGGCGAGTGGGTGGCTCCGGCCGGCACCGGCACCGTCGACGTCGTCAGTCCCGCCACCGAGGAGCCGGTCGGCCGGGTGCCCGAAGCCACCGAGGCCGACATGGACCGAGCCGTGGAGGCGGCTCGCCGGGCCTTCGAGGAAGGGCCGTGGCCGCGCACTACCCCCACCGAGCGTGCCGCCGTGCTCACCAAGGTTTCGCAGGCCATCCAGGCCGACATGACGCCGCTCGCCGAATTGATCTCGTCCGAGATGGGTTCGCCGGTGGCGTGGGGGACCATGGGCCAGGTCCTGGCACCGTCGATGGTCTTCGACTACTACGCCGGTCTGGCATCGAGCTACGCCTTCGACGAGGTGCGTGCCGGGCTCATGGGCCAAGTCCTCGTGCGCAACGAGCCCGTCGGTGTGGTGGCGGCCATCGCGCCATGGAACGTGCCGCTGTTCATCGCCGCCGCCAAGCTGGCGCCGGCCCTGGTGGCCGGGTGCACGGTCGTGTTCAAGCCCGCGCCGGAGACGCCGCTCGACGCGCTGCGGCTGGCCGAGCTGTTCGAGGAGGCCGGTCTTCCCCCCGGCGTGCTCAGCGTCGTCCCCGCCGGCCGTGAGGTCGGCGAACACCTGGTCCGCCACCCCGGTGTCGACAAGGTGTCCTTCACGGGGTCCACTGCGGCGGGAAAGAAGATCGGCGCCATCTGCGGCGAGCAGTTGAAGCGATTCAGCCTCGAGCTCGGCGGCAAGTCGGCGGCGGTCATCCTCGACGACGCCAACCTCGAAGAGACGCTCCCCATGCTGCTGCCCAACGCCATCATGAACAACGGTGAGGCGTGCATCGCCCAGACGCGGATCCTGGCGCCGCGCGACCGCTACCAGGAGGTCGTGGACGCCCTGGCCGAGCGCATGGGAGCGATGAAGGTGGGCGACCCGCTCGACCCCGAGGTCGAGGTGGGCCCGCTCGTGGCCGCTCGTCAGCGCGACCGCGTCGAGGGATACATCAAGCTGGGTCAAGAGGAGGGCGCCAAGGTCGCTCTCGGCGGTGGCCGTCCGAACGGCCTCTCCAAGGGCTACTACGTGGAGCCCACCCTCTTCGTCGACGTGGACAACTCGATGCGCATCGCCCAAGAGGAGATCTTCGGCCCCGTGCTGTCGGTGATCCCCTACGAGGGCGACGAGGAGGCGGTGGCCATCGCCAACGACTCGAACTACGGGCTGTGCGGCTCGGTGTGGACGTCGGACCCCGCCCGCGGGCTCGAGGTGGCCCGGCGGGTGCGGACCGGTACCTACATGCTGAACAGCGCCATCCCTATCGACTTCGCCACACCCTTCGGGGGCTACAAGGAGTCGGGGCTGGGACGGGAGTTCGGGCCCGAGGGACTCGAGCTGTTCCTCGAGCAGAAGTCGATCACCCTTCCCGCTGGGTTCACGCCAGAGCTCTGAGCTGCGCAACGTCGCGCTGCTAGAGCGCGTCGTCGTCGCGGCTGCCGAGGTGCCAGCCGCCGCACATCTCACACAGATACGAGCCCAGGTTCGTGCCGTGCTCGAGACGGGCCTGGAGGGCGGCGCGCTCGGCGTCCTCGTGACGGGGAAAGCGCGTCTTCGGGACGCCGTCGGCACGGAAATGAGCGAGGCGGGGACGGCGCGGGTGGTCCTGTCGGCGCTGACGGCGGCGACTGGCCACGGCTCAGGTGCGGTGGGCTCGAGCCGCCTTGACGGCGCGCTCGAGGTCGCCGAGCAGTTCCATCGTGGCCGCCGCCGCCACCGCCCGCCGGGCGCCGTGGTCGAGCGACAGCAGGTCGTTGCCGTCGAGCTCGGTGGCGCACCCTCCCGCTTCGGTGCACAGGAGCATCCCGCCCAGGTAGTCCCACGGGCCGAGGTGTGCCCACCCGACAGACGAGAAGGCGTCCAGGCTGCCTTCCGCGACCGCGCACAGCTCGAGCGAAGCGGCGCCAAAAGCGCGGTACTGCGCCCAGCCGAGATGGCGGGCGGGATAGCCCGACAGCCCCACGATGGCGTGCTGCATGGCTCTGGTGTCGCTCGTGTGCAGGCGCGCCTCTCCCCGCCACGCCCCCTGGCCGCGCACGGCGTGGTAGCGGGCGCCCGTGGCCAGGTTGGCGACGACGGCCACGCGCGGCCCGGCGGCGTCCACCACGCAAATGCTGCAGGCGAACCACGGCACGCCACGCGACGCATTGGTGGACCCGTCGACAGGATCGACGACGGCCACCAGCTCGGTGCCCGCGTTCCGGGCGCCACTCTCCTCGGACAGCACGCCGAGCCCGGTGCCCTCGAGGACCGACAGCGCGGCGCGATCCGCCACGAGGTCGATGCCGTATTGTCCGGGCCGGTCACCGCCCCCGCGCCAATCGGGTATCTCAGCCAGGGACGCCGCCACGGCGTCGGGCACCTCGTGGCACAGCCGCAGGAGCTGGTCGTCACGCACGTTTGGACCCTAGTGGTGACCCCGAGCGCCTTAGGGAGCCAGAGGTCACGCCCATTAGGCTGACCGCACTGTGGCCGTGATCGACGTGGCGGGATATGTGGCTGACTTGAAGGACCATTCGGTCGACCACGGCTTCCACGTGCACGACGAACGGCACTTCGTCGAGACCTATTCGTTGCGCCAGACCTGGGAGGTCGATCTCCACCCCGAGGAGGGGTGTGGCGGGCCGCTCGACCTTCACCTGGCACTGGAGGTCGATCCCCGCACGCTGCTTTCCTTCGAGGACGCCGTCATCGACCTGCCCGAGGATGTGGAGCCCCCCGACGAGTACCACTTCCCGCTCACCTTCACCTGGGGGCTGCCGCCTCTTCCGAACGGGCCCGACCTCCTCCGTCTCGCCATCGACCTGGCCGGGGTGGGCGGCATCGACCTGCCGCTCGAGGTCTCGGCCATCGACTCCTTCGCGTCGGCCACCGACGCCCCCGAGCGTCGTCTGTCCATCTTGGCGCGATATCCGGTCTCGCTGGCCCGGGTACTCGGCGGTGAGGAGCTGTTGTGCGACGTATTCGACCGGTGCCTGGCGGTGAGCAGGCACCTTCTCGATGCTGCTCCAGGGTGGCTCAACGAGTGAGCCGGGCGCCGGTGCGCCGCATGGCCGGCGCCGCCGCCGTCTCGGTGCTGGCCGCCATCGGGGTCGAGGGCTGTGCCAACAGCAACGCCCTGGGACTGATCCGCCAAGCCTGCACGCACGTCCAGCGCTCTCTGGTGCTGTACGGGGCGTCGACAGCGGCCGCGTCGCCGGCGGCCGCCCAGTCCGACCGCAGCGCCGCCCTCGAGCAGCTGCGCGCCGCCACGCCGCTCGCCGCCACCGCCGCCGGGGAGAACGCGCAATGGGACGCCTTCTCGGTCACGCTCTCGGAGAGCTCGCGTGTGCCCGAGTCGGATCTGGTGCGGGCGCTCCACGCGCAGTGCGCCGACGTGTCCTCGGGCGGTGGGCAACCCACCACCTCCACGACGTCGACGACCCCGGGGCCGGTTCCGACCAATCCCGAGCCGGTGGGGCGATGAGCGCAGAGACGGTGCGGTGTCGTGAGTGAGGTCAGTCGTCAGCTCGTCGCCCTCGAGTCGGCCTCGGGAAAGGTGAACGGCGCCGGCTTCCACCCGTGCCAAGGCGTCTGGTACGAACCGGCCGAGAAGCGGCCCACGGTGGGGGTGATCGCCAGCCACTACGCCGTCGACTTCTCTGAGCACTACCTGGCCGAGCGCCTGGCCCGGCGGGGCATCGGCTTCCTCGGGTGGAACACCAGATATCGGAGCAACGAAGGCTGGTTCCTCCTCGAACACGCCCTTTTGGATGTGGGCGCCGGAGTGACGTGGATGCGCCAGGAGGCCAAGGTCGACACGGTGGTGGTGCTCGGCAACTGCGGCGGCGGATCGCTCATGGCGGCCTACCAGTCCCAGGCAATTGCGCCCACCATCGAGCCCAGTCCGGGGATGACGCTGCCTGCGGCCCTCGACGACCTCGAGCCGGGCGACCTCTACGTCTCCCTGCAGGCGCATCCCGGCCGGCCCGAGGTGCTCACCAACTGGCTCGACCCGTCCGTGGTGGACGAAACCGATCCGCTGTCGAAGGACGGCTCGCTCGACATGTTCGACCCTGCCAACGGCCCGCCCTACGGCGCCACCTTCGTGGCCCGCTACCGCCAGGCGCAGGCCGACCGCAACGAGCGCATCACGGCGTGGGCCGAGGCCGAGCTCGACCGGTTGCGCGCCGCCGGCAGCTTCGACCGCAACTTCGCCGTGCACCGCACCTGGGCGGACCTCCGATTCCTCGACCCGGAGCTGGACCCTTCCGACCGTCGCCCCGGTCGCTGTCTCGGTGGCGACCCCCGCTGGGCCAACTCCAGTCCCTACGGCATCGCCGCCACCTGCACCCTCCGGACGTGGCTGTCGATGTGGAGCCTGCGGCGATCGCAGTGCCGGGGCGCCCCCCACCTGTCGCGCATCGCCGTGCCGGCCCTGGTGGTGCAGAGCACGGCCGACGTGGGGGTGTTCCCCTCCGACGCCTCGGCTGTCTACGAGGCGCTGGGGTCGGCCGACAAGGGGCTCGAGTGGATCACCGGGGATCACTACCTGGAGTGGCCGTCTGGGGCCCGGGACGATGCCGCCGACCTCGTGTCGGCCTGGGTCGCCGACCGGGCCTGACGGCCAAGCTTCGCCTCCGACTAAAAGACACTCACAGTAGCCACATTGGCCACAAAAGCCACCTGGTGTGGCAAAAAGGGTAATTAGTCCTCAATCGACGACCACGTTTTGTCGATGTTTTGGGCGTGGCGAGTGTCTCGGTCGGGCTCCTCCCGGGCGGGCGCCGGGCGCGATCAGCAGGGGCCTAGGCCGGGAGCAAAGAGCTCCGGCGCCGGGCCGGGGGGCAAATGGTGCGTGAAGCAAGGTCCTTCCGTGGGGTGGGATGGGCCCGGGGGCAGCGGCCCGGCGGGTTGGCACGCGTTCTCGCCGCCGTCTCCCGGAGGTCGCGGCGGCAGCCCTGGATCCGTTGTGCCGACGGGGCCGATGTGAGGGGCTTCGCCCTCATCGAGGTCGTGGTCGCCATGACGTTCCTTGTCGTTGTGCTGGTGGGGATCGGATCCGTCCTCGGCGAGCAGGTGCTGAGTGTTGGATCCTCGACCAACGAGCAGGTCGCCAACGGGCTGCTCACAAAGGCCATCGAGCAAGTGCGGTCGCTTCAGTGCAGCGCTGTGACTACGGGGCTGAGCACGAACGATCAGGACACTGGCGCCACCGGAGACAGCAACTCCATTGACTATTCGTCTTGGACATTCAAGCCCACAGGCGAAACCATCCCGCACGCCACCTACTCGCAACAGGTGGCCCCGCTGTACCCGCATTTGACGACCACCACCGTGAACAACATCCCGTTCACCGTCGGCGTCTACCCCACGAACTACGTGAGCAACGGCGCCCTCCTCACAACCGGTCTGACGGCAGGAAATGCGTACACGACCATCGCGGTGCAGCCCGTACCCACCGCCATCGGCACGGGCGACACGATAACGGTGGGGACAGGATCGAGCGTCGACACCTTCGCGGCAGCGGCAGCGGCGTCGGTGGGGGCGACCACCATCTCCGTCACCAGCCATGCCCCGTCTCACACGCACGCCACCGGTGAGTGGGTCCTCGACACAACCATCACGCCGGTAACGGGCGTCATTCGGATCACGGTCATCGTGAGCTGGCCTCCCAACGGTCTCGGGGGTGTCCACAGCATCACTTCCCAGAGCATCGACCCGAACTGCGGCAGCCCTCCTCTGCTCCAGCCGTCTTTCGGGGCGTTGGCCGCAGCCGGGCGCGGCGCATCTCTCACCGTCACCAATGGGGTGCCCGGTGAGATCTGGACCTTCGACCAGCTCCAAGACTTCTTCGGCTTGGCATCGTCGTCGTTCCAGATAGAGGAGACCACCACCGTCCTCGGGTGTGCCGAGACCTCCGGGGGCCAGTTGACCATCGCTGGCGCCGGGCAATGGCTTTCGCCGCAACAGCAGGCCTGCTCTGAGGCCGACAACGACCCGGGGACGACGCCTGGCGCGTCGCAGTACAACTCGACGTCCCAGAGCCTATGGAGCAGTTACTTGGCGGGTCAGGGCTCAGCCGCCGCTCAGAACAGCTTTCTCGGGTTCACCAGTCTGGGGAGCGACGCGGCGTCCTCGACGAGCACCGTCTCTTCGCCGGGCTTGTCGAGTTGGCCCGCATCCCAGGACTGCATAGACCTGGTCGGGAACATCCAGTCGACCGCCCTACCCTGCGGATCCAGCACCGACACCGAAGGCGGGACAGACAGCCAGCTCTACTTCACGTTGGGCACAGGCTCGGTCGGCGCCGCCCCCATGGTCGATGCGGCCGCCGCACCGTCGGCGACGAAGAGCTTTGTCGGACGGTACCTCTCTGGGTACACATCGGGCAGCACCACCTACTGCGCCAACACCAGCGGCGACGGCTGTGTCCACTCTGCAGCGCAGCGCTCTTTTGGCACCATCCAGCTAGCTGGCATTCCGAGCGCCTTCATCAACTCCCCGACCATCGCTGGTTGGGGCAATCCCAGCAACAACAACGCCAACTACAACCCCAACTGCCCGTCCGGGGGCAACTACCTGATAGCTCTCACCAATTACTCCGATCAGGTCAGCACCGAAAGCGGCCTCAATGCGGCCCCACCGGTTGCCACCGGTCCCGGCGCCAACTCCTATCTGTGCTTCTGGGTGGAGAACCAGGCAGGCACCGCCGGCAGCTATACCGCCATCCAAGTGAGCACCCTGACCTCGGGCCAAGCCCTCACACAGATCCCGACGCTGTCGATCGGGGTGCCGGGAGTCGGCACGGCGATCATGACCCCGAACCTGAGCTGGGGCACCACTCAGACGCAGTCGACGGCCGGCAGCTGCGGCTCCACGCCGTGCAAGGCGTCCGAGTCGGCGACCCGCAGCTCACCTCTCACCGGCAGTTTCCAATATCAGATCACCGACGGCGCCCTGAACCTCTTTCTGATCGTGAGTCTCAACTTCGGAGACCTCACGGCGAACAGCTGGTACCAGGCGGCGAAATGAGAACCACATCACCGCAGCGAGACGCTTGGCATTGTCTTCGACGGGGGCGAGGGTCGGAAGAGGGGTTCACAGCGGTCGAGATGGCCATCGCCATGGGCCTGATGGTGACGATCTCCATCATGGGGTTCCAGGGGGTGCAATCGCTCTTAGGAGTCGCCACCACGACGCTCAACAATGCCCAAAGCGCCACCGCTTCAGCATCAGCCGTCAACGAGCTCCGTCAGGAAATCCTGTCGGGGAACATCCTCTTCGATCCGAACAGCGAGTTCAACGGAATGAGCAACCCGACGGGCCAAGGGACGAACTGTGCTTATCCCACCACGACCCAACAGAGTGATGAACACACCACGAATGTGAATTGCGCAGGCAACAACCCCGACGGAAGCGCCATCCCTCCCGGGTTCTCGCTCCGGATCTACACCCAGAACAACGGGTCATACACCTGTGTGCAGTGGCGGCTGCTCGACCGCCTCAACAATGCCACCGGTGTTCTCGAAACTCGTCAGTGGAACCCGTTGACCGGGGCCCAGACGGCTTGGGCGACAGTCGTGACGGGCGTGGTGAATTACGCCCCACCTACTTCCGTCTCCCCCCAGGGCACAACGGTTGCCCCCTTTGTCCTCGACTCCGCCTCCTCGTACGGGGGGCGGCTGCTCGACGTGGACCTCATCCTCGAACAGACCAAAGCTTCGCAAACTCCCGTCGTGATCAAGTCCTCCATCTCGGGCCGTGACGCCTGGAACTCCTCCGCCACAAAGCAGTGTTACCCGGTGCCGGCGCCATGACCAGAGAAGCGCCCGTCGCCACTGCATCAGAAAAGGACTGCGCACCCCGGTGTTGTTTACCGGGCGGTTCAGAGGACGGCACCCTGGCGCTTGTTCTGGCCCTCGCCATCGTGACGATGCTGACGGCAGTGGTGGCGATCGTGTTCCAAACGGCTTCGAGCAACACGAGCGACGCCTCGTTCAAGCGCCTGCAATCGCAGGCTTTGTACGCCGCCGAAGGGGGATTGGACCTCGCCATGGCGCAGATCCAGCAAGCCACGGGGGTGAGCAGCCTGCCCTGCGCCACCAACACGCAGTTCAACTTGTCCCCCAGCCCGGCTTCGGCCAGTGTCTCCGTGACCTACTACGGCGCCTTTTCTTCGGCAGCCGGCCCCACCAATCCCATCCAGTGCAGTGGCAGGCCGCAGAGCCAACCCGCGGCAGCGCTTCTGGTCGCGACCGGAACCGACGGAAAGGGGCAGGTAGCCAAGCAGTACATGGAAGCCGAACTGGAGCTGAGTTGGGCCACGGGCGGCACGTTGAACGACGCCATCTACTCCCAGTCGGACCTCGGGTCGGCCAACAGCGCCACGGTGGTGGATCCCACCGGCAAGAACAATGCCAATGTGTACAGCGGCGGCAATATCACGTGCCAGAACAACTCCCTCATCGAGGGAAGCGTCACCGCTCAGGGGACGTTCACCGGGAAGAACAGTTGCAAGGTATATGTGAACCTGACGACGGCCGGTGACATCTCCCTGCAGAACAGCACCATCATCGGCAATAGTGCCACTTCAACCGGTACCACCCCGTCGGGGTCGACAACGCACTCGTGCAGCACAGGCTGGGGCCACATCACGTTGACCCAGCAGGCGGTAGTCGACAACACCGCCTATGCCTACTGCACCATCAACAACGACCCGCCGACGAGCGTCTCCTCGACCTACGTCAAGAACGGGGTCACCGTCAACGACCTGAGCCTCACCGGGCCGGCGGTGGTGAGCCCGCCCACCATCCCGCAGCCAACCTCGTTCTGCGCCACCTGTGGCCCCTCCGGCCCTGTGGCAGCTGGCTCACTCGACGCAAACTGGTCGGCGTCAACAAACGGGAGCTACACCAACCAAGTCAATGACAACGACTGCAGCACCGTGGTGAACGACCTCATCACGCTCGAAGCATCCAACCCAGGGCCCACCCTGTTCATGACGTCGTGCCCGGTGACCTGGCAGGGTAACAATCCGAACAACGTGACCAGCCTTGCCAACAACCTCGCCGTCTTCTCAACCGGCGGGTTCACGATGCAGAACAGCACCTCGTGGAAGTCTACGAGCGCCACTCCGCACAATCTCTATTTCATCGTTCCCACCTGTGAGACCGGTTCGGGTGGTTCGTCATCTTGCCCATCAGGCCAGATCCCCACCACGTGCAGCTCCGGATCGCCCGGCATAACGCTGCAGAACAACACCTCGTTCGACCCGACCACCATCGACGTGTTCTTCTACACGCCCTGCACCATGTCGGTGGCCAACGCCACCACCGGCTACGGCCAGATCTATGCCGGTGTCGTAAACGAGCAGAATAACTTCACGACCTACTTCGTACCTATGTTCGTACCGTCGCTCAGCGGCGGGGGCAGTACCCAATCGGTCCAAGCTTCGGTAGTCTTCGAGCGGCAAGTCACGACCCCGCCGGCGTTACCCGCTTACCAGGCGCCGACTCTCACGAGTGGGTCGTCGACGACGTTCACGGCGAGCAGTCCGGGCTCCTTCCAGGCGACCGCCACCGGTGTGCCCACCCCCACGTTCTCGAATGTCGGCTTCGCTGGTTGTACCCCATCGACGCTTCCCTCAGGTGTCACCTTTACCAGCGCCGGCTTGCTCTCAGGTACCCCGGCGAGCGGGAGCGGCGGCACTTATACCGTCTGTATCAACGCCTCGAACGGGGTGGGATCCCCTGCCACGCAGACCTTCACCCTCACTGTCGACCAGTCTCCGACCATCACGAGCGCGCCCTCGACGACATTCACAGTGAGTAGTCCCGGCTCCTTCCAGGTGACGGCCACCGGGGTCCCCACCCCCTCCTTCTCGAACACCGCCTTCACCGGTTGCACCCCGTCGACGCTTCCATCGGGTGTGAGCTTCACCAACGCCGGCTTGCTCTCTGGCACCCCTGGGGTCAGCAGCGGTGGCACTTACACCCTGTGCATAAACGCCTCGAACGGAGTGGGGTCGTCGACGACTCAGACCTTCACCCTCACCGTGAACCAGGCCCCGGCCTTCACAAGTCAAAACACGAGCACCTTCACACCCAGTGTCGTTTTGAACTTCCAAGCCATCGCCTCGGGCTTTCCGGCACCCACCTTCTCGAACGCGGCCTTCCCGGGCTGCACCCCGTCGACGCTTCCCTCAGGTGTGACCTTCAGCAACTCCGGCGTACTCTCCGGTATCCCACCGGTCGGGAGTGCACAGAGCTACAAACTCTGCCTCAACGCCTCCAATGGCGTCAGCCCAGCGGCCACCCAGACCTTCACCCTCACTAATCTCCTCTGAAGCGCCCGTCGCCCTGGCTGGGTCGGATCACAGATCGTGCTGTCCACGGCCACGCCCTAGGCTCACATGTCTGGGCGTTTAGCTCAGTTGGTTAGAGCAGCTGGCTTACAACCAGCAGGTCGGGGGTTCGAGTCCCTCAGCGCCCACTACTGTGATGTGTCAAGTCATTGACGAATGATGTGTCACGTCATAGTCGAAATCCAGCCCAATGCCTGGGGGTGGTAGTCCCGCTCCGGGTCCAGGGTCGGGGTCCGGAGCAGGGCTCCATCCAGGGACAACACGCGCACCTCGGGCCCGGCGATGAGCAGCCGCACCCGCATGCCCTTGAAGGGCGCACCCATCCCGATATGTCGCAGCCGGCCCTCGTAGCGGACCGTGAGCTTCCCGCAGAAGTCGACTCGGTCTCTTCGCACCCGAAAGTGGACGTCAGGGTCGCTGTGGCGGGGATAGGCCTTGACCTTGGCCTCGTAGGCCTCTCGAGGTGTGCGTCGCCGCAGTGACCGGTGCGGCCGTTCATCGTTGTAGTAGGCGACGAACCGGTCGATCTGGCGCTGGAGCTGGACCAGAGTCCTCGCCGGGCGCTGGTGCGCCAGGTATTTCTTCAAGGTTTGGTGGAAGCGCTCCACCTTGCCGCCAGCTCATGCCATGGGCTCAGCTGCCGCTGACTGGCTGGGCGTACCGCACATCCGACGTCGGTATCGCTCAGGTTGAGTCAGCCCATTCCTGGTGGCTCGGTGCAGCCATCGCAGGGTGAACAACGGATACGAGCCTCACTGGAGCAAGCGCTCGACCTCGTCGAGGAGCCGCCCCGGGGCGACCGGCTTCGGCAAGAACACATCCACCCGTGGGTCCGGCTTAGGCGGTAAGCCAGAACCCGAGACGAGGATGACAGGCGGTAGGTCCGCTACCCGGTCGAGGAGGTCAAGGCCCATGCGGCTCGGCTCACGGCCCCGATGGGTTGAGAGCCCAAGGTCAAGGATGAGCAGATGTACGTCGCCAGCTGCCAGTTGGCCGAGAGCGTCCTCTGCGTGGGCTGATTGAGTCACGACATAGCCCGCCGCTTCGAGGATGTCGGCCGTGGACTCGCGCACCGCCTCGTCGTCGTCGACGACCAGGACGCGAGCGCCCCCCCGATTCCGCTCAGTCACGTGCTGACCCCCCGCCCCCGCCGAGAGTGATGATGCAGGCTCAGCAATACACTGCGACCCGTCGACGAAGTAGGGACCAAGGTCCCAACCTGATGGCCAAGGGTGATGGCCGAGGCGACAAACCAACGCCCGACAGTTACCAGCGGACGTCCAAGTACTCCATAGTCTTGAGGATGGCCTGCTCTCGCTCGGACAGTCCAATGAACTCGACGCCGATGCGCGTGCCGCCACGCTTCCCCGGGCTCAGGTTCCTGACCATCCCAGTAAGGCGCAAACTGGTGGTGCTGCTCTCACCCACCTCCACTTCAACCTGGATGGATCGGTCTATTAGCTCTGGATGAGCTTCTCCGACCACTTGGAGACCCACGCCCAGATGGGACAGGTCGAGCACCACACACTCGCGCCAACCAGAGAACTGTTCGTCCCGAACTAAGTATTTGCCGGGCCGATGCTCGGTGCTCACCCGTGGAACCCGTCGACGAAGTGCCACCGCCACTGCCTCCTCGACCGCCGATGATGCAGTCGTCCAGGGCAGCTTCGGCGCGGCCTGGCAGCTTCTTGAACAACGTGCCGACGATTCGCCGGGTGCGCCAGGGGTGACTCCATCTACAGACGGTTGCCCCAAACGCAAGGAAGCCCGGCGACGAAACCGGGCTCCCTCGGGGCGTGGGCCGCTGATCCGATATCCCCCCGAGAGCGTGAGAGGCGGAGTCTCTTTAGTCGGGGTCACGTTACGCCTGGCCCGAAACCGGGTCAACGGGTTGGGAAGACGGGCGATGCCGCCCCGGTTACCATCGACAGCAGGTGGACCGCTGTGGCCTAGACCCCGCTGCGATTCGAGCCCGCTGCGACCTTCATTTCCGGGTCCCGGCTGCGGCGGCTCCACCGGCTCCCAGGATGCTTCGCTTTAGCCCCGCCGCTCCCTTCCGATTGCGGTTGCGGACGCACTGGGCGGGTTCTGGGCGTCATCATGCTTGGCGGGACTGTTTCGACCACAACCCGTTCAGTTCGCAGATGTCGTCGTGAGAATGCAGTGTGCTGGCTGCGGCTGCTTGGTCGACGCAGGCAGGGTGGTCGAACGTTGCGACAATCCTGACTGTTGCTGTCGGGACCTCCCAATGAAAGAGCCCGGCGGGCAAGTCGGTCGGAGTGACAGACTAAGATCGTGACTGACAGCTTCCGTATCGAAGAGGTGCCCGTACATCTCGGCCTTGGGGCCAGGGTGATCCCTGAGGAACCATTCACCGGCGAGGTTGACTGGTACCAGCGTTACGGCGAGCGCCACGCCGCCGACGGAGTCGAGGGGCGCCTGGTTTCCATGTTCACCTTCAGCAAAGCCTGGGACTCTTGGGAGATGCACCCGAGTGGCGAAGAGCTGGTCGTATGCACCGACGGCATCATCACGCTCCATCAGGAGGTTGGTGGTACCGTCCGCAAGACCACCCTCAACAGAGGTGAGGCGGCCATCAACCCTCCTGGGGTATGGCACACCGCCGACGTTACCGACACCGCTACAGCGCTCTTTATTACTGCCGGGATGGGGACAGTGACCCGTCCTCGCTGACTGGCTTCCACAGGATGCGCTCTGGGTCGCCTCACCCCCGACGTGCGGCCTATTCCGGCTGACTATCTCGACGCACTACATTGCGGTCTTTGGCTTCGAGTGTCCGATGAGGACTTCTAGTGATGAACCCGGCCTCGCTGTTCTATGGCTTCGGAGAGCGGCTCTTGCGGAGCTGGAAGGTGTGTGGGGATGACGAAGACCATCCACGTCGAAACAATGCTTCCCACCTCCGCTGACCGGGTGTGGTCGGCGATGAAGCAGCCTGCGACCATGCTCTATGTCCTACGTGGCATCGCTGGATTTCCAGCTCTGAACGGTCGCCCCGACCCTGTCGAAGAGGGCGAGAAGGGTTCTGGCTGGCTCATGGCTTTTCACGTCATCCCATCGTCCCGCCACACCATTGAGGTTCTGCGGGTGGACGAAGAAAATAAGACCATCCAGACCCATGAGTACGGTGGCGTCCTAAAGCGATGGGACCACACTCTCCACGTCGAGTCAGTCAGCGAGAACCAGTCCCGTTACAGCGACACGGTGGAGATAGACGCACGAGCCCTAACCGGGTTTGTGGCCCGCCTGGCCCAGTCGATCTACAGGTACCGACAGCGTCGCTGGCACAAGCTCGTCAACAAGCACCTGTTGCCAGAAGGCCGTTCGTACAGACTGAAATGACCTCACGAGTACTGCGGTGATTGGAGATGGACCGGGAGGGCGACACCGGCTATGGATGCCCGTTGGTGCCTGACCCGAACATTCAAGTATTCGAGCTAGGCCGAGCCTGAGGGTTTTGGCTCCCTTGCTGAATGCCGTCATGAAGAACCGGGCTTGGTCCGGCGGTTACTCGGGCAACGCCAAAGTCGTAGTTGTCAACAGAAGTGGCAGAGAAGTCGTCCTCAAATGGACCAATACAACGGGCGAAGCAATCGGACGAGCATCCGCAATAAGACAGGAAGCAAGGTCGTTAGGCCTGGGACCTTGGTGTGAGCACCATGGAGTAAGACAAATCTGGCTTGACGAGTGAGCGTTCCAACCGACCGCATCGCTGGGCGGTCACGGCGACCTAGATCACGTAGGGTCGTCATTACAGGGCGGGTAGGTCGGCGAGCCGGGAGCGAAGGAACGGCACATCTCGCCCGGTCCATTTCGTTACACCGGGCCACGAATATCGGGCGAGTTAGTCCCTCACGGCGAGGAGCTTCCAGGTGCCCGGCACACCCCTTCAGAAGGCCTATGCGTCGAGTTTGGCCGCCCATTCAGGGGCTTCGTCGACCACATACACGGGTCGTTCCCATGCCCGGTCAGCAAGGATGAGGATCGTTTCGCTCGCCACGGCGATCTTCTTCCCGTCCTCGTTGACTACTTCACTGGTTATGACGGCGACACTTCGGCCCCGGTGAGTCACGGTTGCCTTGGCAGACAGGGTCGAGCCGTCAGGAAGAACGGGTCGCAGGAAGTTGACCTTCAGGTCCAGCGGTGCGAAGGCGGTTGCCGCAGGCAGCGTCGTCAGGCATGCACAGTTGGACGAGAAGTCCAAGAGAAATGTGATCGCTCCGCCGTAGAGGCTGCCGGAGGAGTTGCTGAACCACGGAGAGGCAGGCATTGTTGCAACACAGGTTCCCTCCGAGAACTCGATCAGGGAGAACCCGGCAAAAATCGTGTGGGGCGAACGGTAGGTGCCCTGAATGAAGTCGGCCAGAACCTCCTGTCCGGAGCGGCTGTTCCAGTACTCCTGACCCAGCACGTTGCCCTCGACCTCCAGTCGATACAGGTCGATGCCGTCTGGGTCCAGATCTAGCTCCGGGAGCCCGGCAGCCGGGTCGATCGGAAACAAGATGCAGCGCGAGGTCCCATGGGCCAACATGCGGCCGTTGGAGTCTTCGATGAAGACCTCCGACAATCCCTGAGATCGAGTCGAGTGGATCAAGCGCCCCCGTCCGACAAGCATTCCGCCGCGGACCGTCGCGGGCCGAAGGAAGTCGATCGACAGTTCCGAAGTGGTCATCCCCACGCCGGCGGGCGCAGCCGTGAGGACGGCTCCACCGAGCGGTCCGTCGGCAAGGAACGACAAGCTTCCGGCTGCGAAGAGCCCGGGTCCGGTCTGCCACCAGGGGCTGGCAGGCATGGCCATCGTCGCCTTGCCGAGACCGACATCGGTGACCCGTATTCCTGTCATTCGCGTGAGCGGAGGGTCGGGCACTTTCCGCTCCAGCATGGCCCGTAGTCTCTCGATTCCCGATAGCGACAGGTGCTCGGCGTCGATAAGACTCCCGCTTGGACTGTGCCGGAGAGGCAAGGAGAGAAGCGAGCTGGCGTCCGAGGGGCGGGACGACTCCTGCACAGCGGCCAGTCTTGCAGGGCGCTCATGGAGGTGCTCGCAAATGTTCCGACCTAGTGAGGGTGCCGACATACGGACCAGGCTGGATTGCCTGAACCGGGTCACCCTGGGTGTGGCCTCCGGCCAGGTCAGCGTGGCCGAGGCCAGTCGGGATCACGCCACGCCGTTGTTACAGGTCGGGTGGCCTCGCAGCCAGGGTGCGCGAGGACGGCCCTTACCGCGCACAGGCCAGATGGATACATTCAGCGTGATACCGGGCGAGTGGGTCAACCTCCCACAGCGAACAACCGCCATTCGTCGGGCACACCCTTGAGGACGTGGGTGCCCCGCTCGGAAAGGGGAATCCCCGATCCCACGATGAGTCCCTTGACCGTCTCGGAAACGAGAACCTCCCCCGGAGCCGCTATCGCGGCTATCCGAGCAGCGATGTGAACGGCCAGTCCTCCTAGGTCTTCGCCCCGGACCTCACATTCGCCTGTGTGCAACCCCACCCGAAGTTCGATACCAAGCTTGGCGGTGGCGTCAGCAATGGCCTGAGCGCAGCGGATGGCGCGGGCAGGACCGTCGAAGGAGGCCACGAACCCGTCCCCTGTGGTGTTGATCTCTCTCCCACGAAAACGATGCAGCTGCCCACGCACAGTCTTGTCGTGGGAATCGAGGAGTGAGCGCCAGCGCTGATCGCCTAGCGATGCGGCCTTCGACGTTGAGCCAACGATGTCAGTAAAGAGAACGGTGGTTAGAACGCGCTCGATCTCGACTTCGGGACGGGTGCCTGTCAGGAATTCGGCGACTTCCTCGATGAGCATGGCCATATTGCCAGTGTCCATTGCGGTAGCGCTGCCTGGGAGTTCAATGAACTTCGCGCCATCGATGTGGTCGGCGAGGAATCGGCCATGAGCGAGCGGGATGAAGAAGCTCTCGCGGACATGGAGTACAAGAGTCGGCACTTGCAGCAGCGGCAGCACTTGGCGGACATCGACACTCCGCAGCATGTAGTCGTACTGGGCCGATGCACTGCGAGGCGTCGCTGACGAGCGGAGCATTCTCGATGCGAGGCGAACGTACTCCGTATCGTCTGCCCTGTCTGGGTTGGCCAGTCGAATGAGGTCTGGGCTGCCCCACGCTGACGCGAACAACTCGACTAGGGCGTCGATCGCATCGGAGGTGGCTCCAAAGGGATAGTCCTCGGCAACCTGGTAACGAGAGGCTGTGTTCAGCAGAACAAGGGCGCTGACTCTCTCCGGATGCATGGCCGCAAAGAGAATGGCCATCGGACCAGCGTCCAAAGTGGCCAAGATGGCTGCCTGCCTCGATCCGGCCGCGTCGAGGACGGCCCCCATGTCCTCAGCCCACTGCTCCCAGGTCGGAATGGCATTGCGGGGTACACCGTCTGAGGCACCGGTACCGCGTCGATCGAAGACAATCAGCCTGCTGAAAGAGGAGAGTCGGAAGAAGAATTCCGCGATAGAGGGAACCTCCCAACACCACTCGATGTGACTACCAGCGCCGAAGCAATACAAGAGGTCGAGTGGTCCGTCGCCTACGACCTGGTAGGCGACATCGGAGTCGCCCACAGCGACGTAGCGGGTCTCGGGACCTTCCATAGCAGGGAACAGTCTGGCGCGACCGTTCAGCGCTGTCGCCGGGTTGTCAGGCCCCGTCCGCAAATGCCGGGTTTGCGCTATCAGGCGAGGGTTCGAGACCGCCCGGTAACGCTCTCGCTCAGGTTCCTCGTCTCCACTTCTGGCGGCTCAACAATGAGGTCGAAGGGACGACGGCGCGCCAGGCAATAATCTCCTGCCGCTCGGGACCGAAAAGTGGAGCTGTGTTCTCCACTGTCACCCGGAGGACAGTTTCTTCGCTGAGAGCGACCGAGTCGAGTCTCGATGTGACGCTTGCACGTTCTTGGCCGGAAGACTTCGGTCGTATCGCCTGATTGGGGCTATCGCCCGAGGTGACGATGGTCCATAGTGAAAGTGACAGCCTCCATGAGGGGGGCTATCACCGTCGCTCACACCGGAGCGAGACGCCGGGACCCTGCGTCTTGCGGCTTGGGCTCGGCAAAGAGTAAGGAAACAAAATGAACGTGGTCATTCGCAACTACGAGGGCAGCTCCAAGTTGATCGACGAACTCGCCGACCGACGGAACGACGTGGAGGAACTCATCAGGGGTGTCGACGGCTTTGTCGCCTACTACCTCATCAAGACGGCGAACGGTGGTGCCAGCATCAGCGTCTTCGAGAATGAGGCCGGTACTGCAGAGTCGAACAAGCGAGCGGCAGCGTACCTAAAGGAGAATCTCGCCGGTGTCGCGTCAGGGCCTCCGGAAATCATTGAGGGCCGGGCGGTCATCGACTTCAGGTAGACGACTTACCCGCACGCTGGAAGGGGACGACACCCCTTTTCCAGTTGTAGGCCGCGAGGACATCCCAACTGGGACAAGCGCCCGCAACGTCACCGCGGGTGGGGGCTGGGTCCTCCTCGTGCCCATGCGAGACCTAAGCGGGAGCCAGCGCCTCCAGCAACTCCCGCTCACGTTCTGACATCAGCCCCTCCTTGCCCTTCGACGGACCTTTACGAACCGAGACAGTCGAGGGGGACCGCCTGGAGAGCCCAGCAGCAAGTTCGTCGGCCCTCTCGGCCTGAGAGCAACACCGCCAGTGGAACCTCGCACTATGTGGTCCTAGCTTACGTTCCATGGAAGCAAGTGCAGTACTGGCCAAAGTGGGGGAGTCGATCCAGGGCGGGCGTTCGTTTGGCCCAGCTTTTGAGCACGATGGTGTGATGGTTATCCCTGTCGCATACGTTTTCGGTGGTGGCGGTGGCGGCGAAGACAATCGGCCGAAGGTGGGCGAGTGGAAAGGGCCATCGATAGGAGGTGGCTTCGGGGCGGTGTCCATACCCATCGGCGCCTGGGTCATCAAGAACGGCGAGGTCCGCTGGGTGCCGACGTTCGACGTTGCCCTCCTGCTCATCACTGGCAGCGTGTTGCTGAAGGGGCTGAGCAAGACATGGCGTCGACGAAAGGAACTGACCCGCTGAGCCCTCGGGTGGAGTCATCGGACGGTCTTGATGACGGGGCCGACGAGCTGGATCGCCATCCCTTTCAGTGCGCTTCCTTCGCTGCCGCGATGGTCGCAAAGCTGGCCTCGTAAGGTCTGGGCAGCGGTCGTTGGTCGCCTCCATAGCGCCCCACACCCCACCCGAGGTCGCGGTGCTGGTTGCTGGAGGCCGCTCTCACTCACCCAAGTCGGGCTCGGCTAGGCATCATCGGCGTAGAGCAGAGCTGGCGGGTATGAAGCAGGGTGGCTCGTTGACGCATCTGACCAGTGACGACCTCCGCCTCCATGAACCACACCGACGGCGGGTCGTCCCGGTAATGACCCCAGGTGACCTCGACAAAATCCGTTGGTCGCAGCGCACGCTGCTCACAGACCAGGGCCACCGCCGAGACCGCCAATGCCGTCAGCTGGAGCACTAGTTCTCCGAACTCATTTCTCCGAGAACCGTCATCGGAACATGGGGAGAACGGCGTAGGTAGGGTCAGTAGCCTCTAGTCAAAACTCGGCTCACGGGGCCGGAGTGGTAGTGGTCCCGAGCGACTGTTGGGGGTGAGAGGATCGCCGCTTCGAGCCTGTCCAAAAGGTGTGGTCGCTCGGGGCCGATATGTGGAGCTGCGTTCCCCACCATGACCAATGGCCCTGGTGACGCCGTCTCGGTCGTGGCCTGCTGGTGGTATCCCGAGTCGCCCTGCCCTCGTAGCGGACTTGGAGACTCAGCCCATCATCGCCGGTCGGCGCTCGGGACCAGAGACGGTGACCAAGTCCTCTGGTGGCACCGAGGCCGGAGTCGCATGTTGGAAGGGGTCCCGGGGGATTCGCCAGCCGACAGGGCTTCGAGCCCCCTCTTCGCCCAGCTGTCCCTCGGGGCTCATCGGGCCGACCTGGGTTACTCCGCCCACCGATATGGCCGGGGACCGGCCGCGTAGCGCCCCCACGGCACCTTGGGGTCGCCAGCGTCGGGGTCAATTCAGGTCGATCTTCACGGTGATGGGCTTGCTGATTGACGCCCGAAAGATGACACCGTCCGCACGTCCGATGAGACCGTTGTTCCTGTCGATCTGCCTTCGCCGAGCAAGTCCGTCGTCGTCCTTCACCAAGGAAGCAGTCCCCGAGCGCCACTCCCGTCCCACCTTTACTCTCACTGACGGATTCGCCACGATGTTCTTCACGTAGTCGCAGCCGGTCCCGTGTTCGGACACGATCCAGAAGGTCGAACCGTCAAGACCATTGCCGACTGGAGTCAAACGTCGCTTCCCGCTGCGTCGTCCCGTTGTTTCCAAGAGTGCGAATGCCCGAGGAGCGAGTCCCACTCTGAGACCCAGGCGCATAAGAGGATTGAAGAGGTACTTCTCCAGGCGTCTTTGCAGCTTTCCGCCCTTAGCCACAGAGGAACTTTGCCTTCTGCTACTGGCCGTGGTCCAGTCCGGCGAAAACGGCGGGGAATGCCAGTGTTGCGCTACCTGGCACCACGCCACGAACGCAGGGCGACAGGGCGGGACCTACCGTTCACCCTCGCTCCCCCCGGGGTTGCGGGCTAGTTCGTAGGCAAAGTCGATACTCTGCTCAAACATTCCGTCTGGTTGGTAGCGCATTAGTCGCTCAGTCAGGTCCGCTTCGAAGTCCCGGGTGAAGTGGCCAAGCGCCTCTCGGCTGAGGAAGGAAGTCGAGTACGTAAAGCCAACAAGGGTTTCCGTGGTCCAGACATGGGAGTGGCTGAAGGTGAAGTCACCAATGAACTCGAAACCAGCCCGCTCCAGAACCCGTGCGCTCGGATCGTGGTCGAGCGCCTCCTCCCATCCCGAAGGCACCCGATCATTTGCTCCTGCCCGTGCCTTCCACTTATCGAGTGCCGATGCCATGGCCCTTTGCCAATCCCGGTCCCCTCTCCAGGGTGTTCCTCCCCACAGCAGCGCCAGGTGACCTCCTGGCTGGAGCCAGGACACGGCCCGCTCGGCCACCACGTCTCGACGCAGTCGGTGAAAGGCGTTTCCGATGACGATCAGCTCGAAGGCCCCATCTACGGCTACGTCCTCGGCGCTGCCGACGCCCCACGTGATGTTCGTGATACCCACCTGGTGGGCCTTCGACTGAGCGAAGGCAACGGAGTCTGCCTGTTGGTCGACGGCGACAACTTCATCGAAGTCGTTGGCGACCGCAAAAGCGATCTGACCAGTCCCGCAGGCTAGGTCGAGCAACCTGCCGTTGCCATTGATCTTCGTCCGAGTTCGCAGGTCGCTGAGCAGTTCGGAGGGATACGGCGGGCGGTATCGGTCGTAATACTCAGCCGTCCCGTGGTAGAGGTTCGGCCGGAAGACCGGTCCATCGCTCGTTCCCCCGGCCGTGCTCGCCACCATGGCCATCATGCCCTCGACCTGCCAGGACCCGCCCGTAACGCTCTCAGGACTCCTCGACCCACTCTGGCGGCTTGACGTCGGGGTCGGAGAGGGTGGCTGGCAGCTAGTGATGCCCGTTGTAGGAGTGGGCACGAGCGTGGGCAGCACTCATGCTCATTGCCAACGCCACCCACCAGCCCACGCCTGTCCAACCAGCGAGCAAGTTCATCCCGATAATGCTCGGCAAGTGCCCGGTCCGACGGACGAGCGCAAGGAGGGTGGGAGCGAAATAGACGACTGCCAGGACGGCAACGAAGATGACCACCTCCGTTGTCCCGCTCAAATCGAGCGCCGCCAAGCCCACTCCCGAAGTCTAACCCTGCTACGGGGCCGATTCCTACGCCCCTTACAGCATTGGGGCGAACGTGTATCCCGGCCGGGAGCGTTACCGAGCCCCTGCCTTCGGGCCTGGAGCGCATCGCGGCACCTTGGGGTCGATCCTTTCAGGATGAGCGAGACCACTCCGAAGATAACCGCGAGCGCGTCGCGACGCGCAAGGCACGCATGGCTGCGACCCAAGCCAGAACAACCGCAACGCTGCCGACCCATGCACCTCGGTCGGCGTGAAAGTAAGGACCAGGAGCGAACGAAGGGTCGGAAGAAGTCTCCAAGAGAGTCACGACCAACAGCACGGTTGTGGACAGCAGCAGGACCGCCGTCGCTCTTACCGTGGGGGATCGGATTGCCAAAGCCCCAACCACCGAGACCACGGCCGCTAGGCCCAGGATGATGAGGCCCCAGTTCTGAGTTCCGGGGGACCAACCCGTATTCCACCCCCGGTCCAACAGATTCGACAAAGGAGACAATCCCGATCCCTCGCCGCCGATGAACCAGGACAGCCACAGGCTTGATACGAGCACAACGACGAGCGCTAAGAGTATGACGAGCCAAGGGCGTGGAGTTCGGACGGCGGGCTGATCGGCCGGTAACTCAGTCGGCCACGGCGGGTCGTTGAAGAGGTCGAGAGCCTGCCTCGGCATGACCCAAGTATGCACTGAGCAACCCTCGCAGAGCGGAGTGAGGCACCCGCCTAGTGCCGGGATCGGGCCATCCGGTTGACGGCCTGCGGCCAGGTCAGGGCGGCGCCGCCACACCAGATCGGTCAGCGGGCGCCGTTGTTTCCCGTCGAGTGGCCTGGGAGCCAGGGTGCGCGAGGACGGCACGTAGCGGATGGCCCTTGGTCGTCATGAGTAGCCTCATTCAGGATGGGATCTGGGACCGATCAGGGCATCGAGGTGTCGAGAGGTGAGGCATGGCCCGACGGTGGACGTAAGTATCAGATCATCGTTGACGGCCAGCACTCTGGTGCCGTCGGAAACGGAGGCTCTCTCAGGGTGCCCACGCCCCCAGGAACCCACGACGTCCACCTGAGAATGGGCCTCGCAGGTAGTCCCAAAATCTCGATTGACGTTCCGCCAAAGGAATGGGTGATCATCAGGTGTGGGCCTCCCCTTGGCTGGCTCGGGGCCTGGAAGACCCTTCAATCCCTTTGGCGACACGACATTTACATACAGGTCGAGGTGGCCGACTGATCGCTTCGGCACTTCCCGGCAGGGCAAAATCAAATCCGTGGACCCAAACCCAGACGCACGCCCCGCTGAGGGCATCCTCACTCTCCGGCGAGAGGCGAGCTGGTCAGCGCGCCTCCGGGCCTTCCAAATGCTTATAGATGGCCAGCCTCAAGGAACGATCAGGGAGGGCGAAACGTCGCACATCTCGCTCACCTCCGGCCCTCATCGTCTACGCCTCAGGGTGGACTGGTGCCGGAGTCCTGAGGTCGAGTTTCAGGTCGGACCGGGCGAAGCCGTTGCTTACGCTTGCCGAGCCAGCTATCTGTCGCCACTCGACCCCCTCATTCGACCCCGGCGCTACATCGAACTCTTGCCCTCGACAACCTCGTTGGCGCCACAGCGGACTGCGATGGAGGACTTCGCGCTCCGATTCATGCTGACCGTTCTCCCGCTCCTGATCGTCATCACCGTGCTAGTGGTCGTGAGGGCTGGCGCTCTCGCCGCCGGACTCTTCGGCGTGCTCTGGTTCCTTATCGTCATGAGCGTGCCCATTCGGAAGAAGGCGGCCATCAAGACCGAGCGTTCGGTCGCCCGATAATGCCCGTGTTGCTCTACCAGACGCTGGCGCCAACTCCGCCGGTATTGCTCACGCCGACCCCTCAGCCTTTTCGATCCGTAGTGCCCCCGACGGGCATCTCGCCACCTGGGCGATGACCTCCTCAGCCGCAGCCCCGTCGGGGTCGATCCACGGCCGCCTACTGGCATCGAAGACGTGCTTAGAACCTCACTAGTGCGCCGTTCTCAACCACACCGGACGTGAGCCCCGTCGGGGCGTGAGCCATCTCGCTCCCAGCAGGCGACGTCCATGCGACCGTGCGGGCGGGCGAACAGTGCGGCGGTGGGTCGATTGGGCCTTCAACATCAATGAACATGGTTTCAGGTCCCCAGCCGTATCCCCCTTGCATGTAGAGCCGAGCGCAGGCGGGAATCGTGTAGCCAAGCTGCTCACCCTCTGCCGTCCAGGGGACTGAGAGGAGTTCGTCTGCCCGTAGCACTCTGGGGCCGGTGACCTCGCCCCCACAGTTGGGAGTACCCCGAGTCCGATAGTCGACAACGTCCTTGCCTGTCTGGGCGTCGAGGAGCACGACGAAGAAATACGGGGCATACAGGACCCGGACGGAGCCTGACCCCGGCGGGGAAGGAGCACAGGAAACGCTCTGGTTCGAGCTCATGACACCGATCCACGCAAGGCGGTCTCGATAGCTGGGCAGACCGCCCTGGCGTTTCAAGGACAGTGTCACTCGCCCCAGGGCGACGAGGGCAGGGCTGCCGGTCTCGTGGACGGCCGTGGAAGCGGCTAGTACGAGCTTCTCGGCACGGCTGAGGGAGTACCGAGCTTTGGCGTCACCCGGGGAGTTAGCAGTGAATGCCCCACCATCAAGGACGATGTCCTTCACCACACGATGGTTGGCAACCGCTGCGCTTGGGACGTGCTCGGTAGGCAAGGTCGCTTTCGAGACCGCCATCGGCCCGCCGCAGGCAGTCAGCAGCAGCGCAAGAGGGACCAACCACCACGTCCGTCTCGCCATGGCGCCTCCTCGCCAGTGGTCAGCTCCATGAGTCGACCGATTCCCCCAACCAATCTGCTGGCCGGTCGTCACCGGAGGTTGACTGATGCCCACAAGTCTGTCCTGCCCCTCGTTGGCCCGTCGGTGAGCACACCTGATGGGCCAGCCGTACTTATCGAGCCACCCTGGATGACCGAGCCGCTCAGCCAGTAGCCGGATACCTCGACAACTGCCCAGTAGTGTCCGGCGGCCGCATGGCGGCCGCTCTGGGTGTCATCCGGCCAATCCAACCTCACCGTCGCTTGGTAACCCGACGGCACGGTGACCGTATCCCTAGCGTGAGCCTCAGCCTGGTTGCGTTCCCAGACGACGTCTGTCCACCCGGGGTACGGCCCCTTGGGGTTCTCAGCACCAGGGCTGGGGCTGGTTCCGGCGTACCCCGGCGGTGGCTGACCGTCGGTCAAGACAAGGTCGAAGGTGAGCGTCTCTGCTCTGACGAACTGGTTGTGGGTGAAGACCTGGACCAGGGGATGGGTGGAGGACGTAAGCAGGTGGTCGCCTGGGACGAGCGGATTGGGGTTCTGCGGTCCAAGAGGCCCGAACCATGTAGCGCTGGGGGTCGTGAGAGGTGGGGAACGGTCCGGCCAACTCGTCAGTCGTTTGAGTGTCACAGCCTCGTGGGGAGCCATGGCTGCGCGCCGCGATGCCGCCACAGTCGAGGTGCCACAGGCGGTCAGGAGGCCGGACATGAGCACGGCGCATGCCAGGAGACCGACCAAGGGTCCGCGCTCCAACACGTTGGATTAGTGGTCCATTCCCCACGATTTCAACCGCGCCGCAGCAGGATTTTCGAGCCAGTCAGACACTGCACCAGGTCCGCCACCAGGCAGACCCTCCCGGTGAAGCCAGGCGGTTCGGAGTCAGAAGTTGTTCCTCACAAAGTCGAGCGTTGCCCTGACGAGGTTGCCGATAACATCCCCGAGCCAGGCCCGGGGGCCTTCTACAAGCAAAGGCTCAAGGCTTACCCCGCGCCCTGTCCACTCGGCTGGACGAGGCGGAGCACCACCAGCCATACCGACATAGATAGTTATGCCCGGAGACTCCCGATGAACAAGTGTGTTGCGGAGCCCCTTGATGCTTAGCCACGTACTGTCACCCCTCAGTTTGGATAGCTCAGCGTCGAGTTGGGTGTGTGGCATCCAAGTTCTGGTAGCCACAGTGGCGGTGCCGACGGTGATCTTGTCGTCCGGTAACCCGAACTGGGTTGGCACCTTCATTCGGCCCAGATGGTAAATGGCAAAACAACAGCTTTCGACAGCCGACATCGCGTTGGCGAAGAAACCGAAGAGTGCTCGCTCCTGTACGTATCGGTCCTCGGCGCTCAAAGAACCTTGGGGACGAGCGAGAGAGGAGGACGCTACGGATTTGTCCTCGTCGGCAGCTCGGAATCGCATTACAAGGGCGTTCCATCCCCCTGCGTATCCAGGGAAACCAGGCACAGTTCCGGCATCCTTCCCAGGGCGAGAAAGATACTCCGAGATGTGTTGCTCGACGCCTAAGTAATCGTCCTTGGGAAAGTCCTGTGCCACGACGATATCCATTCAGTTGCTCCTGACCGGCTCCGGTTCAATGTTCATCCGGGCAGCAACGGACGACGGTCTCCAGACTCCCCAAAGAAGGCCAGCTTGAGATGGTCCTGTATCGACTGCCCATTCACGGCCCCGTCGGGGAAGGGAAGTGGATTGCCGTCCTTGTCACTCACCGTCAGCTCGAACGGTTGTGGATTGCTCTTGGCGTACTCGGATGCGGCTATCAGACTGACCACTTGTCCGTACCCGTCTCGTGGGCGTTCCTTCAGGACCATCGTGTGTTCTGCGGTGCTGCCCAACCGCAAGTCCACTGTGTCCACCGCGTCCGCCATTACGTCGGCGACTTCAACGAGGTCTGTCTCCGTTATGAGCCTCTGAGCGACATCGTCGGGCACCATGATGACTGGTCCCATACCTATTCCCCCCTCGTCTGCTCCCACGCCCCGTCCAAGCGCTTGGAGATTGGTCGGAAGGCCGTCTGGGCTGCATCGCAAAGAGCGGCTTAGATGTCCTCCACAATCTTCATGACGCTTATGGCGCCGAACATGCGACCGTAGCTTCGGCCAGTCATCTCCTCCAGCACGCCGATTTCCACCAAGTGGTTGACGATGTTGCTCGCTGCTGTCGGGGTCATTTCGTGGCGATTGCTTATCGAAGCAACTGAGATCATCGGCCACTGTGTTAGTTCTGTCAGAACGTCATAGATCGCCCCCGCCCATCGCCGCTGGTTCACTCTTTCGCGGGAGGTATTGAGCCAGTCGAACAGTTGCATGGCTCCGGCTATGAGTGCATCGCATTGGGCCACGATTGCCTGACAGAAGAACTGAACCCAAGGATTCCAATCCCCGGTGCAGCTGACAGCCAATAGTTCATCTTGATAACGCTCTCTGTAGCGGAAGAACCATGGAGACACGGTGATCGCTGGGTGTCGAATGGCCCCAGACTGTAGGAGCTGGAGAACGATCAGCAATCGGCCGACACGTCCGTTGCCGTCCCCGAAGGGATGGAGAGTCTCAAACTGGTAATGGCCGAGAGCTGCGCGCAAAACTGGTGGCCAGTTGTGGTCAGCATTCACCCAGTTGATAAAAGCCTCCAATGATGACCTAAGTCGATCATCGCCCGGCACCGGAACAAAGCGTGCCTCCAGGATCGACTGATCGGCTGGACCGATCCACACCTGATGCTCTCTGACCTGGCCTGCATCCTTCGGGGGGTTGTCAACGTCGGCGAACATCGTTGCTTGAGCCTCGTTTAAGAGACTGATCGATATGGGGTAGGCGTCCTTCATCGCGGCGAACGAGTTGAAGGCAGCTCGGACATATCCGAGGATTTCGCGGGTTTCGGGGGAACGAAAATGGACCCCTGGCAGTTCTGCCTCAAGCAGGTCCGTCAACTGCCCGTAGGTGCCTTCTAGCGCAGAAGTGTCCAGCGCCTCACGGTAGAGGGCGGGTCGGATCAAGAGTCCTGGCTCTGCCAACTGTTCGCAAGCCTGATCGAGCCTGGCCAGTGAGCCGGACGCTCGGGTGACGCTGGTGATGGTCTCCATCGACAGTTCCACCTCCTCCGGTAACGGGGAGGGCAGAAAGGCGAAGCACGCGTAGGGGCCGTAGCGAGCGTCTGTGCCTTGAATCGGGATGGTTCGGCCCACCGGGCTGGTGGAGAGTACCTCTGAGTCCATGAATGTTAGTGTATCGAGGTTCTACTTGACTTTCAACCATGAGATTTCAACACCTACGCAGAATCTCGTCCTTGAGACTTATAGTCATAGCCTCTACAACTACTATTCAGCCAGCACACATGGGGGGTTGCCGGGCGAGGGGTGTAAATAGTTCTGTAGAACTGATTACATCCCTGTTCAGCGCCGGTAGACTGGCCAACGTGCGTCTGGCTGCCTACCTGAGGGTCTCCAGCGAGACCCAGCTCGACGGGCAGGGCCTCGACGTCCAGGAACGGGCCATCGCCCGCTGGGCCACGGAGCACGGCCACCGAGTTGCTCTGACCTTCCGAGACGAAGGCCGGGCGGGCACGCTCGACGCCCCCGACCGCCCGGGCCTGGCCGAAACCCTGGACGCTGTCGCCGACGGGAAGGTCGAGGGAGTAGTCGTCTACGCCCTAGACCGACTGGCCCGGTCCCTCGCTGTCCAGGAGGCGGCTCTTGGAGCCGTCTGGAAGCTCGGAGCGAGGGTCTTCACCGTCGACGGCGGGGAGGTCCAGGAGGACGACCCCGACGACCCGTTGCGGACGGCCATGCGCCAGATGCGTGGTGTCTTCGCTCAGCTCGACCGGGGCCAGGTCGTCAAGCGGCTGCGCGATGGCCGACGAGCCAAGGCGGCCGCTGGCAAGAAGGCGGTGGGCGATTATCCCTACGGCTACCGAGGGGCGGGCAAGGGCCGGGAACGAGACATGGTCCCCCATCCCGCTGAGCAGGCTGTTATCAGACGCATAGCGGAGCTTCGGGCTGGAGGAGCGAGCTACCGCTCCATCGCAACCACGCTCGACGCCGAGGGGCGCTCTCCCCGCCGGGCCGGGAGGTGGTCGGCGATGGCGGTGCGGAATGTCTCCGACCGCCACCTGAGGACCAAGGACACCGCCTGACCTATTCCGCGAGCTGGACGGTGGATTTCCGCGCGCCTTCGCCACCAACCGGTAGGAGACTTGTTCTCGGAGGGAGGAGATGGCGAGGTCTACCCGTCGGCTCACGCCGTGGTTGAGCGTCGTGGCTCTGGGCGCGCTCACCTCGGCAGCTGGGATCGCTTCGGCCATGACCGCACCGGCCCGCATGGGCGCCACCTCGGGTCCTCAGCCGACGGCCCCCATCGCTGTTCCTGGGCCGGGAGCTGGCTGTCCGGCACCGGCAGGCGTTCCCACGGTCACCTTGAGCTTCATCGAGCCCACGCCCACCATCACGGTGCCCGTTGGCTCGCCCCTTGTGGTCGAGGTGCCGCCGTGGCACTGGGGCGAAGACAGCGACGTCAGCGCTGTCCAGGCAGGTCTCCTGCAAGAACGGTGTTCGGTGGTCCTCTCGAACCGGGGCCGACGAGCCATCTTCACCGCCGTGGCCCCCGGATACACGGTCATCGACGCGGGCGTCACCCCGGCGAGCAACGTGTTCATGCCCGCCTGGAGTGCGGAGGTGACGGTGGTCCCTGCCTCAGCGCCCCCCGGCCCGAGCCTGACGACCAGCATCGAGCTGCCCACCACCCTTGTCTCGGGCTCGACCGTGACCGGGACCCTAGTGGTCACCAACAACTCGGTTGACACCATCAACCTGAACGCCCACGGCTGCCACCCGCACTGGGGGATTGGGCTTTCTTCCCCATCCATTCCATTCCAACCCGCCTTCACTACCGAGTGTTCGACGGCTCCGTTCCTCCTCTCGCCGGGAGCAAACCGTTTGCCCTTCACGGTCTCGGTCACCTACGGGGCATGCGCGTATCCGGGGTACGCGTCAGCTACGACGCCACTGTGCCTGCCCGGGAACCGCCTGCCCCCGTTACCGCCCGGTCAGTACCAGGCTGTGTTGGCCAGCGAAGCTACGGAGCTTCACGCCGCTCCCGTAACGGTTGAAGTGGTGGCATCGGCGCCATGAAGAGGCGCCTCCTTCGTGGCGAGCTGAAGGGTTCGCTGGGGATGGTCATGGGGGCGTGCCTTGTGGCGGTTGGGTTGTCGTGCGCCGCCTCTTCAGCACCGACCAGCGCCAGCCGCTCAACGACCACGTCAACGACCGACTCGTTGGTGCCGTCCAGCTCGCCCACGACCTTCACCCCTCAGACCTTCCAGCCCGTGGCGATGAGCTTCGTCAACGCGACCCAGGGGTGGGCGATGGGTTCGGTTTCGTGCCCTGCCCCGTCGGGGGGTTCTCCCAGCAGCCCAAGCTCTTGCCCCGACATCGAGGCCACGACCAACGGCGGGGCGACGTGGTCCATCCTCGGCGCCGTACCCGAGCCCCTGACTCCGTATGTCGGGCCGAATGTCACCGGTGCTGTCGGTGACATGGTGTTCGCCAACGCCAAGGACGGCTATCTCTTCGGCCCCGGGCTTCAGGTCACCACAGACGGAGCGCACAGTTGGACCTCCGGCTCCGTGGCCTCAGTCATCCAGGTGGTCGTTGCTGGCCGGGCCGCCTACGCACTGTCGCAGGCCACGTCGTATCCCGGTCCCAGCCCAGCCACCCTGTGGCGAGCACCACTCGGCACCAATACCTGGAGCAAAGTCCTGATGCCCCCCGTCAACCCCAACCTGAGCACGCTGGACCAGCTCCTCGCAGAACGAACGACCCTTCTAATCCTCCAGCCAGGGCCGAGCATGGCTCAAAGCGTTTCGGCACAGTCCGGCGGTCTGTGGATGAGCACCGACGGGGCAGCGAGCTGGACGTACCGGGCAACGCCTTGCACACAGGAGGACGGAGGACCCGCTCTGGCAAGCATCGCTCTTGGTCACCCGGACGCGTGGCTGTTCGACTGTTACAACGGCGAGCAGTCCTCCCAAGAGACGAACACCCAACACCATCTCTATGGCACGGCCAACGGTGGTGCGAGCTGGGTCCGTCTAGCGGACCCCACCCACACCGGGGCTCCCATTCTGATGACTGACAATGGAGCGGGCCACGCCTTCCTCGCCACTGAAGGAGCGCGGAACCAGTTGGTGGGTACGTTCAATGGCGGGCGAACCTGGTCGGTGCTCTCGCCCGAAGTACCGGGCTTCTACGGCTGGGCGGACCTTGGGTTCGTGACTCCTGCTGTCGGTTTCCTCGTCGGACCCACTCATGGGGGCGT
>Ga0307479_10000324_pt1 | contig 43397 bp, 38 predicted proteins | sample atmos_gasesECM4C_FD_203743 | JGI IMG/M metagenome (GOLD analysis project Ga0307479, IMG submission 203743) | Hardwood forest soil microbial communities from Morgan-Monroe State Forest, Indiana, United States - atmos_gasesECM4C_515 | ecosystem: Environmental > Terrestrial > Soil > Temperate...
CGCGCAGCTTGGGAGCAGAACATATGAACGTACAAGAACAAATCGAGAAGTATATTACCAGCCAGCCGGAGTCAAAACGCAGTGACATGCGCGAGTTGCATCGGCTCACACTTCAAGTGTCACCAGAGTGCAAATTATGGTTCTTCGATGGTAAAGACAGCAAAAATCATACTGTTTCCAACCCCACGATTGGATATGGATTTCACACAATAAAATATGCCAATGGAAAAAGTAGAGAGTCTTTTCAAATTGGTGTGAGCGGAAACAAAACTGGAATCTCTGTCTATATTCTTGGTCTCAAAGATAAGAAGTACCTGGCCAAAACGTATGGAAAAAAACTAGGCAAGGCGAGCGTGACCGGATATTGCATTCGGTTTAAAGCTCTAAAGGATATAAACGTCGATACGCTTGAAGCGGCAATAAGATATGGGCTTGCAGCTTAGAACGAAAAAGGCAGGCGATGAAATAATTCCATCGTTAAACCCTTTTCGCATCTCGTAGTCTTTCCAGGGCGACTCCGGTGGACGCACCAATGAACGCGGATGAACGCCGGCAGAAAACGCGACAGGGTTATATGCCGGATTGCCCAATCAAGCCCGATTTTGGCCTCAGTTGGGATGATCAGCTCGCATGTTTGCTTTTACGGACATTGGAGAAATTTTCGGAGTTTCACGCTCATTCGTTCGATCTGGCGAATCTCGCATTCCCAAATAGTCAAGACACGCCATCCAGCCTTCCTTAGTTGAGCCCGCACACGCCTATCACGTTGTCGATTTCCCTCAATCTTCGGCAACCAGAATTTTGTGTTTGATGAGGGTCGCGCACCCCGTGTGCAATGATGACCGTGCCAAAAACATCCGTTGACGAACAATGCACAGTGCATCCGCCCGTTGCAATGGAGCGCTCATCAAGCGTTCATCATAGGTTAAAAAATAAAATGAAATTGGACTCTGCCCGCTCATAACACGTAAGCTAATGCGATCACAAATCACCTTTGAGTTCCACTTATGAAAACGGAGCCTATCGATTCGTTCGCAGTTGGCCAAGTTTACACTCACGACACAATGAGGTCCGCGCTAAGCGTGGGCAATCTCGGGGGAATTCGCCCTTCGATCGATGCGCAAGGACGACTTAGGCAAATCGCTATTGTCACCTCGGATGAAGATTGTGCGCGAAGTATCAGCCGGAACCCGTACGCTGACCAAATCGAGAACGACGTATTGACCTTCACAGCTAGCGGTCGCGAAGGAAATCAAGTTCTTTCGGGTATGAACAAGCGTCTAGTCGAACAGTACGAAGTTCCTACCCCTTTCTTTGGATTCGCGAATACGGGCCGACAGATGTATCGATTCCTGGGCCTGTTGCAGCTACTTCGACATTATCCTGACGTGCAAGCTGATCGAAAGGGTAAGCTTCGGAATGTGTGGATGTTCGAGTTTCGGATACATTCTCAGCCGACCGTCATTCGAATTCAACAAGCAAAAGACATCGTAGATGTATTGTTCCGAGAATCGAGTTCTGGAATTCGCTCCGCTGATGATCAGCAAACTTGTCCGTCTGAAATTCGATCCCGAGACAGCCTAAGAATCGAATCGCTTCGTTCTCAAATGCTCTCAATCAGTCCGCGCGATTTCGAACATCTTGTCGCAAAACTGTTTGCGGCAAGTGGTTTTACCCAGGTTCGCACTACGCAGTACCAAGGCGACGGGGGAATAGATGTGAATGCGTATGTCGGACAGGAAAACGCGTTTTTCGCAGGGACACACGTCCAAGCGCAGGTCAAACGTTGGAGGCATACGGTCGGAAGTATTGAAATCAATAGTTTCCGCGGAGCGTTGTCCACCACCGCGAAAGGGGTCTTCGTCTCAACTGGTTACTTCACAAAGGCAGCAGTCCAAGAGTCAGGGATAGCGACAAAACCCGCCATTGCGTTGATTGACGGTCGAAAACTCGCTGTACTCTGTGAAAATAACGGTTTGCTCTCGTGACAAAAGATTAAAGATTCTGAACGAGCACTCGGCACTGGAGGAGGTTTCAGTTTCGACCTGTAAGTGCCTCAATACTTTCCCTAAGATCGAGACCCAAAAGGTTTGCCACGTCCTCAAAGGTTTTGCAGTAGCTACACGCATCAGGTGCCAAACCGCGATGCTCCGCATCATTGCCGTGGTAATCGCCCATTTCTTTTGAATGCATTTCTATGGCGTTCTCAAGCAGACGCTCAACCAGTATGGCGTTTTTCCTGGTCATAATAATTAAGTATGCCCGAATCGCTGGGCGAATAAAAGGTAAAGATGTGCACAAGGAACAAATGTTATCCACAGGCGAAAATTATTGGGAAAATTACCAAATCGGGCGGAGGCTACACTGGAAGAGGCCGGGTGCCCCACGTCTCGCCGCTGTTGCGAGACCTGGGCGAGGACCACATCCACGACGCGTGAGCCGAAATGACGAAGAAAAAGGGCAATACCCATGACGGACGCAGCGGACGTAGCCACTCCCAGGTCTCGCAAAACCAGCGAGACGTGGGGCCCCCGGCATGATAATCATCAAAACTCCAACTACTTATTTCGCCTGGCTGATGAGATAAGGACGGAGTACCTGGTCTCTTTGAGCTTTACTTCTTGGGCCGCGACTCCGGCGGCACAAGGCCTGCGAGGCGGTAGTACACAACGAGCTGGCCGTAGTGTTCACCACTATGTTCGATGAGACCGTATGCTATGTCGAGAACGCGCGCTTTCTGATCACCGTATACGACAGTCTGCATCAGGCCTTTCTCGCCCTTCGTTTGAATGGCGGCGGCTCCGTCGGCAACGGATTTCTTTACGAAGGTGACGATGTCGGCCTTGGTTTTGTACTGGTCGCGCTTAGGGTCTTCTGCCGCGGGAGGCTTCTGCCCCATCACGGGATTGGTGAAGTAATACATTGAGCCCGCAGCATGCAGCAATTGCTCTGCGAAACTGCGCTGCGCGGGCGTCGGCTTGAAGTCGTATTTGTCCTCAGGAAAATCCTCGGCCATGGCGATGAGTTTGCGGCCAACCTCGTTCCAGGAATCCAGCACGACTTTCAGTTCGGGGTCGGCAGGTTTGACGGCTGCATCGTTCTTCTTCGCGTCATTCTTCATCGCATCTTGGGCATGGGCGGGAAATGCGAATGCCAGCAGGACGATAGCGAGAAACGGTATTTTGTTCATTTTCTTTCTCCACGATTGAGTTTCGCAAATCAAGACTTCAGCTTCTTATTTCGCCTGCGTCAGCCCCGCAACCACCGCGGCAACTTTATCGAGTTGCTCATTCCAGCCCTCTAATTGACCGCTGTTTTTCGCGCTCTCCATGGGTTCATTTCCAATGAAGGTGAGTTTCGTCTGGCCGTTTCCAAAGTCCTCAAAAATAACCACGTCGTGCGCATCGTCCATGGCCTCATCTTCTACTCCATAGTCCGCGGGCTCAACCTTGTTTCCCTTCGAGTCGGAAAAGTACATGGAGTAAACGATCTTCTCGTGCAGAACAATCTCGTGGTATTCCCCAGCATTCCAGCCCTCCTGTCCATCCGGCGTTCTCATGCACCAGAGAAACTTTCCGCCTACGCGAAAATCCATTTTGCAAGCCGGCGAAGTAAAACCCTTCGGCCCCCACCACTGCATCACATACTTCGGGTCTGTCCACGCCTTCCAAACCAATGCGCGCGGGGCATCAAAAACTCTTGTGATAACCATCCGCTCTGTCTCGTTCACCGTGCTTTTTGTCATCGCTGGCCTCCTCTTTCTTCATTTGATTTACAACTGCATCCAGTTTGTCGAAGCTCTCTTCCCAGAATCGGCGATAGTTAAACGCCCAGTCGCGGACTGTCTTGATCGCCTCTGGCCTCAGCGTGCACACACTCTCTCGTCCACGCTTCGTCTTGATGACAATCCGCGCCCGCACCAGGTAGGCGATATGTTTTGAAATCATCTGCTGCGAGAGTGCAAACGGTTCCGTCAATCCATGCACAGAGGCAGGCCCATGCGAGAGTCGTTCGATCATTGCCCGCCGGGTTGGATCAGACAAAGCCGCAAACGTTGTACCCAATTTATCCACAACCATATGGTAGTGGATTATCTGGCAATGTCAAGTGTGAATTTTGCGATCGCCGATTTCTGTTCACGGATCCCCGGGTCGAGCCGCAGCTTTTCGCGGCGAAGGATCTCTTCGATCTGCTGCTGGTGCCGGGAGGGGGAATCGAACCCCCACAGTCCTTTCGGACCTGCGGATTTTAAGTCCGCTGCGTCTGCCAATTTCGCCATCCCGGCTCGCGTTCATTTTAGCGTAACAGGCTAACGCACTCGGCCACCCCTGTCTTCCCTCACTTATATTCCGTAGCGCCGTTATCTGCCGGACGCTCATGGCTACCCTTGCTCTTCGTCCCGCATCTCAAATACACCGTGGAGGCCTTTATGAACTATTTCACGAAAGCTTTCGGCGTGTTGTGCGCGTTGTTCGTCTTGTGGAGTGTAGTTTTTAGCCCGGTTGTGCAGGCCGGGAACGATGTGCTCGGCCAGGTTGATCTGGTCGGCGCCACGAAAGTCGAACAAACTTCGGGCGTTTGGATCGATGGACAGTATGTCGGCTATCTCCAGGAACTCAAGGGATCGAAGAAAATTCTTCTCCTCCCTGGCGAACACGAAATCACAGTTCGACAGGGCGGCTACCTCGACTTTGTCCGGAAGGTCTCAGTCCGCGCAGGCGAAACGCAGACCATCGATGTGACGATGGAAAAAGATACCAGGGTTGAACTGCCGCGCATCACCGCTGAGATCAAGCTGGATGTAAATCCCAATCGGGCCGCCGTGTTTGTCGACGGTGTGTTCGTAGGCCACGTCGCGGAATTTACTGGAATCGGGAAGGCCCTGCTGGTCACGCCGGGAAAAAGGAAGATCAGGATCACCTTGCCGGGGTATCAGAACTTCGAAACCGATATTGATCTGGTCGCCAACCAAAAATCGACGATCAAGACGGATCTAGTGAAGGGCGGACCACCAGAAGGAACTCGGCTTCCACAATAATGCTCCGCATGTGGCTAGAGCAATATCGAGCCATCGTAATCAGAAAGCCGCCGCAGCCGCAGCTCGAGCGGATGTGCCAGCCGAGGCGGGGACGCCTCGTTGCTTGCGAAGCATTTCCACAAACGACTCCGCCTCGAGTCCGGCATGATTGCGGAAAAGATCCAGCAATGGATCCTCTATTTCGCCAGACTCGGAAGCAGTTCTCGAATTCTGCGCGCTGTCGTTTTCCAACCCTTCGGGTTCCACCATCAGCTCCGGGAGAGTATCGGGGTTTTCCGACAAGCGGCTTAGGAATTTTTCCAGCAACGTGCGATGCTCCTGTGTGGTTTGAGTGAACTCCACGCCCATGCCTCGCTCAGGATGCATCACCCGAACCACGCCCTCTGATCTCAGTTCCACGCCTGCGGCTCGCATCGAGAGGGTCACGCGCGTCGAAACCGGGAATGGCGATGAGATCTCCAAGTAGCAACCACACAAACTCAGGTCCGTAAGGTGGCAGTGTACGGGAGGATCATCTTTTTCCTCATCCGGAGAGTTGCGGCGAAGCCATTCGCCCAATTGGCGTGCGACCTCCGGCGACGGATCTACAAAACGCAAGCCCACCTGGGTGCCGCTCCCCTCCCATGCAAACTCCGCAGAAACCTCCACGCGATCCGCCAACCCCGGCAGCACGAACGATAATTTCCATCGGCCCTGCGGCTTGCTACGTTTTGGAAGCGTTACCGCCAATCCGCCTTCGCCCACATCCGTTGTGTTCACCTTGAAGTGCGCACCCGACTCCAGGCTCGTCATCTCCAACGGAAGGTGTACTAACACTCTTGAGTTGCGACGCCGCTCTCTCTTCATCAGGGCGCGCGCCGCGCGAAAACTCGACTTGGCGCGCTCCACCGAGACCGGCTTGTAAAGGACGAAGTGGGCCCCGATGTCGAATGCCGAACGCAGACCGCTGTCAGGATCCAGAATCGCCACCGCGATCGCGCGCTTATTGCACGGAGCCGTTCGAGCGCCCTTCAGCACGTCGGCAGCGCCCGCACCCGCGCAATCCACAATGATGGCTTCAAACCGCTCGCGCGTCAGATTGCGCAACGCAGCTTCCGCGTTCGAACAATGTACGACTTCGATCTCCAAGTCGCCCAAAGTACGGCGCAGGACGCGCACGATTTTATCGTCCGAACACAGCAGCAGTGACTTTAAATTCATAGCCTGCTCTTAAACCTCTTTGCTCGCGGGGCGCGAGCAACAACTTCCGCGATAAAGCTATTGCTTAAATGTATGCTGCCTCGCGAGGCCGATCAATGAAGGTCTTAGAGCACGAGGTTACCGCTGTAACCCTCTCCGGATTTCCGTCTTGAGCTTCCAATGGGCCGCTGGTCGCCACCCTGCCTATTGAAAGCGCGATGTATCTAGAAGACTCTGGCTCATCGCTTGATGTCGTCTGGGCTGACTTTGGCCGCGGAGCGGCGCAGGACTGCAGCCCACAGCTGGCCCTGGGCTTATCGAAGGGGCGCAAGCTGTAGAACGCGGTTCGGAAGCAAACCGCTGAAGGGGCGGAAGAGAAAACCAAAACCCAACCATAGAGGGCCAACGCGGTTCAGATAACTCCAATCCTGCCAGTGACTTAAAATGAACTCATTAACCTGAGATCACCCAGTTTATGATTGACTTCTGCGGCGCTTTGCCTCTAGAATACTGAGTCTCCAATCAGCTTCCGGGATGACAGGATGCTCGGTGTGTCTAGTTGTCCGAGGACGCGCCTGCTTTTCCTGCATCTCCCCTAGCACCCGGAGAATCATATACATAGGGCTTGTTTTGAGTTATTGAGTGAATCCCCCATCAGTACGAAAGGCATTTTTTCATGGCTAAGCGACGTGGAAATCCAAACTGGGGCAAGCCGGAGCCAATCGGCCCGGTCGTTCCCACCATCACCGAGTTTGAGCAGGTGGTTCGCGAGTACAAGCTCACCCCGGACCAATATCTGCGGTCAACTCGTTTGCGGGAGTGGGCTCGCCGTAACAAGAACTCGAAGTATATCCCCGAGCCTCTTTTGGAAGCCTGGGGATTCGAAATCGAGTCTACGCTGTAAACACAGATTTGGCGGGACTTCCGAGGGTCGCTGACAGCGGCCCTTTTCCTTTTGAATTCTGCACGTTGGTTGCTCAGCCAGACTGACAAAGATCGACGAGAAAGATCGGTGGATGAGTTGGTGGACTGGCTGCACATCCCGCTTCCTGAAGCATTCGCTCTGCTCGCGGCCGTGGCATTTGCCGCGGGCCTGAACGTCTACGCCACCGTGGCCGCCTTGGGTTTGCTCGCCCGCTTCGGTCACATTCCACTTCCTCCCGCCCTGCAACTCCTCGAAAGCTGGACCGTTATCGCCGCAAGTTCCGCTCTGTTCGTCGTCGAGTTCTTTGCCGACAAAGTCCCCGCATTCGATTTGATTTGGAGCGCCCTCCATACGTTCGTTCGCATTCCAGTCGCCGCCTTGCTCGCCTATGGAGCAACCCAGCGCCTTAGCCCAGGACACTAACTTCTGGCAGCTTTTCTGGGAGCGGCGATTGCCCTGGCCGCCCATGGAGGCAAGACCGCATTACGCGCCGCAGTTACTCCCTCACCCGAGCCTTTCTCAAACATCACGCTGAGTCTTGCCGAGGACGTTCTCGCCGTAGGCCTCACGTGGTTAGCCACGCGTCACCCTTACGCCGCCGCCACCATCGCGTTGACTCTGGTCGTTATCGTAATCCTGCTCATCCGCGTAGTCCTCAAAGCACTCCGAACACTCTTTCGCGGCGCGGGAAACGAACTCAGCGGCCATCCCGCGTAAACTTTCGCATCCCTGAGGTAAAATCGAATCGCCCTGCTCATGACCGTCAACAAGTCTGGCTTGGGCGGCCAAAACCCTTGCCCAATACTCCTCGAGCAATGCGACTAAGTTCACCAGTGTGGCTTTACGCCGCAACCGTCGCTCTGCTCATTTCCTGCTATCTTCACGCTCAGCCTCCGTCTGATAGTTCGAACCCCCACCAATCTGTCGCCACCATAAAGAAAACGATTCGTCTCGTAGAAGTCGAAGTCATCGCCAAAGACAAAAAGGGACATCCCGTCACCGATCTTGCCGCCGCAGAATTCACCCTCAAGGATAATGGCCGCCTGCAGAAGATCCGCTTCTTCGCCTCCCAACAGAACAAAACAGAGCCCGATAAGGCGCGCAACCTAACTCTTGACCCAAATGCGCCGCCGCCCCAGAACACCCGAGCCTTCTCCAACGACCATTCTTCAACCGCGGCGCCGGTGGTAATCCTGATTGACTTGATGAATACCTCGTCAGACAACCAGCCCGCCGTGAAGAGCGCCTTGATCGCTGCCCTCGGCCGCATTCACTCCAACTCGCCCATAGCTCTGCTCACTCTAGGCAACGACCTGAAATTAATCAGCTATTTCACCACCGACGCCGGCGCCATCGCCTTACAGCTTCAAAAACCTTCGGTCGCCAGACAAGAGGGATTCGGCCCCGCGATCACGGCTCCGAAGACTGCGAACGAAAAGGCCAATGCGGCCATCCTGAAAGCCGCCCTGAGCACTTTCAGCTTTCAAACTGCCGCCCAGTTCGACCGCACCATGGCAACGCTGAACCTCATCGGCAATCAACTCTCGCTCATGCGCGGACGCAAAAGCCTCATCTGGATCGGCGGCGGCCTCTCTGTCGGCCCGCGCGACTGGCCTCAAGTGCGCAATGTGATCGATAAACTCAACGACGCCGACGTCGGGGTTTACACAATTGATGCGCGCGGCGTTGTCCTCGATTATGGGATCGGCGCAGATATTGACGCCGCGGACCAACTCGGTCCTTGGCTCGCCGACCAAGCTGAAACCCGCGGCGATATCCTCCAGGTCATGGCCACCAACACCGGCGGGGTCCCGTACCGAAACACGAATGCTCTCGACAGCGCCATCACCCGCGCCGTGGAAGATACCACCAGCGTTTACACCCTCAGCTACTACCCTCAGCACGACGATTGGCAGGGCAAGCCTCACAAGATTGAAGTGAGAGTCTCGCGACCCGGGATAAACCTTCGTTATCGTTCGGGATACAGCGCTGTTCCCGAAGCTAACCCTGAAGTGGTAGACCAGCAACGAACTCTGCAGTTGATTGCCGCCAGTCCCCTGGACTTCCCCGGCGTCCGCTTCAGCGTTGAAGTCAAGCCAAGTAAAACAGCGCTGCAAGATGCCACTGCAGTGAACTTCATCGTGCATGTCCCCGCCAGCGAGCTTCGTCTCTCTTCGCAAGAAGACAGATCCGTTGGAGTCCTGCAATTCTTGTTCTTTCAGAGAAAGATTTCGGGCGAGGATGTTGCCAGCAGCACTTCCACTTACAGCTTTCAGCTCAAGCCCAGCGAATTTGAGTCCGCCATCGCTCAGGGTATTACTTTCACTTTACCGTTGAAACTGAGGCCCACCGCCGCCAAAGTACGAGTCCTTCTGAAAGACAACAATTCTGGAAGAGTCGGTTCAGTGGACGTACCAGTGAATCCAGCGGCAATCTCGGGAGCCCCCCAGTGACTCCGGCGGCAAGAGAAACCGTTCAAATACCAGGTCGTTCAAATGCCCAGTTTGGGAACTTTTGAGTAATCGCCGCCACTTCTTCGGCATCAATAGCGAGCCATCGAGCATCCAACCCGATAGAAGCAAAAGTAACCATGTCCATCTTTGACGAGAAATATCGTGTCGTTGGCCTCGAGAACGACCGACTCCTGGTGCGTGGCATTCACAGCGGAGCCGTCCTCACCATCGTCAATCCCGAACCTGATAATCCCCTTTCACAGGACGAGTACCCCGTCGGCAAATTGATCGCCCTCTCCGATCCCTCGAAGAGCCTTCCCAACTAACGCTCGAACGTTCTGTACAAGAAAAAGCCACGACCGCAGCCGTGGCTCCGTAGCTCATTAACCTACCCGGCCTTGCGGTAGGTTCCTTCGTCCTTTTCCTTAACGCCCGCGCCGATCACTTCCTTGCGGCGCTCGCGCAACCGATCCTGGAATGTATCCCATCGTCCGCCAATGCCGACCGCGCTGTTCTTGATTTCCACCGTACTCGTCCCGCCGGCAAATCCAGGCCTGATGAACTCCGTATCTTCGATGTCCGGGGTGGTCGAAGGAGTTCGAGAAGGAATTCCCGAAGACCCTGCACTCGCAAACGGCAAACCTGCCGCCCGAGCCGATGGCGAATTCCCCGGCATCTGCTGCGTCGTGGGGGTAATGTTCCGATCCGTGTCCTTGCGATGCATTACCGGATTCGCCTCCCACGTCGACCGGTACTTGTTCTCGTAATCCGACCATTGTTCATCGGATTCCAGGTCAGTCTCCTTGTATGGCGGGAGGTTTTCCACCTCCGCCTTGGTTAGATCGACGGCAAAATCTTTATCATGCTCGGCGGACGTCCGCAGCCGATCCGCGGGAACGATAAATTTCTTCGTTGTCAGCCGCCCCCCTGTGTCGACCACCACGTAGCGAATCAATCCGGTGGAGTGGTCGAAAATCACATCGTCGATCTTGCCCAGCTTTTCGTCGTTCAGACCGTACAACTTGGAGCCCCGAATGTCCTCGGCAGCATCCGTAAAGCGGTAGTTTCGAAGCATTCCATAGCTCGCCATATATGATTCCTCCCGTGAAAATTCTCTGACCAATGCTTCTTTTGGATGTAGGGCTTGACTCTCGCGTATATCCGCAAAATAAATCTCCGCATCGCGACTGGGATTACCCCGACTCAGGATTAAACCCGAGACAATTCATCATCAGCAGTTTATGTTTAAGGAACGTCCTGCGAAGACACTACCGCGAATCATCTATAATCAACTCAAGGTATCCTTCAAACCACGATGCACTTATTCCCATACTCTGCATTTTTCGTCGGCGGCGAAATCCTCGATCTCATTTCCAGCACAGGTGCTGTCGCCAAGTTCGTTCTTTTCACCTTGTTGGCCTTCAGTCTTATCTCGTGGGCCATCATTTTGACTAAATGGAGCTTGCTCCGCCGTGCCCGGGTCCAAAGTGGACGATTCCTCCGCGCCTTCCGCAAAGCCCAGCGCTTGCAGGACATCGCCACTGTCGCCGATCAGTTCCGCCCCAGTCCGTTAGTTGGCGTCTTCGAAGGCGGTTTTCAGGAGTACAAACGTCAGCTCAGCGCTCCTTCCGCATCCCTCCGCAGCCTCACTGCCGTGCAGCGCGGCATGCAGATCGGCGCCTCCGAAGAAATCACCCGCCTCGAGCGCAACGTTCCCTGGCTCGCCATCACTGCCGCGGTCACCCCCTTCATCGGACTCTTCGGCACCGTCTGGGGCATCATTGACGCCTTCCACGGTCTCGGCACCGCCGGCGGCGCCACTCTGCGCGCCGTCGCTCCCGGCATCTCTGAAGCTCTCATCACCACCGCTGCCGGACTCGCCGCCGCCATCCCCGCCGTTATCGCCTACAACTTGATCGGCAATTCCATCCGCGTCTTCGCCGCCCGCGGCGATGATTTCTCTCTCGAAGTTCTGAACACCATCGAGAGCATTCAGCCGCAACCGGCGGCCGAAGTGAGGCGCTAGTGGCTTTCACCTCCTCCAACGGACGCACTCAAACCGCCCTTGCCGATATCAACATCACTCCTCTCGTCGACGTGGTCCTCGTACTGCTTATCATTTTTATGGTGACGGCTCCCATCCTCCAATCCGGTATCGAAGTGAGTGTCCCAAAAACTCGCACCGTAAAAGAGATCACCGAGGAACGCACCGTCATCACCATTAATAAGGACCAGCGTGTCTTCCTGGGCAATGACGCCGTTAACATCAACCAGATCGCCGCCAAGCTTAAACAGAAAATCCGCGATCCCCGTAATCAGTTCGTCTTTGTCCGCGCCGATGAGAATGTTCCCTTCGGCGCTTTCGCCACGGTGATGGACGCAGTGAAACAGTCAGGAATCACCAATGTGAGCATCGTCACTCAGCCTTTGGAAGAAAATGGCGCGAAACGCTGAGATATTCTTCGAGCACGATAGTTGGGCCCGCGCACTCGCTTGGTCCGCGGGCTTCCATCTTGCCGTCACCACTATCATCCTGCTCTACTCGGCCATTTTCACCGGCGCTCGCGGCGAAGGCTGGGGATCCGGAGGCGGCGGCGATGCTATGGGCGTGACTCTGGTCAGTTCCGTTCCCTTGCCCGCTCCACAAGCGCAAACTCAAAACGTCTTGGCCAACGAATCCAAAGGCATCACCAAATCTCAACCTAAAATTGAAGAGAAAGAGCCCGACGCTATCGAGATTCAGGGCAAGAATTCCAAAGTTAAGCCGAAGAAGCCTCCGACTCCTACTAAAGAAAAGCCGAAAGCCGCGCCCGAGGAGGAGTCTAATCAGGTTGCTTTCGGCGAAGGCGGTCCGGTCAGCGGCCCCTACGGCAGCTTTGCTGCTGGCGGCGCCAAAGGCGGCTTCGGAGTCACCGGCGGCAGCGGCGATTTTGGCACAAGGTATGGCTGGTACGTTCAGGTTATTCAGCGGAAAGTCTCGGAGAACTGGCTAAAATACGAGGTCGATCCCAAGATTACCACCGCACAGCGCGTCTACATCACCTTCGACGTCGCCCGCGACGGTCATCCATTCAACGTTCAGGTCGAACAATCCAGTGGCGTGCCTTCGCTCGATACCTCCGCCGTTCGAGCCTTGCAGCGCATCGACACTTTCGGCAGCCTGCCGCCCGATTACAGCGGCAGCAAAATCTCCGTCGAGTACTGGTTTGATTACAAACGATAAATTATTTCGTTTCTAATTATCCTTGAGGTTCATCAATCGTGAGTATGATGGATGGTAGCTTGCTAGATCGAGCGTATCGGCCTACGATACTGAGACACGCATTTGTTTTGTTTTTTCGTCCGCGTAGCCGCTCCAAAGGGATGGACCACCGCAGAATAACAATCTCGTATTTTTTCACTATCGACGGACGCAACCCCGCTACGTTATTTCGGGGCTTGTCTTTCCTTCTTCCGCTCGTCTGCTTGCTGGCTTCTACATCGTTCGCCCAGGATTGGGTCCGCACCGGGTCCGGCCTCGGCGTAGAAAAGGTTCGCCTGGCTGTCCCAGACTTCAAGCCAGCCAACAACGACCCTCAGAACACAGCCCTTCTCAAGACGTTCAACGATACTTTCTGGAACGACCTCGACAATTCCGGCGTCGTCGAACTCGTCTCTAAAAGCTTTTATCCCCTGCAAGTCCCCGGCAATCCGCCCGAAGTCACTTTTGGAGTGTGGAACTCACCGCCGCCCAACGCCGCCATGCTCGCTTTCGGCAACCTCGGCGTTGCCGCTGGTAAGCTCACCGTGCAAGGCTGGCTCTACGACGTAAAGAACACCGCCTCGCCGCTGGTGATCGGCAAACAATACGGCGACGTTCCCACCGACGATTCCGCCCGCATCATCGCGCACAAATTCGCCGACGAAATTATCTTCCGCCTCGGCGGCGGCATTCCCGGCATCGCCGAGAGCAAAATCTATTTTGTCAGCGACCGGTCCGGTCACAAAGAAATCTGGGTGATGGATTACGACGGCTCCAACCAGCGTCAAGTCACTCACCAGTCATCCATCTCTCTTTCACCGCGCATCTCGCCTGACGGCTCCCGTCTAGCCTTCAGCTCTCTCACGAAGTCCGGTTGGGACATAGTCATGTACTCAACCGACCTGAACCGGTTCGTCACCTTTCCGCATTTCGGCGGTACCAATCTCTCGCCCTCATGGTCGCCCGATGGCGCACGCCTGGCATTCTCCTCCTCGCGCGGCGGACATTCGGCAATTTATGTTTGTGATGCCTCTGGAGGAAATCTTCACCCGCTTACCACCGGCAGGGGTCCGGACGTTTCTCCCGTGTGGAACCGCAAGACGGCCGCTCAGATCGCATTCGTCAGCGGCAGCACGGGATTGCCGCAGGTTTATACGATGGAGGCCGACGGCACCAACCAGCAGCGCATGACCGATCAGGGCTATGCCGTCTCCCCGAACTGGTCTCCCAATGGCCAATTTCTTACTCTGGCCTGGATCCGCAAATATGGTCCCGGGGAGCCCGGCTCTTCTGATATCTATCTGATGGATATCGCCAGCAAACAATGGGTGCAACTTACCCACGACGGCGGACGCAACGACTTCCCGTCGTGGGCCCCCGATGGCCGCCACATTGTGTTTCAATCCAGCCGCTCCGGCAAGGAAGAAATCTGGGAAATGCTGGCCGACGGCACCAAGCTTCATCAGTTAACTTTTACTGGACGTAATACGCAACCAAACTGGAGTTGGAAATAAATTCACTTCGTCTGAACCCGAATTCATTTCGCGTTCGCAGGAGGATATTGTGAGGAAGATCACCATGAAGCAGCACACTCTGAAGTCTGCCACCACCGCCTTCGCACTGGGCGCAATTCTCATGCTCGGCGCATGCCATAAGAAAGCAGCGCCACCGCCGCCACCGCCCCCACCGCCGCCAGCATCGCCCACGGCATCCATCTCCGTCAGTCCGGATACCATTCAGACTGGTCAATCCGCCACCCTCAGTTGGCAGACCTCCAACGCCACGGATGTTTCCATCGACGGCGTCGGCGCCGTACAACCCAGCGGCTCGCAGCAGGTCAGCCCAACCGATTCCACCACCTACCACCTCACCGCCAAAGGTGCAGGGGGAACCCAGGACGCCACCACGCGCCTCACAGTCACTCCAGCGCCGGTGACTCAAGCGCCTCCGCCTCCTTCTCCTTCGGAAGAAGATCTTTTCGGCCAGAGCGTGAAGGATGTCTATTTCGACTACGATAAGTCTGACCTTCGCACTGACCAGCAAGCCGCCATCCAGGCGGACGCCCAATTCCTCGGCCAGCATTCCAACATCAACTTCACCATTGAGGGACACTGCGATTCCCGCGGCTCCACCGAATATAACCTCGCTCTGGGCGATCAGCGCGCCTCTTCGGTAAAGAACGCACTGGTCACTCTCGGAATCGCTGCCAACCGCATCAAGACCATCAGCTACGGCAAAGAAAAACCGTTCTGCATGGAAGAAAACGAAGCCTGCTGGCAACAAAACCGCCGCGGCCACTTCGTCTATCAGAAATAAGACCGCCGCTTAGGGGCATCGCCGACGCGATGCCCCACCTCCACGGCACTGACGCCGCGTTAGGTAGCGCCGCCATCCCGGCGACTGTCGTGTGGGCGTCGCGCCCACACCGAAGAAGATGGCCAACTCAGCGGCCAGCCTTGTCTTGCCGAAGGCCCGACGGAAGCCGACGGGGAAGTCGAACGGGCCGCGTGAAGTCTGTCCAGCTTTCATACGGGCTTAGTCCCGTAAGCGCAACTTAAGAACTACTTCCGGTTTGCCGTGATACACCCAGTACGCCAGCCAAAAGTCGCGAACGGCCTTTCAGTGAGGTGTTTCACCCAGCCACTGACCACCTTTGCACTCCGAATACCCAGCAGATAAACGTTGCAGTTCGTCGTTCTCGTACATCGCTACGTAGTCGTCGATGACCCACTGGTTGTTCTCCAGAATCGCGGTGACATCGCCTTCAGAGTCGCCCCAGTCCTCTTTGAAAGCAATCAGAACGTCGACGCGGTTGTCTCCGACGGCCCGACTGCCAAGAATCCGAAAAGTGCGCGGAGTTGATGCGTCATTGGGACCAGTGAACAAACCTTCCTCCAACCAAGGTGTTGCGGACTTGTATGTCTTGGCTCGAAGAATCTCGCCATAGCGCCGGTAATAATCTTTGTCACAAGCTTCGAGGCTGTCGAGCTGCTGGGCAAGTCGTTTGCTGAGAAGTGGCCACAGCGCCTTTTTTGCGCTTCCATGAGGAATTCCGAACTGTTGGTCTCTGATGATGTGGGTGTAGAACACGCGCACAGCGTCAAGAGCTGATCGCGGGGCATTGCTGCGCACCTGAAGAGGTTCGAGAATGCATGCTTCTATGCAAAATGCCACCTTTGCATGGAAAGAGCCCATTGGAGTCTTCGCTTGGACTTCAAACGGAGCGAACTTTCCCGGGGGTCCCATAGAGAATTCGGCCGTGAGCGAGTATTGGCCGGGCTTGTCGAAAACAAACCCTACTCCGTCTTTCAGCGAAATGATTCGGTTCGCTGAGATTTGCTTATACTGCCCCAGCACGGTGAAATCCGAAGGGGAGTGTTCCCTGAAACCGGCTCGCGTCTCGCCCTGCCACGGTACTTCGTTGCCATCAGGGCCGATTACCTTGAAACTCACGAACTCATCGCCTAGCATGCGACTGACCAAGAGCGCTTGTTCCGACCGGCTATAAAGTTGAAGCTTGATTACAACGGCCTCGCCCCGCCAGAAGAGTTGCTTCGAGGGAAGAGTATAAAAATGCAGTTCTGGAGTTGTGGCTGACTCCACTGGAGCCTGCCCCAACGTGCGTTGCGAGCAGATCAAAGAAGACAAGAACAGAAGTACTGAGGCCTTCATGATCCAGTGCTTTGGCTTGGTCATGCTGATATTAGACACCGCAAACTGATCATTCGCACGGCCAACTCCCTGTTTGTCGGCGATGCGGAAGTTACCGCCCAGAAACCAGCCTAAGTTACCGCATATAGGGCTCAAGACCCGTGTTCGAGCGCTATTTTCCGGGTACGATTTTTCCGCACCCTCCCATCCACGTGGGTGCCCAATCTCCCCATGCCCTTCCAGGTTCCATTGCCAAATCTTCACAACCCACTAGGGGTCCATCCCATCTAAAATAGACGCAGGACAGTAAGCCTATGAAACCACAATCCCGCTTCGCTCTTCTCGCTCTACTCTCAATCCTGTCCCTCGCTGTCATACCGGCCTGGGGCGTGAACAAAGAAACCATCCAGCTCCAGACCCAGGTCCAGCAACTGCAGGAGCAGATGACCGCCATGCAGCGCAGCTTCGACGAGCGCATGGGCGTGATGAACAATCTTGTCGAACGCGATACCGACTCCGTGAACAAACTGGCCGCGGCCATCACCGCACTCCAGGCTACTCTCCAGAAGCAACAGGGAGACTCAGCAGGGCGCGTCGACCAACTCTCCGGCCAACTCCAATCCCTTAATGACAGCCTGGACGAACTAAAAGCCCGCCTCGCAAAAGTCAGCAAGCAACTGGAAGACATGCAGGCGTCGCAGCAGACGGCCGCCGCCACCACCGCTCAGCAACAGGCGCAGCAGCAGGCCCTTGCTCAGGCCCCGCCGCCCGACGTCCTCTACAACAACGCCTTGCGGGATTACAATGGCGCAAAAAATGATCTCGCCGTCCAGGAGTTTTCCGATTACATCAAGTTCTATCCCAATACCGATCTCGCCGGAAACTGCTACTTCTATCTCGGCGAAATTCAATTCCGCCAGGGAAACTATCAGCAAGCCGCGCAGAGCTACGACCAGGTACTCCAGAATTTTCCTACCGGAACCAAAGTCGCTTCCGCGCAATTGAAGAAAGGCTTTTCGCTGATCGAACTCGGCAAACAGGAAGACGGAGTCGTGGAACTCCGCCGCGTGATCCAACGCTATCCTCGTTCCCCGGAAGCCCTGCAAGCCCGCGAGCGCCTGCGCAAGCTCGGAGTTTCTTCAAACGCCCGGCCCGGCGAATAGTGCCGGTCACACCGACTCGCCAAGAGAATCTAAGCTCAAAGATTGATATGACGAAGATTTCTAACAACGACCCCGACCGCGCCAAAGGCGCAATGGACGACGAAAACCACCATCACGACGGCAATGCCGCCCTCGAAGGCCAGCTCGGCCATCGCGATCAAGATCCAATCTTGAAAGATGCCGACTCCGACTTCCCCGAGCCCGGCAACAACCCCGAACACTCCACCGGCCGCCCGCAACCCGCCAAGAAAAAGCGTTGACTCAACTCGCCGGAGATCGTGATCCACCCTGTGATCCCCTCTGTTTAAGCCTTTAGAGCCTCCACCACGACCCTCTCCACATCCCCCCAAACCCCCGACCGCGGATCGACAATCTCGAAATGCCCCGCCCCACCAATCCCCACCAGTTGAGCATCTTCTTTATTTTTCTGTTTCACGCTCACATAACCTTTGCTGATCGCCGGCGGCACCACATCGTCTTCCCCACCGTGCACCGCCCACTGCCGCGTCCGAATCGCCAGCTTCATCGGGTCCGCTTCACGGTAATGATCTGCAACTTCCCCCGGCGTCCCTCCAAGAAATTCCACAACCGCATCATGACTCAAATGCAACTCATAAGCCTTCTGCAAGTCCAGTACTCCCGCCAAAGAAATCGCCGCCGCGAGTCCCGTCTCATGCGCCGCCAGACACATCGCCAACTGTCCTCCTGCCGAATGCCCCATCACCACGACCCGCCGCGCATCAAACTCATACTGCTTTCTCTTTTGCATCAAAAACTGATAAGCCACCCGAATATCCGCAAACGTTCCCGGCCACCCTCCGCCTGCGTTTCCCACTCGCCGGTACTCCACATTCGCCGTCGCCACTCCTTTTGCCGTCAAAGCCGCGCACAAATGCCCGAAATATCCCAAATCATACTTAGCCCGCCAAAACCCGCCATGGATACAAATCGCCAAGCCATGCGGCCCCTTCCCCGAAGGCATCCGCAATTCCAAAAACTGATTCCCATCGCTCCCGTAAGCGACCTGCGCATCCGCCTTAGGCGGCGCTAAACTCAAAATGTCATCGCCCAATCAGGTTTACCCCGTGTTCCTCTGTGCCCTCTGTGGTAAAGATTTTGATCTTGTTCTGATTTGTTTTGATCGGTGAAAATCCGTGCAATCCGTGGCCGATAGATTTTCGTTACTCATACCGCAAAGCCTCAATCGGATCCAACTTCGCCGCCCGCATCGCCGGCACCATCCCACTCACCACTCCCACCACCGCTAATATCCCCGTGGCCGCCAGCAAAATCATCGGCGAAACAATCAGCCGTATGTCCCCGGCTTCCGCATGTTTCGCCATAGCGCTATAAAACGTCAGCCGTCCCGCCGAGATCGAGACTACGTACGACAGCGCAATCCCCAGCGCCCCGCCCACTGCCGTAATCGCCATCGCCTCTGCCAGAAATTGAAACAGAATGTCCCGCCGCCGCGCCCCCAACGCCTTCTCTACTCCAATCTCCCGCGTTCGTTGGGTCACAGAAACCAGCATCATGTTCATCAAGCCCACGCCGCCAATCCCCAGGGTCAGCGTTCCAATAAATGCCAACAGGACCTTCAACGCCAGCGAAATGATCCCGAACTGCACCAACTGCTTCTGCGCATCGAACAAAAAAATCGCCCGCTGATCGTCCACCTTGAAATTGTGCGCCGCCGACAGCGTAGCCCGAACCGTCGCATCCAGCTTATTGTGGTCGAGCCCCAGCGAATCCATCCAGATTCCATCCAGATAGTGATTGTCCTTCAACACATTCATCGAGTTATACGGAATATAGATCGTACGGTTATCGTCGTTGTCTCCCTCCTGCATCCTCGGCTTAACCACTCCCACCACCTGAAACTCAACTCCATCAATTCGGATATCCTCGCCTACCGCCGGCGCCCCGGAAAACAGCTTGTCTTTCGCCTCCGAACCAATCGCCGCGATCAACCCGTGCCGCGCATTATCCGCGTCGTCGAGGAAACGTCCCTGGCCTATGTCAAGGTTCCAAATCTCCTGAATCGCCGCATCCAGCCCGATCACCGGCATGGTGAACGTTCGGTTTCCATTCTGCACCGACGAATCCTTCTGCGACATCCGCACCACATGCCGGCACAGCGGCACGTTGTTCCGCATCAATTCAACGTCGTCATTGGTAAACCGGACCTGAACTCCCGCCTTGTTCCCACCCGCCTGCTGCGACGTCCGGCCCGGAAAAATCCCCACTGCCGTCGCTCCAAAGCTCTCAAAAATATTTTCAATCGCGGTCCCAAATCCATTCCCATAGGCCAGTAACAACACCACCGTCGCAATCCCCCACGCCATCCCCGCCATGGTCAGCATGGTCTTGCGCAAGTCATGCCGCATAGCCGCAAAAGCCTGCCCCAACAAATCCCGATGCATAAAATTAGCTCTTAGCTCTTAGCCTTTAGCTCGTAACAATACGCCCCACTTTCAATCTACCCCGTGATCCCCCGTGGTGAAGCTGTTGTTTCTATCGGAGTAAATCTCCGCAGATCCGTGGCAAAAGTTCTTTACGAGGTACTAGGTACTAGGTACTAGGTACTAGGTACTGCCCCCTCGGGACTCGCGACTCGGGACCGCCTACTCCTTCCGCAGCGCCTCCACCGGTTGCAACAAAGCCGCCCGCCGCGCCGGATACAATCCCGCCACCACACCCGCAATCGCCAGCGAGGCCACCGCCAGGGCCGCCGTTCTAGCCACCAACTTCGGCGGATCAAATCCCTCCCCCAGCGGAACTCCTGACAGCACCGCCATTACCCCTGCGGCCGCGCCAATCCCAATCGTGCCACTGAGCAAAGTAAGGAACGCGCCCTCCACAAAAAACTGGAACATAATGCTCGCGTTCGTCGCCCCCAGCGCCTTCCGCAATCCAATCTCCCGCGTGCGGTCGGCAACCGCCACCAGCATGATGTTGATAATCCCGATCGCTCCCAGCCCCAGCGTGACCAGTCCCACGCTCCCCAAGAACGTATTCATCGCATCGAAAATCTTTCCCACCTGGTCAACCGTATTCACCGTATCCCACTCGTCGAATGAGTCCGCATTGTTCGGATCAAACCCATGATTCCGCGCAACCACCTTATGCACTTCCTGCCGCGCCAACTCGTGCACCGCCCGAGTCTTCGGCTGATAGTTGATCAACGAGATCACATCCGGCGCCTCACCCACGTTGATAGGCCGGAAATACTCATGCATCGTGTTATAGGGAATGTAGGATTTTAGATTCTGGTTGTTATTATCCCCATGCCCAATGCGCTGCAATGTACCAATGACCTCAAAACGCACCCCATTCAGCAGGATCGTGCTGCCCACCGCGGGCCGCCCAGAAAACAACGTCCGCCGGGCCTCGTCGCCCAGCACAATCACCGGCCGTTTCTGCGCGTCGTCCATGTCGTCCAGCCAGCGCCCGTCCCGGATGGGCAGGTAACGGATCTGGTTGAACATCGCCGGCACTCCATTGATTTGCCCGCTGGCCTGGTAGAAATCGCTCACCGCCCGGATGTCGCCCCGCGAAATTACCGGCGCCGCCGCTCCCACACTCCTGCACTCGCGCAGAATATCCTGGTAGTCCCGGTACGTCAGGTAGTACTGCCGCAGCGAAGTGAAACTTCCCTGCACCGCCGGAGCCCGCCCCGACCAGATGAACATCACGTTCTCGCCCAGCGTGTCGAATTGCTTTTTATTTCCCGACCGAAAGCCCTCGCCCAATCCCACCAGCAGCAGCAGCGAAAAAACTCCCCAGGCGATTCCGAACATGGTGAGAAACGACCGCAGTTTGTGTCCCCATAAGGTCCGCAAGGTTTGCCCGAAGATGTCGAAGAGTAGCCGCACGCTGTTATTATACGGGCAGCTTCTGGTGTGGCGCGGGCGCCCCCGCCCGCGAATGCCTACAGCAAATCGAACTCACAAGACTCAAGACTAATGTGGGGAACAGCCGCCGCCCCCGTTCTCCCGTGCGGCTCGCCGCTAAGCTCTGTTAAAATACTGCACCGCCCGCTCATGCTTCTGCGCCGCAGCCCGCGAAGAAAACGTTCCTAGATTCCTCCGCTTTCCAGTCTCCGCATCTTTTTTGCGGGAATACAAACGATACTCGCCAGATTGTAGTTTGCGAATCATGCAGAAGAAGATGCTGGTTTGACAGGCGCCGGTTGGCAAAGAAAGTGGCAATAAGAGGACGATGGCCCGTCCTATTAACAAGTATCGTGAAATGTCGTCCTGAGCGTGATCGGACGGAGGCCGATCACCGCGCAGTCGAAGGATCCCTTTCACCTTGTATGCCACATAAGTTCCGGAGGTAGCGTCCACCACCGCGCAGAGCCCTGCACTCCGAACTCCCTCACACCACAAAATACTTAGCCCCCGGATGGTGCACCACTAGCGCCGATGTACTCTGTTCCGGCTCCAGCAAGAATCCCGAAGTAAGCCGCACTCCAACATTTTCCTCTGGGCGAAGCAACACAAACAACTTAGTCTGATCCTCCAGGTTCGGGCACGCCGGATACCCAAACGAATACCTAGACCCGCGATATTTTTGATGAAACAAATCGCGAATCGCCGCAGCATCCTCGCCCGCAATCCCCAACTCCTCACGCATCGTTTTATGATGCAGCTCCGCCAACGCCTCTGCCGTCTCCACACTGAGCCCATGCAGATACAGATACTTCGTATATTCTCCACCCTCAAACAATTTCTGCGTCTCCACCGACGCCTTAGCCCCAATCGTCACCAAGGAAAATCCAATCACATCCATCTTCCCCGAAGCCGTGCTCGCAAAAAAGTCCGAGATACAAAGCCGCCTACCCTCCCGCTGCCGCGGAAAAGTAAACCTCAGCAGCTCCGTAGCGTCAGCCTTACCCTGTGAACCTGCGTGTCCCCTGTGTTCAAGGTTTTGACTCGCGACTCGGGACTCCGGACTCGGGACTTCGTACACAACCACATCATTCCCGTCACTCAAGCAAGGGAAATATCCGTAAACCACCTTAGCCTCAAACAATCCCGACCCAGCCACTTCCTCTTCCAACTTCTTCTTAATCGGACGGAACTTCTCCTCCACCAGCCGCACATAATCCGCCTGCGAAGCCGTCTTCAACTGCCACTGATTCTTGAACAAAGCAGTCTCATTGATGTAAGGAAACACATCCCGCACATCGTAATGCTTCACCCTCACTCCCCAGAACGGAGGCTCCGGAATATTTGGTGCGTCAGTGACCACGGCGCTCCGCTCCGAAAACACCGGCCCGGTTTCTTCATCCACCGCCGTCGCTTTCGCGTACTCCTTCACGGTTCGACCATCCAGCAGCCGCGTCTCCCGCGCTCCATCCTCCGTGACCAAGTCCTCCATCACGTGCAACCCAGCAAAAGCATCCTCCGCGTAAAACACGGCGTTCGCATATTCCCTCCGCAAATCATCCTCAACGTACTTGCGAGTCAAAGCCGCCCCCCCGCAGATCACAGGGAACTCCAGCCTCTGCCGCTGCAGGTCCTGGATCACATACTTCATCTCCAAAGTAGATTTCACCAGCAGCCCGCTCAGCCCGATCGCGTCGGCGTTGTTCTCCTGCGCCGCGCTGATGATCTTGTCCCCCGGCTGCTTGATCCCCAGATTCACCACCTTGAATCCGTTATTCGACAAAATAATGTCCACCAGGTTCTTCCCGATATCGTGAACATCGCCCTTCACGGTCGCCAGCACGATTGTCCCCTTCTGCGATCCACCAGCTTTCTTCTCCATCTTCGGCTCAAGATAAGCCACCGCCTGCTTCATCACTCCCGCCGAATCCAGCACCGAAGGCAATTGCATCTTCCGGGCTCCAAACAGATCGCCGACGGTCTTCATCCCATCAAGCAATACCGTATTAATGAGCTCCAGCGCCGAGTAAGACCCAAGCGCCTCCTCCAGCAACTCTTCCAGCGATTTCTTATGCGCACCCTCTCCCACTGATTTCTCGCCGTTGATGATGGCAAACTTCAGCTTGTCTTCCACCGACAGCGTATCCACATGAGCCGTAGTCGAAGCCGCCGGCTTGCCCTTCAGCCCTGCAAAGTGATTCATGTACTTCTGCAGCGGATCGCCGTCCGACTCATCCCGGAAGATTAACTTCCGCGCCAGATCCACTTCTTCCTGCGGAATCTTATATAGCGGATAGATCTTCGTGTAATTCACGATGGCCATATCCAGCCCATGGTCTACCGCCTCATGCATGAACACCGAATTCAAAACCCGTCGCGGATAAGCGTCCAGCCCAAACGAAATATTGCTGACACCCAGAATCGTCTTAACGTTGGGCAATTCTTTCTTGATCTTCGCGACCGCCTTCAAAGTCTCAATCCCCGCGCTCCGGTACTCATCCTGCCCGGTAGAAATCGGCAACGTCAGGGCATCAAAAATCAGATCCGTCCCATCCAGCCCATACTTCTTCGTAGCCAGATCGAAAATCCGGTGCGCGATCGCCGCTTTCTTGTCGGCGGTCAGCGCCATCCCATCTTCATCAATGGTCAGCGCAATCACCGCCGCGCCATACCGCTTCGCCATCGGAAGCACCAGCGACGTCCGCTTCTCCCCATCCTCCAGATTGATCGAGTTGATAATCGCCCGCCCCGGAATCCGCTTCAGCGCCTCCTCCACGACGTCGGCCTCGGTGGAATCGACGAGAATCGGCGCCGGAACCCGCGTAGCAATCTTCTCCAGGATCGACGAAATGTATCCCTTTTCATCCTCGCCCACAATCGCGCAGCACAAATCCAGCATGTGCGATCCATCGTTCACCAGTTTCTTCGCCAACGCCAGAATGTCGTCGTACTTTTTCCCGCGCACCAGATTCCGGAAATGTTCCACGCGGGTAGTAGTGTTCATCTCCTCGGCGACGATCAAAGGCTTCGGTTCCAGATCAAGCGGGACGGAAGTATACGCGCTCGAAGCCGCCCCTACGCGCTTCATCTCACGCTTCGCTGGTTCCACTCCAGAAACCGCATCCACCACGGCTTTCAAGTGCGCGGGAACTGTGCCACAGCATCCGCCGACGATCCGTACGCCGTAATCCTGCACAAAGTGCTTGTGATATTCCGCCAGATCGGAAGGAGTCAGCTTGTAGACCGCGTGGCCTCCTTCGTTGAAAGGTAAGCCCGCGTTCGGCAAGATGGATACTTCTTTCGTACAATTCAGCCCCAGATAACGGACCGCATCATTCATCTCCTTCGGTCCGGTAGCGCAATTCAATCCCAGAATATCGACGTCGAATGGCTCCAGTGCGGTCAGCGCCGCACCGATCTCGGTCCCCAGCAGCATCGTGCCCGTTTCCTGCAACGTCACCTGCACGGTGACCGGCAGCCGCTTCCCCGCCTTCCTCATCGCTTCGAGCACCCCGATAGTCGCGATCTTCGCCTGCAACAAATCCTGGCAAGTCTCGATCAGCAGAACATCGACCCCACCCTCAATCAGCGCCGCAGCCTGCTCTTCATAAGCCGCTGCCATTGCTTCAAATCCAATATGCCCCAGCGACGGCAACTTCGTTGTCGGCCCCATCGACCCCGCCACAAACCGCGGCCGCTCCTTCGTCGAAAATTGCTGCGCCACTTCCCGCGCCAGTTGCGCCGCCTTTACGTTGATCTCGTGTACTCGATCCGCGAGTTCAAACTCGCTCAACACAATGCGCGATCCGCCGAACGTGTTGGTCTCCACGATGTCGCAGCCAACATTGAAGAAGTCAGCGTGAATCTCCCGAATGATGTCGGGACGACTCAGCACCAGCACTTCGCTGCAGTTCTCCTTGCCCCAATAATCGTCCAGAGTAGGATTCCGCGCCTGGATGTTCGTCCCCATGGCGCCGTCATAGACGACCACGCGCTCTCTCACGGTTTGTAAGAAATCATTCATCGGTCGTTAGTCGTTGGTCGTTAGTCGTTTGCCATTCGTCGTTACTGCTGGCTTTCGTTTTTGCCAACGACTAACGACCATCGACCAACGACGGTTTTCAAGCACAAACGCCGGCCCCCGAGGACCGGCGTGTGTTCGACTTCAAAATCGTCTCGAACTCTAACTCCCCGCAACCATCTCCTTGGGAGCTCCGCCATCCACGTCGGCCTGATTGAACACAACGTTGGCTCCCATGTGTGCTGGCCGGGGGGCCAGCATTTGCTCCTTGCGGTAAACCAGATTGCTGGCATTGAACGTCGCCAGCTCAAACCCATGCCCATGCGTAATCGCGTCGGTAGGGCAAGCTTCCACGCAGTATCCGCAAAAAATACACCGGTTGTAATCGATGTTGTACACCTTGGCGTAGCGCTCGGCGCCGCTGACTCGATGTTCGGCGGTGTTGTCAGCCGCTTCGATGTAGATGCAGTTCGAAGGACAATTGGCGGCACACAGAAAACAAGCGACACACTTTTCCAAACCGTTTTCGTCACGCTGCAAAACGTGAGCGCCGCGGAAGCGAGCCTCGATGCGAGCCCCGCGCAGCGGGCCTTTGCCGTCGGGATAGTTCTCCACCGTCGTAGGCTGGAACATCTCCATGAAGGTGATGCTCATGCCCTTGGCGATAGCGGCGATGTTTTTCAGGACCGGCATACTTAATCCAGTATACCGAAAGTCTGGGCATCCTTCAGCGGGAGGAACTCCCAGCGGCGTTGAGCCGAATCGCGCGCTGTTCACGCCCAATTCGGGCGGTGCAAATGCGGTGCTCGCCACGAACAAGTTCCCCGCTGATTTAGCTCCCGGCGCAACAGCAGGTTCCTCCAATACCGTTCGTACGTATTTACCAAGAGAAATTCAACGCGCGGGTGTGAGTGGCCACGTGGCCTCACGGCGTCGAAGTAAAGCCGTAAATGAACTGGCCGTCAGCGCTGGTGAAGTTGCCGATCACTGCTCCTGCGCTGTTCATGCTTACGGCAGCCGTTCTGTGCGACCCCGGATACTGCAACTTGGTGAGGATTCCGTTCTGGTAAAGGAATCCAACTGTGAGCCGGGCGGAGATCTGATGCTGGCCCACCAGGGCGGTTCCCGAAGGATTTGTGCCAAGAACCATGAAGTTGTAAATACCGGGAACGCTGATCTGCTTGTAAGCGCCTTGATTGAAAGTAAAGTAATCCTGAGAGCCCTGCACATTCGTGTAATAGGAGCCGATGATTTCGCCAGACTCTGTAACTCTGATTACAGAGGATAGAATTGCGCCGGGAGGGTTAATCTCCGTGTAGGTTGAACCGTCGTATTCGAATCCTGTGCCCGCTCCGCCGGAGTTATTGAAAGCGCCGCCGATCATACCCTGGTCGTTGATTGAGGTGGGATAGGTAGACGCGGCGCCGGGATAGGCGATCTCGGTGAACGATTGCGTAGACGGGTCGTAAACAAAACCAAGAGTTGGATTAAACGTAGATCCGACGATTTGGCCGAGGTCGTTCATGCCAGCAGGAATCGTCCACTGAGCGCCGGGATAACTGAAGGGCGTGTAAGTGCCATTGCTGAATAAGAAGCCATTGTAATTTCCGCTGGAATCAATGTAGAAACCACAAATATCCCCGGACTTGGTGATACCGACAGGTTCGGTGTCGGTTGCTCCGGGATACGCGACCTGCGTGTATGTTCCTTGCGCGATGAGAAGTGGAGCGAATGCGAGAAACAGAACGGCTAGGAACAGCTTGTGAGATTTCATCGGAAGTCTCCGCTGGGGAAATAGTGCATCGGGGAAGCGCTGCGATCAAGATGAAAGATGTTGCGTACGGGGTCGGCTGTAGGGACTCACCACAGCTTGCTCCGGACAGGCTGTCCCTGTTTCTTGCGGAATTACTCCATCCCTAACTCTTTAGCCAGAGCTTTCCACTTACTGTCCACTAACGCCTTGGTCTTGGCATCCATCACAATCTCGTCGGGCCATGGGCGAGTGAAGCCTTCGGTGGGCCACTTGCGGGTGGCGTCGATGCCCATTTTTGATCCGAAGTTGGCCAGGCGGCTGGCGTGGTCTAGCGAGTCGATGGGGCCTAGCGTGAATTGGATGTCGCGCTCGGGGTCGATGTGATTGAGAACTTTCAAGGTTACGTCGGCCAGATCCTGCACGTCTACGTCTTCGTCTACTACGATGATGACCTTCGTGAACATGGCTTGTCCGAGCGACCAGATGGCGTTCATCACTTTGCGGGCTTGGCCGGGATAAGACTTGCGAATAGAGACGATCATCAGGTTGTGGAAGACACCTTCGATGGGAAGATTGATGTCGATCAACTCGGGGATGGTGAGGCGCATCAGCGGAAGGAAGACGCGCTCGACGGCTTTGCCCATGTAGGCGTCCTCCATGGGCGGCTTGCCGACGATGGTGGTGGCGTAGATAGGATCTTTGCGGTGCGTGATGCATTGCACGTGGAAAACAGGGTAGAGATCTTCGAGAGAGTAGAAGCCGGTGTGGTCTCCGAAGGGGCCTTCGGTGCGGAGTTCGTCGAGATTGACGTAGCCTTCGAGGACGATCTCGCTGGTCGCGGGGACTTCGAGATCTACCGTTTCGCATTTCACTAGTTCTACTGGGGCGGCCCGGAGGAAGCCCGCGATTAAATATTCTTCGACGTCGGGCGGGGCGGGGACTATGGCGCTGAAAGTTACAGCGGGGTCGGTGCCGATGGCTACGGCTACTTCCATTTTGCCGGAGGGGTGAGCGGTGGAAGCGAGGTTTGATCCTCCGGAGGTTTGAGCCATTATATTCACGGCTGCGCGCGCAAAACCCGCGCTTGCTGGACGGGCGAATGCGCCCGTCCCCACATGGTCTGCGCCTGTTCCCTCAGAGGCCGTGCTGCTCGCGTTTCTTAGGGCTTGACGATAATGCTCGGCCGCTACCTTCTGTCTCTGCCAATGAGCCCCGGTTGTTTTTTCGTCGTAGACCTGTAACCGATACATTCCTACGTTTCGCTTGCCGGACTTTGGGTCACGCGTGACGACACAGGGCAGGGTGATGAAGCGTCCGGCATCCTGGGGCCAGCATTGCAGGATGGGAAACTCCAACAGGGAAAAATTATCGCGCTTGATCACTTCCTTGCAAGGGCCGGTGGCGACGGTCTTAGGGAAAAACTTTCCAGCTTCGGTGAGGAGCGGGAGCATCTTAAGTTTGTCGAGGAGGCCTTGAGGGGACTTCATGTCGAGAAACATTTTGATGCGGTCGGCGAATTCATCGAAGGAGTCCACACCGAGGGCGAGCTTCATACGGGCTTCGGAGCCGAACTGGTTGATCAGGACTTGGGAACCGGGATGGCCCTTTACGTTTTGAAAGAGGAGCGCGGGGCCGCCCGCTGGTCCGGCTTTCGACTTACTGATGCGGTCGGTTATTTCGGCGATTTCGAGAATTGGATCGACTTCGGTTTGGATGCGTTTTAGTTCGCCGGCGCGGTCGAGGGCGGCGATCCATTGGCGGAGGTCATCGAAGGGCAAGGTTGGTCTCCAAGGAACTGATGATTATAAACAGTGGTCAGGGGGCAGTGGTCGGCGAAACCAGGATTAAAATCAAAATCTTTAACACAGGGTACACGGGGTTCACAGGGTAGGGCGTTTACAGTTTGCCACGGAGCATGGCAATTACGTCATCGGAGGTGATGACGCCGACGAGTTTATTGTGTTTATCGACAACGGGAAGGGTGACGAGATTGTATTTATCGAAGAGTTCAGCGACTTCGTTGTCGCTGGTGGCTTCGTGGGTAAGGACCAGAGGCTCAGAGGTAAGCGAGAGCAGCGGAGTGTCTTGTTGCGCGAGCACGAGTTTGGCCAGGGGAACGGCGCCGGCCAGGGTACCGTGGGAGTCGACGAGATAGATGGTACCGACGGTTTCGACACCGCCACGGAATTCGCGAAGGACGCCGATGGCATTCTCGACGGTGGCCGTGACGGGAAGCGCAAGGAATTCGGTGGTCATGCGTCCGGCCGCCGTTTCCTCCCGGTGTTCGAGGAGTTCGACAACTTCCTGACTGGCTTCGGGCTCCATCTCGACAAGGATTTGCTCGGTATGATCTTGTGAAAGATCAGCCAGGAGATCGGCGGCCGCGTCGGGATCCATCTCCTCGACAATGTCGGCGGCGCGCTCGGAGTCGAGCGATTCGACGATGGAGCGCTGGACCTTGGGTTCAATTTCTTCCAGAGTCTCGGCGGCAACGTCTTCGTCCAGCGTGCGGAAGACGGCTTCGCGTTCATCGGGAGCGAGATCTTCCACAATGTCGGCGATGTCGGCGGGATGAAGCTTGGCCAGGCCTTCGTGTGAAATCTTGAGCTTGATGCGGCGGGCGGGATCGGTCTCGATGAGATCGACAAAACTCCACGGGATGGCGCGGAGAGGAATCTTTTGTAGCAAGACGTTGACCGCGGCGCGGGGAGCGAGGCCGCGCAGCAGGCGGCGTATCGCGCCGCGGGCGCCGATATCGACGGAGGCAACCCGCAGGGTGCTGTGAAGCTGTCCGGCTTCGGTAATGGAATCGACCTGTAATTCGACGTCATTGACGCGGACGACTTTGCGTCCGTTGATGTCGATGACTTGCTGGTCGAGGAGATCGCGCTCGAGCAGAAACAATCCCTCGGCTCCGTTGGCAGCGGGCCAATCAGCCGGCTTGGTAGAGGTGTGAATGTTCGCGTCGATGGAAGCAATGGCTGCGCAAGGTAGCACGCGGTTGCCGGATTTGGTTTTGACAATCAGCGAGGCGATACGGGTTCGGTCTTCCTGGGGAGCCACCGTGACTTCGCGAACTCTTCCCGTAGCCGCGCCCGACGGGTCATAGACGGTGGCGCCGAGAAGCTCGGAAAGAGGCAGCGTGATCATCCCGGCTAGAGGATAGCCGAGTTTTGCGGGAGAGAGAAATGATTTGTTCAGGGAGGAGCGAAAAAAGTCGCTAAGGCTTAAACCGTCAGCCACGGATCGGCACGGAGCTGGCCAGATAAAGCACACAGGCCGGTCGTAGCCGCGCCCTCTGGCTAGCGCATCGAAGGATTTGCGGTAAAATCCAGCGCGAAAGGCTTGCCCAATGATCCTGCGATTGAGCGTTTTGTTCGTTCTCTTCTCTATTGTTGTTACGCTGGCCGCTGCCTCGCAAAGGCCCCGGTGCGATCAATCAAACCCGAATGTGGCCGTCCCAGACGGTCCCCATGGGCTGTTCGTCGTGCTGTTTCCGCAGGCGCGGCGCAGGGCCGAGAATAAGACAAAGTATATCCTCGAGAATCCGGTGGTTTGCGGCGCCGATATCTTCGTGGTCTGGGGCGAGGTTGACCGGGGTCCCGATGCCAGCCCACGCTACGACTGGTCTTCGGTGGATCAGCAAATCGCGCCGTGGGTGAAAGCCGGCAAGGTTGTAAATCTTATCGTATGGACGGTTTCTTACGAACACCAGGCGGCGGCCAGTCCGAAATATGTGCTCTCCAAGGGGCCAACTGTGGACTGCCCGCATTTCGGCGATGTGCCGATTTTCTGGGAAAAATATTTCAAAGACAACTATCAGGCTTTCATGTCGGCGCTGGTTGAGAAGTATGGCGCAAATCCTTCGCTGGGATATATCCGGTTCGGATTGGGCGGGGGCGGCGAGACCATGCCGCCATGCCGCTTCGAGTTCAAGCGGCGCTACGGACTGACCAACGAGCGCTGGCTGAGCTACTTGTTCGAGATGATGGACTATGAAAAGAGTCTGCACTCATCAAAACAAATTCTAGTGAGTTTAATGGGGCAGGAACCGGAAATGTCCGTGCAAGTTGCCGAACATGCCGTGAAAGACGGCCTTGCCATTGGCATTCAGGGACTGGCGGCCGACGATATGCAGAACTACAAGGCCGGGAGACCCTGCAAAGGAAACTGGTGCGAGATGTGGAAGAAGTACTCCGGCAAAGTTCCGCTGGAATTGCAATCTCTGAGCAAGAGCGAGCCTGATGGGTCGGGCACGGGGTCGCTGGTTGATTTGCTGCCGTTTGCTCTGAGTCTGCACACACAGATCGTGGAGATCTACATTCCAGACTGGCTGTTGGCTTACGATCCAAGCGATCCCGGGTATCCGCGCTACCACTCCGAGTACCAGCAGTCGTTGGAGAAGGCCGCCGAGGTGGTCGGGGGACATTAGGGACTCCACCATGGTCGCAAATTCTTTCATCTTGACGCCATCCATGGCTGCGACAAGAATGTGAGTCCTCAAGTGAGCGTGGTTGGGGTCATGAAGGTAAAGGCGGAGGCTACCACTATGTGGAGATTTCAACGGTACGGCTGCATTGGCGCGATGGTGTGTTTTGCTTTGCCTTTAATGGCGCAGCTGACAGGGGGCGTCACATCGACGGCACCGGCTCCCGGGAGCGGGAGCGCGCCCGCCGTGAATTACAGCGCCATCGCGATTCTGCGCTGGTATCCGGCAAATTTGACGACCACCTTCCCTGGGGGCCGGGAGGAGTGGCCTTCGATGGGGCGAACATCTGGATCGTGAATAATGGCTTGAATAGCGTGACCAAGCTACAGGCAAACGATGGGACATTGCTCGGAACCTTCGGGGTGGGAAACGCTCCAATTGGCATATGCTTCGATGGAGCCAACATGTGGATTGCGAACGATTACAGTTCCAGCGTAACCAAGCTACGAGCAAGTGATGGCATCACGTTGGGGACATTCTCCGTGGGAACCTTCCCTTACGACGTGGCCTTTGATGGGGCCAATATCTGGGTGACCAGCGAGGGAGCGAACGGAGTAACCAAGTTGCGTGCGAGTGACGGGCATCTTTTGGGTAATTTCCCGGCCGGCAACACTCCTTTATTCGTAGCTTTTGATGGTGCAAACATTTGGATTGCGGACAACGGGTCTGACACTGTGACAAAGCTAAGGGCAAGTGATGGCGCGAAGCTAGGGACCTTTATTGTAGGGTCATCGCCTTTCGGCCTGGCCTTTGACGGGGCGAATATTTGGGTGACGAACGCAGGCAGCGCGACCGTTACTAAATTGCGGGCCAGTGATGGCAAGGTGCTGGGGAATTTCGCCGTAGGCCTGGCGCCGCTGGGCGCAGTTTTCGACGGCGATAATATCTGGGTTGCGAATCTCGACAGCAACAGTGTGACAAAGTTGCGGGCCAGCGATGGAGCGCTGCTCGGAACCTTCACCGTAGGCTTTGCCCCGGATTTTCTGGCTTTTGATGGGGCCAATATCTGGCTGTCTACTGGGGCTGGAGTTACGAAGCTTTGAGATCTGGACTTGCACCCACCTTTAGAAGCTCCCTGACAGGCGGAGAGAATAGCTTCTGGGCGGCCCGATGGCGTTGCCGGAGAACAGTCCGCCGAAGTCGATCACGTTGAGGCGGTTGGTGAGATTGGCAGCGTCAGCTTGCAGGCGGATGGATCGCTTTTCTTTCTTGTAGAGATCAAGACCGGCGGAGGCGTCGATGGACAGCGTGGACTTGGTGCGGCCACTGGCGAAGTTGATGCCATCGACTACTCGTTGTCCATATTCCGTGAGGGCCTGAGCGAAGGTTCCGGTGAAAGCGAAGGGCAGGCCACTGCCGTATTCGGCGCCGAGTCCGAGGGACAATCTCGAAGCGATCTGATAGCGAACCCGCGCGCGCACGGTGTGGCGCTGGTCTTGCGAGTCGGGGAAATGTCCCGTGAGGCTGGCGTTGGCGACGTCATCGCCGACCAGGAACCCTCCTGTTACAGGGAACCAGGCATTGCCAACCGCGTAGGAATAGCTGACGAAGCCGGACACGCGGTTCCAATGCGGGAGTTCGAGCTTCCCTTCCGCGCCGTAAATGATGGCTTTGCGAAACGCGATCGGAAAACTCACCGCGGTGTTGAGGATCTGATCATCGTCGGCAAAGTTGTTCACGTACCGGCGAAAATAGTTGGCATCGAAGCGGAACTGGCTCAAGAAGCTCTTCGTGGCGCCAACCTCGAAATAGCTTCCGTGCGAGGGCTCAACCGGCAGGCGCAGAACGCTGGGGTTGAGCGAAGTGACCTCGGGAGAACTTGCGAGAAGAATATTTTCGAAGGACGGGGTTTGAAAGACTCGATCATAAGAAGCATGAACTAGAAGGTTAGATGACGCAAAGTAACGCGCAAGCGAAAAGCGGGGACTAACTGCATTCTGATTCACGACGAGCTGGTAGTGATCCCAGCGAGCGCCAGCATTGACAGTCCATTTGCCGAGGTGGATCAAATCCTGAACGAACATGGATTGTTCGAGGTCCGGACGGCTGCTGGCGAATGCGAACGACGACGGTGTTCCTGGATTGAAGGGGTAGAGCGGATCGGTGGGGCTTGCAGTGATAACGTCGCTGAAGTTCTCGTGAAGAAAAAGATTGTCGGATTCGAGTCCAGCCTTCCACTCCTGGCGGCCTTGGTGAATGGACACGGTGGCGTTGAAGTATCCCTCTTTGAAGTCGTTGCTCAGAAATGCGGCGATGGGCCAGGAGCCGTTGTTGGAGCTGAGGTCGCCGGAGTTGTCGCGCACCATGCCACGAATATTGGCGAGCACGTTCGAGGAAAAGATGTGCTGGTAGGAGGCGATTCCCATGGTTTCGAAGTTACCCGCGGTCTGGAGTTGGGGAGTCGCCGTGGAGGGAGTGCGAAGATCGGGAAACTGCTGCGGCTGCTCGTTGGGAATTTCGTAGCGTGCCAGCTCATGGCGGACGATTACCGTGAGGCGATCTCTGGGAGTGAGGTCGCGTTCAAAGCTTAACGAGAAGTCCCCGGTTGTGCCGCGATTGGTGTGGTTCTCCGGCACCACAGGGTTGAGGTAACGCGCGGTCATGTTGCCGGAGGCGCTGACGCCAAGCGTATTGTGTCCCCAGGACTCTTGAGCACTGGCGAACGCGCCGGCAGTGTCGAAACTGCCGCCGGAGAGAACTGCCTGTCCGTGCCATCCCGGCTGAATATCATGGAGGGTGTTGACCTCGATGACTCCGCCCAGCTTGCGGCCGTACTCGGCGGGAATCCCGGCAGTGTAAATCGTGAGTGAATCGACGTCGTCGGCTTCCAGTTCGGGGCCGGATCCAGGTGAGCGATTATCGGTGAGCGGGATACCATCCACGACGAATTGCGTTTGATATTCGGAGCCGCGGGGATGAAGCACGGCGTTGCCTTCATAAAGCCAGCCGGGCTGGGAATTGATTAGATCCGGGAGAGACCGCCCGGGAAGCGACGCGGGCCGCTCGGCTATGGCTTTGGAGTCCAGGTGGTTGATGGTGGTAGTGCGTTGGGGATCGAGCAGGGTGGTTTCCGCGGTGACGTTCACCGCGGCGCTGATGGCCGCGATGCTGAGTTTTACGATGTATTCCGTGGGGAGAGCGGAATGGATCTCGATGAGGCCGTCGTAGGCAGCGAAACCTTCTTCATGCACTTTGAGGCGATACATGCCAAAGGGGAGATTGCGGACAACGGAGAGTCCGAATTCGTCGGCGGAGAAACTGCGGTGAAACTGGGCAGAGTCGCTGGAGAGATCGATGGAGGCCTTGATGGGCCGGCCGTCCGGGCCGGTGATTTTCAGGCGCAGTTCCCCTGCATTGCTCTGCGCCAGGAGCGGGAGAGCGAGCAGAAGGATCGCGAAGTGGAGAAGTGGGCGCACTGTTGAGGAGGAATCTTTAATGCTACCAGTTTCGAGCGGATGGATTGGAGTTACTAAGGGAATGGCGAGGCAGAAGCGGAATGCTTATTTTACTGACTTTACTGATTTTACAAATTGCTGACAGGAATCTGACAAATTTCGGCCTGCCTTGAGGCACGATAGGTTTGCGATCTGCAACAAACGTTGCCGATCGTCGATCTTCACGCCCTCGAACACCGCGAGGGAATGGGGGACGGGCGTTCTCACCGCAGGGGGTGAGGGCGCCCGTTTTGTTTTGGGCGGATTCCCGTCCGGCGAGGGTCGTGCACGGGAGCCTCGCTTCGTTCGGCGAACGGGCAAAAGGCGCCCGTCCCCACATGGTTCGTTGCGGAGGCTGTTACCTCCATGGAGCGTTCTACTTCCGCAGGAGTAAGTCTGTAGCTACGAATGCGGCGAAGACAACGCTGATTACGCCGTTCATGGTGAAGAATGCGGCGTTGAGCTTGGAGAGATCGTTGGGCTTGACCAGTGAATGTTCGTAGAGCAAAAGCAGCATGACTGCGACTACGCCGGCGAGCGCGATTTTGCCGAGGCCGAAAGCTGGAAGCACGGCAACAAGAAGGAGCAGCATGATGAGATGGAAAGCGCGAGCGACCCAGAGAGCGGAATGAATGCCGATGTGGCGGGGAATGGAGTGGAGTCCGGTGTCGCGGTCGAAATCGAAATCCTGGCAGGCGTAGAGAATATCGAATCCGGCCACCCAGAAGGTAACGGCGGCGGTGAGCAGCAGAATGCGAGGATCGAGGGAGCCGCGAACAGCGATCCATGCAGCCGACGGCGCGATGCCGAGAGCGAAACCAAGAACGAGATGCGAAAAACGGGTGAAGCGCTTGGTGTAGGAGTAGAGCAACATGACGGCGAGCGCGACCGGCGAGAGCCACAGCGTGAGGCGATTCAGTTGCGAAGCGGCCAAGATGAAGACGGCGCAGGAGACGATGACGAAGGTGGCGACGAAAGCGGGCGAGAGATCGCCGGCGGGAAGGGCGCGGGTACGAGTGCGTGGATTGGCGGCGTCAATGGAGGCATCGGCGAGGCGGTTGAAGGCCATGGCCGCAGAGCGGGCAGCGAGCATGGCGATAACGATCCAGAGAAGTTGATGGGCAGAGGGAAGGCCGGAAGCGGCGAGCATGGCTCCGCACAGAGCGAACGGGAGAGCGAAGACGGAGTGCTCCCACTTGATCATCTCCAGCGTGGTCCGCAGATTGTGAAGAACGGGCACAAAGAGATTGTAAGACAGGTCGCAGGCCGCAGTCTCGGGCCGGGTCGGCGGCAAGGCCATCACGACTTTAATCCGGGCAGCCAGAGAAAGTCAGCGTGCCGATACTCCTCAAATGCGTTTATCCACTTGCGGGTCAGAGCCGACTGGCATCGGTATTGCAAAGCTTGCATCAGATGCCACGATTTTTCGCGGCCCGCTTCCGAGCACTCGACAAACAGCACCGGCCGGGCGGCAGCAATGGTCCGGCGCATGCCTTGCAACACAAACGCTTCCGCCCCCTCCACATCGATTTTGACGAACTTCGGATAGGCAAGCTGACCTCCTTCGACCAGTTCGTCGATGGAGATCGTGTTCACGGAAATTTGAGTGGCGGCGGGATTGTTGCGATGCCAGACCAAGCTTGCCGTCGAGGGATTCTCCGCCATTCTGACCACTGCGGTCCCGGCCTTGTCGGATGCGGCGAACTCCAATAGTTGAACGTGATTGATTCCGTTGATTTCCATATTGTGCCGGAAGGCTGCGATATTTTGTGGGATCGGCTCGAAGGCAATCACGCGACCTCTGGGCCCGACTCGCTTGGCGAGCGCCAGCGAGACGTAGCCCATGTTTGCTCCGATGTCGTAGACGGTATCGCCGGGGCCGACATATTGGCGAATCGCTTTCTGTAAATGAAGCTCATCCGTGCCGAGAAGATAACTGAGTTTCTCCGCCGGAGAAACGGAGATGCGGTAGCCGGATGCGAGCCCACTCAGAATTCTACGAGGCTTGGCTTCTTTCCCTAGCAGGCGAACGATGAATGATTTAGCAAGGCTGCGGACGAGGGACATGACTTGATTGCCTTGTATCACGCGAGGGCGGTTGCCGCAACCTCGCTCTCATAGATGGCTGTCTTCATCAACAGCTCGGGCCGGATTTGCCGCTTTCAGGTTTGGTCGGAGATCAGAGGGACGAAGCGAACCGGGTCACGCTGCGAGGCGATTGGCTGGCCGTTGAGCATTCGGATGAATTGGAGTTGCTGCGAGTCCGAGGATCCGACGGGAATAATCATCCGCCCACCCTCGCGAAGTTGGGCGAGCAAGCTGGGAGGCACATGGAAAGCGGCTGCGGAGACAAGGATGGCGTCGAAGGGGGCGTGACTGGGAAGTCCCAGAGTGCCGTCGCCGGTAGATATCTCGATATTGTCGTAGCCGAGCGCGGCAACAGCAATGCGAGCGTTGTCGGCGAGGGCGGGATGACGTTCGATTGAGAACACTTGTGCGGCAAGTTCAGCGAGGAGAGCGCTTACGTAGCCGGAGCCGGTCCCGACTTCGAGGACAATATCGGTGGGAGCGAGTTGCAATGACTCAAGCATGACGGCGACAACGTAAGGTTGGGAGATGGTTTGGTTATAGCCGATAGGGAGCGGATGATCCTCATAAGCCTCGGCTCGGTAGGGCTCAGGAACGAAACCCTCCCGAGGGACGCGAAGTATGGCGTCGAGGACGCGCGGATCGGAGACGCCGCGGGCCCGGAGTTGGGATTTGACCATGAACTGACGCGCAGCCAGGGAATCGGTCATGGCATTTGCTAATGGTCAGTGAAAAGCCAATGGCTACCAACCAGCTACTCTATTTCCTGCGGCGTTGCTGGCCGCTGATCACTGGCCCCTGACCACTTATTTTCACTTCTTGCGGCGGCGGACGCGCACGTCGAAACTGACTACACCATTCTGATCGCGGGTACCGACCACCGAAAGGTTGCGATTGAAATAGTACTCGCCCTGAATGATCTGCTGCGAGCTTTGGGAGACGTTGGTCGAATAAGTTAGCGACAGATTGTTGGCGAATTCCTGTTCGATGCTCACCTGCGGACCACGGCCAGTGGGATTGGTTTCGGTGGTCAGTCCCTGAGGATCGATTTTGATGTTGCTGGCACCGAACAGCCGTTGGAAGCGGCTGCTGACAGATGCATTGAGCGCCTGGTTCAGGATAAGAGCCGTGGCCTGATCGGTGAAAGCGCTTTGACCGGACTGCTCCTGGAGCTGGGCGGATTCATTCTCGGTGCGGCCAAGAGCGAGCAGGGCGATGATGTCAGATTTGGGCAGCGGAGGTTCGGAGCGATAGTTGAGATTCAATCCGCGGTCGGGCGAGCCGGTGACGGTAATGTTGAGATCGTAGTTGCGAACATGCGTGGAGGCTTGGAGATTTAGTTGCGGCTCAATGGAAACTGGATTCGCGAACGTGATGTCGCCGCGCTCGAGAGTGAAACGAGTGCCGTGGAAAGTGGCTTGCCCTTCGAGAATGTCGACCCGGCCCAGAACCGCGGGCCGCGCGACCGAGCCGCGCAGGCGGAGATCGGCGTCGCCAGAGAGGCGGGCGATGGCGGTCCGCATCTGCAGTTCGGGCGCAGTCTGCACATGGATATCAAGTTTGATGTTGTAGAGCGGAGAGTTAGCGGCGGTGATGGGAGTGCCCTGGCGGCCGCGCTCCAAGTATGTACTGAAATCGAAGCCCGGCGTCACGGCGATCTTGTTGACGGTGATTTCGCCGGAGACGGAGGAAGCTGAACGAGTGCCCACCCAGTGCAGTTCAGCGTCAGCCGTGGAGCTGACTCCTGGCGGATAACGCAGGCGTACGTCTTTGCCGATAGCGTTGAGATTGAAGTTCAGTTGCCCATTGAGATAAGTGGCGTCGCCTTTGAAATCGAGTGTGCCACCTCCGGTGCGAGCTGTGAGCGACTCGATGTGGGCGCGATCGCGAGTAAATACTAGCGAGCCGGTGACCTCGTTCAGGCCGCTAGGCAGGGAAGCATACGCCAGCGAGCCATTGGCAAATTGCAGACGGCCCTGGGGGTAGGGATCGGCGAAGGTTCCCCCAACAGTCAGGTTCATGGTGACTACGCCGGCGGCCGTGAGGTCGGGGTCAAAACCGGAAAGCAGTTTGAGGTCGAGACGGCCATCGGCGGCAAGATCCAGGGTGCGTGCGCCGGTGATTTGCACGGTGCCGTGAGCCGTGAGGTCGGTTCCCTCCCCCAGCATGTGGAGTTGCTGGATATTAATCGACTGATTCGCGACGGCGAAACGAACGGGATCCTGGCTGTTGAGTTTGACGTGTTCCACGTCGAGGGAGACAGCGGTGAGTTCGCCGTTCACGCTCCAGAGTCCGGGTTGGAATAGCGGGCCGCGCAGTACGACATTCCCGGTGGCGGCCGAGTGCCCGGTCAGTTGCCCGCCGAGATAGGCACGCCAGAGGGCATCAAAATCAAGCTGTGTCGTGCGGAAGGAAAGATCGGCGGGATAATCTTTTTGCAACTTGATGTTGCCGCTCACAACCAGTGAACCCTGCGGCAAGCGGGAATCGCCAGTGACGTGAAGTTCATTGCCCTCAGTGACAGCCTTCAGATCTACGTCACCTTCGAGTTCGCGGTCGAGGGTGAGTTCGCGGATGTGAACGTCAGCGCGAATTGTCGGCGCGTCCGGTGTACCGGAGGCCTTAAGGTTGAAGTCTGCGCTTCCTTCCACCGGGAGGCCATGGGACTGCAGCTGGCGAACATGCGCGAGGTCGAGATTATTTCCAGCGACGTCCAGGCGGAAAGCTCGAGTGGCTGGGTCGTAGGCGGCGCTGCCGGTGATGATGGAACCGTCGTGCAAGAGGTGAACGTTATCGAGTGCGAGTTCCCCGTGAGAGAAGTGAAAGTTGGAGTCGAATTGTTGGATGGGCTCGCCGTAGGCGGAGGCGTTGTTGACATGGATTTGTCCGTCGCCGTGCGGGTCAGCCTCAGAGCCCGCGGCTTGCAGAGAAAGATCGGCTGTGCCGGTGATCGGATAGTTATACCCAACAAGGGACTGGAGGGCAGCAAGGTCGGTGTTGTGAAGATTGGCACTGAGAGTGAAAGCGCTGTCGGGGGTGATATGGCCGTGTTGAAGCGTAGCCGAGGCATCGAATTCGGCTGAGGTGTCGCCACGAGCCAGAGTGGCCCCGCGAAGGTTGATGTTCTGGAACGAAAGCTGGATCGAGGTGGAGAGCGAATCCCAGTGAGTGCGCAGTTGAGGCGTTTTCGAGGTGGCGGGCAGGTTCACTTCAAAATCGTCGACTGCAAAAGTGCCGCCGAGCAGCGGATTGGAAAATGAGCCGGTCATGTTGCCGTTGAATGTAGCGCGGCCGTTCAGTACCACCGGAAACAACGCCGGGCCGCGGACTACGGCAACGAAGGGAAGCCAATCAGCCAGACTCGAAGTGGAAACGGACAGGCGCACCGACGACGTGGAAGACAGTGTCCCGGAAGCCTGCACCCGAGTGGTGGGCGTCGTCAGGTTGAACTGGGGAAGATCGAGTGAGTCATTGGCGGCGTGGTAGACGCCGGCAGCGTGAGCGGTGAGTGGCAGTTGAGCGGCGGCGGGATGCGCTAGGGGATTGACGTCGAGAGCGAACTGGATTTCAGCATCGCGCCGAGTTCCCTTCCAGCGAGTTTCGAGGGTGCCGGAAGCCAGTCCCGCGGGATGCAAAGCTTGCAACGGGTGCTCTGGAGCGTTAAGAGCGGCGGCAACATCTTCGGCGGAGATATCACGCACGCGAACAAAGATCAGCGCATTTTGGATGGCTGGTGGTTTCGGTTTGACCACTGGCGCGCGGGGCTTATTCAGAGGTGGAGCAGCGGAAATGGATGCCGTCTCAAGATTTTTCTTAGCCGCCAGCGAGAGGTGCTGATCGGGAGCGAGCCACTGATTTAGTTCGGCGTCGCCGCTGAAGCTGCCGCCGAAAATCTTGCCTTGCAGCTTGGAGAACTTTAGTTGCTGATCGGTGACCGAATAGCCCGTATTGAGGGACGCTCTGGAGAACGAAACCTGCTCGTCCTGCCAGGCGAGATCGCGAAGGGTAAGCAATCCACTGGAGGCAAAATGATCGAGGGCCCCGCTTCCTTCTCCTTTGAGTTCGAGAAATCCGGAGCGAACCTCGGGCCGGCGGGCGATGGAAGCCGCTTCGGTGAGGTCAATGTGGCCGTCGTACGCGGCTTGAACATGTGGACTGCGAAAGTTCGTGATCTGGCCGTGGGCTGAGAAGTTGGAATGTCCGGAATTCCACTTGAGCGAGGTAAACGTGGCAGAGTCGTTTTCGAGGTTGAAATCCGCTGTAGTCATCCAGCCGAAGGGGCGGCAGTCGCGCAGTTTGGTATTGACCAAACCCACCAGAAGGCGGCCACTGTAGCGCGCATGGAGGTAGGAGTAGTCCATCAGGAGGGAGGTGTCACGCGCGTCGAAATCGAGAGGGATGGTCTGATCGTTCCACAGGACGCTCCCGTGCCGGACCTCGAGGTGATTAATGGACAGCGCGAAGAGTTTCTCGACTGGAGTCTGGCCGAAAGCGGGGCTCGCGCGCTTAGGAAAGTTCGTGGTGCCATCGGGATAGAAAATGACATGAACGACGGGCTGTTCGAGGACGACTTCGTAGAATGAGAGTTCGGATCGGAGAAGAGAAACTATCTTCACCTGCGCAACGATGCCATCGGCATGAGCCAGAGGGACCTCCGTGGCGCCTTCCCGGCCGTGGACAGTGATGTTCCGCACTTCGGCCTGCAAGCGGAATGGGATGGTATGGAAGCTGCCAATTTCCGCGCGGCCACCGGTAATGCGTTCCACCTCAGCCACAAGGCGGCGGCGCACCAGCGACTGGAAAGAATCGGTGTTGATATAGACGGTGAGCGCGATCGCGAGAAGAGACAGCCCGGCGGCGAGCAGCAGCAGAAATTTCCACCATCGGCGCTTAGTCTTCGCGACGGGTGCGGTCACTGCGACTGAACCCCGCGATCACCGGGCGAAGACGAGACACCGGGAATGTGCACATCGCCCTCGGAGCGCAGGGTTTGCAGCCAGGAGATCAGCATCTCGCTGACTTTCTCTTGAGTGAGCAGTTCGCGGATCCTGGTTGCGACTTCGGCGAGTGGCACTGCAGATGCCCCGGCCTGCCTTACCTTAGGGACAAACTGGTCATGGTAGTAGGCTTCAATGGACTTGGAATCGATTTGCACGGCGGGGCGGAGACGGGCATCGACCAGGCGCATCACATCGATTTGCTGCTGGACGTGGGCGAAGAGATCTTTTTCATTGAGGTGATAGAGAGCAAGAAGAGAGTGCCAGGCTTCGTCTGAGGAAGCTTGCGGATATTGTTTGCGGGCATCGGCGATGCGGGCAGCGACCTCGGCATCGGTGGCGTGGCGAAAGTCGGAGGACTTCATCTGCTCGCGCAGCAGTTCCTGGTCGACCAGCCGATCAAGCACGGCGCGGCGGTCGTCGTCACTAAAGGCGGAGAGCGCGCGGTTGGAGACGAGCGCTTCGTAGCATAAGGCTTCGTCCCAATCGGACTGCAAGATGATCTGCCCGTTCACGGTGGCGACGATGCGGTCGATTACTTCAGCGGGAGAAATTGCCGCGGCGGAGCACGCGGGCACAGGAAAGCATGCCGCGAGAAGCAGCGCGAGCGCGGCAGTGACGTTCCGGTAGGTAAGAAATCTCATCAAAATGGCTGCCCTATGCTGAAAAAGACGTTGAAGTGACGCAGGTGCTGGGTCTCAAATCCCGTCTGCACCTGAGTCGTTGGATCAAAAGTGCCCTGAAAATATCTTGTCGGATTCAGATTGTACCCGAAGTCAAAGCGCAAGGGGCCAATAGGAGTCTTATAACGCAACCCGATGCCAAGGGCATGAGAAGTGTAGTCATAGCCACTGTTGTTGAAGGAGATCATGCACGGAGTCAGCATTGTGCCGCTTACCGGCAAACACTGTGCGGGATCGGGCTGGTGCCAGCGCACGAGCCCTTTCAGCATGTCATGCCCGGCGGTGAAAACATTCCCCATATCGTGAAAAACAGCAAAACCAAAACCTTCCCCGAGGTAGGGCAGACTGACCTGGGGAAAGCGCAACTCCTCACTATTGACGAACAGCGC
>Ga0307479_10000325_pt1 | contig 43256 bp, 38 predicted proteins | sample atmos_gasesECM4C_FD_203743 | JGI IMG/M metagenome (GOLD analysis project Ga0307479, IMG submission 203743) | Hardwood forest soil microbial communities from Morgan-Monroe State Forest, Indiana, United States - atmos_gasesECM4C_515 | ecosystem: Environmental > Terrestrial > Soil > Temperate...
GGGCGGGAAAAAATTGAAAGGGCCGTGACATTGGTTATGCTCTAGCCGCCAGCTCCTGCGAGGGAGCTAACAGCGTGGAGGCATGTACCGTCACAGCCCCTTGATGCGATCACTGCTTTCGCAGTTCCAAACCCCAACTACCCCTCGCAGAGCCGTCGGTTTTTTCAGGTCTGGTCGCCCTGCGGGTCGCCCCGCCTGACTGATCACTCAGTCTACTTCGGGCCGGCTCAGTATTATTGTGCCAACCCTTTCGACCGTCGACGAAAGCAAAGTTAACAGAGCATTCACAAAAGTCAACGCAAAGTTTTGGTGCATTAGCTTCCGGCAAAGCTGTGCATAACGGAAAATGCAAATGGTTGTTGTTTCGAAAGTTACACTCAGGTGACTTCAATTCATCTCGCTTTTGCACAGGAGATTGCACAACCCTGCTGCCAACCGCAAAGCGATGAAAGGGAATCAAATAATCGTCTTGACGGCAGATCGAGATGGGCGCATCGTGCAGAGAGCAACAAAAATCGCAGTGATTGCAGAACTGGTGGCCTATGTGGACGGCGGTTGCCTGGGGAATCCTGGGCCGTCGGCTATTGGGGTGGTTATCGATGGCTGCGAGAGCGGCCCCATCCGGATCGCCAAATGGATCGGCCATCAGGATAACAATGTCGCCGAATACGCCGCGCTGATGGAAGCACTGCAGTGCGCAGTGTCCCTGAAAGCTTGCAAACTGCACGTCTATTCAGATTCCGAAGTGGTGGTGCGGCAGATGACTGGCGAGTATATCTGCCGCAGCCCGCGTCTGTATTCCCTGCACTGGACCTGCCGCAAACTGGCGCGCTCGCTGAAGTTTTCCATCTCCCACGTGCCGCGAGAGAAGAATGCCGAGGCCAACCGGCTGGCCCAGGCGGGGTTGCGGCGGCGAAAGTCCTAGAAAGCCCATCCGGACGACAAGTTAGCGGTAGAGACGTTAGGCAGCAATGTCCCTAGGATTGCACTTTTGGCTTAGCACTTCCGCGCACGGAATTTCTTGACACCGCGCGGGCGACGAGCGAGACTCGTCTTACTGCATCCTTTTCAATTCGTTGGAGCGAGCACGTCGCGGGCGGATGCGTTTTCGTCGCGACCCTTGTGTGGATGCCTGAGCACGCGCGCCATGGAATCTTTTTCCACCTTCGACGGGCTGTCGCCGGCGACTGGCAGTGAGACGGCCAGTGCGGCGAGTCTCGAGCCGAATACGCCGAATGCGGAGATGCAAATGCAGCGTGAGAGCTCAGACCGGACCTCGCAGGCCAGCATCTCGGCGGCGCTCGCCGCAGCTGATGCGGCCGCGCGCGGGGCAATGGCCTGCTTGCGTTTTCCCGGCGAAGTTGGCGGCCGTTCTCTCGGCGAGATGGCGGAGCGCGATCTGGACGCCGCCCTGCAGTTGCTCACCGACCGCGCGCAATACATCACTGGATCTACCGGGGCGGCCATTGCCTTGCGCCGCAACGGGGGCAATGAAATGCAGTGCCGCGCCAGTACGGGATCGAATGCTCCCGAGCTCGGTGCGCTGCTCTCGACCGAGTTCGGACTGTCCGGCGAAAGCGTACGCACCCGGCGCGTTCTTCGTTGTGACGATGCCGAGCGGGATGCGCGCGTTAATCAGGCAGTTTGCCGCGAAATGGGAATCGCCTCGGTGGTGGTCATGCCGGTGGTGCATGACGACGAAGTCCTGGGGGTATTTGAACTTTTTTCGGGGAAGGCAAAAGCGTTTGGCGAGCGCGACCTTACGGCCCTGAAGCGGCTGGGCGAGATGGTCGAGACAGCGGTCACGCTAGCCCGTACGGCGGAGGGAATTCCGGCGCAAATCGTGGCTGCCAAAACTGCCGTCGCCCAGGAACACTCTGATGATGCCAAGGACATTCTGGAAATGCCGGCCTCGGAGGCGGAGGTAGATGAAGTCGCGGCCGCGGAGCCCGCCGCGCCGCAGAAACTGGAAGCAACTGAGGTACTTGAGCCCAACGAAGTGCCGGAGGCATTGCCGAGCCTTGAGGTAAAGGCGCCGCTTAAGGCCATGGCAGTCGACGCAGGCCAAACACCGGAAGCCGTCGAGACTCAGGTGTCGGCATCGCAGCTGGAGTCGACGTCGGCCGAGTCTGCCCCGATGGACCTTCAGCCCACGACTCCGCAACCCACAAATCGACCATCTGCGAATCCGGTGCCCGGGAAGAAGCCGCTCCTCTGGTCGGCTGCTTTGAACGTTAGGGGCGATGGCCAAAAGACGCCGCTAGGCGATCAAAGCCATGTTCCGCCTGCTTTTCGGGATCTTCGGAAATGCGAGGCTTGCGGCTTTCCGGTTTCGGCGGGGCGCGCGCTTTGCGTGGAGTGCGAAGAAAAGAAGTGGCGAGGACAGCTGAAGATGTCCCGCTCAATCTCGATTGCGACGGCATCCGGTGCGGCAACCGCTGTGGCTCCCGCCCGCGAGGTACCGGCCACCGAAGTGCGCAAACCGGTGGTGGCGCCGGCTTCTGCCGCGACGACCGAGGCCCGGCCTCTGAAGGAGCAGGCGGTCGCGCCAGCGGTTGAGTTAAAACCAGTCGGACAAAGAGAGCTGGCGGCGGCCGAGCCAGTCCAGGCTCCTTTGCCAGCAGTCCCGGAGCCGGCGCAGCCCCCAATTCCGACCCTAGTTTTGAGCGCGGGCCTCGAGCCTTCGCAGTCGTGGCTGGCCAGGAACAAGTACGTTTTCGCTGCCCTTCTGGTGGTTGCAGGGAGCATTGCGGCGATCCTGCTGCTGCGCTAGCACTTGATAGGCAATTCCGCCGGTTCTAGGCGCTTTCGGCGTCCTTCGGCGTCCCGAAAGCCTTGACAACACAGGCGACTCTGCTAAAGTTCAAAGCAGCATTGTGCTCGAAACTACCCCTCCAGGTGCCAAGATGAAGAATGTGTACGAAGTGTTGCGCCAAAAAGAAATGGAGCTTACCCGGTTGGAGAAAGAAGTAGAGGCGCTGCGTCTGGTTGCCCCCCTGCTTTCTGAAGAGAAAGAATCGCTGATGTCCGAACTGGGGAAGCCCGCCCTAGCTACTGCCGTCAACGGACCGCAGTCCCCCACGGCGCGGATTCCTGTGGCAACAGCATCCTCCCCAGCCATACCCGCTCCTCAGCCCGTGCGCGCTGCGGGATGGGAAGATACCGGCAAACGCTGGCCGTAGAGCGGTTCCACCTCTGTTTTGCACAGCTCGTCCCTTTCCAGCCCGGGATGCGTCCCGGGCTGGCGTGTTTTTGGCCACCTCCACCCCTTGCAGGGAGCTACCGGCGGAGTACAATAAACGCCGTTTTTGCTGGGCGCACGTCTCGTGTCTCAGCCGGGAGGTTCTATGGCAGGCTTCTGTGTAAATTGTGGTACGCCTCTCACCGGAGCTTTTTGCAATAACTGCGGAGCTCGGGCAGTATCGCCGAGCCCGGCCTCGCCGGTTCAGCCTGCTGCGCAGCGGCCTGTGGTTCCGTACCCTGCGGTCCCCGTGACTCAAACCCCGCCTATTCCTCAAGTCGCGGCGCCTGCGAAGGGTTCGGGGCTCGGGAAAGTGCTGCTCGTCGTTGGGGGGGTGTTGGTGCTGCTCTTCGTCATTGGAATCTCGGCGGCGATGTACGGCGTGTATTGGGTGAAGCACAAAGTCTCGTCTTACGCTTCTGCCGTAACGGGTGGACCCAGCGCTCCGATCAAAGTGGTGGAGAATGGCAATAGCTGCCGGTTGCTGTCGACGGCGGAGTTACAGAGAGTGCTGGGAGTGGCAATCGAGAAGAGTGCAGAGATCATGGAAAATTCCACGCCCGGATGCGCCTATTTCACAAATCAAGATGCCTTCAGCCAGTTGCAGCGGATGGCCGCCGAGCAAGCACGCCGGCAGACCGAAGAGGTGAACAATCGGCCCGGGCCCAAGCCGGACAATCTCCCGGCGCTCATGAAGGATGCCAATCAGTTGGAGGGGGTCGTCAAGACGCTGGCGATGACCCAGTCGGTCCAGGACGGGAAGGTGTTTTCCTTCACGGTGCAAAGCAACTTTGGGCAGGATAGCTGGTCAGGCATGCGCCTGACCGAATCGGCCGTGCCTGGCTTCGAAGAAGTTTCGGGGGTCGGAGACCACGCCATGATGGGTGCTTTTGGCCACGCCTTTTACATCCTCAAGGGGGACAAGATGATCTACATGGACATGACGACAGTCCCCGACGCGCGCACTCGCGGCGCGCAATTGGGAAGAAAGATCATGGCGAATTTCTAGCGCGGGTTCTGGTGGATGCGAAATTCGTTCACCGGATCGCGGGGGGTTCAGTTGATCAACGTTTCCTGGTCGGCGACGCGCTGCCACTTTCCATTCTTCCTGATCCAGGTATCAGTGAAGCGGCCATGATGGGCGAAGGGTTTGCCTCCGTCGGTGCCTTTGGTGCGATAAGCGCGGTTACGACGGCGACGTCGCCGTAAAGGTACACGCTAGTGTCGGAGTTGGAAATCTCTTCGGGAGGGAATGTTGGATCTTTCAGGTCGGCCAGATACCTCGCCTTATTCAGTAACGTCCCATAGTGATCGATTCTGATGAAGGTGTCGGCGAGAATGGCTGCCGCGGCGTTGGCATCGTGGTGGAGCTCGGCCTGGTTCCAGGCACCCTCTAAGGCGAGGATTAAGCTCTTGTCGGCGGACTCAGCATTCTCCTGGGCGAACGTGAGCAGAGCAGAGCAACAGCAGGAAGCAGACAACCGGGGTGCGCGTCATGACCGCCTCCATTTCCTACACAACAACTTTTGAGCCGGGTAGATCGCTGGCTGAGCCTATACTCCGACAATATCGCGCAGCGCTACAAGCAGGCGGTCGACTTCCTCCACGGTGTTGTAGTGCACCAGGCCGATGCGCAGGAAGCCGCCGGATTTCTCGATATTGAAATGTTCGGTCAGGTTCAAGGCGTAGTAGTTTCCATCCCACGTGAAGAAGCCGCGGTCGCCGAGTTGGGTGGCGAGTTCCAGCGGCGTGTGGCCCGGTTTTCCGCCGTCGATTCTGATGGCCAGTGTCGCACAGCGTTCGTGGAAGCGTGCGGGATCAGTGATGCCGTAGATTTTGAGGCCGGGAATTTTGCGCAGGCCCGTCATGGCGCGCTCCAGCAAGGCGCGCTCGTGCTCACGCGTGATCTCGTAAGCGGCTTCGATCGCGGCACGCCGGGTAGTGACTTCGGGGCGGGCACGACGGCCCATATCGGTGATGTATTCCACGCAGGCGGTTATTCCGGCGATGCACTCGTGATTAAGCGTGCCCCACTCCCAACGGAAGGGAATCGCGTCGGTGAGCGGGCGTACCTTGTAAGGACGCAGGCGTTTGAGGTGCTCGCGCTTGCCGAAGAGCACGCCCATGTGCGGGCCGAAAAATTTGTAAGTTGAACACACCAGAAAATCGCAATCGAGGGCGGCCACGTCGATGAGGCCGTGAGGCGTGTAGTGCACGGCGTCGATGAAGGCCAGGGCTCGCGCGGCGTGTGCCAGGCGAACGACTTCTTTGACTGGATTGATGGTGCCCACGGCGTTCGAAGCGTAGCCCACGGCGACCAGTTTCGTTTTCGCATTAATTTTCGAGGCGAGGTCGGCCATGTCGAGCGTGCAGTCTTCGTCGTGGATTTCGGCCCAGCGAACGGTGACGCCGCGGTCTTCCGCCATCGCCAGCCAAGGAGAGACGTTCGCGTCGTGATCGAGGCGGGTGACGACGATTTCGTCGCCGGGGCCGAGCTCTCGGCCGATGGAGCTTGAAATGGCGAACGTCAGCGAGGTCATGTTCTGTCCGAAGACGACTTCGTCGGCGCCGGAGTGGAAGAAGTCGGCCATGGCTTCGCGGGCGGCAGCGATCACGGCGTCGGTGCGGCGGCTGGTCGGGTAGTTTCCGCCGCTGTTGGCGTTGTCGCGGCGCAGGTAGGAGGAGATGGCGTCAAGCACGCGCTGCGGGACCTGCGTTCCGCCTGGGCCGTCGAAGAAGACGGCAGGATGGCCGTTCACGGTTTGGGTGAGCGAGGGAAATTGGGAGCGGACCCAGGTCAGGTCTAGGGCGGCGGCCGTGGTTTCGGTGGAAAGCATAACAGTATCTATTTTTATCACGCCGTGGAACCGGACATCGGGCAGTTGCGTTCTGGAAAGGAGTGCGACCGTAAACCGGCCCAGGAGGGTTCATGCAGCGGATAAGCTCGCAGTTCAACACAACAGCGATTCAGTGTTTCTATGCAGCGACGCTGGCGCTCGGTCTTGCGCATTCGGATAGGGCCGCCTCCGCACCGCCTGCCCAGGGGACCTTCGTTGATCTTGGCGGGCACCGGCTGCATGTAAATTGCACCGGGAAGGGGAGTCCGACCGTCTTGGTAGAGAACGGGTTCGGCGACTTTTCCTTCGACTGGATTCTGGTGCAGACCCGCGTCTCCCAGTTCACGCGCATCTGTACCTACGACCGCGCCGGATACGCTTGGAGCGATCCTGGTCCCAAGCCGCGCACCTTGGCGCAGATCAATCTCGAACTGCGAGATGCGCTCAATAAACTGGGTGAGCGCGGACCATTTGTGCTGGTGGGGCATTCCTTCGGCGGGCCCGTCGTGAGGAACTTTGCTATGACCTATCCGCAAGACGTTGCGGGGATGGTTTTAGTGGACGCATCGTTCGAGGGACAGCGAGTGGGAATCGGCGGCGGTAAGACGATGCGGCTGGGCGACGGGGCGAAGGGCGGGAGCATCCCGCTGGCTCGCGAGGAAATGCGGCAATCGGACAAACCCACCACGCACGGAGATGTCGCCAGGGAGGCCGCGCAGCCACTCGATCCGATGTACAAGGTGCTTCCGCCGGACGCGCAGAGGTTGCGACTCTGGGCGCAGGCCTTGCCCGAGATGGAAGACGCGGAGAGCAGCCAGCGCCAGTGGTCGGGGGAATACTTCGCGAAATGGCTGTCCGCGCCGCAGGCCGGGTCGTTAGGAGCGATTCCGCTGATTGTGCTCACCCGGGTGGAAGGCGGATACGATAACAACCAGGATACTCCGGCCCCGCAACTCGAGAAAGAACGCAAGCAGGGGCAGGCGAAACTGGCCCTGCTCTCAACCAACGGCAAGCAGGTTATGGTGCACAGTGGGCACAACATGGAACTGGAGGCGCCCAACGATGTTGGGGCTGCCATTCGAAGCGTGGTCGAAGCCGTCCGGCTCCGCAGCAAGCTATGAAGGCTGCTCGCTGCTCCGCACCGCCCGTACGAAATCCGCCAGCAGGCCATAGGCGGTCGCGTACAGGCCCGGGTTTTCTTCCGTGAGGGCGAGGCCGGGGAAGATATCGGTTTCGAAATAGACATACGACGACGCCCCTGAAATCTTGCCCATGGGAGAGCTTGCCAACACTTTCTCCGGCGCAACGCTTGCCTTCACGCCATCACCAACGCGTTGCGCGCGGCACGCGAGTTTGAATGGCCAGCCATCACGCCTCGCGTTGCGCAGGGCCTGCGGCGTCAGGTCGCGGATGCCTTCGCGCTCGATTTGGTCGAGACGCACGGGAACGTCCATTAGCACAGTGATCAGCGCAGCGGTTTTGACCGCGGCGTCCCAGCCGTCGATGTCGTGGGAGGCGTCGGTTTCGGCGACGCCCAGGGACTGCGCTTTCTTCAACGCTTCGTCGAAGCTGAGGCCCTGCTCCATTTCGCCGAGGATCACGTTGGTGGTTGAGTTCAGAATTCCGTGAAAGCCCTGCAGGTGGATGGCGGGCAACTGGTCGAACAAAGAGAAGATTGGGACGCCGTCCATCACCGTGGATTCGAACAGGAAGCGCCGGCCACGCGCAGCGGCCAGATCGCGCAGTTCGCGGTAGGCATGAACGATGGGGCCTTTGTTGGCGGTGATGGCGTGGGCTCCATGTTCGAGGGCGGCGCGGATGTGGTCGACAGCGGGCTCGCCGGAGCCGACGTTGAGCGAAGTCGCTTCGAACAGAACATCCGCGCCGGCGGCGGCCAGCCATTCGCGGACGTCGTGTGGGGCGGACACTTCTGTCCGCCAACTGCCGGCAGCCGAATCAGAATTCAGGGTGAGCAATGAAGCCGCGTCCAATCCATTTGCGTCCGCAATCCATCCCAGGCGGCGCGAGGCTACCCCAGAGATCTGGAAGGAAATGCCGTACCGCTCGCTCAGTTCCTGCGCGCGATCTTCAAGGAGCCGGATGAGCGTCCGATTGACGTTGCCGAAGCCGAGGAAGCAGAGGTTAAAGGTGGGGATGGAATTGTCCTCGACGGCGGGCTAATCGACAGCGCTAAGCGCAGCGGCCCGATACACCTGGGCCGCCGGACAGCCGGGGGCGGCTGTCCCCACACGAGCTTCTACCCCATCACGGTGGTGTGCTCGGGCTTGATCTTGTAGACCACGCGTACTTCGCCGGGTTGACTGTAAGGATATTTGTCGACGCCGAGATATTTTTTCGCCATCTTGTTAATGTGCTCGGCGGCTCCTTCTTCGGTGATCTCGACCACGCGGCCGCGGATTTCGAGATAGCGGTACGGGTTTTCCGGATCAATGATCGCCAGCGAAACCCGGGGATCGCGGCGGACGTTGCGATCCTTCTGGCGCCCCTTGGCGGAGTTGAACAGGACGTGCTGGCCGTCAAAGTCGCACCAGACAGGCGTTACCTGTGGACGGCCATCGGGCATAAGCGTGCCCAGACTGGCAAAGGCGCGCTTCTCAAATAAATCGCGGTACTTTTCCGGGATGGGTTCAGTCATGAGAGCCTCCAATCCAGATTGCAGTCAGCATTATAGCTGGCCGACTAAGCCGAGGGCGCGTCTGCAACATCCCGCGGGGGATGCATGTTCATTTAGAATGACGAACTCACGAATTCAGAAATGGCGGAAGGCTCTACCTTCGGCTGATTCGCTTCAAGGAAAACTCATGGCCCTTTTGCAACCCAAGTTCGCTCAACGATCGCCGATGATTCCCCTCGTCGCTGTTCTGATTCTGTTGGTCGCTAGTGCCGCCCAGACGCCCGCGTCCAGTCAGCCGCAGCAGAAGTATCCACCGACTATTGTGTTCATGACCGACTTCGGAGTGCTCGACGACTCGGTCGCAATTTGCCGCGGTGTGATGTACTCCGTCATGCCCGGCGTGCGCATTGTCGATTTGACACATGAAGTCACGCCGTTTTCCATTCTGGATGGGGCGCGCTTTCTGGAAGGCGCAACCCCCTACTATCCCGCGGGAACGGTGTTCGTGGTGGTGATCGATCCGGGGGTGGGAAGCACGCGCAAGGCGATTGTGGCGCGGTCGGGGCGCGGTCAATATTTCGTGCTGCCGGATAACGGCCTGCTGACGCTGGTCGAACAGCGTGACGGGATTGAGGTGGTGCGCGAGATTACCAATTCCGATTGGATGATCGGCACCAAGCTGTCATCGACGTTTCATGGTCGCGACATCTTTTCGCCCGTGGGCGCGCACCTGGCGCGCGGGGATGACTGGACGAAAGTCGGGCCGGAGGTGGCGGTGAAGGACCTGGTGCGGCTGCAGCTGAAGGCAGCGACCATCGATGATCACGGTCTGAGCGCCACAGTGATCGCGACTGACGGGCCCTTCGGCAATCTCGTCACCAACGTGACCGGCGAGGATTTTCTCAAGCTCGGCTACCGGCATGGGCAGGAGGTGCCGGTGAAGGTCGGCGGTCGGGACATGAAAATGGAGTTCGTGAATACGTTTAGCGATGTGCCGGTGGGCCAGCGGTTGCTCTATATCGATTCGCGCGGGCTTCTGGGGCTGGCGGTGAATCAAAATAATTTTGCGGCTACTTATGGAGTGAAAGTGCCGGTGTCGCTTTTTATTCCACGGGCAGGGAAGTGAGACCTGGCTAGAGAGACGTAGCCAGCTACGTCTCTACGACGTCTTTTGCCACGCGTGGCAGCACTGCGCGCAGGAGCGATTCGAACGTGGTCTTTACTCGCTCGCCGGTTTCCATGACTTCTGCGTGGGAGAGTGGTTGGTCGAGAATTCCCGCAGCCATATTGGTCACGCAGGAAATGGCGAGCACCTTGATTCCCATGTGGCGCGCGGCAATCACCTCGGCGACGGTCGACATGCCCACCAGATCAGCTCCGATGCGGCGCAAATAGTCGATCTCGGCCGGAGTTTCGTAACTCGGCCCGAGCAATCCGGCGTAGAGACCTTCGTGCAGCGTGATATTTAACTTGGCGGCTTCTTCGCGGCCGATCGCGCGATACCGTTTCGCGTAGGCGTGGGTCATATCGGGGAAACGCACACCGAAGCGGTCGTCGTTGGCGCCGACCAGGGGATTCGCCCCCTGCAGATTGATGTGGTCCCGGATCAGCACCAGCGCTCCCTGTGAGTAGCTGAGATTGATGCCGCCAGCGGCGTTGGTCAGAATGACGGCGCGCACATCCATGCGTCCGAAGACGCGAATGGGAAACGTCACCTCCTGCGCGGAATATCCTTCATAGAGATGAACCCGGCCCTGCATAGCCGCCACCGCGACGTCGCCGGCTTTGCCAATCACCATCCGACCGGCGTGGCCGATGGCTGTCGAACACGGGAATTCCGGGATTTGTGCGTAGGGGACGCGGATGGCCTCGGTGAGGGAGTCGGCGAAAGCGCCGAGGCCGGAGCCGAGGACGAGGCCTATCTTGGGGCGCAGTGTCGTGCGCGCGAGGATAAACTGCGCGGCGGAATCGGCGAGAGTGAATTGATCAGTCATGGTTGGAAGAGGGTGTCAGAAAGTCGACGAGTTACAGATCTCCATCGGCCAGGTAGCGGCCGTGGCCGTTGCGTCCCAGCCAATCATACAGAAACGTCTGATAGAGATAGGAGGCGACGATCTCCTCGCCGAGTTCGTGCGTATCAGTGCAGATGAAGGGCAGGCGCAAGCCCGCAAGCACGGCGATGAGCGATTGCGTGATGCGATTGGGATTCGCCGCGCGGTAGGGATAGTCGGTCTTGATCTCGGCGAGAGGCGCGGTGATAACCAGCAGGCTGTGGGGAAGGTGGCTCATGCGCTGAAGGCGGCGAACAAAGACCTGGCGATTTGTAGTGAAGGACTGAATCAGGTCGGCCAGATCTTTGCGCTCGACCACGCAGGAGTTCTCCATGCCGCCGACAGAATAGTCGCCCAGCGGCAGGGCGCTTTCTTCAATGCGGGCGAACCAGCCTTTGAAGCGGCGGAAAGAAAGCGGATTCTGCTCGCGGGTGTCGACGATCGCTACGGGCAACGGAGTCCGCAGTTGCGTGCCGCCGCGCTCGGCCAGGACCGGCAGCTGTGGAGGCGGAACCGGGTTGGGTTGCATGGTCCACGCGAGGGGCGGCGGGATTAGGGTGCGCTTGCGGGGCATGGATTTCCAGTGTACGCATCCCCAGCCCAAAGTGGCGCAGCGGCTAAAGCCGGTACTGACTTTGCGCCAGTGACGGCATTACTCAAGCGATGCCCTGATACCAATCGCGATTCAGCAAAGCACGTCATTGATATGTTTTACGGCACGGTTGAACTCAAAACTTCTTTTCGAATCTGGCGAATGCCGTTTCCAGCTTCCATTGTTCCCGGGCGCGCTCGCTGGCGGCGAGGAACTTCGCGCATGCAGACGACGGTCTCTCCTCGATGGCAGTATCCGCCGAGCAGGCAGCGACGGGGCGAAATGTGTTTTTAGTCGAAGCCCACAGGCTGTCTCCCGGCAAAAAGCTATGCTCTATGCTTTGGCGCGTCAGGCGCTTCAACTCGGTGTACGGCAGTTGATAGCCCTCGACCGCGCGCAAGTATTCATGCGTCATGTCGGAGCGCGCGACGCCTTCATCGTCTGTAGAAATCGCAACCGGCACACCGTTTTTCATATAGATCGGCAGCGGGTGCTCGTCGCCACTGATGCCAAGGATCTGATCATTCGACGTGAGGTTGATCTCGACCACCACGTTGCGCGCGGCCATCTCTTTCATCAGGCCGAGAGGATCTTTTTCCTGCATGACGTCGACGCCGTGGCCGATGCGCTCGGCGTGCCCGAGTTCGACCGATTCGCGAATGTGGAATGAAAGGTCCTCTGGCTTTACTAGGCTCTCGGCAAGTTCTCCGGCGTGCAGGCTGAGGTGCACTTTGGGATAAACGCCATGCAGGTAATCGAGCATCTTCATGTGCTCGTTGAAATCGTGGATGGGCACGTACCAGTCTTCGGGCATGACGAGATTCAACCCAACGAAATGATGGTCGGACGACGCGAGTTCAAAGCCCAGCAAGATCTGAGCGAACACGGCTTCGTGCGGAAGTCCGCGTTCTACCTGGTAGAGATAGCGAACGGCAACGCCGCATCCGGGTTCGGCATCAGGCGTGTCACACTTCAGTTCCTTGCGGGCGCGCGTCTCCTCTTGCGCGAGAGTGTGGCCGGTGGCGGTGACGATTTCGTTGAGGCCGCCTGCCAGCAGATTTTCGCGCATCTTGGCGAAATCGGCGTCCCATCCCAGTTTCATGCCCAGTTGAAAAGCGGCATTGCCGTCGGCGGTGTGCATGAATTCGATGTACTGCACACCTTCACGCGCGGCGCGGTCAATCACACTGGCTATGGATTCGGCCACGTGGTTGTGGGCGGTCAGCGAGAACTTGCCAAAGGTGCCGAAGAAGTGGTCGTGGCCGGACTCGTCGCCCGGGCGCCAGTTGCGCATCGACCAGGCGTCGATGATCTGGTTGTAGAGAATCTGGTCGCCGTAGGCGCAGTGGATGGCCGGCTTTGCTGTGTACTTCTCGCAGGAGTCGCAGGGCGGCGCGATCAGGCGCGAGGTGGTGCGGTCGACGCAGAGATTGTCGGATACGGCGAAGTCGATGAGGTCCTCGGCATAGATGGCGCCGGAGAGGTGATTGTGCAGGTCGCCGCCTTTGGGCATGTCATGGAGGAAAGCCAGCAGCAACGAGGGTTGTTTCCGTACTGAGTCGAAATAGCGCGCTGTCTTCTGTTCGGCGGTTTGGGCTACCGCAACCGCGACCAGAAGAGCGAGGATCAGAGAACGCTGCACACGCAGCCGGACAATTAAACTCACGGGCACGCCTCCCAGAAGCAGGAAAGGCATTGTAATTCGAGGTCGCGGTGTGAGCCAACGCCGTCGTCCGGTGGACGAGGCTGTCGAGCTTCGCTCGCAGGACAGCCGAGGGCGGCTGTCCCTACCTAAGGGCCACTCTGCTACATTGTTTCGGTATGCCGCAGGTTCTTGCCAAGACCACACGCAGCTTTGCCAGCGACAACAATGCCGGAGTGCATCCCGAAGTGCTGGAGGCGATCGCCCGCGCCAACCAGGGACACGTCGTGGCTTACGGCGATGATCCGTACACGCGTTCGGCGATCGCAAAATTTGAGGAGCACTTCGGGGCGGAGATTGATGTCTTCTTCACCTTCAACGGGACGGGCGCCAATGTGTTGAGCTTGCAGGCGCTGAACCGGCCCTACAACGCCGTGCTGTGCAGCGACTATGCGCACATCTATTGTGACGAATGTGGGGCTCCGGAAAAGCATACGGGATGCAAGCTGATCCCCCTGCCGCATCATGACGGCAAGGTTACGGTCGACGCCGTGCGCCACGCCTATCATGGAATCGGCGACCAGCACCATGTGCAGGCGCGGGTGATCTCGATTACGCAGTCGACCGAGATGGGGACGGTCTACAAGCCGGAAGAAATTCAGGGGCTGGCCCGGTTCGCGCATGAGCATGACATGTTTCTACATGTCGACGGAGCACGCATCGCCAATGCCGCTGCCAGCCTGGGGCAGACGCTGCGGCAGGCGACACGCGATCTCGGGGTCGACGTACTCTCCTTCGGCGGGACGAAGAATGGAATCATGGGCGGGGAAGCGGTGGTGTTTTTCAATCGTGCGCTCAGCGGGGACTTTCTCTACCTGCGCAAGCAAGGGATGCAACTGGCGTCGAAGATGCGATTCATTGCCGCGCAATTCGAGGCCCTGCTGACGAACGACCTGTGGCGGCGCAGCGCCGAGCATGCCAACCGCATGGCGCGCGCGCTGGAGGCGGCGGTGAGCCGGATTCCCCAGGTGCGGATTGTCTGGCAAGTCGAGGCCAACGGCGTCTTCGCGCAGATTCCGCGGCACGCGATCGAGAGAATCAAGGAACGCTACTTCTTCTATCCGTGGATCGAGGAGGAGTGCATCGTGCGCTGGATGTGCTCGTTCGACACAACGGAAGAGGATGTCAGGGAGTTTGCGCAGGTCGTGGCGGAGGCGGTCAAGGGGTGAATACTCCCCTATACTCCCCTAGCGAGCTATTGATTTTCATCCGCGCTTGACCTACATTGAGCGATTCACAGCCGGATGGGTCTTGTAGTCGAGTTTAGCAGATCCAGGAGTCGTTTGATGAGAGGGAAGTGGGTCAGCATTGCTGTCCTCGCAGCCGTTGCGAGCTCGTTGTTTAATGTCACCAGTTGTGGGCGGGATCAGGAACTCGTGTCAATTCAAATCCAACCTGCCGTCGAAACATTCGGGGCATCAAACGTTCCCGTCCCTGACGATCGTGGGTTGAGGGTGCAACTCAGGGCCCTGGCTACTTACATCCATCCGCCGGTGACGAAAGACATCACGACCCAAGTGACCTGGGCGTCGAATGACACGCAAATGATGACGGTCGACTCAAATGGGCTTTTGACTGCGACCGGGATTAGCTGCGGAGGTACTCTCATTTCGGCCACGGTTACGACCAACAAGAGCTCCGGCGGGATCTCTTCTTCGGGAGCTCTGGTGACTGGTTACATGACCGGCAACGTGGTCTGCTTTACAGGCTCGGGAGGCGGAGTGTTGCCGGTACTGACTCTGACCTTCGCGGGAAACGGCGCGGGAACGGTGACGAGTTCTCCACACGGTTTGAGCTGCGCGAGCCCCACGCCGTGCCTTGCCCAGGCCCAAAGCGGCGCGATGATAACCCTGACAGCGACTCCGATTAGCCCTTCGACTTTTGGGAGTTGGTTGAATTGTGATTCCGGACCCGCAAATCCTTGCACGGTCACGATGACTGGGAACAAAACCGTGACTGCGACCTTTAACTAGACGTTCGACAGATTATTCCGATTCGCCTAGCAGTTTCCCCAGCGTGAGTTTGTGCTTCTCTGGCTTCTTCTTTTTCTCAACCACGATCTTCTCGGCTGGGGGCGTACCGAGGCGTTCGCGGGCTAGTTCCTTGACCGCAGTTACCACATGAAAGCGTTTCTTTCTCTTCTTTCGCGCCATCCTGAATCGTAGCCGCATCCATGTTGCCATAGATTGTTGGACGCAAAACTGTAATAATCTCCTGTCGCGGCTAATCAGCTAACGACCAGCGACGAACGATCAACGACTGTCATGGAAGAGCGCGATTTTTTTGACGAGAAGCAAGAGAAGAAACCGGTCACCCTGAACTGTCCACACTGCCAGCAGTCGGCGGAGTACGAGGTGACCTGGGTGGTCCGCAAAGACGACCAGATGGCCTGCAAGAACATACGCTGCCGCAAGCGCTTCGAAATTTCCGGCCAATCGACGGTGATCACCGAGTAGGACACGCTTCCGAGCGCTCCATTCACTAGATCAGCCCCGGGTCCGGCGCATACTCCGGCGTGAGGATTTCAGGCAATCCTTCAAGTCCGGCCTTTTTGACCTTCCTTTGCGCGAACGCGATCAACTCCTGTTCGCGTTCCCCCGCGAGCGGGTGGCTAGAGCCAGCGATGCGAAAACACGTCTAACTGTCGAGAGCGGGCCGGTCAAACGCTCCAAAAAAAACCCACGGGCAGGAGCGACGCGGGCCTGTGTTTCCCTCCACTACACACGCTCGTTTATACTTACCAGTTTTGCCGTGGCTACTGCTGCTACGTGTGAAGGAGTCATACTCTTGAAAATCCTGGTTTGCATGAAGCAGGTGCCGCAGAAAGATGCACCGCTCAAGCTCAACGAAACCGGCACGTGGATCCGCGAAGACGTTTCCTACGAAGTCAACGAACCCGATGCCTATGCGCTGGAAGAGGCGCTGCGCCAGAAAGAAAAACACACCGGGGAAGTCGTGGTCATCACCAGTGGCCCAGCGCGGGCGCAGCAGGTGCTGCGCGAAGCGCTGGCCAAAGGCGCGGATCGCGCGATTCACCTCGAAGACGACAAGTTCGTCGGGCTCGATGCCTTCAATACCGCGAAGGCCTTCGCCGCGGCCATCAAAGACGAAAAATTCGATCTAATCTTTACCGGGCTACAGTCCGACGATTACGGCTACGCGCAGACGGGCGTGATCCTGGCCGAACTGCTGGGCTGGCCGCACGCTACCATCATCATGCAGATCGAGAAGACAGACGGCGGTATTCGCGTGAAGCGCGAACTCGAAGCGGGATACTTCCAGTATGTCGACATGCCGACGCCCGCGGTGCTGACCATTCAGTCGGGCATCAACAAGCTGCGCTATGCCACGCTGATCGGCATCAAGCAGGCCAAGAACAAGCCGATGCGGAAGGTGGCGCTCGCGGAGGTGCAGTCGGCGATCGGGGAGAATCTGCAGAAGATCGAGCGCCTGTACATTCCGCAGAAAACGAAGAAGACGGAAGTCATCGAAGGTCCGCCAGCGGAGGTGGCGAAGAAGCTGGTGGACAAGATGCGCAACGAACTGCGCGTGCTGTAACAGTTCATGTGGGGCCGGGTCTAGCCTGTCCTGAGCGAAGCCGAAGGAACCCGGCCGGGCTGAGCGCAGGTCGGCTGTTGCGGTGCCGCAGACAGAGAGCAGCAGATTCCTCGGCGGGCTTTGCCCGTTCGGAATGACAAGAGATTAGGAGTGAGTGACGTTTATGGCCGATGCGATTTTCGTCGTCGTCGAACAGCGAGAAGGTAAACTCAATCGCGTTTCTTGGGAAACCATCACCGCCGGACAGGCGATTGCCGCGGCTACTGGATGGACGCTCGAAGCGGCCGTCGTGGGCGCAAGCACGCAGTCGATTGCCGCCGAGGTTGCCGCGAAGAAGGTCGTGAAAGTTTATGCCGTCGAGTCGGCCAAGCTTGAGCCCTACACGCCCGACGCCTTCGTCGCGGGGCTGACGCAGTTCCTCGCGTCCAAGCAGCCGAAGCTCGTGCTGATGCCGCATACGTACCAAGTGCGCGACTTCATCCCCAAGCTGGTTATGGCTATGGGACGGACCGTCATCAGCGACTGCATTGGCTTCAAGCACGAAGGCGGCAAGCTGCTGTTCACCCGCCAGATGTTTCAAGGCAAGCTCTCGGCCGACGTGAGCTTCACCAGCGATGCCCCGTGGTTTGCAACCTTTCAGAATGGCGCCTTCCGGGGAGACAAAGCTGAAGATGGGGCGAGTGCGGCGCCGGTCGAAACGGTGAGCGTCGAAATTGCCGACGGAGTGGTGCGCAACAAGCCGCAGCCGGTTTTCAAGGAGGCCAAGCAGGCCGTCGACCTGACGCAGGCGGAAATCATTGTCTCGGTGGGCAGGGGTATCAAAGAGCAGAAGAACATCGACCTGGCCAAGCAGCTGGCCGATGCGCTGGGCGGCGAACTGGCGGCCTCGCGTCCGATTTGCGACTCCGGCTGGCTACCGATGGACCGGCAGGTCGGCTCTTCGGGCCAGACGGTTTCGCCCAAGGTATATCTGGCGCTTGGCATCTCGGGCGCCATCCAGCACATTGTCGGGATGAAGGGATCGAAAGCGGTCATTGCGGTCAACAAAGATTCTGAGGCACCGATTTTCGAAATCGCCGATTACGCCGTGGTGGGGAATCTGTTCGACATCGTGCCGGCACTGATTGAGGAAGTGAAGAAGGCGAAAGCGGGAAGCTAAGAGCGGCCACGGATCTGCGAGGATTCACGCAGATCAAACCTCCATGAAGTTGGTCTATCGGTGGCGATCCGCCTGAATCCGTGGCCGATTCGTTCTCAAGCTGGTTTCTCCGGTCCCGTTTTTGCAATCGCTGCCGCAGCGATCTGCACCACATCCAGCAGTTCCGGCGGCGTAGCCGAGTTTGCCGCCAGGCCGTCGCGCAGCATCGAATTGCAGAACGGACACGCCGCCGCAACCACGTTGGCGCCGGTGGCCGCCAGTTCCTGCGCCCGCTCCAGATTGACGCGCTTTCCGGTTTCTTCTCCGAGAAACATCAAGCCCCCGCCTCCGCCGCAGCAGAAGCCGCGTTCGCGCGAGCGTGGAGGATCGACCACCTTGCCAAAGCGCGAGATGACGTCGCGCGGCTCGTCGTAGACTCCGCGATAGCGGCCGAGATAGCACGCGTCGTGAAACACAACGCTCTGCCCGTTGCTACTGGATGGCAGTTTGTCGCGGAAGCGCGCCAGCAACTCGGTGCTGTGCTCGACGGCAACGTTGGCGCCGTGTTCCTTCCAGTCTGTGCCGATGGTGCGCACGCAGTGCGGGCAGATTGACACCATCTTTATCTCTTCGGTTCCGGTGCCCTTGCTCTCGCGGATCTGTTCCAAATTTTGCTGGGCGAGTTCGCCGAACAGATAATCGTTGCCCAGGCGGCGCACCGGATCGCCCGAGCACTTCTCCTGCTTCAGCACGCCAAAGCTGATGCCCAGATACCGCAGTACCTCAGCCAGCGCCAGCACAATCTTGCGGCCATTCGGGTCGTAAGAACCCAGACAGCCCATCCAGAGACAGTATTCCTGCGAGCCATCGAAGTATGGCAGGTTGTTTTTCTCGATAAATTTCTGCCGCTCCGAGGGAGCGAATCCCAGCGCGTTGCCCTGGCGCTCGAGGGTCACGAACAATTCGCTGCCATAACGGTTGTCCCATTTGCCGGTATTCACCGCGCCACGGCGCAGGCCGACAATCATGGGCAAATGCTGAATGCCAACCGGACACTGATATTCACACGCGCCGCAGGTCGTGCATTGGAATGCCGCTTCCATCGACAGGTGCTTGCCCAGCAGCAACTCGCCGCTCTTGGGGCCAAATTCATTCAGGTAATGGCGCGTGCCGAGAATGATTTCCTTGGGGTTGAGAATCTTTCCCGTGATATTGGCAGGACAATTTTCGCTACAACGGCCGCACTCGACGCAGCTATAGGCCTGCAGGCTGGCGATGCGGGTCAGGTCTTTGCCGCTGTCGAGGCCGAAATCTTCGTCGCCCACCAGCGGCGGAATGCGGCTGAATCCGTCGCGCTCCAGAAAAACGGTGAAGGGGCTGAGCACCAGGTGCATGTGCTTGGTCTTGGGAATGAGCGGAAGAAAGACAAGCAACATCAGCGTGTGCGACCACCAGACCGCCCATCCTGCGGTCGTACCTTCGACCACCCAGAAGGTGGCGAGGTAGGTAATCATCAGGGCGAAAACGAGAAAAGCGATCAGGCCGGACTCGGGCGATAAAGGTTCGAGAGCCTTGGGCCGGATGACGAAGCGGCGGAATGCCAGTCCGGCGATCGAAATGGCCACGGCCACGGCGAACGCGGCGACCAAGTAGAAATAGAAGCGTCCGAATCCCTCGCGGGACAGAAAACCTATGCCAAACGCGGTGGCGAGATGGTTGAGCGTGACCAGGCCGAAGACGCAGAATCCCCAGAACACGAAGGCGTGGGCTAAGCCGGGCAACGGGCGCTCGGCGATGACGAGCGCTTGCGCGCCGACTTCCCAGAGCAGTTTGCGGATGCGCGGGCCAAGCGGTCGCAGTTGGAAATCGGCGTCGGGCTTCGAGTCGAGGATGATGCGCAGTAGACGGCCGAACTTTCGCCAGAAAAGATATATGGAAGTAAGGAGGGCAAGCAGTAGGACGATTCGTCCCGTCCAGTTCATGGCAGGTCTCCGAGCAACGACACAGTCTAACAGCTCGGGGAGCGTTGCAGGTGTGGCGCGGGCACTCCCTGCGACAGACTCAGGGCAGGCTTGCCGCGAACTTTTGCCGCGGATGTGCGCGGAATCACACGGATGAATCTAAAGCGTTGTCATTCCGACCAAAGGGAGGAATCTGCTGGCCTACTGCAACCAGCGCTTGCCATGAATGACGGCCGCAATCACGATCTCGTCGTCTTGGTGCAACCGATAAACAATCCGATAGCTGTAGACGATCACCTCACGCACATTTTCATCGTCGAATTCGGGACCTTGCGTCCGGCGCGCGGAAACTGGGCCAACATTCTTGTCTGGTTCAGGACCTTCGTGACAACGATGCTTGCGTAGGTTGGCGAGCGGCGGCTATAAATTCAGCAATGCTCTCAAGGTCATGAGAGCGCGCCGTGACCAGGCTACTTGGTGAACCATTTGCTAAGGCGGGTCTCAACCTCTTCCTGAGGCACAGTGCCACTGAGACGGGCATCATCGAGTCCTCCGCGGACGTTGTCGAGAACGTAAAGGTGATATTGGATGTCTTCTACCGAGCAGTCGTCCGGGAGTTTGTTCAGCAACACTTGGACGTCTTGTTTTGCGGTGCTCATGGGCGTCCTGGATAAGCATAACATTACGCCGAACCCAGCAGGAGCGGAGGCATCTGCCTCTGTACCCAATTTTGTTCCATCATCTACCCTGTTTGGCGTTACTCTATTGCCGCGGAAGCCGCGAGATGGAAATTCAATATCAATGCACCTTTAGCGACTACGAGGAAGTGTTCGCAGCCCGGCAGTTGAGACCACTCCGACGGAAAATTGCGTTCGCTTTGTTAGCGTGCCTGATTTACATAGTTGGATCTTTTGCTTTGGTTTCGCTCGGGTTAACCCAACCGCGAGCTTTCTTTGCGATGTTCGGCGCTTTTCTTCTGTTGGGCCTTGCACCTACCTCATTACAGAGGAACGAACGTGTCGAAGCTTCTCCCTAGATCTCTCGTCGTAGTCCTTCTTGCGACCCAGGCTCTCGCTCAACAATCACCGCAGCCGCCGCCGAGCATTCCTTCAACCGGCTTCGCCGGGTTGGATCAGTACCGGGCGTCGCGGATCGCAGTATTCACCGACGACTACGGGCAACTCGCGCGATATCGGGACGCCGACGCGGCACTCGGTCCTCCCGCGTCGGGCGAAAATCGGGTTGTCTTCTTTGGCGATTCGATCACCGACATCTGGCATCTCGACCAGTATTTCCCGGGCAAGCCGTACGTCAACCGCGGCATCGGTGGACAGACAACCCCGCAGATGCTGGTGCGCTTTCGCCAGGATGTGATTGATCTCAATCCCAAGGTGGTGGTGATTCTGGCAGGGACCAACGACATTGCGGGCAATACGGGGCCCATGCGCAATGAGGACATCGAGGCCAACCTGGCTTCGATGGCGGAGTTGGCACGCGTCCACGGTATCCGCGTGGTCTTTTCTTCGGTGCTGCCAGTGCACAACTACACGGAGAGGGCGAAGGATTTCTTCGCGCAGCGTCCGACGGCAAGGATTCTCGAGCTCAACACCTGGCTCAAGGGTTACTGCGCGAAGAACGGCGTCGTGTATCTAGATTACTTCTCGGCGTTGGTTGATGACAAGGGGTTGCTGAAAAAGGAATGGGCCGACGACGGGCTGCATCCGAACGACGCCGGGTACAAGATCATGGCGCCTCTGGCGGAGGGGGCGATTGCGAAGGCCCTGAAATAGCCGTTCGTCGTTAGTCGCTGGTCGTTGGCAAATCGCCCTCCCACGTTTAGCCCTCCCAATCTATAATGAAATCGAGTTTCCGACCGCCGCGGCCTACGGGCATACTTGAGGCTGCGGTGGCGAGGGAGAGGTTTGACGGACAAGCGTGTCCGTCCCATACCTCCCGAGGGTACGGGTGGAAACGCCCGCGCCTCCCGCGCTGTAACGGCGCATTGGAAAGGAAACGGCTGCCGGGATGCTCCCGCCTGTTCGTATCTTTTCCTGAGAACCTTATAGCTGATAGCTCAATCCAATAGGTATGGCTGCTTTGCACGACAAATTCGGGCGCGCCATTACTGACCTGCGGATCTCCATCACCGACCGGTGCAACTACAAGTGTGTGTATTGCCGTACGGGGAACGAAGGGGCTCTCTATGGCGACCTGCCGTTCGCTGACTATTTGCGAATGGCGCGGATGCTGGTCGGCATGGGGATCACGAAGGTTCGTCTAACCGGCGGCGAACCGCTTCTGCGCAAAGGTGTGGTGGAGTTTGTGCGGGAGTTGGCGAAGCTCAGCCCTCAGGGGCTAGAGCCCGGCTCATTTGGGGGCTCCAACGGCACGGCTAAAGCCCTGCCCTCAAATAGCGAGGCGCTCGAAATCGCCTTGACGACGAACGGACATCTGCTCGCCGATCTGGCGCAGCCGTTGAAAGACGCTGGCCTCACCCGCGTTACGGTTTCGATGGATGCGGTCGATCCCGACCGGTTTGCGCGCATCACCCGTGTGCCCAATGGATATGACAACGTACTGGCGGGCATCCGCGCGGCGCGCCGGACCGGGCTTTGGCCGTTGAAGGTGAATTGCGTGCTGATGCGCGGTTTTAATGAAGACCAGATCATCCCGTTCGGAATGTTCGCGCGCGAAGAGGGCGTGACCGTGCGGTTTATCGAGTTCATGCCGCTGGAAGAGGGGCGAACCTGGGCCCCGTCGACCGTGGTTACGCTTGACGAAATTCTGACGCGCATGGCTGAGTATCGCCCGCTGGTGGAGATTCCTCATGCCCGTTCGGAAACGGCGCGGCGCTACCGGTTCGATGACGGCGTGGGCGAGATCGGAATTATTGCGCCCGTGTCGCACCCGTTCTGCGGACACTGCAGCCGCATCCGCATTACCAGCGACGGCAAGATTCGCACCTGCCTGTTCTCGGTCTGGGACCATGACTTGCACGCCCAGATGCGCCGCGGGGCGAGCGATGAAGAATTGGAGGAGTTCATCCGCGGAGTGGTCGCGAAGAAAGAAAAGCGCCATCACATCGGCGAACCCGATTTCGTACCGGCTTCACGCACCATGGTGCATATCGGGGGCTAGGGCTACTGAACTTCGATCGTAAGACGTAGTTTGCTACGTCTGGCTGGCAGCATTTCGGATGATGTCGTGAGAGACGTTGCAAGCAACGTCTCTACGACCAGTAAGATTGTTCTCGTGAGATGTAACTACTTGGGTTTGATCGCAACTGGTTTTTGTCTCTTACTATCTGTGGCACAAGGCCAGTCGTACCTCGGTTTTGACCGCAACGAATATCCCGGCGACGGGAGCCTAAAGACTTTGCGGCAGACCTTTTCGTACGCTGGGTTCTGGCTCAACAATCCTCCGGGAATGTCTTCGAACAGCTGGGCCGGGCACCGTGCGGCGGTCGAGGCCGCAAGATTCGGGTTTCTTGTCCTGTTTAACGGGCGGTTGTATGCCGAGCTGAAAACTGTTACCCACGCCACGCAGTTGGGCCGCTCGGACGCGCAAGCCGCGGCTGTTGCGGCGCAGCGCGAGGGCTTCCCGCGCGCGACCATCATCTTTCTCGATCAGGAGCAAGGTGGACGCATGCTGCCTGAGCAAAAGGCTTACATCTACGCCTGGGTGGACGGCGTGACTGTGGCTGGATTCCGCGCCGGCGTCTACTGTTCGGGAATTCCTTCGAAAGACGACGGCAACGTCGTCACCGCGGTCGATATCCGCGAGCACGCGGGCGAGGGCGCCCGCGCCACACGCCAAATTGTCTATTGGGCCATTAACGATGCTTGCCCGCCCTCGCCCGGATGCGCATTCCCACCGCACCCGCCAATGCCGGCGCAGAGTGGCGTTGACTTCGCCGAAGTCTGGCAGTTCGCTCAGTCTCCGCGGCGCAAGGACATTGCTGCGCACTGTACCAACTACAGCCGCGACGGGAATTGCTATACGCCGGGAGTTACCGCTTCGCAGGGGCTGCACGTGGACTTGAACACAGCTACGTCGTCCGATCCTTCCCATGGAAGAAGCCACCAATTCTGAGAACGGGTTTGCCACAGATTGACGCGGATTTGCGCGGATCAACTCGCTAACCTCAATCGTAGCTTTACCGGCGACCAACGACGAGCGACCACTGGACTGTATGCGGTAAAATAGAGTCATTCCCATGTCAGACCGTACGTTTACTCTCGATGAAGCGCAGTCGCTGCTACCTGTGCTCGAGTCGTTGCTGCGTACCGCCATTGCCGGCAAGAAGGTGATGGAGGAATTCGAGGCGGAGCAACAGGAATTGAATCACAGGATTTTTTTGAATGGCGGCACCCACGTCGACGTCGTCCCGCTGGCGCGGCGCAAGGCCGAGCGCGTGAAAGCAGAGCAGCGCGCCAAAGATGCACTCGCCGAAATTGACTCGATTGGCGTTCAGGTGAAGGACCTCGACATTGGTCTGCTGGACTTTCCCTGCGAAGTCGAAGGTGAGATTATTCTGCTGTGCTGGAAACTGGGCGAGACGTCCATTACCCACTGGCACGGTACGCAGGAAGGATTCGCCGGCCGCAAGCCCATCGACGAGCGGATCGCGCGGGGCAGGAAGACGAACTAGTTCTAGACCTCTCGTGTCGAGCGATGGCCGCGTCGCTTCGATAGAATTCCTCTCACAGCCATGCGAACTGACGCATCGGTCACGGCCGGAAGCTCCACATTCCAAAATAGTTCTGGCTCAGTGCAACATACCCCGAAGTTTGGTGTTTACAGGGGGAGGAACGTAATGGCGCCGATGCGGGATTTTGCGCCAGAATGAGGGCACGCAGTGCAAGGAATTCGTTCAGCATCGGTGATCAAGGGGCAAGGACAATGAAGATGAATCGATCGGTAGGGCGCTGGTTGTTGCTGGCGGTAATTTTACTGAGCTTTTCGGCTGCGTCGTTTGGGCAGATCGGGGTCGGTATTTCGGTCCGCATCGGTCCGCCGGCGCTACCGGTCTATGCGCAGCCCATCTGTCCGGGACCGGGCTACTTTTGGACGCCGGGGTATTGGGCCTGGAATGACGATGATGGCTACTACTGGGTCCCCGGAACATGGGTGGTCGCGCCCGTGGGCATGCTCTGGACTCCCGGATACTGGGGCTGGAACGAGGGCTTTTACGCCTGGCACGGCGGATACTGGGGGCCGCACATCGGTTTCTACGGCGGAATTAACTACGGGTACGGTTACGGTGGCGTCGGCTTCGGCGGCGGCGAGTGGCGCGGCGGAGCGTTTTACTATAACCGTTCTGTGACCAACGTCAGCGTCACCAACGTGACCAACGTCTACAACAAAACGGTGATCGTGAACAACACGACCGTCAACAACGTCAGCTACAACGGCGGCACCGGCGGCGTGAGGGCCGAACCGACTCAGCAGGAGCGAATGGCGGAGCACGAGCAGCACACTGCTCCGCTGGCGACGCAGACGCAGCACGAGCATCTGGCCAGTCAAAACAAAGAGAACTTTGCCCGCGTCAACCAGGGCAAACCTGCGATTGCTGCGACTGCCAAGGCAGGCGACTTCAGCAGCCGTTCCGCCATTCCGGCCCGGGCTGCGGGCGCTGCGTATCATCCACCAGCCATGTCGCCGAAAGAGGCGCGCGGTCCGGCAGTGGCGGGAAATCGTCCCCTCACCCCGGCGAACTCAAATAACGCGAACCGTCCGACTGGCGGCGCCAAGCCGAGCCCTCAGGACAAGTCCAATCAAGGGTTCCGGCCGTTTACGCCGCCATCGAAGGGCGGGGCCGGAGGTGCGGTGGGCGGGAATCAGAGTCGTCCGAGTGGCAATTCGAACGGCGCGACACAGAACAAATCCAATGGTGAATTCCGGCCCTTCACGCCGCCGTCGAAGGTTGGTTCTGGGACCGCGGCGGGCGGGAATCAGAACCGAGCCAACGAGAGTCGGGTGAACGAGGCTCGTCCGCAGAATCAGTCCCGCCCGCAGAATCAGTCCCGTCCGCAGAATCAGTCTCGTCCGGAGAGCGCTTCGCGGCCCATGTCCCAGCCGAAGCAGAACGCGCCCCGGCCTGAGACGCACAAGTCGAGCCCGCCTCCGCCGCCCAAGAATCAGCCCGAGCATCACAAGGGCAAGTAGAAGTTAGGGGCCGGATCTCTCGGTCCGGAGCGGCGTAGCGGCGAAAGGCAAGATTACCGGGAAAGCCCCACTTCTCGCAAAGAACGCGAGAAATGGGGCACCCGAACTTGCCGGTCCCGTTTGCAGGCTCTTTGTCGAAGAGCAAAGAAACAGTCCAGGTTCGGACGTAGTCTGAAACTATCGGTTCTCCCCCAAAAAACCTGCTGCCGGACGGAATCTGTGCAAGCCAGCACGAGTCGTTCGTTCTACTCGGGAAAGAGCTTGTCCAGCGGTCTGTCTGGAGCTGTCTAGAAACGACTTACATAGCTGGTGCTCGGGGCCGGATCGGGACTGGGTCCAGCGCCGTAAGTTCAAGTACTGCGGTGCGCGCCGGGCGAAATCGTCTCTGCTACAATTTTTGGAAACCGGTTGGCAGGCGGGATTAGCCGATCTAGCGTACCCAAGGAGCCGTAACCAATATGCCCTCATTAAAGTCCAAACTGCGCTTGATCTGCGCCTTCGCCGCGCTGGCGACATTAGCCCTGGCAGTGAGCTGCCGGGGATTTTTCGTAAAGCCCACCTTGAGCTCGCTTGTGGTGGCGCCCGCGTCGCCGTCGATCGAAACGGGGAAAACAAACAACACAGTGCAAATGTCCGCTGTGGGCACCTTTAACGACGGCAGTACGGGCAATGCATCGGTAACCTGGAGCACTAACCCCACGGCAGTGGCAACGATTTCAACGGGCGGGTTAGTGACGTCGGTTAGCACTGGCACGGCGACTATCACCGCGACTTCCACGCAAAATCCAACCATCACCGGAACGCAATCCCTTACGGTCACAGTTGGTTGCATCCAGTCGATCGCAATTTCGCCGACGAGCGCGACCATCTCTGTTTCAGGAACTAATACCACCACGTTTGCCGCAAAAGCGACCACATGCAATGGCGTTGTCGATGTCACGAGCAGTTCCAGTTGGAGTTCCAGCAATACGGCTGTGGCGACGGTCGCTGGCGGATTGGCCACAGCCGTGGCGCAGGGCACTGCCGTGATCAGTGCCACATCCGGAGGAATCACAAGCAACATCAACGCCACGCTGACGGTCAATCCGTAAGACCGATTCACAAAAGGGACTGGTAAGGGTGCCCCATTTCTCGCGTTTTTTGCGAGAAGTGGGGCTTTTGACTTTGACTTGCATTTGACTACCTGGAACCTGAAATTTCGACCGGTTTCTCCCAGTGCTGTGACACTGTCGACAAGAATCCCCACTTCTCGCGCACAGAAAACGCGAGAAATGGGGCACCCGACTCCCCTTACACCACCAGCTTCACTTTCTCTGCACGTGGCGCACGGCGCAGGTCCTAATCCAGACGGGCGAGCGGCAGATTACGGCGTAACGCTAGTTCCAGGTAGGCTGCATCCTAGAGCGTCAGTTCGTGGCGAATGGCAAGACGCAGGGTTGCTCCCCATGCCTGGTGGTCGGTTTCGCCGTCGATATCAATGGGGAGTTGCGTCAGATCGGCCAGGGTGGCACGCAGAACTGAGCATTGTGGCGCTTGTGTCGCACACCCATCTCCAGAACATTGGCGATTTCCAGATGCCACAGTCCCGGAACCCAGGCGCCGCTCTGAGCTAGCAAATCAAACACCTGCCTTATCGCCTGCGTGGTCTCATCGCTGTACGCCCAAGCCAGGGCAGTTGAAGTGTCGAGAACGAAGCTCATAAACTGCGTGCAGATTCCCTCAGGGACGATCTTGATCTCTGAGTTTCTTGAGGGCAGGCCAGTCGAAGGGCGAGGGTCTTTTTTTCTGGAGTTGGCGCGCGCGTTCGCGAATCCGCTCAAACGCTGCTAAGGCTTGCTTCGGATCGACACGGCGAACATTGGGAACGAGGCGCGCGACAGCCTTCCCATGACGGGTGATGACGATTTCCTCGCCACGCTCTACCCGGTCCAGCAAAGTTCCCAAGGTATTCTTGGCCTCAAAGGCGCCGATTTCGTTCACACTAAAAACTCCTGGCCGACAGCTAGCTTGTCCTAGCTTAATCAGAGCAAATCAATCCATCATCCAGTGGTTCAGAGTGATTCAGAAGCTCGAGAAGAACGACGCCCAACGGTGCGCTTCTCGCCGAACGTCTCGGGTTTGCGTCGCGCGGCGTCGCTGTTTCCAAGGTCGCGCGAACTGTGATTCCAATCACATTCCTTATTTCAGTCTTCGTGGGAAGATCCGTCATCGAACGATCCATGCCGGAGACCACATCCCATTTGGTGACTTTGTCGTCGGCCCAGCGCGACGAGCGCGAGTTGCGCGCGGCGCGATTTGCCATGCGCTTGTCGCTGGCGGCGGGCGTGTTGATGCTTCTGGGCAAGACCACTGCCTATTACATGACCCGATCGGCGGCCATCCTCTCGGACTTTGCCGAGTCAGTGGTGCATGTCATCGCGGTGGCATTTGCCGCGTTCAGCCTTCGCTTGAGCACCAAGCCCGCAGGCCCGACGTTTCTGTACGGTACGAGCGCATCACGTTCTTTTCTGCCGGATTCGAAGGCGCCATGATCGTGGTGGCCGCCATCTGGATCCTGGTAGAGGCGATCGAGAAATGGCTGGCAGGCTTGCCACTGGAGCACTTGGGATCGGGCACGCTGTTTTTGCTCGCTGCCGGCCTGCTAAATGCTAAACCCCTGGTTGGGCTGGTATCTGCTGCGCGTGGGAAAGCGCAGCCACTCGCTCATTCTCGAAGCCGACGGCAAGCACGTGCTCACCGATAGCTTCACCAGTTTTGGCGTGGTGGCCGGACTCGGCCTTGTCATGTCGACTGGATGGAAGCCATTCGATCCGCTGATCGCGATCGCGGTTGCGCTGAATATTCTTTGGCCCGGCGGCCGCCTTGCATGGCGCTCGGCCGTGGGACTGCTCGACTACTCCGACCCTGACGTCGGCAAACAGATTCGCGAAAAGCTGGATGTGATTTGCAGCCAACTAGGCGTGCACTACCACGGCGTGCGCTTCGGCGCGACCGGATACTGTCAGATTATCGAAGTGCGTTTATTGTTTCCGCAAGCGATGGGCGTAGGAGAAGCGCATCGTCTGGCGACCCTGATCGAAGAACGCCTGCCCCTGGAACTGGGTTCGCCCTCGGAAGTAATCACCCACCTGGAGTCTTTGGAAGACCACGAAGACGTGCACTCGACGGAGCACTACACCGGGCGGCCGGGGTGAGGCGTCGTTAGTCGGTGGTCGTTAGTCGTTGGCGCCAACTCTGACGCGGCGTACCATGCCAACGACCGTCGACTAACGACTGGCAACTAGTCCTTCATCATCGCGTCGATGGTCGAGTACAGCTGCGTGTTGTCCTTGACCTCAATGTACGGCTTGCTGGGGTTCCGGCTGCTCACGATATACACCGTGGGAGTGTGACTCAGCTTGATGGCGGTGCCGAGGTCACGGTCGGCATTGACCTGGCTGGCGAGTTTCCCGCTGGGGTCAATCACGAAGGGAAAGTCGACCTTGTGTGCGGTGGCGAATTTCTCAGCGTAGGCGCGCAGGTTCTGGGGATTGATTTCGAGCTGGTTCTCGAAAATGTAATCGCGGAACTCGTTGCCCAGCGCCTTGGAATGAGTGTCGAAATATCGTGCCATCACGGCCGCCTGGTACGACCAGTTGTGCATGGGGAGCGGGAAATCATGCCGCACGACCGGGATCTTGTAGGTCTTCGAAGCCTGCTCGACCAGCGGAGCCGTGCGCCGGCACATCGGACACTGCAAGTCCTCGAAGACGACGATGGCGACCTGAGACCCTTTGGGAGGACGCAGAACGTCCGGCGTGTCCTGCGCCGCAGCGCAAACGTTTGCGGCCATAGCCAGTAGAAACACAGATAAAACGGCGAAACTGCTCTTAAAGGTCACTTTCATCATTTCTGTCAGCATATTTCGTGAAAAAGTCCCCATGTACTTAGACGCCGGGAATCGCTTCCCAGCAGCCTGAAGCCCAGCTCTCAAACCTCTATCTATGGTAACCGAAGCGCCGCGGTAGCGTCAGTCGATCGGCCCTGAATGTTGATTCTAGGTCCCCAGGCGCGGCGCCGGCGCAAGACGTGCAGCGGAGGTAAACCTTCGTGCGGCGAAGCGGTCGCGAGAACGCGCTATAGTGGAGAGTTCTCCTCATTACACCCTGTGAGACGGTTGGTTTCATCGCGCGTTGGCTGCCTTTTGCTGGCGCTGGGAATGGCTGCCTTGCTGCTTGCAGGCTGCGGCCGCGGACGCCACCGCGTCCTCGATGTGGCCTACGTGTCAGCGCCGCAGGCGGCGCTGCGGGACCAGGTCTCGACAATTTATAGCCGCGTCGGCAATGTCAAGAACGGCGAACGGGTCGAGGTCCTGGACCACGAAAAACGCTTCGCCCGGGTCCGCACGGGCGGCGGCATTGAAGGCTGGATTGAGCAGCGCTTCCTGGTCGATCAGAAGACCTTCGACGCGCTGCAGAAGCTTACCCAGGACAACCAAAATGATCCGGTGCAGGCTCCCGGCGTTCTGCGGAACGACACAAACCTGCACGTCACTCCAGGCCGCGAAACCGAGCATCTTTACCAGTTGGCGTCGGGCGCGAAGGTCGCAATCCTGAAGCGAGCCACCGCAGAGAAACAGGCTGGAACGTTACCCGCGGCCAGGCCTGCGGTGGCTGCAGCCGGGGCGAAACTCGGCGCGAAATCCGCGCCTCCAGCGGTGCTCGAAGACTGGTGGCTGGTGCGCGACGATCAGGGCCGTGTGGGATGGGTTCTCACCCGGATGGTCGACGTGGACGTCCCGCTGGAAATCGCACAGTATGCCGAAGGCCAGCGTTTCGTCGCCTTCTTCGTGTTGAACGAGGCGCAAGACAACGACAAGGGCGTGCAGAAAAAAATTGCGCAGTACCTGTGCGTGCTGACCGATCCCCACGACGGCCTGCCGTACGACTTCGATCAGGTGCGCGTCTTCACGTGGAATGCCCGCAAACACCGCTACGAAACCGCCTATCGTGAGCACGGACTGAATGGAGTTCTGCCCGTCAGGGTGACGCAGGAGAATTTCGACAAGGAAGGAATCCTGCCGGTATTCATTCTCCGGGTGAAGGATGAGGCGGGCAATATCGACGACCACAAATACAAGCTCAACACTCCAATTGTCAGGCGGGTGTTAGCTCCTGGAGAAGTAGTTTCGAGGCCGCACCGGCCCGTGCGCAAGCGTCGACACTAGCTCAGATCGCCAATCGAAATCCCCGCATTTTTTCTGAAAATCATAATGTCCCGCCAGACAGTCTACGCATTTTCGTACTGACATTCTGTACAACTCTGTCTTAGACAATTGGAAAATAAGTGTGTGTTTTGATCTTCGTTTTGGACGGTTACTTGCACAACTGGTTCTTCAGTGAGTGTGCGGCAAACATCGCTCCAGTTTGAATTTTCATCAAGCCCGCCACCGAGTGGTTGACGACCATAACACTTGTCTGCAGTGAGATCAGTCTGGCGGTTTTCCCGCCCGGGCGGGCGCTGCTCTAGGGAATCAAGGAGAAAATAGATGAAACAGGTCATGCGGAATTTCGCCATCCTTGCACTATTGGCCGGCTCGATGGGGTTGTTGGTCACCGTGCAGCCAGCCTTTGCCGACAACCTATACGGCAGCATTCGCGGAACGGTCACCGACCCTACTGGCGCTGCGGTAGTGAATGCATTGGTTGAAGCGACAAATACCGACACCGGCATCGTGACTCGAGTCACCTCGAATCAAACTGGAAGTTATGTCTTTCCCCAACTCGCGATCGGCAACTATCGCGTGAGTGTCTCGGCGAAGAATTTCAAGACCTTCCGCGCCGCTGGCGTTCATCTGGACCTCGATCAAGTTTTCTCGCTGAACGTGAAGCTGGACCTCGGAGCCGTGGCCGAAGTCGTCGAAGTCGAAGCCAATCCATCCCAGGTGGAAACCACGAGCATGCAACTGACTACCACGATCACCGGGACCCAGATCGTTGACCTGCCGTTGAACGGGCGAGACTGGACCCAGTTGCTGCAGCTTCAACCCGGAGTGCAGGGGGCCTCAGATCGTTTCGGCACCGCAGCGGTTGGCAATTCCTACTCGAGCAGCGGGGCAGAGACCCAGCAGAATTCTTTTCTGCTGAACGGAACCGATTCCAACGACACTTCATTGAATACACCGCTGGTCGTTCCCAGCCCAGATGCCATTGGTGAGTTCAACATGGTGTCGAGCACGATTAATCCCGAGTACGGGCGCAATTCTGGCGCGATTGTGAACGCCGCCATCAAAAACGGCACCAATCAGTTTCACGGTGACGTGTTTGAGTTCTACCGCGACACGTTCCTCGATGCAAAGCCCTGGTTCCAACAGAAGGCAGCGCTCTTCCACCAAAACCAGTATGGCGGCACGGTGGGCGGCCCAATCGTTAAGGATCGCGCGTTTTTCTTCTTTTCCTATCAAGGCAGACACTCCGCCACGCCGCAGCCGGCGGGATTCGCGAATAGTTACAACAGCTTTTTCCTCGGCCAACCCACGCCCACGGTTTACAGTCAGGCGGAAAGGGGCGGCGATTTTTCTGCGGACGGTGCCTTTGGCAAAAAGCCCATTCCGTTTGCGATGTTTGGAGACAGCGCTTCGATCTGTCCGGTGAGCAGTGGCACCGAGTGTCAGCCCAACGGAAAGAACACCTTCCAGAGTCTCTTCAGTACCGGCGTCGTTCCCACGCAGGATTTCAGCCCGCTATCGCAAAAGATCCTGAGCCAGTACGTTCCTCTGCCGAATGGTGCGAACAATTCATTTCAGTTCAATCCGCTTGAGATCGCAAAGCGAGATCAGTATCTCGGCCGGATCGACGAGAAACTCAGCAGTAAGGACACGGTTTGGTTCTATGGGTTGTTTGAAAACGACACCACGAACGACGATCTGGCTTTCGTTGGGTCCAACCTTCCTGGCTTCGGCTCAGCCAACCCATCAAAGACGTATGAGTACACAGTGGCCTGGAACCACACTTTTTCACCGACCATGCTGAACGAAGCGCGCTTTGCCTATCTCCGTTTCAATTATCCGTCGGTTACGCCGCTGGCAACCCAGGACCCAGCCGCCTATGGCTTCACTGGCATTACCACTTCCCAGGCGAAGCAGTTTTCACAACTTCCCATCATGGCTGTGGCGGGTCGATTCAGCCTTGGCTTCAGCGCAGACGGGCCGCAACCGCGCGTGCAAAACACCTACCAGGTGGTGGACAACCTCAGCAAAGTTTGGGGCCACCACACCCTCAAATTCGGCTTTAACATGGACCGGTTGGAGATCAACAACCCGTTCTACAGCAATCTGAACGGCACCTATCAATTCTTTGGCTCGGGGCCGTTTTCAACCGGCAATGCCGCCGCAGATTTTCTGCTCGGAATTCCCGACTCTTACGCCCAGGGCAGCGGCAGCGTCATTCGCGCGCGTGGACGGGAATATTATTCGTACGGCCAAGACCAATGGCAGGTCAGACCGAGCTTGACCCTGACGCTGGGCTTAGCCTGGGATATCGAAACCCCCTATCAGAATCTCTATGCAAACGGGCTGGTTCTGGATGCGTTCCACCCGGGGCAGCAGTCCACTGTTTTTCCGAGCGCTCCAGTTGGCCTCGTCTTCCCCGGCGACAAGGGAGTTAACCAATACGGGGGCGCCACGGTGAAATACAACCACCTTGCACCCCGTTTTGGGTTCGCCTGGAGTCCGGGCGATTCCCACAAGTGGAGTGTCCGCGGCGGCATCGGGCTCTATTACAACCGAACGGAATCGGAAGCCACGCTGCAGACCCTCACCAATGTGCCATTTTCGCTAACCACGGCGGGGGGAGGCGTCGGTGGCGGTTCACCAGCGTTTGCTAATCCTTACAACTCCGTGAATCAGGTCGCAATCGGGAAGATTCCGACCGTGTGTCCTGCAGGCTGCACTGTGACGGACAACGCCACCCCGTTCCCGTTCTCTCCGCCCACAAACGGGGCAGCCGTTCCTAGCTTTGCTCCGTTTGAGCCCATCGGGCTCAATGACGTTTTCTACGATCCCCGGCTTACGGTTCCCAGGGCGACCAACTTCAATTTGAACGTGCAGTACCAGATTTCGAAGTCGACGGTGGCGACGATCGGCTACGTCGGATCGATCGCGCGGCATCAGGAGGGCGCGTATAACATGAATCCCGGTGGGACCGCAACCGGCAACCCGGCCGCAGTCGCAGCCGGTGCCGTCAGCGATTTCGGCCTCGGTGCAACCGTGTGTCCAGCCGACCTGAACAGCAGTATTTCGGGACTTCCTAAGGGCGCATGCCTGCCCGGCACCTTCGCGTACAACGCAAACGTGTACGGAGAAATTGGCGTGTTCGCCACGAACTGGAACTCGAATTACAACTCGTTGCAGGCTTCCATCAACCGGCATTTCAGCAGCGGCCTGCAACTTCAAGCCGCCTACACCTGGTCACGCAACTTTGATTACACCTCAAACCTGGAAAACAGTGCCTTCAACAATCCAGGGTTCAACGCACTGAACTTCGCCCGGAATTATGGTCCGTCGGCGAATGATGCGCCGCAACGGCTGGTGTTGAACTACGTCTACACGCTGCCGTTTTACAAGTTTGGACACCGCTGGAAACGGCTGACCGACGACTGGAATCTTTCGGGAATCGCCACCTTCCAGAAAGGATTCCCGGTCGGTGTCTTCCAGACCAACTTTACAGACCTGCAGTATTCCGGAAGTCAATCGTTCTTCGCTGCGCCGGATTTCGTCAATGCCACCGGAGCGCCGCTGAACATAAACCACAACCCAAGGCAAACGCAGCAGTGGGTAAATCCGGCGGCGTTCGTGGCGCCCGCTCTCGGGGTCCAGGGCACGGCCAATCGCAACCCGTTTTATGGTCCAGGGTTAAACTTCTGGGACATGGCTTTGGAGAAGAACGTTCACTTTACAGAGTCGATGTACGTCCAGTTGCGGTTTGAGACCTTCGACACCTTCAACCACGCAAATTTCGCTCCGCCCGTGAATAACGTTTCTGCCGGCCCAGCCTTCGGGACAATCGATAATGTCCTCCCGATCAGCACGACTGGCGCAGGCCGAGTGGTACAGCTGGCTGGGAAGTTCTACTTCTAAACCGATTCCAAATCGATAGTCGAGGCCGGGCTCTTTGCCCGGCTTTTTTTGTGTACTGAGATCACGCCCGCAAGTTCCAGTCGGATCTTTCGCGCGCAACATTTGCCGACCCACAAATACAAACTCAATACCGCAATCGTACGGCGTGTCTGGTTCTACGTCACCCGTCAACCTAGAGCAGAGAATATCGTTTTTTCTAGAAATCATAGAACCATGCGGCCGAGTATATGCATTTTGGTAAACATACAACAGTGGCTAGGTGCTAACTAGCTGAAAATTAGGTGTTTGTTATTGGTCTTTGTTTTGGATTGTGAGTTGCAGAATCAATTGATAGCGTGTGTGTCCATCAGTATTGTTTCGACTTCATTTCTCGTAGGCCATTCGAAACAAAACATTTGTGTATTGCTAGCGAGCAGCCAAGGATTCCCGCGCGGACGGGCGCTGCTCTTGAAGATTTAAGGAGAAGAATCAATGAAACTGATCATGCGGAATTTCGCAATCGTTGCGCTGGTGATCGGCGTGATCGCGGCACTGATCGCGGTGCAGCCTGCCTTGGCTGATAACCTTTATGGCAGCATCCGCGGGTCGGTCACCGACCCCAGCGCAGCGGCTGTCCCGAATGTTGAGGTTATCGCAACTAATACGGACACGGGTATCGTGTTCAAGACGACGTCAGGGTCGGACGGACTCTTTGTATTTCCCCAGCTTCCTATCGGCAACTACAAGGTGACGACCACGTTAAGAGGCTTCAAGAGTTTTCAAGCCAGCGGGTTACACCTGGATCTTAATCAGGTCTACGCACTGAACGTGAGGCTGGAAGTCGGGGCGGTAGCGGAAGCAATCGAGGTCTCAGCTAATCCCGTCCAAGTCGAATCGACCGACATGCAGCTCGGTACCACGGTACAGGGAAGTCAAATCGTCGACATACCTCTGAATGGCCGCAACTGGACCCAACTGCAGCAATTAGAACCTGGGATCGTTGCTACAACCGATCGGTTTGGGGGAAATAACGGGGGCTTTTCCGGGAATGGACAAGAAACGCAGCAGAATTCCTTCCTCATTAACGGAGTCGACTCCAACGATCCAACTCTCAACGTAGCCCTCGTCATCCCCAGCCCAGACGCCATCGGCGAATTTCGCCTCGTCGCCAACACCCTGAATCCCGAGTACGGTCGCAACTCCGGAACCGTGGTTAACGCTGTGATTAAGAACGGCACCAATTCGTTCCACGGCAGCGCCTTCGAGTTTTACCGCGATACGTTTCTGGACGCAAGGGCTTGGTTCAAACCCAAGGCCTCTCCTTTTCACCAGAATCAGTATGGCGGTACAATTGGCGGTCCCATATTCAAAGACCACACCTTCTTTTTCTTTTCTTATCAGGGGTTACACCAAACGTTTCCGCAAGCCGCCTCCACTCCCGTTGTGTACAGTTCGGCACAGCGGGGCGGCGATTTCGCGGACCAAGCTGGCAACTTCAGCACGAACCCCATTCCATTTGCCATGTTTGGCGACAGCGCGTCGTCTTGCCCGGTCAGTGGCGGCGTTCAATGCCAACCTGGTGGCGCTACGCCTCTTACCTATGCTGATTTGTTCCGCACAGGTGTGATTCCTTCTGAAGACCTGAACACCTTGTCTCTTAAGCTGATGAACCAATTCGTTCCCCTTCCTAATGCCTCGGGAAACAAATACCAATTCAATCCCAGCACCGTTGGCAAAGACAACCAGTATCTGTTCCGTCTGGACCACAAACTGGGAAGCAAGGACACAGTGTGGTTCTATGGCCTGTTTGAAAGCCACCCCTCAACAGACTCGCTTCCGTTTACGGGAGCGACGCTCCCCGGCTTCCCAGAGCAAGCCCAGCGCCATCAAAAGCAATTCTCATTCTCTTGGAACCATACATTCACACCCACACTTCTGAATGAGGTGCGCGTCGGCTACACGCGGTTCAATTTTGCCGCGGTGGAACCGGTGAACCCGATTAACGCTACGACCTATGGCTTCACAGGCATCATCCCTCAAAATCCGGCCGTAGCCTCCTTACCCCTGATGACCGTCGGCGGCCTGTTTACTCTGGGATTTAGCAACAATGGTCCTCAACCGCGCATTCAAAACACGTATCAGGCGGTGGACAATCTCAGCAAGGTCTGGGGCCACCACAACCTCAAAGCGGGTTTCAACTTGGACCTCATTCGGGTAGACAATCCGTTCTTTAACAACTTGGCAGGGAACTTCAGCTTTAGTGGGGCTGGAGCTTTTTCTACTGGAGTTCCGGGTGCGGATTTTCTGCTCGGTGTTCCTGATGGTTATTCACAAGGCAGCGGATCGATCGTTCGCGAGAGAGCGCGCGAATACTACGCGTATGTTCAAGACCAGTGGCAGGTCAGGCCGAACTTGACTTTGACCCTCGGCACGGGTTGGGATGTGGAAACACCGTGGAGAAACCTGTTCGCCAACGGCGAGATTATGTCAGCCTTCCGACCGGGTCAGCAGTCTACGGTCTTCCCGAATGCCCCTGTGGGATTTGTTTTTCCCGGCGACAAGGGCATCAACAAGTACGGCGGCATGAGCGTGCACTATGACCATTTTGCTCCACGTTTCGGATTTGCGTGGAGTCCGGGAGCTTCCCACAATTGGAGCGTACGCGGCGGCATTGGACTCTACTACAACCGAAGTGAGTCCGAGCTGTCGCTGCAGACCCTTACCAACGCACCATTTGCCCTCACCTCTATAGGCGGAACCATCTGCGGCGCGCCTGCATTTGCCAATCCATTTCAGAGCGTTGCGTTCGCGACTGATGGGTGCTCGGCGCCGCAGGTATTCCCCTTCGTACCACCTGCCCCGGGAAGCAGTATTGACTTCACGCCATTCGAGCCGATCGGGCTGGGAACTGTTGTCAACGATCCCAGGGTGACCGCACCGAGGTCGACCAACTTCAATCTGACGGTCCAGCGTCAGTTGGACAAGGCTACCATCTTGTCCGTCGGCTATGTCGGCAGTCTGGGACGGCACGAGGAAGGGGCCGCTCTTCTGAATCTGGCCGGCCAGGCCCCAGGAGTGAATCCAGCCGCTGCGGCCTATGTTGGGGCGAACGGTAAGTGTACCAATGGCTTCCATCTAGCCGACCCCAATCGATGCCCCGCGTTTGGCACCCCCGGAGGGACGCCGTATGATCTGAACGTTTATGGGCAACCGGGTATCGAAAACACGGAATGGAACTCACGGTACAACTCTCTGCAGGTTGAGTTAAACCGGCACTTCAGCAACGGACTGCAGATTTTGGCGGCCTATACTTGGTCCCGTTACTTTGACCAGACGTCGAACCTGGAAAACAGCGCGTTTAACTTTCCTGGTATTAACACGTTCGACCCCAAGCATATGTGGGCGCCATCGGCTAACGATGCGCCCCAGCGTTTCGTCGTGAGCTATACTTACACCTTGCCGTTCTACAAGCTCAGCCACCACTGGCGGCGGTTGACAGATGACTGGAACGTCACGGGCATCTACACGCTGCAGAGCGGCACTCCGGTTGCAGTATTTAACCTGCTCTCCACGTCACTTACCTGCGATTTGAATATCTCGTTCTTTGCATGCCCGGACCGGGCCAACTCCTCCGGTGTTCCATTGAAGCATGTCAATCCGCGCACGACACAGTTCGACAGTTCCGGCAACTCGCTTGGGAACTTCTGGTTCATCAATGGCTCAGGGGCTGTTAACGATCCCGGTGCGGCCTACGTCATTCCCGCCCCGGGAGCGGGCATTGGGACCGCCAGCCGTAATCCGTTCTACGGACCTAGCATCAATTACACCGACATGGCTCTGGAGAAGAGCATTCACATCGACGAAACGAAGTACATCCAACTTCGCCTCGAGACCTTCAATACCTTCAACCATGCGAATTTTAACAACCCGCTCACCCCGGGTTTCAACTCTGAGGACGCGTCTCCGATCAACGCCGGCACCTTAGGTCAGATTTTCAGCACGCGGCAGATCTCGACCAACGGCGACGGCCGAGTCTTACAGCTGGGGGCGAAGTTCTACTTCTAAGTAGTCTCAACGAGTATGCGGGCCGGGCTTCTCGCCCGGCCCGTTTTCTGTGCGCTGCGTAGACACGCCATAATACCTGGCCTCGCCCATTGGGCGAGGCCGGGCGGAATCCGAACAACCTACTTCCCAAAGATTACATAGTGGTAGCTGGTCGCCATGAAGAACAGCAGCGGCACGGACAGGAAGAAATTCGTGCGTGACGCCAGGAATGCCTGGCGGGCGAGTGCGGGGGCGTCCGCTGGAGGCGTGCCGGCGAGCGTTCCTCGAATGATCTTCTTGTTGTTGGGCCAGATGATGCCCCAGACGTTGAACAGCATCACGATGCCGAAGCCGCCGCCTACGCCGATCGAGAGCACGTGGTTGTCGTCCTGCCCGACCGGCGTGTAGTTCACGAAAAGCCATCCGGCGGCGATGCAGACGATGGCCGTGATGGCGCCGAGGACGTATCCGCTGGGAGCCATCTTCTTGATCACGAAGAATAAGATGGCCCAGACCACGATCCAAAGCAGCAGGAAGAATCCCATGGTGGTGCCGGCGCCGCCGCCCTTCAGGTCCGCATCGGGTCCGACGTAGAATTCTCCCCAATACCAGCCGCCGACGAAGACCGTGACCAGTGCGCTCCAGCGAAACCAGTTCAGCGCAGGCAGAGTCATGTACTGGAGAATCTTGGGTTTCATGGCGGCGTCCACCTGCTTCATGAACGGGACGTTGATCAAGTTGAAGAAATAGAGCAGGCCGACCCAGGTGATGCCTGCAAGAAAGTGAAACCAGCGCAGAATCAGCTGAGTGGCCTCCTTGCCCGTGTGTTGCGGCGCCATAAAAGAGGCGATGAAAGAGGCTAACATTGCGACGAAATGGTGCATTTGGGATTTTCCTCCGCCAGCTTGGAATTGAAGGTTGTGGGCCCCCGAACGCCGTAAGACCAGGTAGCGCTCGACGAAGAAGGAAAGCGAGCTGCATCGACCATTAACGCTCACGAGCCGCTGAATCTGGTCGGGTGCGGCCGCTGAGTCGAGGAAAGTCTGCGCTCTGCATGCAAGGTCTGTCAACATCTGCGCAAGGTTTTGTAACTTCCCGGTTGAAAAGCTGCGAAGATCGCCGTATGGTACCTCTATTATCTGTCTGCCGGAGGGCACCCACTCAGGTGCGGGCCGGCGAGATTGTCCCCCCTTGTTCCCGTTGCCTGCGGGAAGGCTTTTGGGAACATGCTGTTGGTCTTGACCCTGCCAGGGATGCGGTTCTTTGGAAGGGTAAGTGGTTCGTTCGCAGTCTAAAAAGCGAGGAGATCGGCGATGGACAGCAATAAGCCGGCGCAAAATATTCAGGATTCCTTCCTCAACACGGCCCGCAAGGAGAGAGCAAGCATTACCATCTATCTGCTCAGTGGGGTGAAGTTAACGGGCCGCATCCGCTCTTTCGACAAGTACTCCGTCGTGCTGGAGGCGAACGGTCAGGAGCAACTGATCTTCAAACATGCCATCTCGACCGTGGTGATGGGACGAGTGGCAGCGACGCACGGCCCGCACGTGACGCATACGGACAGGCCGATCAGCGCCGGAAACGCGGCCGCGCCGGCATCGGCGGCGAGCGCTTCGGGCACCGACGGATAAGGCGTTTTCGCTTTGGGAAGTTCTCAATCCAAGACATCCCGCGAAGTTCTGCGTCCAGGCAGACGTGTGCCTCTCAGGAGCGAGGTAGCCCGCAACGACGTGGCGCGCGACGAAGCCGAGGGCGAGCGAGCGTTTCTCGTTGGCCTCGACGTGCGCACGCGCGGGCGGAGCGTTAAAGGAACCGTCACCGCGCAGGCCGCGGCCGCGCGTGATGCGATGGCCATGCAGCCGGCGAAGGCTGGCGCGGGAGGGGCCGCGGTGAAGTCCAGCGGCAAGCCCAGCATTCCCGAGTACGATGCCGATGAGTCGCTGGCGGAGCTGCGCACCCTCGCTGAGAGCGCCGGGGCGAAGGTTGTAGGCGAGATTTTGCAGCGACGCGACCGCGTGGATCCCGCAACGCTAATCGGCGCGGGCAAGCTGGAAGAAGTTGCCGGCGCGGCAGCTTCGGCGAACGCCGATGTAGTTCTGTTCGATCACGACCTCAGTCCTTCGCAGCAGCGCAATATTGAAAAGATCGTGAACCGGCGGGTGATCGACCGTACCCAGCTTATCCTCGACATTTTTGCGCGGCATGCGCGCACGCGGGAAGGCCAGTTGCAGGTTGAACTGGCGCAGTTGCAGTATTTGCTGCCCCGGCTCGCCGGGCGTGGCGTGGAAATGTCGCAACTTGGCGGTGGGATCGGCACCCGGGGTCCTGGTGAAACACAGCTGGAAACCGACCGCCGCAAGATCGCTCGGCGCGTCCGGCACGTGGAGAAGCAACTGGAGAATGTACGGCGCATTCGCGCCCAGCAACGGCAGCGGCGGGAATCGGCGCCAGTGGCCACCGTGGCGCTGGTGGGCTATACGAATGCAGGCAAGTCGACCCTGTTTAATGCGCTGACGCGGGCTGCCGTTTTGTCTTCACCGAAAATGTTTGCCACGCTCGATCCAACCATTCGCGGCGTGGAATTGCCCTCGAAAAGAAAAGTGCTTTTGTCCGACACGGTGGGATTCATCCGCAGCCTGCCGCACACGCTGGTCTCGGCGTTTCGCGCGACGCTGGAGGAAGTGCAGCGGGCTTCGCTCATTCTGCATGTGTCGGACGCTAGCAGCCGGCTTTCGGCGGAGCAGGACGCCCAAGTGGAAATCGTCCTCAAAGAGTTGGAGGCGGAGAAAAAGCCGCGCCTTCGCGTGATGAACAAAGTTGACTTGCTGGACGAGGAAGTGGCTCAGAATTTAATAGCTGATGCTCAGCACAATGAGGCCAAGACTCTGTATGTGTCGGCCGTGGAGGGCACAGGGCTGATTCGCCTGTTAGAGCGTATTGACGCGATGATCGAAGAAGACCCGGTCAGCCGCATCCATCTCCGCGTGCCGCAAAGAGAAGGCAAGATGCTGGCGTTACTCGAAGCACGGTCGCGGATTTATGCGCGGGCCTACAAAGGTGGCGCCGTGGAACTCGAAGCGGATGCGCCAGAGTCGGTGGTGCGGCGGGTCAGGGAGTTCGTCGTGGTTGACTTCGACGTCGTCGAAATGCCTGCTAAGCCCGTGACGGAAACGATCAAGCGCGACGGGCGACGGTAGCGTTCTTTTCAGGATGTCGCGTTGGTTGGCCGAAGCCCACTTTTCGCAACGAACGGGAAAAATGGGTACCAATTCCGACCCAACCACGGCCACTCGCTAACGTCAGAAATTAAATGGGCCGGCAACCAAGAAGCGGTGACATTCCTTGGCTATCGGCCCATTCGATCCTGAATTGGATCGGAGGTGATACTTACATGCTAGCTCTTTGGGCAGGGAAGTCAAGCTTAATGTGCAGAATGTTGCCTATGCGAAAACCATAAGCTGTCGCCGCCATCTCGCTCGCCCCCGGTCTTGCTCTGGACCAGGTACGTCTATGTCAGGAACTCGTTCAAATAGTTGCACTTACGGCTTCGGTCGTGGTGGCGCCATTCAAGGGTACCGAGATCAACGCCAGGTTCTCGTTGACCTTGTCGAGCGAGACAGGCACCGCGACCGTAGTGCTTCCGTTTGTCGCCGTGACCTGGAGAGCGTAGTCGATTTCGACTGAATAGTTAAGGAAGACTTTGTCCGAGGTCGCCGTGGCGAGAGCCCAGGAGTATGGCATTGAGGCTTTGCAGAGCCACTTGCCGCCGCTCAGGATGGCGATGCCTGTAGCTTTCTGGGAAATGTTCTGGCCGCTAGTCTCGTTCACTGAGGCGTTGGCATTGCAGACGACAACACCGTTCTTCGGAACTGCCGAAGAGGCTGTTATCGTGAAATTGAACACGAGAGTTCCAGTGGTGGGTGCAACTGCTGCAAACTCCGCATTTTGGGCCCAAAGGGACGCCGCAAGTCCGATGACCGTGGCGCAAAACGCGGCGAAGACTCTACTGACTACGCGCATTTTGAGGCTCCTCTTGTTGGTGGATTTCTAGCTGCGAACTGGCGGGAAGTGTACACCCGAAGGTTTGGGGCTGCCACCAACTTGAGCAAAGAGCGGAGTTGCTGGAGTTGCTTCCTCGCGTTGACATTAAACTGCTCGGGACGTTAGACTTAACAGTTTTCATAGCCCTCATTTTCCGGTCTATATCAGCACCACATGGATCAGACGCTTCATCA
>Ga0307479_10000327_pt1 | contig 43028 bp, 31 predicted proteins | sample atmos_gasesECM4C_FD_203743 | JGI IMG/M metagenome (GOLD analysis project Ga0307479, IMG submission 203743) | Hardwood forest soil microbial communities from Morgan-Monroe State Forest, Indiana, United States - atmos_gasesECM4C_515 | ecosystem: Environmental > Terrestrial > Soil > Temperate...
ACAATCCGTGGGCACCGCGGGCGGCGGCGGGCTGTCAAGGCCGGCGAAGCCGCCGAAGGGAAGCCTTGACAGCCCGCCGCGCTCGCGGTACGGCTGTCGTTCGACGGGGGGAGCCAAGAGGGTGCGTGTGGGGGAGCCAGCCGCGACGGGGGACGGAACCGTCCAGACGAGGAACTACGACCAGAAGAAGCGTCGGCGGGCGGGCGATCAGAAGACTGCAGCCGTATCTTCGGCCTCTTTGTGGGTCGCCTGGAGAGATTCCAGGTGGCCCGGGCCAGGATGGAAAACGCGCGTTGGAGAGCCAATCCACTACACGGCCTCCAGAGGGGCCAGGTCAGTTTTCGGCTTGTCTCCAACGCCGGTCTTGCCGATCGTGCCATCCGACGGGTTCCTCTCGCAGCAGTTCGCGGCAGGAGTTCTCTCAACCGGCGCCAGTCAGGCGGCGGCGAGGGCGGCGCGAGACTCGAACGCGACGTCGCGTCGCCACACGGCCCAGACGATGCGCGCCAGCTTGTTGGCCAGCGCCACGGCGGTCTTGTTGTGCCCTCGCCGTTTCTCGACCACGAGCGCCCAGGTGCGCAGCCGGTCCGGCTGCTTGAGCCGCCTGGCGGCGAACAGCGCGGCACGAGCTCCGTGGATCAACAGCATGCGCAGATAGGGGTCGCCGCGTTTGCTGATGCTCCCGAGGCGCCGGCGCAAGCCGCTCGAGTGCTCCCGTGGCGTCAGACCGAGATAGCTCGCGAAGTGCCGACCGGTGGGAAAGCGCAGGACACCCCCCACGAAGGCGACCAGCGCCGTTGCGGTGAGCAGGCCGACACCGGGGATCGATTGCAGGCGCTCGACCACCGGCAGCTGCGCGGCCAGAGCCCTAAGCTGCTTTTCCACACCGAGCACCCGCCTCTCGAAGTCGCGAATCTCCTGACAAGCTTCGGCCAGCACCAGGCGCAGCGGCTCGGGCAGCGCGTCCGGCTCCGCGAGCAGAGCCAACGCCCGCGGGATCACGTGCCGAGCGCCGACTGCAATGGGAAAGCCAAGCTCGCGCAGGATACCCCGCACCAGGTTGATCCGCGCCGTGCGGTCTGCCATCCAGGCTGACCGCAGGCGGTGCAGGGCGGCAAGGGTCTGCTGCCCCACCGACTTGACCGGCACACAGCGGATCTCGGCGTTGCGGTGCGCCTCGAGCAGCGCCTTAGCGTCGGCCTGATCCGTCTTGTTCCCCCGTACGTAGGGCCGGATCTGATGCGGGGGCAAGAGCAGGACCTGGTGGTCGAGAGCCTGCAGCTGCCGCGCCCAGAAGTGCGACGTGCCACAAGCCTCGAGCAGCACCAAGGCTGGCTTCCTCTCAGCGAAGAAGCGCAAAAACTGGCTCCGGGTCAGCCGATGAGTCTCGGCCACCCTGCCGGGCTGGTGGGAGACCGCGATTTGGAAGACGCTCTTTGCCAGGTCAACTGCGATGGTCGTAGACTGCATGACGGACTCCTCCTTTCGGGTCACACCGGCGACTCTGGCACATCGATGCCGTACGCAGTCGCAGGAGGAGTCCATTCCATCCACTACCGTGGGCCGGCCGCGGGGCGGGGCGGCCGGGCGCCGGGGGTAGGATGCCGCTCCATGGAGAAGGGCCGGGCGATCCGATCCCTGCCGGCCGGAGGCGCCCTGTGCCTGCTGGCCGCCGGCGCTTTGTGGCTGGCGGCCGCCGGCGCCGCGCCGGTTGGCGAGCCGCCGCGTGGCCAGCCGCCGGCCGGCGCCGCGGCGGCGCGCGCACCGGGGGCGGCAGGCAGCCAGGACGTGGCGGTGCCGGAGCCTTCCGCGAAGGCGCTGCGCTACCACCACACCGGCAATGTGCTGTGGGCGGTCAACGTGATGTGGGGCCTCGCGGTGCCGGCCGTGTGGCTGGTCAGCGGATGGTCCGCCCGGCTGCGTGGCTGGGCGCAGCGCCACGGCCGCCGGTGGCTGTTCGCTTTCCTGCTCTACGTCGCCGCCTACATCCTGGTCAACTTCGTCCTCGGCCTGCCGCTCGCCTATTACGAGGCGTTCGTGCGCGAGCACGCCTACGGCCTGTCGAACCAGGACTTCGGCAGGTGGCTCGGCCAGGCGCTCAAATCGCTGGCCCTGAGCATCGCGGGCGGCGCTCTCACGCTGTGGTTGCCCTACCTGTTGCTGCGGCAGAGCCCGCGGCGCTGGTGGTTGTGGTCCGGCCTCGCCGTGGCGCCCTTCCTCTTCTTCATGCTGCTCATCGCGCCGCTCTGGATCGAGCCACTGTTCAACCGCTTCGGGCCGATGCGGGACCAGGCGCTCGAAAGGCGCATCGCGGCGCTGGCGGCGCGCGCCGGCATCCCGGGCAGCCGCATCTTCGAGGTCGACGAGAGTGCCGACACCACGGCGGTCAACGCCTACGTGGACGGCTTCCTCGGCACCCAGCGCATCGTGCTCTGGGACACCCTGCTCGCCAGGCTGACCCCGCCGCAGGTGCTGTTCATCGCCGGCCACGAGATGGGCCACTACGTGCTCGGCCACGCCTGGCAGGGCATCGCCGTCTACTCCGCGCTGGCCCTCCTCGCCCTCTACCTGGTCCACCGCGCGGCCGGCGCCCTGATCGCCCGCGGGGGTCCGCGCTTCGGCTTCGGCGAGCTGTCCGATCCGGCGTCGCTGCCTCTGCTCGAGCTGCTGTTCTCCGCCATCCTCCTACTGCTGGCGCCGGCCGCGCTCGGCTTCTCCCGTCACCTCGAGCACGAGGCGGACCGCTTCGGGCTGGAGCTGACGCGGGACAACCGGGCCGCGGCCACCGCCTTCGTTGCGCTGCAGCTGTCGAACCTCGACGTACCGCGCCCGGGCCGCTGGTACGAGCTCTGGCGGGCGAGCCATCCGTCGCTCGGCGAGCGCATCGACTTCTGCAACCACTACCGCCCCTGGGAGCGCGGCGAGCCGCTGCGCTACGGGCGGCTCTTCCAGGACAGCGCGCGGTGAGAGCGCTGGCGCCCGCGGCTGCGATATCGTCTCCGAGACCGTCCTGGCAGGCGAGCTCGGCCAGGCTCCCGGCTCCGGCAAGGAGCCGCCAACCGCTGGCGCGAGGTGAGGAGATGCCACAGATGCCGAAGACGCCGACGAAGCCGAAGAGCGCTGCCCTGCTGCTGATCGCGACGCTGCTGGTCCTGACCGCGGGCGCCGCCGCGCGGCCCGCCGCGGCCGCCGACTCCTCGATCGGCTTCGGCCTCCACGCCTGGCGGACCGTCGACGACCTGCGCAGCGAGGGCTTCAAGGACATCCGGCGCAGCGGCGTGTCGTATCTCCTCTCCTACCAGTACAGCCCCGGCCCCCTGCTCAAGCTCGAGGCCGACGCGGAGTATTTCGACAAGGGGTTCGGCGGCTCGACCCATTACGCGATCGCGCCGCAGGCGTTCGTCCTCGTCGGCGGCTTCATCTACGGCGGCGTCGGCATCGGCACCACCTACTCGAAGGACTTCACCAACGATTTCTCGAGCCCCTTCTACGCGGCGCGGGCCGGCCTCAACCTCAGCCTGCTGCCGCGCCTGCATCTCGACGTCAACGCCAACTACCGCTTCCATGCGTTCAACGAGCTCAAGGGAGTCAAGACCGGCACGGTCACCCTGGGGGCCCTCGCCCGCATCGGCCTCTGAGCCCCGACAGGCCAGGACGAGGACCGGCGGGGCCCGAGAACAGGAGGAGCGTCTGCCTCATCCGTCACTCTCCGAGGTTGCGCGCGGCCGCCGGGGCCGGGGCCGGGATCGCCGGAGCCGGGGCCGCCGCCGCCTCGCCGCCTGCCTGCTCGCGGTGGCGGCCGGCGGCGCCGCGCTGCTCGCGCCGGCGCGCCTGCCGGGGCAGTCCGACCCGACCTCGCGGTCCTGGAACCAGCCGGTCGCTCCGTACCGCATCCTCGGCAACCTCTACTACGTCGGGGCGAGCGACATCACCTCGTACCTGATCGCCACCGAGGACGGGCTGATCGTGCTCGACGGCGGCTTCGTCGAGACGGCGCCCCAGATCCGCGACAACCTCGCGCGGCTGGGGTTCGACCTGCGCAAGGTCAAGCTCCTGCTCAACAGCCACGCCCACTACGACCACGCCGGCGGCCTGGCGCAGCTCAAGGCCTGGACGGGCGCCCGCCTGCTGGCCAGCGCGGGCGACGCGCCGCTGCTCGCCTCGGGGGGCCGCAACGACCCGTTCTTCGGCGACAGCCTCCGCTTCCCGCCGGTGGCGGTGGACCGGCTGGTGCGCGACGGCGAGGCGGTGACGCTCGGGAGCACCACGCTGGTCGCCCACGTGACGCCGGGACACACCCGCGGCTGCACCACCTGGACCATGCAGGTCGCCGACGGCGGCAGGCGCTACGACGCGGTCTTCGTGTGCAGCACCACCGTCCTGCCCGGCTACCGCCTGCTCGACCGCCCCACCTATCCCCGGATCGCCGCGGACTATGCCCGCACCTTCGCGACGCTCGCGGCGCTGTCCTGCGACGTCTTCCTCGCCTCGCACGCCTCCTTCTTCGACGGCGCGGAGAAGGCGCGGCGGCTGCGGGCGGGCGTGAAGCCCAACCCCTTCATCGACCCGCAGGGCTACCGCGCCTACCTGGTGCGCGCGGAGGCCGCCTACCGGGAGAGCCTGGCGGCGGAGCGGGCGCGCCTGGCGGCGGCGCCGCGCCGGTAGGCGGAGCGGCGGGGGCAGCGGCTCGACCGTGGCCGCGGGGCCGGGAGATTTGCATGCAGAGAGACGCCGCCTCGCGGACCACCGGACACGAGGCCGAGGAGAAGGAGACGGGGCGGCTCGAGGCCTTCAGCGACGGGGTCTTCGCGGTGGCCATCACGCTGCTGGTGCTCGACCTCAAGGTGCCGAAGCCGGCCGACCTGCCGGCGGGCGCGGGGCCGCTGGGCACGCACGGGCTGGTCGCCGCGCTGCTCGCGCAGTGGCCGGCCTTCCTGGCGTACCTGACGAGCTTCCTCACCATCCTGGTGATGTGGGTGAACCATCACCTGCTGTTCAACCTGATCCGGCGGTCGGACCATCTCTTCCTGTACCTCAACGGCCTGCTGCTGATGTTCGTCACCTCCGTGCCGTTCTCCACCTCGCTGGTGGCCGCCTACCTCGAGCGCCCCGAGGCGAGCGCCGCGGCGGCACTGTACAGCGCCACCTTCTTCGCCATCGCGATCGTCTACAACCTGCTCTGGCGCCACGCGAAGGGCGCGCGCCTGCTCGCCCGTGCGGCGTCCGCCGCGGTGATCGCCGAGATCGACAGCAGCTACCGCTTCGGGCCGCCGCTCTACGCCCTCGCCTTCGCCCTCGCCTTCGTCCAGCTGACGGCGAGCCTCGCCACCTGCCTCGCCCTCGCCGTCTTCTTCTCGATCACCGGCTCGCGCAGCCGCCGGCGGCCCAGGAGCTAGGATCACGGAGGACCAGCCGAACAATGAGCGATCCCGATGTCGTCATTCAGCTTTCAGGTGCCGAGGCTCTGGTGCTGTTCGATCTTCTCTGGCGGTTCGTGCAACACGAGACCCTGGCGATCGAGGACCAGGCCGAGGAGAGGGCGTTGTGGAACCTCCAGTGCCGGCTCGAGCGCCAGCTCGTGGAGCCCTTTCGCCCGGACTACCCAGAGCTGCTCGCCAAGGCCCGGGACCAGCTCAGGGACCGCGAGGAGCCCTAGGCGGGTGGGCTGAGCGCGTCAGGGTCGGGTGGCGACGAAGGCCACGTGGGCCGGCGCCAGGCGGTGAGAGCCGATGCGGCGGAGGGTGCGGACGCGGAAGCCGGCGCCGGCAAGGGCCGGCAGGATCTCCGCCGTGTCGTAGAGGCGCTGGCGGTGGACCTCCTCGCTGCGCCGGTAGAGGCCGCCCGGGCCGGCCTGGCGGAAGGTGGTCATGCTGCGGGTCAGGATCTTCGTCCGCGCGTCCTCCTCGACCTCGTAGAGGATCGCCCAATCGGCGGCCAGCCGGTGGCCGCGGCGCGGCTCCGGACCCGGGACCTGCCCCGGTTGGGCGAGCTCGCAGATGAAGACGCCGCCCGGACGCAGCGCGTCGTGGACGCGGCGGAAGAGCCGCCCGAGACCCTCGACGGTGCCGGCGCCCTCGTCGAACAGGTAGTTGACGCACTCGCCGAGCGAGGTCACGGCGTCGCAGGGCGGCGGCTCGAAGCGCAGCAGGGAGGCGTGGACGAAGCGCGCCGCCGGGGCGCGCCGGCGCGCCAGCGCCAGCATCGCCGGCGAGACGTCCACTCCCAGCGCCTGGTAGCCGGCGTCGGTGAGCTCCCGCGCCCAGATGCCGCTGCCGCAGCCCAGGTCGACCACCAGCCCGCCGTGGATGCCGGCGCGGTGCAGCAGGCGCAGCAGGCCAGGCGCGAGCGCCGCGGCGAAGCCGCCGAAGCCGGCGTCATGGATGTGGGCGAGGTCGCGCCCGTACGCCGCGGCCATGGTCACCGCGCTTCCAGGGTGGCGCGCACGGCCTGCGCCCAGCGCGCCCTCGCCTCCTCGCGCCAGGCGGGGGCGGCGGCCGGCTCGAAGCGCCGCTCGGGCCGCCAGCGGGCGGCGATCTCGTCGAGGTCCCGGAAGACGCCCACGGTCAGGCCGGCGAGGTAGGCCGCGCCCAGGGCGGTCGTCTCGCGCACCTGCGGGCGCACCACCGGGATGCCGGCGAGGTCGGCCTGGATCTGCAGCAGCAGGTCGTTGCCGGCGGCGCCGCCGTCGACCCGCAGCTCCGCGAGGCCGGCGCCGACGTCCTCCGCCATGGCGCCGAGCACGTCCGCCACCTGGTGGGCGATGCCCTCGAGCGCGGCGCGCGCGAGGTGGCCGGCGCCGGTGCCGCGGGTCAGCCCGAGCAGGGCGCCGCGCGCCCCCGCCGCCCAGTGCGGCGCGCCGAGGCCGGTGAAGGCCGGCACCATCACCACGCCGCCGCTGTCCGGCACGCCGGCGGCCAGCGCCTCGACGTCGGCGGCGGCGCGGATGAGGCCGAGGCCGTCGCGCAGCCACTGCACGGCGGCGCCGGCGACGAAGACGCTGCCCTCGAGCGCGAAGTCGGTGCGGCCGGGAAGGCGCCAGGCCGGCGAGGCGAGCAGGCCGTGGGCGGAGTGGACGGGCCGGCGGCCGGTGTGCAGGAGCAGGAAGGCGCCGGTGCCGTAGGTGTTCTTCGCCATGCCGGGGGAGAAGCAGGCCTGCCCGAAGAGCGCCGCCTGCTGGTCGCCGGCCACGCCGGCGATCGGGATCGCGGCGCCCAGCCGGTCGGGGAGGCTCTCGCCATAGACCTCGGCCGAGCCGCGGACCGCCGGCAGCACCTCGGGAGGGATGTCGAGCAGCCGTAGCAGCTCGGGGTCCCAGTCTCCGCGCTCGAGATCGAAGAGCAGGGTGCGCGAGGCGTTGGTGGTGTCGGTCGCGTGCACGCCCCCGGTCAGGTTCCAGATCAGCCAGGAGTCGACGGTGCCAAAGGCGAGCCGCCCCGCCGCCGCCGCGGCCCGCGCCCCCGGCTGGTGGTCGAGCAGCCAGGCGAGCTTGGTGCCCGAGAAGTACGGGTCCAGGGTCAGCCCGGTGCGCCGGGCGACGAGCGGCTGCAGGCCGGCCTGGCGCAGCCGGTCGCACTCCGGGGCGGTGCGACGGTCCTGCCAGACGATGGCGTTGGCGATCGGCCGGCCGGTGGTCCGCTCCCACACCACCACCGTCTCGCGCTGGTTGGTGATGCCGATGGCGGCGACGTCGGCGGCGCGCAGGCCCGCCGCCGCCAGCGCCTCGGCCGCGACGTCGCGCTGCGACTCCCAGATCTCTAAGGGATCGTGCTCGACCCAGCCGGGCCGCGGGAAGATCTGCCGCAGCTCGCGCTGGGCGATGGCGAGCTGTGCCCCCGACTCGTCGAACACCAGCGCCCGGGAGCTGGTCGTCCCCTGGTCCAGAGCGAGGATCGCGGTCATCCGCCGGCACACCTCCGCCCGCCCGGGGGGCGCCCGCCCGGCCCGGAAAAACCGGGCGATCTGCCGGACCGGGCACGCGGTAGCTTACCAGCGGCGCGCGCCCGGCCCGGCGAAAGGTTCTGGGGCATGCGTCGCTGGGCGGCCCACTTGGCTATGATGCAAGCAGATCGACGCAAACGAGGGAGGGCGCCCGCATGACCCGCCAGCCGACCGCGGAGGATGCCAACCTCATCCTGAGGCTCTACGAGCTGCGCCGCGAGCCACGCCTGCGCGAGGCCCGCCGATGGCTGATGAGCTCCTTCAAGGCCAAGACGCACCAGGGCCTGCAGCGCAGCTGCCCGCCGGGCTCCGAGGAGAACGCCTCCTACCGCATGGTCACCTCCTACTGGGAGATGGCGGCCTCGTTCGTGGTCTCCGGCATCCTGCACGAGCGGCTGTTCTTCGAGAACCACCGCGAGCTGCTGGTGGTATGGGAGACGGTGCGCGAGGTGACGGCCGAGACGCGGGCCGCCAACAACGATCCCGGCTACCTGGCCAACCTCGAGCAGGTCGCCGGCCGCTTCGCGCGCTGGCTGGACCAGAGCTCCCCGGGCGCCTACCAGGCGCTTGCAGGCAGGATCCGCGGCGGTGCGGCGCCGCCTGCGGCCGGCGCGCCGGAGCCCGAGCGCCGCTGAAGGGCCGCGCTCCGGCGCCCGGCGTCATCGGGGTCACCCGGCTGCACACGGCAGCCCGCACGGCGCTGTCGCCGCCTTCCCCGCCGAGAAAGAAAAAAATGACGCTGGCAGGCGCGGGCGTCCCGGTGGGACTACCTGCTTTCGCGTGCCCAGGGCGGACATGCGCCCGGCGCCGGGCCTCTCATCGCCATTGGATCGAGCCGTCGGCGTCTTCGACCACGACGACCTCGTAGTGCTCCAACATCGGGAGCAATACGCTCTCCAGCTCGCGCTTCCAGAGCTCCCCTTCGTAGAACTTTGCCTTCATCGGCTCGCGCGACGGGAGGTCGGGAAAGCCGCGCATGAAGAAGAAGGTGTCGGGGTCCTCGACGGAAAGGAATGGACCGAGGATCTTCATGCCGATCTCCGCGTGCGCCGGCACGGACTTGCGGCGGAAGATCTCCAGGAATTGCGACCGGCATCCGGGCTTGGTCCTGTAGGTCCGCATTTCTACGATCATCGGCATACCTCCGCGAGCGGGCTTGGGTGATCGGGCTGCCGGCGACGACGCAGTCGGCGAGCCGCCGTACGCCAGCAGCCATGCTGACGCACATAGGTGTCGCCATCAATGGGGCGAGTAGCTCTATCCCGCCCCGCCCTGCCGCCCTGCCACCGGCGCGCTGACCAGGCGGTGCTGGCTGGTGCTACCGTACTGGGCGCATGACCAGGGACCTGCCAGGCTGGGTGGTGCTCAAGTTCGGCGGCACCAGCGTCGCCACCGCGGAACGCTGGGCGACCATCGCCGGGCAGGTCGCGCGCCGGCTGGCGGAAGGGCGGCGGCCGCTGGTCGTCTGCTCGGCCCTTGCCGGCGTCTCCAACCGGCTGGAGGCGATGCTCGGCCTGGCGGTGGCCGGACGGCACGAGGCGGCGCTGGCCGAGATCCGCGAGCGCCACCTCGCGCTCGGCGCGGCGCTGGGGCTCGCCGCCGGCGACCTGCTGCGGGCGGAGCTCGAGGAGCTCGCGCGCCTGGCGCTCGGCGCCGCGCTGCTGGGCGATGCCGGGCCCCCGCTCAAGGCCAGGGTGATGGCCTGCGGCGAGCTGCTCTCGACGCGGCTCGGCGCGGCCTACCTCGACGCTCGGGCGATCCCCACCGCCTGGCTCGACGCGCGCACCGCCCTGGTCGCGCGCGACGAGCAGCCGGCGCACGGCGCGCGCGCCTACCTGGCCGCCACCTGCGCCGCGGAGCGCGACGAGGAGCTCCGCGCGCGCCTCGCGGCCGAGCCGGCGGCGGCGGTCGTCACCCAGGGCTTCATCGCGCGCAACCGCGCCGGCGAGACGGTGCTGCTCGGGCGCGGCGGCTCCGACACCTCGGCGGCCACCTTCGCCGCCAAGCTCGGCGCCGAGCGGTGCGAGATCTGGACCGACGTGCCGGGCATGTTCACGGCGAACCCGGCGCTCATCCCGTCGGCGCGGCTGCTGCGGCGGCTCGACTACGACGAGGCGCAGGAGCTGGCGACGACCGGCGCCAGGGTGCTGCACCCGCGGTCGATCCCGCCGCTGCGCCGGCACGGCATCCCGCTGCATGTGCTGTGCACCGACCGCCCCGAGGCGCCGGGCACGGTCGTCTCCCAGACGGGCGCCGCGGGCGATCCCCAGGTCAAGGCGGTGTCGTCGCGCAGAGGCATCACCCTCATCTCCATGGAGACGGTCGGTATGTGGCAGGAGGTCGGCTTCCTGGCCGAGGTCTTCAGCTGCTTCGCGCGCCACGGCCTGTCGATCGACGCGGTGTCGACCTCCGAGACCAACGTCACCGTCTCGCTCGACCCCGGCGCCAACGCCCTCGAGCCGGCGGCGGTCCAGGAGCTGCTGCGCGAGCTGGCGCGCCACTGCGAGCCGCGGCTGATCGCGCCGGCCGCGTCGCTGTCGCTCGTCGGGCGCGGCATCCGCTTCATCCTGCACGAGCTCGGCCCGGTGCTCGAGGCATTCGAGGAGCTGACGGTGCACATGGTGACGCAGTCGGCGAGCGACCTCAACCTGACGTTCTTCGTCGACGAGGAGCCGAGCGAGCGGCTGGTGCGGCAGCTGCACGGGCTGCTCTTCGGGCAGACGGCGGAGACCGAGGTGCTGGGGCCGACGTGGAGCGAGCTGGCGGGGGCCGGGGCCGGCGCGGCGGGCGGCGGGGCCGGCGAGGCGCGCGGGCCCGGCGACGAGGAGCACGCGGAGTGGTGGCGCCGGCGGCGGCGGGAGCTGCTGGCGCTCGCCGCCGAGCGCGCGCCGCTCTACGTCTACGACGCCGAGACGCTCGAGCGGTCGGCGCGCCGGCTGCTGGCGCTCGCCGCCGCGGACCGCGTGCTGTTCTCGATCAAGGCGAACAACCATCCGGGGGTGCTGCGCCTCTTCCACCAGCTGGGCCTCGGCTTCGAGTGCGTCTCGGCGCCCGAGCTCGAGCACGTGCTGCGCCTCCTGCCCGACCTCGACCCCGGGCGGCTGCTGTTCACCCCCAACTTCGCCGGCCGCGACGAGATCGAGCGCGGCTTCGGCCTGGGCGCGCGGGTGACGATCGACAACCTCCATCCGCTACAGGCCTGGCCCGAGCTGTTCGCAGGGCGCGAGATCTTCGTGCGGCTCGACCCCGGGCGCGGCCTCGGCCATCACGCGCACGTGCGCACCGCCGGCATGCAGTCGAAGTTCGGCCTGGCGGCGGCGCAGATCGACGAGCTGCCGCCGCTGCTCGCCCGCTGCGGCGCGCGCGTGGCGGGGGTGCACGCCCACGTCGGCAGCGGTATACGCGCTCCGCAGACCTGGGCCGACCTCGCGGTCTTCCTGGCGGCGGCCGCCCGGCGCTTCCCCGAGGCGCGGGTGCTCGACGTCGGCGGCGGGCTGGGGGTGCCGGAGCGGCCCGGCCAGCCGGCGCTGGACCTGGCGACGCTCGACCTGGGCCTGCGCCGCTGCAAGGAGGCCAACCCCGGCTACGAGCTCTGGCTCGAGCCCGGCCGCTTCCTGGTGGCCCAGGCGGGCGTCCTGCTGGCGCGGGTCACTCAGGTCAAGCGCAAGGGCGAGGTCACCTGGGTCGGCCTCGAGACCGGCATGAACTCCCTGATCCGGCCGGCGCTCTACGGCGCCTACCACTCGATCGTCAACCTCTCGCGGCTCGACCAGCCGGCGACGATGGTGGCACACGTGGTCGGCCCCATCTGCGAGACGGGGGACATCCTCGGGCGCGCGCGCCTGCTGGCTCCCGCCGCCGAAGGCGACGTGCTGCTGATCGCCGCCGCGGGGGCCTACGGCCGGGTGATGAGCTCGCACTACAACATGCGCGCCCCGGCGGGCGAGCACCTGCTGCCCGCCCGGGTGCCGGCGGCGCCCGCGCGGGAGGCCGCGGCGCCGCGGGGCCGGTAGCGGCCGCGGGCCGGCAGCGGCCGCGACCGATCCTCGTTCAGGATGCGGCCCGGTCCGCGTTCAGGAAGCGGCCGCCGTGCGGGCCGCCGCGATCGCCGCCGCCAGCCGCTCCATGCCCTGGATCAAGGTAGCCGGACGCACCGCGGCGAAGCCGAGGACGAGTGCGTTGGGGCTCGGCGTGCCGGGCGTGTAGTAGGCGGAGAGCGGCGTCAGCTCGAGATCGCGAGAGGCCGCTTCGCGAAACACCGCTTCGGCGTCGGCGCCGTACAAGTCGGCGACCGCGTGCAGGCCCGTGTGCACCGGGCGCAGCCGCAAGGCGCCGCCGCAGAACCGTTCGGCGCCGGCCGCCAACGCCTCGAGGCGCTCGCGGTACGCCGCTCGCATGCGCCGCAAATGGCGCTCGAAATGGCCTTCGATCATGAAGTCGGCGAGCACCGCCTGGGTCAAGAACGGCGGGTGCATGGCGACGGCGCCGTGAGCCACCGCGACCCTGGCGTGCAGGTCCGGCGGCACCACCAGGAAGCCCAGGCGCAGGGCCGGGAACAGGCTCTTGCTGAAGCTGCTGACGTAGATGACGCGGCCGTCCTGGTCGAGGCCGTGGAGGCAAGGCACGGGATGCGTGCCGTAGCGAAACTCGCATTCGTAGTCGTCCTCGACCACCCAGGCGCCGGTGTCGCTGGCCCACTTGAGGAGGGCCAGCCGGCGCGCCAGGCTCATCGCCACGCCGAGAGGAAACTGATGCGAGGGGGTCACGAAGACGAGACGCGCGCCGCTCGCGCGGCTCACCCCGGCCGCAACGTCCAGGCCCTCGCCGTCGACGCGCACCGGGAGGACCGTGGCGCCGGCCGCAAGCAGGGCGCTGCGCGCCCCGGGGTAGCCGGGCTCCTCCAGCCACACCGGGTCCCCCGGGTCGAGCAGCAGGCGAAACAGCAGATCGAGTCCCTGCTGGGCGCCGTCGACGACGATGACCTGATCGGCGCCGCAGCGGGTGCCGCGCGAGCTGCTGACATGGTCGGCGATGGCCTCGCGCAAGCTGCGCAGTCCGGCCACGCTGCCGTAATCGAGCTGCGCCGGCGTGAGCGACCGCGAGCGCCGCTGGGTGAGCTGCGACCAGAGCCGGCGGGGGAAGAGATCCACCGCCGGCACCCCGATGCGAAAGGCGCGCGGCGGGCCCTGCAAGCGCCGGACGCTTGGCAGGGCCGCCGCCAGCAACGCGCCGCGGCGCGACAGCGGCGGATGCCGCGGCTGGGCCGGCGGGCGGCGCACCCGGATCTGCGGGAGATCGTCGGGGAGGGAGTGCGCCACGAAGGTGCCGGAGCCGCGGTGGGTGGTGAGGTAACCCTCCGCCTGTAGCTGCTCGAGGGCGAGGAGGGTGGTGGTGCGGGAGACGCCGAGATCGGCTGCCAGCGCCCGCGACGACAGCAAACGCGTTCCGGGCCTCAGCACGCCGTCGAGGATGGCCTGGCGGATGCCGCGATAGATCTGCTGCTGCAGCGCGCCGCGGTGAGGGTCGAGGCGGACCAGCAGGTCGGCTGCCGGGACCTGGCCCATCGGGCGCCTCAGAGCGGCGGTATCGATCATCGTTCGTGCGGGCTTCGCATGACGTACCTGGGCCGGCGCTGCGGCACCTGGATTCCGCCGCAAAGCAAGGGCAGTGCCAGGTTGGCGGCGCAGGTGAAGAGGGGCTCCGCGCCGGCCGGTGCGGCCCGCGGGCGCCGTCCCGTCCAGGGATTTGGAGGGAAGCCGTGCAAGGAATTGGATTCGAGGCCCATGTGGCCTTATGCCGCTCGGCGCAACTGGATCTCCACAGCGCCCGGCAGAGGGACGAGAATCGTGAGCGGAGCCGGGGAGAGCGCCGGCAGGCCGAGCGCTCCACCCGCAGGAGCGCCGAGCGCGATGTCGGCGCGGCGCGGCCCGAGCGGTCGAGCCCAGCTGTCGCCGCGCGGGAGATTCGAGGTCCGGATGCGGCGAGCAGGCGAGAGAGTGAGGTGGTAGCTTCCGATCGTGCGCCCGCTCCGCCACCGGACCTCCGGCAAGCCGAGTGCGGAGGAATCGTGATGGAGGTGCATATGTCCAGACCACGGATGGCCTTCCTGTCGATCGCGGCCCTCGCCGCCCTCGTCGCGGCAGCTGGCGCCGCGGGGTCCGCGCTGACAGGCATGCACGGCGGCGCGGGCTCGACGGCGCCGCCGGGCGCCGGCAGCCCCGCGGCCGTCACCGGGCCGGGCGGTCCACCGGCCGGCGGGGCGGCGGCCGGCGGCGCCGTGGTGCTCGAGCTGTTCACCTCGCAGGGTTGCTCGACCTGTCCGCCGGCGGACCGCATCCTCTCCGAGCTGGGCCGCGACGGGTCGGCGGGCGAGGTGATCCCGCTCGCCTTTCACGTCGACTACTGGGACCGTCTCGGGTGGTCCGATCCCTTCGCGTCACCGCAGTGGTCGAAGCGCCAGCAGACCTACGCGCACGCCCTGACCGGCGACAGGGTGGCCACGCCGCAGCTGGTGATCGACGGCCGCAGCGCCTGTGTCGGATCGAAGCGCGACGAGGTGCTGAGCAAGATCGCCGCGGCGCGCGCCCAGCCGCCGGGCGCCGCCGTGGACCTCGCGGTGGACGCCGCCGGCCGTACCGGCGGGCGCTCGCGGCTGCGCGTGAAGGTGTCGGTACGGGTGCTGCAGCAGCAGGCCGCGAGCCGCGATCTCGACCTCTGGGTGGCGCTCACCCAGAGCGGTTTCGTCACCGCGGTCAAAGGGGGCGAGAACGCCTCCGCCACCCTGCACGACGACTTCGTGGTGCGGCGGCTCGAGAAGGCATTTACCGTCCGCGCGCGCGCCGGGACCGAGCGCGCCAAGGAGCTCGACCTCGACGTCGACCCCGCCTGGCCGCTCGCCGACCTCGCGGTCGCCGCCTTCGCGCAGGATCCCTCCTCGCTCGCCATCGTCGGCGCCGCCCGCGCGCCCGTAACCGCACAGCCCTGAGCCGAGCCATGACACGACAGACACAGCCCACCGCCCGCTTGCGTTTCACCCGCGTCGAGAACGAGCGCTTCGCGGCGTCCAGCGCCGCGCCCCTGGCCGTCCAGAGCCGCGGCCGGCCGGGGCCGATCCTCATCCTGCGCGTGCGGGGCCGCGTCATCGTGGTCGACGAAGCCAGCATCGAATGGATCGACGGCGCCGGCAACTACGTCAGGTTCCACGTCGGCACGGAAAAGCACCGCGTGCGCGGCACGCTGAAAGACCTCGAGGGGGTGCTGCCCCCGCGGTTCGTGCGCTCGCACCGCTCCACGATCATCAACGTCGCCGCCGTCCAGGAGTTCGTGCGCACGCCCTTCGGCGACCTCGTCGCCGTGCTCCGCACCGGCGACCGGCTGACGGTCGGCCGGACCTTCCGCCGCAGCGTGGCAGCAGCCTTCGCCGTCAGGCTGTAGCCTTCGCGCCGCGGAGCCGGCCGAGCATGCCGAGGGCGGGCGGGCGGCCGCGCGCGCGGCGCTTCGCGGGTGCCAACGACATCGTCATCCAGATGAGCTTACGAGCTCGTCTTGTCGTAGCCAACGAACGCCGGCGTCCGTCCGGTTCGGCGGCGAGGCGCTGGAGCACGACCAGTTCCGTTAGCCGCGAGCGGCCAGCATCGCCGCGCGGCCCAAGCAAAAAAAGGCCGCCGGGTCGCCCCGGCGGCATGGAGGAGGACGGTGCGCCGCTGGCGCGGCGCGGCGTGGCGCTTACTTGAAGCTCAGGCGAGCGCCGAAGCGGAAGATGCGCGGGCTCAGCACCTCGGTGACGAAGCCCTGGTTGCGGAGGCTGGTGAACACCCTGGCCCGCTTCTGCAGGATGAACGACTCGTTGAGCAGGTTGAAGCAGTCGACGCCCAGGGTCATGCCGAAGTCCTGGAAGGTGAATTCCTTCTCGACGCGACCGTCGAAGTTGACGATGTTGTCGAGCCGGTTGGCGTCGGACCTGCCGACCTGGATCTGGTTGGGGAGGACGGTCGTGGTGTTCAGGCTGACCTGGTAGTCGTAGGGCAGCGGGTACCCCTGCCGTCCGATCAGGTTGCCGGCCACGTTGAAGCCCCACGGCCGGTCCGGCGCGACCTGGTACATGCCGTTGAGCGCGAACGACCACTTGCTGTTGATGTAGACAAACGCCTTCTGGCCGGAGCCGCCGCCGGAGGCAAGCAGCACGGGGTCGCCCTGGCGCACGTAGTTGCCGTCGGTGAGGCCGCCGGCGGTCTCGATGGTGGGGTCGGGACGGTCGCCCGCCTTGCTGTAGTACCAGTCGTTGTAGCTGAAGTTGCCCCGCATCATCCAGCGGTTCGACAGGCGCTTGTTGAAGGTCAGCGAGGCCCCCTTGAAGGTGGTCTCGTAGTCGCCGTTGTGCATGTAGAGGCCCTTGCCGGTCGAGACGCCCGGCCTGAGCTGATAGTAGGTCGCCGGGACCTTCGAGCCGTCCGGCAGCACCACCGTGGTGGTCACCGGCTCATAGTCGGACCGCACCGACACCCGTGAGGGCGCGTTGATGTCGAACGTCGGGCTGTCCTGGACCAGCAGGTCCTGCTGCACGAGGTTGGACTGCTTGCGGTAGGTCAGGTTGACCCCGACGACGAACTCGGGCAGCAGCGCGTGCTCGGCGCTGAACAGGAACTCGTTGGTGACGGGGGCGTTGAAGTGCGCCGAGATGGCGTTGGGCTGGATCAGTCCACCGGTGAGCGGGTTGACGTTGCCGCTGTAGCCGTTGCCGGTGTTCGTCACCACCTGGCCCGGGGTCACGTTGCCGTTGCCGGGGTTGTTGGTCCAGGCGTAGTAGTAGCTGATCGTGCCGAGCGGGTTCAGGAACGAGGCGAAGGCGGAGCCCAGCTGGTCCGCGAAGCGCGAGTAGCTGGCGCGCAGCAGGGTCGCGCGGTCCTTGCCCAGGGCGTAGGTCAAGCCGGCGCGGGGGGCCCAGGTCTTCCAGGTGAACCCGGCGGGGCCGCCGCCGTAGGCGACCGCCGGCAGGAGGTCGGGCCGGATCGGATTGGCCGGCACGAGGGCGGCCAGGTTGTCACCGCCCTGGCGGTCATAGCGCAGGCCGAGATTGACCGTCAGGTTGCCGGTGGTCAAGGTGTCCTGCGCGTAGGCGCTGGTGTACTTGGTCTTGACGTCCGGGAGTGCGGCGCGGGAGAGATAGAGACCGTTCAGGCCGGCCGGCGGCGAGTTGCTCTCGGGCCCCAGGCTGCCGTCCACGATGTAGCCGCTGCCCGCCCAATTGAGGTTGGTCGCCGACTCCGCGATGCGGTAGGCGGCGCCGTACTTGAGCTCGTGGGAGAGGCCGCCGGTGTTGAAGAAGGTCGAGGCGTCCGCCTTCTCCTGGGTCTGCGGCCGCCTGATCTGTTGGCCGACGAAGCTGTTCTGCCAGACCGCATTGGAGTCGAGGAAGGCGTCCGGAGTGGTGGGGCCGAAGCCGCCGATCGGCGTCAGGAAGAAGCCGCCGTAGACGTGCGAGTAGAGGACGGTCACGTACAGCTGAGGGCTGAAGATCTGGGTGTCCTCGGCCTTGAGCACGCTCGGCTTGCCGCCGAACTGGCCCTGGTCCCAGGCGGTGGGCAGGGTGCGGGTGGGGCCGGCGTTGCGGCCCTGCTTCTGCTTGGAGTTGTTCTCGCCGAAGAGCGTCAGCGAGTTGCTCGCGGTCACCTGGGCGTTGAGCTTGGCGTTCCAGGTGGGGAGCTTCGTCTTGTCGGTCAGCCCGTCCGGCGCCAGCGCGGTCGGCAGGGTCTGCACGCTGACGTCCTGCTGGCCGTAGGAGCCCCAGGCCCAGATGTGGTCCTTCAAGATCGGGCCGCCGACCTCGCCGCCCCAGTCGTCGACCTTGTTGATCTTGTTGCTGCCGCGGATGAACGTCGCCTGCTGGGCCGCCGGCAGATCGCTCTTGCTCAGGCTGGAGCTCGACTGCGTGCTGCCCGGCGCCTGCAGGTAGCGGGCCGAGCCGCGGTACTCGTTGGTGCCGCGCTTGGTCACCAGGTTGAGGACGACGCCGCCGGTGGAGATGGTCACGTCCGAGCCGCCGGTCGAGATCTGCATCTCCTCGAAAGCGCCGAAGTCGAAGTAGGAGGGGGTTGCGCCGAGGGCCGCCATGTCGGTGATCACCACGCCGTCCACCGACCAGACCGACTGCGCCTGCATCGAGCCGGGGCCAGCGTAGACCGACTGCTGGCCGCTCTCGTTGCCGCCGACGTTGACGCGGTCGACGAGCACGCCCGGGGTCGACTGCAGGATGGTCCAGGGGTCGCGCGCGGTGGGGATCTTCTGCAGCTCGTTCTGGCTCACCGTGGCGCCGGTGCGGATCGCCTTCTCGTCGAGCAGCGGGCTCTCCGAGGTGACGGTGATCACGTCCTCGACCGCCGAGTTCATGGTCACCTCGATGTTGGTGTTGCGGCCGACGTTGATGACGATGTGCGGGTACTCGACGGGCGAGAAGCCCTGCAGCTCCGCCTTGAGCTTGTAGGTGGCGGGCGCCAGGCTCAAGAACCGGAACTCGCCCTGGGCGTTGGTGACCTGGACCTGCGGCGCCTCGCCGGTGTCCAGGGTGACGGTGACGCCGGGCAGGACGGCGCCGGTCTGGTCGGTGACCTTGCCGTAGAGGTTGCCGGTCTGCAGCTGGGCGAACGCGGCACCGCCGGCGATCAGCAGCAGCGACGCGGCGAGCACCGCGGCGCGTGTCCAACGAGGTAGGCTCTGCATACGAATGAACCTCTCCTTCGGAAATGGTTTATGAGTTCGGGCCCTGGCGCCGGCGCGGGCCGCGCGCGAACTGCCAGGTATCTGTCACCATTCTCATCACGCTCGAATCGATCAGCTATCCCCTGGCCACCTCCTTTCAGATCGGCCATTGCGTTCTGGCGTCGAGTGCAGGGCCAGTGCCAGTGCCCGCGGCCGCGCGAGACCCTGGGACCAACCGCTTACCTTCGGGTGTGGGCCGCCGATTACGTGACGGTCAACAGCGGCGCGTGGCGCGCCGGAGAAGAAATAGAAAGGTCACGGCGCGTTGGATGATCCAATCATCCGCACGCCCCCCTTCCAACTTCTTGAACCGATCGGCGGCTCGTGGCGAGCCGCGCCCATCAGCGCCTGCTTCCACCCACGGTGGTGTTGCGGTACGATTGATTTGTGCCGGGCGGCTGGTGCGGCCGGCGCAGAGATGCGAGGACGCGCTCCACATGGAAACTGGGCAGCATGCAGATCCTCCCGCGTCAGCCGCGTCGTGCCAGGCGAATGACTTGCTGTGCGGCGGCAGGAGCGTGCTCCTCTGGTGCCTGCCGGCCGCGGCTCTGATCGCCGGCTTGTGGTGGTCGAGCCTGCGCCCCTGGCTGTGGGTTCCGGCGTTCCTGGTGATGGGGGGCGCGTGCCTGGCGAACGCGGCCCGATGCGGCAGGGTGCACTGCTACTTCACCGGGCCGTTGTTCTTGCTCGCGGCCGCCTATGTCGTGCTCGCCGAGTTTCGTCTGGTGCCGATGAACCCTGGTATCTTCTTGGACATCGTGGTCGTCATGACCGGGCTCGGCTATCTGTCTGAGCTCGTCCTTGGCAGGTACAGGAAGAGAGCGTAGGGCCGTTCGAGGAGGGCGACGGACGAGGCCTGGTCGCCGTCCCCGCGGGCGTCCTCGGCGCTCTATCGTGCCGTCGGTCCAGCCGGGAGGACGAGCCGGAAGCGGACCGGAAAGGAGCGATCTTGCCCACGGCAACCCGCGGTTGGCGCCTTGCTTTGCGCCTGCTCTCCTACCTGGCCGCCGGCGGCCTGCTGCTCTTCACGACGGCGTGTGCCTCGACGCGCGCCTCCGCGCCCGCCGGCCCGGCCATCGAGGTCCTGTGGGCAGAGTACGAGCGCGCGGTCGACGACGCCAGGTATCCGCGGCCGGAGCGGATCTCGCGCGACCTGGTGGCCATCACCGCGGCTTTCCCCGACCTGGTCTGGGACGGAACGCGACAGCGGGTCCTCATGGTGGCCTGGACCGACGGGTCCAGGTTCGCACCCGGCGAGTCGAAGCTCTCGCGCCCGACGTGGCTCACCGCGGTCCCCTTCCTCGAACGCTTCTGCCAGGCCTCGGGCCTGCGCGGGACCGCGCTCGAGACGCGACTCGACCAGCGGCTCGGACTGCCCCCGCAGGGCAGCGTCCACGACACCTTCGTCGAGATGTGGATCGACCCGGCCGATCTCTTCCGTGCCTGCCCCGATCCGGAGATCAACGACCACGAGTGCCTGGTGAACTTGACCGCCGGCGACGTGGACCGCGGCGGCTCCTGCCCGTGGAGCGCCGCGCTGAAGCAGCAGGTCTCGGGCAGGTTCGTCAGCGTCGCGCGGGGACATCTCGACTGGATGTGCCAGACCTGGGCGTCATCCTACCCACCCGGCCAGCCCCGGCGGAGCTTTCCGTGGACCGCCCTCGGCTACACCTACGACTGGTCCCCCGCGTCGCGGAACCACATCGGCGACAGCGAGTTCGTCGCGCCGGCGGGGACCGCGGTCGCCGTCCGGCGCGCGGTTCCTACCGCCCAATACTGCAGGCCGGATCAGCGTTAGCGCTCGCGAGCGCGGCCCGAGAGCGCGCGGGCGGCGGTGTCCCGGCCCGAGAGCGCGCGGGCGGCGGTGTCCCGGCCCCGGGTGCCGTCACTCGGGTGGCTGGCGCGGACAGTAGCAGGCGGCGAAGTCTGCCGGCACGAAGGTCATGATGCCGCACCAGTAGGCCCGCCAGTGGGTGAGATCGGGGGTGGCGCTCGCGCTGCTGACCGGGTAGAAGGTCATGTAGCGGCTGCGGACCGCCGGGTCGGTGCCGATCGCTTGCTGCACGGCCTCGAGCGTCGAGCGATCCATCGCGGGCTGCGCGAACGCCTCCCGGAAATCGTACTCCTTGGCCCACTCGGGCGCCGCGCCCTCGCCGGGGGCCAGGTTCAGGTAGTAGGTTCGGACGTCGCCGAGCTCGCCTGTCGCCACCGCATAGGAGAAGACGGCAAAGCCGGGATTGTTGCCGAAGAGCGGGCTCACCGCGGGGGTGACGTGAATGAAGCCGCCCCCCGCGGGCATACGGAACTCGTCCATGTGCGTGTGCCCGGCGAAAGAGGCCGTCACCACCCCGGGGAACCTGCCGAGGATGCGCTGGAAGCTGGACAGGTAGCCGGCCTGCCAGAGCGACACGGGAGTGTCGGCGCAGGCCCCGGAGGCTTGCAGCGTGGCGTAGGCGTCCATCCCGGGTGGGATGTGATAGACGAGCCAGACCTTGTCTCCTCGCCGCGACGCCGCGCGCAGCGTGCGCTCGAACCAGGCGAGCTGCTGGGCGGCCGGGTCCCCTCCCTTGCCGCAGCTCTGGTATTTCGGGGAGAACGACACCGTGTTGAGCACCACCACCCGCAGGCGTGGGACCGTCGGGTGCCGCATGCTGAAGTATCCGGCGACGGGAAAGGTCTGGCTGAAGGTGCCGGAGGCAGTGCCCAGGAGCGGCCGCCAGAGCCTGGCCAGGTGCGCGAGGAACCCGCCCGCGGGCCGCAGCTGGTAGTCGCCGCAGTCGGAGTCGTTGTTGCCGAGCGCCGCGATGACCCGCGCCCGCGGAAACGCCTGGCGGATCATCGAGGTGACGAATGTCATCGTCTTCCAGGCGAAGCGCCGGTAGCCGGCGCCGCCCGCGCCCGGCGCATACTTGGCGAACAGCTCGGGGAGGTTGTGGCCGAGGAAATCGCCGGTGATGACGACGAAGTCGGCATGCGGCGCGCTTGCGGCGGCGGCGGCGAGCGCCGACCTGAGCAGCGCGTAGCTCGAGTCCTGGCCGTAGGCGCCGAGGCCCTTCACCGCCGAGCTCTCGAAGATCCTCTGCCAGTGTCCGGCGTCCGCCTTCACCAGCTCGGGGACCAGGGACGGGTCGAAGAACGGGTCGAAGTGAAGGTCCGAGAGCGCGACGAAGGACCGGCTAAGGCCGGCCGCCGGATCCGGCAGGACGGCCGGGCTCGCGCCCGCCGGGAGCAGCAGGCCGAGCGCGATGCCACAGAGCAGCTTTCGGCCGCGGCTCCGCCTGTCGCCAGTCGCGGCCGCCGCAGTCCACTTCGAGCTCCGTCGCCCACGCATTCAGGTCTGTCGCGGGCTAGCGGCGCTGAGCGCTGCCCATCTCCAGGGGCCGGTGATGGCCGTGCGGCATCGCCCTGAGGCGTCTCCTGCTTGTCGCCAGACGGACATGGGGGCTGGACTTGCCGCGCGACTCTACAAGACCCGAAGCGGGGCGCCAAGGGCTGGGCGAACGGCCCGGCCGGCCGGGCCGGCCGGATCAGCGGCGGGTGAGGCGCACGTCCGCGGGGAGCTCGCGGACGATCAGCTCGCCGCCGGCGGCGGTGGCGGCGGCCTGGGCCGGGCGGCCGTTGACCGTCAGCCGACCCGCGAACGGGAACGGCCACTGCACGGCGATCCCTCCGGGCGGCAGGCGGAGGTTGCCCGAGACCTCGAGGCGGACCGAGGAGCGGCTCGCGGCAAGGGTGTAGTCGAGGGTGCCGAAGGGGGTATGGAGCCCCCGGACGGCGACGCCGGGGGGCGCGGCCGCCCATGCCGCGGGGATGCCCGCGGCGAGGACCAGGGCGTGGTCGGCGTCGCGCTCGTAGGCCAGCAGGTCGAGGAAGGCGCGGAGGTACTCGGCGGCCACCCAGGCGTGGGGCAGGTCGCCGAGGAAGCCCGGGTGGCGCGGGTCCCGCCAGACGACCTCCGGCCACTGGTTCCAGCCCGGCGGGCGGCGGTCGGCCATGAAGCCGGCGAGGAGGCGCCGGGCGCGCTCGCGCCAACCGAGGCGGACGAAGACGCTTACATTGCGCAGCTCGTAAGGGGTGTAGGAGCCGTCGCCGCCGCCGTCGCCCCGGCGCCGCCGCTCGACGTCCTGGTAGTAGCGCTCGAAGGTGTGGCGCAGCTCGGCCGCCGGCAGGTTGGCCAGCTCGCCTCCCGGCGCCACCGCGATGGCGGTCGAGGTGGGGTCGAAGTCGGCGAGCTCGACGGACCCCGGGATGAAGTCGAGACCGCGCGCGGCGATGGTGCGGCGCAGCGAGGCGAGGAGGTCGGCGCGCAGCTCGTCCCGCGCCGCCGCCCAGCGCGCCGCGAGGTCGGCCTTGCCGAGGGCGTTCGCCAGGTCGGCGGCGTCGGCGAGCCCGCGCAGGGCGAAGAAGTCGTCCCAGTAGGAATGAACCGGGTGCGCGGAGTAGCCCTCGTGGCTGATCGACTCGGGGAGCAGGCCGAAGAAAGCGAGCTTCTCGGGCTGGCGATAGGCCGCGGTGAGGCGCTGCCGGCGGAGGGCGTCGATGGCGGCGACGGCGCCCTCCACGTGCGCCCACATGGCCTCGGCGAAGGCGCGGTCGCCGGTGAACCGGTAGTAGCTGGCGAGCAGGAAGAGCAGCTCGCCATGGCTGTCGTTCTCCGGCACCGGGTCGGCGCCCCGGGCGTCGACGCAGCAGGGGACCTTGCCGTCAGCGCCCTGGTAGCCGGCATACCAGGCGGCGAAGTCGCGCACCTCGCGCGCCGCTCCCAGCCGCAGCAACGCCTCCGAGATGAGCGCGCCGTCGCGGATCCAGGAGCGGGCGTAGGAGTGGGTGCCCGGGCGCAGCGCCGGCCCGTCGCGGCTGATCAGGATGTGGGCGAGCGCGGTGCGCAGCGTCGCCACGAACGGCCGCTCCGCCGGCGGCAGGCGCAGCGCCACGCCGCCAAGGCGCGCGCGCCAGCCGGCGGTGACCTGCCGCAGGAGACGCTCGACCTGCGCCACCGCGGGCGGACCGGCCGGCGCGGCCGAAGCGGCCGGAGCGCCTGGCGGTGCCGGCCCGCCTGCCGCCGCCGGCTCCCCCGCTGCCGCTCCGGCCGTCGCCCCCGCTGCCGCGCCGGCCATCGTCCCCGCCGCCGCGCCGGCCGTCGCCCCCGCTGCCGCGCCGAGCGGGATGGCGATGTCGACCTCGCCGGCGGCGCCCGGCGCGAGCCGCAGGTCGTAGGCCAGCGCGGCCGAGGCGTACCCGAACGGATCGTCGGCGGCGGCGGCGGCGGGCACCCTCCCCCGCCGCAGCAGCTCGACGAGCGGACCCTCGTCGAAGGTCATGGCGCCGGCGGCAGACGGGGCCGGCGCGAGCGGCACCACGGTCCTGCGGGAGCCCTCGTCGCCGACCGTGAGCTCAACCGCGCCGCCCGCGCCGCCGGCGATGGCGATCCGCCGCAGCTCGGCGACGCCTCCCGGCGCGCCCAGGAACTGCGACGGCGGATCGACCTGGAAGGGGCGGAGGGCGAGGAAGAGGCGCGGCCGCATCTGCCGGGAGGTGCGGTTGCGCAGCCGGTAGCGGGCGTAGAGCACCGGGCTCTCCGGCGGGCCGGCGGCGAAGGCAGTGACCTCGAAGGCGAGGCCCGCCCGGCGCCAGCGGACGCTGGGTACCGGCAGGCTGCCCTCGGCGAGCGACGGCCTCCCGCGCACGCGGCTCCAGCCGATCAGCTCGCCGCTGGATAAGACGAGACTCCCGTACGTCGTCCTCGATCGCCTCGATTTCATGGCTCGCTGTCGCCAGCAGGCGCTGGCGCCTGGAAGTAAGACGAAGGGCTCGACCGAGAAGCCGCCGCGGCCGGCCTCGAGCCTCCCGTCCTCGTCGAGCAGCCCCTGGTCGCGGCCGCCGTCGACGCCGACCAGGGTCCAGAAGGCCTGCTCGCCCGCGAACGCCCGCGGATAGCTGCCGCGCGGCGAGCCCCCGGCGACCGCCGCGAAGAAGGCGTTGGGCGAGGCCGACACCTCGACCGGCAGGACGGCGATCTCGCGCACGCCGTAGCCGCGCCCCCGCCGGCTCGCCAGCAGGCGCAGCCGCACGTAGCGGGCGTCCGTGTCGGGAAGGTAGAGCCAGCTCCTGCCGCCCTCGCCGGCGGCGCCGCGGTCCACCGTGCGCCCCGGTTGCCAGGCGGCTCCGTCCTCCGAGGTGAGGACGACGAAGCGGCCGGCGAAATCGTCGCGGTCCCAATCGATCACCAGGCCGCCGAGCTCGCGGCGCTCGAGGAAGTCGACCTGCAGCCACTGCTCCCCCGCCTCCCCCGGCTGGCTGTGCCAGGCGCTGCGCGGGTCGCCGTCGAGCGCCAGCGCCGGCGCGGCGCCTGGGGCCGCCGACGAGGCGGTGACCAGCGGGCGGCCGGTGTAGGGATGCGACGGCGGCAGCGGCTCGACGGTGAAACCGGCGAGCTCGACCACGCCGCGACCGCCGCGGCCGGCGCTGACCGCGATCTCGAGGGCGCCGGCATGGCGGAGGTCGCCGCCGCCCGCCGGTCCCCAGGCGAAGGACAGGTGGCGCTTCTTGACCGCGATGCGCTGCCATTGCCCCGATACCTGGAAGTTGCGCCGCACCGCCCACCAGACGTTGTCGCCCGAGGCGTCGAGCAGCTTGACCTCCAGGTTGTTGGGCGGCGCGTCGCCGCGGATCCAGAAGGCGAGCTGGTAGTTGGCGGGGAGGTCGAGGTCGAGGCGCCGGCGAGCGATGGCGTAGCCGCCGTGCCCTTGGAAGTCGATCGCGAGCCGCACTGCCGCGCTCCGGCGGCCGGCCTCGCCCGCGGCCGCCGGTAGGCTGGCGGCGGCGTCACCCTCCATCGGCGACAGCGCCAGGTTCACCCCGTCCGCGGCAACCGGCTCCCAGGCGGCGCCGCCGGCCGGCGCGGCGTCGTCGAGGCTGCGGACAGGCGCCGGCTCAGGCGTCGCCGCCGACGCGGCAGGAGGAGCCGGGGGCGCCGCCGCGGACCCGCGCGAGGCCGCGGAGTCGCCGGCTGCCAGCCCGCAGGCTGCGAGCAGGGCCAACCAGCAGGTCGCCCTGCCTGAGGTGGACCGTGCGGGGGCGGTGTGACGCATGCTCGCATGCGGGTCGGATGAGCGGCCAACCTATCACGCCGGCCTGCGGCCGGCGCCTGCTATCATGAGGAGGAAACCATGGCCGACCCCGCCGGTATGTCTGCCGAGACTCTCCTCACCGCGAACGATCTCTGGAGCTTGCCTGACGCCGACCTGCCCCATGAGCTGGTCCGCGGGGTGCTGCATCACGTGATGCCGGCGGCGGCCGCGCACGGATCGGTCGTTTCCCGCGTTCAAGGGGCGCTGGCCGCGCACGTCTATCCTCGCGGCCTGGGCGAGCTGTTCAGCGAGTCGACCGGTTTCCTGCTCGAGCGCCATCCCGACACGGTGCGTTGTCCCGACGTCGCGTTCGTCGCCAGCCGGCGCCTGCCAACCGGGGGGCTGGGCTCGGGATTCGCCGAGCTCGCCCCCGACCTCGCCGTCGAGGTCGTCTCGGAGGACGATCGGCGGAGCGGCGTCATGAACAAGGTCGCAGATTACCTGCGTCTGGGAGTGCGTTGCGTCTGGGTCCTGTTCCCGGCGGAGCGCAGCGTCCACATCTTCGGCGCCGGCGGCTCCGAGCGGGTAGTGGACGAGCGCGGCACCCTTCCAGGCGGCGACATCCTGCCGGGGTTCAGCGTCCCCGTCGCGTCGTTGTTCTCCGGTCTCCGCCGTTGAGCCCGCTGGCCGCCGGTCCCTCGGCGCGCGCGGCCGGCGCGCGGCGCGCGTACGCGAGCGGGTGACGCTCAGCAGCGGCTGACCGGCAGCCGGACGACGAAGCTCCGCGAATCGCCGCCGGGGGTGCCGAGCTGCATCTCGCCGCCCTTGGATTCGACGATGGCCGCCACGACCGCGAGCTCGAAGGCGAGACTGCCCAGCTCCTCGCGGATCGCCGGCGGCAAGCAGGCGTAGGCCGAGCCGGCGGTGCTCACCAGCTCGATGACCACCTCCGACCGTGGCGCCGCCGCTGCCGCGGTGTGGGCCGGCCAGCGGCGGTCGTCCTCGTCGAGGCCCTCGGCATCGGTCACCGCCTCGTGGCCGAGATGGGCGTACACCCTGCCCGCGCTCGGCGTCAACGTCTTGACCACCTCGACCAGGGACGAGAGCGCGCTGAACAGGACCTCCGGATCGGCGGCGCGCGACGCCAGCGCTCCCGAAGCCTGCCCGCGGCGGCGGTCCGCCGGCAGCGCCGCAGCGCCGCCGGTGGACGAGGCACGGCGCAGTGGGGCGACCGGCAGGCCGGGGCAAAGGCCGGCCGTGGTGAGGGCGAGGGCCAACAGGGGGCGCAAGGCGAACGCCAGCTGCCGAGAAGGACGCGCCTGCGAGTCCTGGCGCGCGAACCTGAGGACGTGGTGCAGCGGGATCTTGATGCGGCGGTGGGCAGGAGCCGCCCGTGGCAGGCTGGCGAGCGGCGGCGCTTCCACTTCCAATCGTCGGCTCGAGCTCATGCTGCCTCCGTGGTCGCGGCAACGGCAGCGCTGCCGCTGCCAGTCACGTAGAAGCACTAGCAAGGACAAGGCCAGATCTCGTTCGGCCCTTGGCCGCCAGCCGGATCGCCCCCCGGAACCGGGCTTCGAGGCCGTTTCCCGCTCGGGGAAGGTCACGGTTCAGAGGACGGTGACGAAACGGCGCGATGACGGTGGAAACGGCCGACGAATGCCAGTTTGGCGGCGAGGAGCGGCCATGCGGCCCATGCTTTGCAAAGAACACCCGTATAGGCGCCCCCTGGCGCCGGACGTGGAGGACATCGCGTGAGGACTCTCCGCAGCACGTCAGGGCGCGGCGGAACCCGTTGGTTCGAGGACCGCGAGGAGCCTGCCGGCGCTCCCAGCCGCTCACCGGCGCGCCGCTGGTTCGTGATCGCGGGGCTTCTGGTCCTGGTTGCGCTCGGCGGCTACCTGTTTGCGCGCTCGTCGCGGCGGGGCGGCGCCACTGCCGCACCGGCCGCCGCCTCACCCGCCGGAGCCACCGCGGTGCCCGCTACCGGCCAGGCCGCCCCGTCTCCCGCGCCTTCCGTCCAGGGCTCCCGCGTAAGCTCTCCCGCCCAGGCTCCAGGCCCGCAGGCCACTCCGGCAACCGCGGCGCCGCCGGCCGCTCAGGCGCCGCGTGCAGGTTCTCAGGCGCCCTCCGCTCCACCAGGCGACAGCCAACGAGTGCCGGGATTGGCGACAGGCGGAGCCGCGGCCGGCTTGACGGCGGACGATGTGGACTGGTCGGCTCCCCCGGGCACCAAGACGGAGGGCGCCGCGGCCGCCGGACGGGCGGTGCTGCAGCCGGGCCGCGGGGTCCGCCCGCCGGTCCTGCTGACGTTGCCGCGGGTCCGCTACTCCGGCGCCCCTCACCCCAGCCCCCCCGGCGGCCGCTCCGAGATCGCCGATCGGCATCACGGCGCCGCGGAGCGGGTCCAGGTCGCGGTGCTCGTGGACGAGACCGGCCGGGTGACGACGGCGGAGATACGCGGCGGCGGCGAGCTGGAGGATGGCTTCGACCGCGCCGCCCTCGAGGCCGCCAGGGCGGCGCGCTTCCGGCCGGCGACCCGATTCGGGGTGCCGGGGCCAATGTGGGTACGGCTGACCTTCGACCTCAACCCGGGCGAGAGGAGACGCCCGCACGGGCATTCCGGCCGGCACCGGCTCGCGGCAGTCGCCGGTTGGTTCCGCTCACTGAAAAGTCGCTGAATTTGTAACCATTTCATCTACATGATTTCTTCGCGCGGCTCGATTCAGCGCCGCGTGGCGCCCGCGCCGCGCGGGCGGCGGCCCGGGCCGAGACAAAAAGGTATACTTGCCGCAGACATCTCTATGCGCAGCTCCGCCACCCCGCCTGCGCTGCCGCCCTCCGGACCGTCCGGCGCCAAGGCGAACGCCGGCCGGGGCCGCGGCCGCGCCTCCCGCTCGCCGCGAGAGCGCCGCTCCGGCCCCGACGCGATCGTCTGGGAGGCCGAGGCCGAGACGCTCGCGCTGGTGACGCTCAACCGCCGGGCGCGCGAGCTCATCGGCCTGCCGGCGCGCCGGCGCCCTGACGCGGCGGCGCGGTGGAGCTCCTACCTGCACCCCTCGGACCGCCTGCGGGTGCTCGACCTCTGCCGCGAGGTGGAGCGCGAGGGGCGGCGCCTCGACGTCGAGTACCGGCTGCTCACCTCGACGGGCAAGGTCATCTGGCTGCACGACGTGGTGCGGCCGGTGCCGCGGACCGCGCACCGCGGCGGCGGCGCCCGCGTGCGTGGCCTGGCGCTGCAGATCACCGGCCTGGTGCCCTTCCAGGAGGGGCTGCCCGACGCCGACGAGCAGTACCGCCTGCTGTTCGAGCGCAATCCGCTGCCGATGTGGGTGTATGACTTCGAGACCTTGCGCTTTCTCGCGGTCAACCAGGCTGCCATTCACCACTATGGCTACTCGCGCGACGAGTTCCTGGCGATGACCATCAACGACATCCGCCCGCCGGAGGCGATCCCCGCCCTGCTCGCCGACCTCAAGTCCAACCTGGTCGGCCACCGCATGGACACCCAGTGGACGCACCGCACGAAGGACGGCCGGCTCATCGAGGTCGAGGTGGCGTCGCACTCGCTGCTCTTCGCCGGCCGCCCGGCCCGCATCGTGCTCGCCAACGACATCACCCGGCGGCTGGCGGCCGAGGCCGAGACCCGGCGCTCGCTCTCCGTGCTGCGCTCGACGCTCGAGTCCACCGCCGACGGCATCCTGGTGGTCGACCGCCAGGGCAAGGTCGTCTCCTACAACCGGCGCTTCGCGCAGATCTGGGGAATCTCCGCCGCGCTGCTCGAGACCAACGACGACGCTGCCCTGCTCGCCTCGGTGCGCGACCGGCTCGAGGACCCGCAGGCCTTCCTCGCCAAGGTCCACGAGCTCTACGCCGAACCGGAGGTCGACAGCTTCGACGTGCTGGAGTTCGCCGACGGCCGCATCATCGAGCGCTACTCCATCCCCCAGCTCCTGGACGGCCAGCCGGTCGGCCGCGTGTGGAGCTTCCGCGACGTCACCGAGCCGCGCCGCGCGGAGGCCGCGCTACGCGCCGCGGCGGAGCGCTACCGCACGCTCTTCGAGCGCAACCTGGCCGGCGTCTTCCGCACCACGCTCGGCGGCACCGTCCTCGAATGCAACGACGCCTTCGCGCGGATCTTGGGTTTCACCGCCAGCCGCGAGTGCATCGGCACCGACATGAACGATTACTACGTCGACGAACGGCAGCGGCCGGCGCTGGTCGAGCAGCTCGTGGTGCGCGGCGCGCTCACCGACCAGGAGATCCAGCTGCGGCGCCGCGACGGCACGCCGGTCTGGGCGCTGGCCAACTCCACCTTGCTCGGCGGCGGCGCGGGGGGAGACGTGATCGAAGGCACCCTGGTGGATATCACCCGGCGCAAGGACGCCGAGAGCCAGCTCGTCCACCAGGCCTATCACGATGCCTTGACCGGCCTGCCCAACCGCATCCTGTTCCAGGACCGCCTGACCCAGGCCCTGTGCCTGGCGCGGCGCAACGAGCGCGGCCTGGCCGTGCTGTTCCTCGATCTCGACCAGTTCAAGCTGGTCAACGACACCCTGGGGCACGCCGCCGGCGACCGCCTGCTGCAGGCGGTGGCGGCGCGGCTGCGGCAGTCGGTGCGGCGGAGCGACACGGTCGCCCGCGTGGGCGGCGACGAGTTCAACCTGCTGCTGCCCGACGTCGAGGGCGGCAACCAGGCCGCCAGGATGGCCGAGAAGATCCTCGCCACGGTGGCGCAGCCGGTGGAGATCGACGGCCACCGGCTCTACATCACCACCAGCATCGGCATCAGCCTCTACCCGTCCGACGGCGGCGACGCCGAGGCGTTGCTGACCAGCGCCGACATCGCCATGTATCGTGCCAAGGAGATGGGCCGCAACGGCTTCCAGCTATGCACGCCGGCGATGAACGCGCGCTCGCTCGAGCGGCTGACGCTCGAGAACGATCTGCGGCAGGGGATCGAGCGCCAGGAGTTCCGGCTGTTCTACCAGGCGCAGGTGGACCTCGCGACCGGCAGAACCGCCGGCGTCGAGGCGCTGCTGCGCTGGCAGCACCCGAGCCGCGGCCTGGTCTCGCCGGACGCCTTCATCGCCGTGGCGGAGGAGGCGCGGCTCATCGTGCCACTCGGCGAATGGGCACTGCGGCGCGCCTGCGAGCAGGCTGTGGCCTGGCAGGCCGCGGGCCTGCCGGAGCTGCGCCTGGCGGTCAACCTGTCGGCCCTGCAGTTCCAGCAGCGCACGCTCACCGCCGGCATCCGCCGCATCCTCGACGAGACCGGGCTCGACCCGCGCCACTTGGAGATCGAGATCACCGAGAGCGCCGCGATGCACAACGCCGCGCTCACCGTCGAGGTGCTGGCGGCGTTGCGCGGCATGGGGGTGCGGATCGCCATCGACGACTTCGGCACCGGCCACGCCGCGCTCGCCTACCTCAAGCACTTCCCCATCGACGCGCTCAAGGTCGACCGCGCCTTCGTCGCCGACATCGAGGCCAGCCCCCAGGGCCGCGCCATCATCACGGCGATCATCAACCTGGCGCACGGCCTGGGCATCCGGGTCATCGCCGAAGGGGTGGAGACGGAGGAGCAGCTGCGCTTTCTCGCCGCCAACGGCTGCGACGAGTACCAGGGGTTCCTGGCCGGACCGCCGCTGCCCCCGGAGCAGCTGCCGCCGCGGGTCCGCTAGGGCCATCGCCAGGCCAGGCCAGACCAGGCTCAGGCCGAAGCCGCTGCCGGCGCCCTCACTTCACCAGCTGCTCGAGCTCGTTGGCCAGCGCCAGCAGCAGGCCCTCGTGGTCGCCCAGGCGGCTGGGGATCTCGAGCATGACCTCGCCGCCGAGGTCTTCGGCCGCGTCGCGGAGCCGCGCGGCGATGGCGCGCAGGCGGTCGCGGAAGTCCTCGGCGGCAGGGCCGCCGGGCGCGGGCGCGTCGTCGCTCATGGCCCCTACGTTACTGTAGTTGCCCGGCTCCCGGAAGGGGAGGCGACGGCGCGGCCGTGCGCCTGCCGCTACTCCGACCTCAGCGCGAGCATGGGCTCGATCGAGGCGGAGCGGCGGGCGGGGAGGAAGGCGGCGCAGAGGGCGCAGAGGGCGAGCACGAGGACGGCGCTGGCGAGGACCATGGGATCGGTCGCCTTGACGCCGAAGAGCTGGCTCGCCAGGGCGCGGCCGGCCGCAAGGGTGGCGGGAACGCCGAGCAGTAGGCCGAGGGCGATCGGCCGCATGGCGCCGCGCAGGACCATCAGGATGACCTCGCCGCGGTCCGCTCCCAGCGCCATGCGCAGCCCGATCTCCCGCGTGCGGCGGACGACGGTGTAGGAGGCGACGCCGTACAGGCCGGTGCACGCCAGCGCCAGCGCCAGCAGGCCATAGAGCGCCGTCAGGCGGGCGACGAGCCGCTCGCCATTGAAGTTGCGCCGCACCTGCTCGTCGAAGGTCACCAGCTGGATGACGGTCGCGTCCGGGTCCAGCTCGGCCAAGGTGCGGCGGACGGCGGGCTCGAGGCCGCGGGGACTGCCGGCGACGCGCAGCTGGATGCCCGAGACGTAGTTGGAGCGGGTCTGCATGCCGGCCAGCTGCGACCCGGCATAGACGACGTCCTGCAGCAGGGGCAGGAAGAGCGTGGGATAGGCCGGGACCTTGGCATCCTGGTACTTGGCGTCCTCGACGACGCCGACGACCTCGTAGTCCTGGCCATGGCTGACCTCGGCCAGGCCGAGATGCCTGCCGAGGGGATCCTGGTGCGGGAAGTACTTGCGGGCGAAGGTCTCGCTGACGACGGCCACCCGGCGCGCTGCCGGCGCGTCGCGCTCGTCGAAGGTGCGGCCGCGCAGCAGGCGGGTGCCGATGGTCTCGAAGTACTGCGCGCTCACCCGATCCAGCGATGGCGAGTGACCGTGCTCGAGGGGGCGGCCCTCGATGCTCACGGGGAGCGACCAGTTGTCGCCTTCCATCGGGCTGTACAGCGACAAGCTGGCGCTCAGCACGCCGGGGATGCGCGTGAGGCGCCGCTGCAGCTCGCGGTAAAGGACGTCGAGCCGGCCCGGCGCGGCACCGGCCAGCGCCAGGTCCACCTTCGCGACCATGCGCCCCGCGGTGACGAAGCCGAAGCGCTGCTGCTCGAGCTGGCGCAGGCTCTCGGTCAGCAGGCCGGCGCCGGCGAGCAGCACCAGCGACAGGGCCGCCTGCAGCGTCACCAGCAAGCGCTGCGGCAGCGCATGACCATCGCGGGTGGCGCGGCCGGCGCCGCGCAGCGGCTCCGCGGGGTGGGTGCGCGAGGCGATCACCGCCGGCACGATGCTGAACACGATGCCGGTCGCCAGGCAGACGGCGGCGGTGAACGCCAGCACCGGCAGGGAGGGGTTGGGATCGATGGGCACGAAGCTGGCGCCGCGGAAGGTCAGCGCCAGGATGGCGCGGGTGCCGGCGAAGGCGACGCCGAGACCCGCGATGCCGCCGAGCGCGGCGAGCAGGACCCCCTCGGTCAAGGCCTGCCTGACGATGCGCGCGCGCGCCGCGCCCAGGGCCAGGCGCACCGCGGTCTGCAGGCGGCCGGCCATGCCGCGCGCGAGCAGCAGGTTGGCGATGTTGGCGCAGGCGATGAGCAGCAGCAGGCCGGAGATGACCAGCAGCAGGCGGAGGCCGGCGGCGTACTCGTCGGCCAGGCGCGCCACGCCGCCGGCGGCAGGGGTGACCGCCAGGCGCAGCCTGGCCAGCGTCTTGCGGTCGCCGGCGTCGAGCCAGGGTTGGGCGGCCAGCCACTGCCCCACCTCGGCCGTGACGTGCGACTGCACCTGCTCGGGCCGCGCGCCCGGCCGCAAGCGGCCGATGGCATAGAGCCAGGAGGTGTCGGCGCGCTCGAGCAGCGGGGAGCCGCGGTCGAGCAACGGTTCCACGGCGAGCGGCAGCCAGAGGTCCGGCGGATCGCTGCGCAAGGTGTCGCCGAAGAACCCCGGCGGCGCCACCCCCACGATCGTCACCGGCACGCCCACGAGCAGCAGAGGTGCGCCGACGACCGCCGGGTCGAGCCCGTAGCGGTCGCGCCAGGTGCGGTAGCTCAGCACCGCGACCGGCGGGGCGCCGGACTGGTCGTCGGCCGGCGCGAAGGTGCGCCCGGCGAAGGCGGCGACGCCGAACATGGCGAAGTAGTTGCCCGAGACCAGCTCGGCCAGCTGGGGCTCGGGGGCCGCCGGGGCGCCGGCTCGCCGCACGCTGAGGGTGTTCGGGTAAGCCTGGAACGCGGCCAGCTCGGAGATCTCCGGCGTATGGTCGCGGAGCTGCTGGTACAGCGGGTACGAGTACTCGGTGTAGTCGTCCTGCACGCCGGTGATCACGCAGCAGTTCCGGTTGTCGCCCAGGTTGTAGAGGCGGGCGGGGTCGGCCACCGGCAGGGAGCGCAGCATCACCGCGTGCACTAGGGTGAACACCGCGGTGTTGGCGCCGATCCCCAGGGCCAGGGTGAGGACGGCGGCCAGGGCGAAGCCCGGGCTCTGCCGGAGCTGCCGCAACGCGTAACGGAGGTCCTGGCGCAGGTGGCCGACCCAGGGCACCTGCTGCCGCCGCCCATGGATCTCCCGCTCCTGCCGATCCATCGCAGCGCGAGGTTCGCTCATCGTTCGCCTCCTCGTGTCCGGCGGCGCCGCACCGGGACGCCGGCGTTCTCCTGCATCATCTGCCAATACCTCCAGCCGCGAGCCGCGGTTTCACCACGGCAACCGGTTCGACGCCCCGGGTCCCGCGTTGAGAACAGGGCAGACGCGCAGGCGTGGGGTCTAGGGGGCGCGCAGGCGGGCCGCGAGGCGGGCGCCGTCGGCCGGAAGGATCTCGCGGCGCAGCGGACGGTCCAGCAGGTCCGCGAGCGCGCGGGGCAGGGCCGGCACGAGGCCGTGCGCCGCGAGCGCGGCCTGGAACTTGGCCGGGTGCGCGGTCGCCAGGAAGATGCCGGTCTCGCCGGGGCGCAGCACGCGCTCGAGGACGCCGTAGGCGACGGCCCCGTGGGGGTCGGCCTGGTAGCCCCGCGCCCAGAGGCGGCGCAGGGTCTCGACGGTCGCGGCCTCGTCGAGCGAGTCCCAGCGGAGGGCGCCGCGTAGCGCGGCCCAGTCGCGGCGATGGAGATGGGCGATGCGCTCCCAGTTGCTCGGGTCGCCGACGTCCATGGCATTGCTGAGCGTGGCGACGCCCGGACGCGGGCGGTAGAGCCCGCTGTCGAGGTAGTCCGGCACGGTGCGATTGACGTTGGTCGCGGCCACGAAGCCGCCGGCAGGAAGGCCGAGCTCGCGCGCATAGAGGCCGGCGCAGAGGTTGCCGAAGTTGCCGCTGGGCACGGCGATGACGGGCCGCGGCGGTCTGGCGGGGCCGCCGGGAACGAAGCCGTCGGGGCCGGGGCGGCGGCCGCGCGCCAGGCCGCCGCCGCCCGGCGCTTCGAGCCGCCGCAGCTGCGCCAGCGCCTCGAAGAAATAGAGGACCTGGGCGAACAGGCGGGCGACGTTGATCGAGTTGGCGGAGGTGAGCCCCAGGTCCGCCGCCAGCGCCGGGTCGGCAAAGCAGGCCTTGACCAGGCGCTGGCAGTCGTCGAACGTCCCCTGGACGGCGAGCGCCAGCACGTTGTCTCCCAGGCAGGCCAGCTGCCGCTCCTGCAGCGGCGAGATGCGCCCTTCGGGGTAGAGCACGGCGACGCGGCAGCCGGGCCGGCGCCAGAAGGCCGCGGCCACCGCCGCGCCGGTGTCGCCGCTGGTGGCGGTGAGCACGGTGCGGCGGCCGGCAGGCAGGCGCGCCAGGAGAGCCGCCAGAAAGCGCGCGCCGAAGTCCTTGAACGCCAGCGACGGTCCGTGGAACAGCTCGAGGGCGAAGACGGGGTTGCCATCGCGGCCGTCCGCCGCCGGCGGCGGGGCCAGTGGCACCAGCGGGACCGGGAAGTCGAACGCCTCGCGCACGATCTCCGCCAGCTCCCGGCGCGAGAGCTCGGGAGCCAGCAGCCGGTCGAGGATCTCCTCGCAGCGCTCCTGCCAGGGGAGCGCCAGCAGGTCGTCCACGTCCGCCCAGCAGGGCAGCTCGGCGGGCACGAAGAGCCCACCCCCCTCGCGGTCCGCGGGGAGGCTGCGCAAGACGGCCTCCTTCCAGCCGATCCGCAGCCCGGGATCGCGGGTGCTGGTCAGCCGCAAACGCCCTCCGGGTCCGCGGCGTCGTCCACCAGCCGCGCTCCCTGGCCGTCCAGGACGCAGACCTCGACCCGCGCTGCGACGGCGGCGCCGGCCCACGCCCGCCGCATCGCCTCGCCGACCGCCGGCGCGGCCCCGTCCTCGGCCACGGCGAACACGGCCGGCCCGGCCCCGGAGAGGCTGCACCCCCAGGCGCCGGCTGCCAGCCCGGCGGCCTGCACCGCGCGGAAGCCAGGCACCAGCTCGGCGCGCCAGGGCTCCGCCAGCAGATCGCGCAGGCTGGCGTGCAGCAGCTCCCGGTCGCCGGCGTGGAGGGCGTGCACCAGGGCGGCCAGGTTCTGCGCGTGGGCCACCGCCAGGGCCAGCGGCACCACCGAAGGGAGGGCGGCGCGGGCGACGCGGGTGGTCAGGGTCAGCTCTGGAACCGCCAGCACGAAGCGAAGCTCGTCCGGGAAGGGCAGCCGGCGGGCCCGGCCGCCGGGGTCCACCAACCGCAGCCCGCCGAGCAGGGCTGCCGCGACGTTGTCCAGGTGCAGGCCGCCGGAGGCGTGGGCCTCCGCCTCGCCGGCCGCCGCCAGCAGGCCCGCCTCGTCCAGCGGCCGCCCCAGCAGGGCGTCGAGGGCGCGGACCACCGCCACCACCGTGGCGCTGCTCGAGCCCAGGCCGCTGCCCACCGGCAACCCCTTGTAGAGGCGCAGCGCGAGGGGCGGCAGCGGGCGCCCCAGGCGGCGCGCGACGGCGGCGCAGGCCTTCACGGCGAGGTTCTCGGCGGGGTCGGCCGGCAGCTGGTGGGCGAAGGGCCCGGAGCAGGCCAGGCGAACCTCGGGCGCCGCGAGCGACGGCGCCGCCGGGGACCGAGGCGTTGGCCACACGCTCCCGGCCGACTCCTGCGGCGCCGGCGTCTCCGGCCGCGCGGGAAGCTCCGCCGAATCCAGCCGTGCGGGAACCTCCGCCGCCTCCGCTCGCGCGGGAAGGTCCGCTCTCACCTCCACCAGGTCGCCCCAGAGCTCGCCGCCGGCCCGCGCGAGCGCCGCGCCGAGCACGTCGAAACCCGCCGCCACGTTGCCCACGCAGGCGGGTCCGTAGGCGCGGCACCGCCTCATGGATAGACCCCCTGCACCAGGCGCATGACGTCCGCCAGCACCGCGGCGGCGGTGACCTCGGCGCCGGCGCCATAGCCGCGCACCACCAGGGGCCGCGGGCTGTAGGCCTCGCTGGTGAAGCTGACGGCGCTCTCGCCGTCGCGGATGCCGAAGAGCGGATGCTCCTGCCCCACCGCCAGCGGCCCCACGCGACAGCCGGCCGCGTCGGCGGCGGCGACGAAGCGCAGCGCCTGGCCGCGCGCGCGCAGCTCGGCGGCGCGGGCGGCGATCGGCGCGTCGAGCTGCCGCAGCCGCGCCATGAACGCCTCGACGTCGCCGCCGGCGTCGAAGCCCGCCGGCAGCAGGCCCTCGACCGCCACCTGCTCGAGCTCGAGGCTGCCGCCCAGCTCGCGATGCAGGATGAGCGCCTTGCGCGCCACGTCCAGGCCCGAGAGGTCCTCGCGCGGGTCGGGCTCGGTGAAGCCCGCCCGCCGCGCCCGCGCCACGGCCTCGGAGAGCGGCACCTCGTCCTCGAGCAGGCCGACGATGAAGGAGAGCGAGCCGCTGAGGATGCCCTCGATGCGCAGGACGCGGTCGCCGCCCGCCAGCAGGTCGCGCAAGGTGTGGATCACCGGCAGGCCGGCGCCGACGTTGGTCTCGTAGTGGAAGCGGCGGCGGTGGCGCGCGAGCGCGGCGCGCAGGTCGCGGTAACCCGCGAGCGGGCCGCTGTTGAGCTTCTTGTTGGCGCCCACCAGGTGGAAGCCGGCGGTGGCGAAGTCGCCGTACGCCCCCGCCAGATCGGTGGAGCTGGTGCAGTCGACCAGCACCGGGCAGGCGGGCCGGCGCCGGCGCACCGAGACGCGCAGCGCCTCGGGGTCCGGCGGCCCGCCCCTCGCCGCCAGCTCCTCGTGCGCCCGCGCCGGGTCGATCCCCGCGGGATCGAGGAGCATCCGCCGCGACCCGGCGACCGCGCAGAGGCGCAGCTCCACGCCTTCGCGCAGGAGGCGGTCCTGCTGCCGCGCGAGCTGCACCAGCAGCTGCTTGCCGACCAGGCCCACCCCCATGAGGTAGAGCTCCAGGCGCTCGCAGCCGTCGAAGAAGCGGGCGTGCACCGCCTCCATGGCGCGGGCGCCCTCCTCCTCGGCGATGACGGCGGAGATCGAGCGCTCGCTGGACCCCTGGGCGATGGCGACGACGTTGCAGCCCAGGTCTCCCAGGGCGCCGAAGAGCGCGCCGGCAACGCCCGCCTGATGCTGCATGCCGTCGCCGATAAGGCTCAGGATCGCCAGGTCCCGCCGCAGCGCCACCGCGTCCATCAGGCCGGCCGCGCGCTCCGCCGTGAACTCCCGCTCGAGCAAGTCGGCCGCGGCGCCGGCGTGGGCCGCCGCGACGCAGACCGAGATGGCGCACTCGCTCGACCCCTGGGTGATGAGCACGACGTTGATCTCCCGGGCCGCCAGCGCCCCGAAAACACGGGCCGCCATCCCCGGCACGCCGCGCATGCCCGGACCGGAGACGTCGACGAGAGCCACCTGGCGCATCAGCGACAGGCCCCGGGCGGGGCGGGCGGAAGCCGCGGCGCCGGCGTGCACCAGGGTTCCCGGCCGCGCCGGCGCCAGGCTATTGCAGACCCTGACCGGGATGCCCTGCGCACGCACCGGGGCGATGGTGCGGGGATGCAGGACCTTGGCGCCGAAGTGGGCCAGCTCCATGGCTTCGTCGAAGCTCAGCTCCACCAGGCAGGCGGCGGTCGGCACCTCGCGGGGATCGGCGGTGAAGATGCCGTCCACGTCGGTCCAGATCTCGAGCAACCGGGCGTCCAGGGCGGCGGCGGCGAGCGCCGCGGAGAGGTCGGAGCCGCCACGCCCCAGCAGCATCACCTCCATCTCCTCCTTGCCGTCTGGCGCCGGGGGCGGCCGGCGCGGCGCGCCCCGCGGCCCTGGCGTACCCCGTGACCCCGGCGCCCCGGGCGCACCCGGCGAGCGGCCGGCGAAGAAGCCGGGAAGGAGCAGCAGCGGCGCGTCGCCCTCCCTGAAGGCGGCAAGCCGCTCGCGGATCAGGGCCGGCACCGGCGTGGCCTCGAGCACGTCGCCCTCGCAGGGCAGCACCGCGCATGGGTCCAGCTCGACGCAGGCCAGGCCGCCCGCCCGCAGCAAGCAGGCGAGCAGGACGGAGGACGCCCGCTCGCCGAGCGCGCAGATCGCGGCCCGCGCGGGATCGGGGCAGGCGCGGAGGATCGCCGATCCGGCCAGCAGGCGGGCCAGCTCGGCTGCGAGCGCCGCGAGCCGGCCCGACGCCTCCGCCGCGAGCTCCGGACCGAGCTCCGGGCGCAGCCGCTCGAGCGCCTCGCGATGCAGGGCCCCGAAGCGCCGCGCCGCATCGGGGACGGAGCCGGCCGCCGCATCGGGGGCGAAAGCGGCCGCCGCACCCGGGACGGAGCCGGGCGCCGCACCCGGAACGAAGCCGGCCGGCGCCTCGGCACCGTCGCAGTCGTCGCCGACGGCCGGCGCCCGCGGCGCGCCCGCGGCGTCAGCGGGCCTCGGACTGCCGCCGGTCTCGGCGGCCTCGATTCCCGCGAGCAGCAGGTCCGTCACGCCGCCCATGGCAGAGGCCACGACCAGGACGCGCTCCTCGGCCAGGGCGTCCCGCACCAGGCGCGCCACCGCGCGCAGGCGCTCGGCGCTGGCGATGGAGGTGCCGCCGAACTTCATCACCCGCAAGGGGCGGCGGCCCGCCCGGGGTGGAACCGAGGAAGCGGAGACGGCCACGGTCCGTCAGTCGAACTCCCGCGCGGGCGGTGTCTGCTCGGGGCCGACGCGGCCGGCGACGATGTCGGCGCGCACGAAGTTCTCGCCGCACAAGGGCGCGCCGGCGATGCGCCGCAGCATGGCGAGCTGGCCGACATGGGTGAAGGCATCCGCAATCGGTCCCTGGAAGAGCTGCTCCGCCGGCAGCCCCGGGAGGGCGCCGCTCGCCAGCTGCCCGTCCAGCGCCGCCAGGCCGTCGAAGAAGCGCGCCACTTCCTCGTCCCACCCGAGCGGCGCCGCGGCGTGCCACTCGGGCTTGCCCCTGGCCTGCGACACCGCCCAGGCGAGGAGGTCGCCGAGGTGGGCGAGGATCTCGAGCGGCGAGCGCGAGCCCGGCGCCGCCCGGAACGTCGCAAAGCCGGGGGGGCTGCCGCGCAGGGCCTTGCCGCCGCGGTAGGCGAGCGTGGCGACGGTATGACGCAGCAGCGCGAGCTTGGGATCAGTCGTCGTGGTCAAGGGTGTCTCCTCGTGTCTGGCGGCAGGCGCCGAGGCCGTTGCCTACGCTTCGTTCCGTGCGGCCCGTGGGATGCCGGATGACGGCCGCCGGCGAAGACGGCGAGCAGGCTCGGCCTTTCGTGAGGGCCGCCGCGAGCGGGTAGACTACAAGAGAAGGCCCGACGGCAGCCGGAGCGTGGCCATGCAGATCGCGTTTCTGACCCTCTTTCTCGGCCTGGTCACCGGCCCGCAGACGGTCGAGCTCACCGCCGGCCCCGGCACCGCCGCGGTCGAGCTGGTGCTCGACGGCAGCAGCGTGACGATGAAGCTCGGGCAGCCGCCCTGGAGCGCCACGATCGATCTCGGACGCGAGATCCTGCCGCACCACCTCGAGGCGCGCGCCCTCGCCGCGGACGGCAGCGAGCTGTGCCGCGCCGAGCAGTGGCTCAACCTGCCGCGGCCGCCGGCGGAGGTGGAGATCGTGCTCGAGGGCTCGGCCGCCGCCAGGACGCGCACCGCGCGGCTGGCCTGGGACAGCCTGACCGGCGAGGCGCCCTCGGAGATGCATCTCAGCCTCGATGGCGTGCCGCTGGCGCTGGATGCCCAGGCGCGGGCGCCGCTGGTCATCCCCAGAGCCGGCAACGCGCACGTGCTCTCCGCCGAGCTGCATTTCCAGAATGGCGCCGAGGCGCGCAAGGACGTGGTGCTGACCGGCGACTACGACGGCGACGTGGCAACCGAGCTGACGGCGGTGCCGGTGCGCACCGCCGGCAAGCCCGGCGCGGCCCTCGCCGAGCGTGACTTGCAGGACCGCTTCCTGGCGGATGGGCATCCGGCCAAGGTCACCGCGGTCGAGCGGGAGCGCGCCGAGGTCTTCCTGGTGCGGGCCGCCGGTGCCGAGACCGCGCTGTTCGGCAACGCCACGAGGGTCAACGCCGCCGCCTTCGAGTTCGGCCACTTCAAGCCCGACAAGCAGCTTCTCTTCCACTTCGTCTCGCCGGTCGCCAAGCACTCCTACGGCACCGGCGTCGCCTCGGAGGTGTTCGACATCTCGCAGGGCGTGAGCCTGCCTGGCTTCGACATGCTCCACCTGCTGCTGGCGATCCGCTTTCACCTGGTGGGCCGGCCGCAGCTCGCCGATGCGGTCGCGGTCGCCGGCCTGCGCGCCCTCGCCCGCCAGACGCCCCGGGCGGTCGTGCTCGTCGCCGGCCGGGGCGACGGCGGCGCCGACGCCAGCCTCTTCGATCCCGCCACGGTGCGCGGCTACCTGGCCGCCATCGGCGTGCCATTCTTCGTCTGGTCCATCGGCAATTACGGCCTGCGCCAAGAGGCCTGGGGCAAAGTCGAGGACATCTCCACCCCCTGGGGCCTGCGCCACGCCTACGAGCGGCTCGAAAAGGAGGTCCTGGCGCAGCAGATCGTCTGGCTCCAGGGCCGCCACCTGCCCCAATCGATCACCCTCGCGCGCGCCGGCGCCGGCGCCGGCCCCGGGAAGTCCATCGAGCTGGTCTCGACGCCGCGGGCGCCCTAGCGTGCATCTCTCAGCGCCGCACGCTGTCGGTGTTATGCCATCCCGGTTATGCTGAGGTCATGGCAAGCAAGAAGACAGCGATCTCCCTCGGTGAGGAAACGTACGCACGAGTCGCCGCCCTGGCGCGCAAGATGAACGTCCCGCGGAGCAGGGTTTTCGCCCTGGCGGTGGAGGAGCTCCTGGAACGCCACGACGCGCTCAGCCTCAAGGCGGCGATCGATCGAGCCTACCAAGACGTGCCGACCGCCGCCGAGAAGCAGTGGCTCAGGCACACACGCCGCAGGCACAGGCAGCTGGTCGAAGGCGACTGGTGATCCGGCCGGGCGACGTCTACTGGATCGAGCTGGGGCCGCTTGGCAGATCTGGTCCAGGCTACCTCCATCCCCACGTCGTCGTGCAGAAGTGTACCGCAGCCGGTCGAGTAGGCCTCCTTGAGGTGGTCACTTACTGTCGGGGGATCCGGCCGCGAAGGTAAGTGACAAGAGTTGCACACATCCCTGGGGGGGTGTTGCCCTTTTGCCGTCTCATTTTGAGGGCGGCTACTCCCTCCTCTCTCGCGCCCGCGACTTCCTACGGGAGCTAGACGCCGAGGCTGCGCCGGCAGGGCTCGCGCCGCGAGAGCCGGAGTGGACGCGGGAGATGCCGAACCTTTTTGTGGAACCGCGACTGTTCTTGGTGATAGGGCGAACCGGGACGATAGACCCAATCGTGATGCAGCGCGTCAGGCAAGATTCTAATGGCGTTGAGGTCCAAACTTTCGCCGAGCTCCTTCTGCGAGCAAGGCGAAGTACAAGGCACAGAGGTGCTAAGGAAATGTCAAGGATGCGTGGTTCGCCGCTTTGACAGCGGGCTTTTCTCCACGATGCAAGGCGCCGAGCTTCATCGCGAAAAAAGATTGTGCAGCCTCCGCCAGAAGGACTCCCGAGGCTCGCCCCTGGATTCGCCCATTTCTATAGGATAAATCGATTCCTCTTGGCTGGCGTCGTCGTAATAGCGCGCCGTTAGAGATCGATCTCGGCGCCTTCCTGCCTCGATCTCACGTTCGGACATGCTCTTCGCCCAACGTATTCGGTCGCGAGTGATCCAGTAGTGCGACCGGCATGGGAGGCTCCAGTTGCCGATCGATGGGCTGAGCGATACCGTCTTGCCGTCAAAGGTCACCTGCCACCCTGTTGGCGAGAGTGGAGTCACGACTTCCTGGCCACAGCCACACGCGCACTTGTGGACCGCGGTCGCAAATGGAATCGAGACGTAGAGGA
>Ga0307479_10000328_pt1 | contig 42974 bp, 39 predicted proteins | sample atmos_gasesECM4C_FD_203743 | JGI IMG/M metagenome (GOLD analysis project Ga0307479, IMG submission 203743) | Hardwood forest soil microbial communities from Morgan-Monroe State Forest, Indiana, United States - atmos_gasesECM4C_515 | ecosystem: Environmental > Terrestrial > Soil > Temperate...
ACTTCAAACCACGCCACTCGCCGCTTGCCGTCATAGGCATGCTCGACCGCCGCATCAAACACGCGGCGTGAAGCCTTCCAGATGTCACGCCCCGTCCCGTCGCCCTCGATAAACGGAATCACCGGCGTGTCCGGCACTTGCAATTCACCGCCGCTATAGCCGATCACCTTGCCGCCGGCAGGAACCGTCTGGCCGTTATACGAGCTCTTCATGAATCAGGATCCTCCGCGAATTCGGATGAGTACCGCGGCGCTTTGCTTGCCCTGAAGAATGCCCCGCCGCAAACAGAGCTGAAAACATATCACATCGCGCGCGCGGGCCGAAATTCGGAAGCAAACGAGAAGCGGGGGCACGAAGCATCGTCCCCCCGAAGAAGTTTGTTTGCGCGGCGGAAACTAGAACATATTCCACAAGAACTGGTTGTAAACCTCGTGATGGAACTGCACTTCGGGCGCCTTGACGACCGTGCCGAGCTGCCGCGGGCAGCGGTCCGCGGAAGCGCGCTTCAAATCGGCGTACCGCCCTTTCACGTCGGCGCCTAAGAGCTTGGTCGTCCAATCGGCCTTCTCAAAATCCTCCATGGCCGTATAAATGTTGTCGGGCAAGTAGCGTTTCGCCTGGCGGAGATCCTTGATTTTGGCGGTTTCTCCGTCGAGTCCGGTCTTGAAGATGGAATACATGACCATATACGGATTCGCATCGGGAGCCACCGCGCGCACTTCCGTGCGCATGCTGCGTTCGTTGCCGATGGGGATGCGCACCATTGCGCCACGATTAACGGGCGAAGCATTCAATTGATTCGGCGCTTCGAAGTGGGGGTCGAGCCGGCGATAGGCGTTCACGCTGGAGTTGAACACCAGGCAAAGGTCGTTCCCGTGTGTAAGGATACGGTCGACGAACTCCCAGCCAAATTTGCTGAGCTTTTCCTCGCCTTTTGGATCCCAGAAGAGATTCTTCCCGTTCTTGCTGACTGAAACATTGGTGTGCATACCGCTGCCATTGACGCCGACAACCGGTTTCGGTAAAAAGCAAGCCGTCAGGCCCATGTTGGTGGCCACCTGTCGGCAAATCAGTTTGTAGAGCTGGATCTGATCCGCTGCCTGCACCACCTCGCCGTAACCATAATTGATTTCGAATTGTGAGGGCGCCACTTCCGGGTGATCCTTTTCATTTTGGAAACCCATGGCGCGCTGCACTTCCGCGGTGGTGTCAATGAACGTGCGCAACGGATCACCCGGGAGGGAGTGGTAGTAACCTCCGGTATTCACATATTCAAATTTGAGCGTTTCGTAGTAGCGGCGTTCGGCATCCGCTCCTTTGAAGAGGAAACCTTCGATTTCGTTTGCTGCGTTCAGCGTGTAACCCTTCTTCTCATGGAGATCGCCGGCGTAGCCCTTCAGCAGCCCGCGAATGTCGGCCGAGTACGGCGAGCCGTCTTTATCAATGACCTCGCCGAAGATCAGCACTTTGCCAGGTCCGAAGACATCGGCAGGGCCCCAATAGAAGGAGCCCCAGTCCATCGCCAAACGCAAATCGCTCTCGCGCTGCGCGGTAAAGCCGCGGATCGACGAGCCATCGAAGGTGAGGTTGTCCCAGCTTTTGATCAGGAACTTTTTGTCGTAGTCCAGCATGTGCAGGCGGCCTTCTAGGTCGCTGAAGAGCACGGTGACGGCCTTGATGCGCTTCTCATCCGTCAGGTACTTGATGCGCTCTTCCTGGACCTTGTGGGCGGCGACGCGATTCTTGCGCTGCTCCTTGGCCTTCAGGTTCAGCTGCTCGAGCTCGTCATACGAAAGAGCCAGAAAATTACGGAGTTCGTTCGACATGACTCTCCTCAAATTGAGTTGTACAAAAATTCGGCGGGCAAATTATAGGCACAAAATGGCTGGCCATGAACCCCGTAGCGTATCGCGCCGCTCTTGTGACCGTCAAATCGAAAAATCATTCGATCGAATCTAAAAAACAAATCTAGCGTAGGACAAATTGTCCGGTCTCCCAGATAATCGAAGAGCACAAACTGAAGTTTGCGCCACCAAGACTCGTCAGTCGTAGTACTCCTGCCCCAGGTGCGTGATCAAATCCTCACCCATCATCCAGCGCAGCGTGTTCTTCAGCTTCATGGATTGGATGAACAGATCATGCTCAGGGTAGAGGCCGGGTGCAGTCATCGGCGACTTGAAATAAAAACTGAGCCATTCCTGGATACCGCGCATACCGGCGCGCTGGGCCAAATCCAGAAAAAGAACGAGATCGAGAACGATGGGCGCGGCGAGAATGGAGTCGCGGCAGAGAAAATCCACCTTGATCTGCATGGGGTAGCCGAGCCAGCCAAAGATGTCGATGTTATCCCAGCCTTCTTTGTTGTCGCCCCGGGGCGGGTAATAGTTGATGCGCACCTTATGGTGCATTTTGCCGTAGAGCTGCGGGTAGAGCTCCGGCTGGAGAATGTATTCAAGAGCGCCGAGCTTGGATTCTTCCTTGGTTTTGAACGAGCCGGGATCTTCGAGGACCTCGCCGTCGCGATTGCCAAGAATGTTGGTGGAAAACCAGCCATTGAGACCAAGCATGCGGGCCTTGAAAGCGGGGGCGAGCACGGTCTTTAAGAGCGTCTGCCCGGTCTTGAAGTCTTTTCCGGCGATGGCGACGTTGTGTTCCAGAGCGAGCTGCTGGATGGCGGGAATATCCACAGTGAGGTTGGGAGCGCCATTGGCAAAGGGCACTCCGCTGGTAATGCAAGCCCAGGCGTAGAGCATCGACGGCGCGATGGCCGGATGATTCGACTTCATGCCCTCGACAAATTTCTCCGGTGTCGAGTGAACATCCTCGGGCTTGAGGAAAATCTCTGTGGAGCCGCACCAGCAGGTGACGATGCGCGAAACTCGCGTCTTCTTGCGGAAATTCTCGATGTCTTCCTTGATCTGCAACGCGAGCTCGTATTTATTTTTGCCTTTCTTGATGTTGGGACCGTCGAGCTTCTTGACGTAATCGTGACTAAACGCGGCCTTCATGGGCTTGATGTCCGAGAGGAAGCCTTTCACCTTTTCGAGGTCTTGCGGATTGAGGACGCCGGCATTGGCGGCCGACTGATAAGCGTTGTCGCGGAAAATGTCCCAGCCGCCGAACACGATGTTTTCGAGCTTGGCTAGAGGAACGAATTTCCGGATGAGCGGTGACCGGCCTTCGGTGCGCTTGCCGAGGCGGATGGTGCCGAGCTGCGTGAGCGAGCCGACGGGTTGCGCCTTGCCTCTCCGGACGAGTTCGACTCCAGCCATGAACGTGGTACTGACGGCGCCCATGCCCGGCGTGAGGATTCCGAGCTTCCCCTTGGGCGGCGCAATCTTGCCAGGTTTATCCATGCATCTCCTTGAATTGAGCGATCACACAAGCGATCGGCAGTGGTGTAAGACCGGGAGTGACGCCAGCGGTTGGCGCGCTGCATCCCCAAACAAACCAGTAATGATGCGTGAAGAGCCGCGGATTTGCAAATAGAGGGCAGGGAACTCAGGTTCCCCGTGGCGAACTCTTTGCCTTTATTTTCTCCCAGCAAACCGTACTCTCAATGTAGACGCTCTTCCTTGTCCACCGGAGAAGGCCCCGAAATTTGGCGCATTGATGTTGTTCACCACGGTGTCGGGGTTTTTCCGGGAAAGGGCGTTCACCATCTCGATCCGTGCCGCCCACAAATATCCATGGAATCCAAATTTCTTCTCCAGCCCAAGATTCAAACTCGCATAGCCCGGAAAACGCGCCGCGTTTGGCGCGCCGACTAATTGCTGCTGCAAATTGACAATGCTGAAGGGATACCCCGTTCGATACTCGAAAAAGTAGCTGAACTGCACGCCCCACACGTGCGTCGGCGTCCAGCCCCACGTCAGCAGCCGGTTGGGCGCATCCCAAGCCAGCGGTCCCGGCTGCTGCGCGGCATAGAAGATGGAACCCAGCGCAGGGTTCACCACTTCGTCCGAGCGCGCGCGCGACCGGGTATAAGCGGCGTAAATTTCCGTCGTCTCGGAGAACACGCGCCGTATCGAGAATGTCGCTGAGCGATAGCGGTCCTTGCGGTGATCCTGCAACAGAAAAATTCCTCCCGGTTGCGAGGGTTGCTGGTCGACGTAGGCAAATCCGTGGTAGCCATTCCGCGCCAGGAGCTCCACGCCAACGAGCGTCTTCTGCCCCAATTTCTCCTGCCATCCGGCGCTTGAAATGGTAAAGCGCGGCTGCTGCAATCCGCCAGGAGGAAGCACAAACTGGCTGACCACCGGCCCGAGAACGATCACCTTTCCCGTATTGTCGAAAAATGCGTCGATTTGCCGCTGGTCGAACGCCTGCCCAATCAGCGACAAATTCAGCGGCGCGTTATAGATTCCCCAGCCCAGCGACAGCTTCGCGCGGTCATCTCCGAAAGGCAGCACATTACCTGAGAGACGCGGCTCGGCCACGGCGCTCTGCGTAAACCGGTCCCAGTCCGCCCGGAAGCCTGCTTGCAGGATGAGCCGCTTCGAAATCGACCAGGTATCCTGCGCGTATCCGCCCGCTTGCGTGTTCGACGGTCTCAGCCTCACCGGCCCCGCAAAGGTGGACTGCCTCACCAGCGTCCCGTCCGCTCGCAGGGCTTGGATCTCCCCGCGCTCCGCCGATTGCGAATAGATCAGCCCTGACGCGTTGACCCCTGCGGCGAGCTGATGCGTGCCGTGCCAATGTCGCGATGCTGCCGTCACGCTGGCCACGGCCTGCAACCGCCGCCCTCGCTGATGCAAATGCTCGAAGAAGTTACCGCTCGTCCCGTTGACCAGCAGGATGAACGGCGCTGTGCCTTGCGGTGTAAAGTCCAGCACCCCGCTATCCGCCGCCACGCCAAGTTCGAAGAGCGTGTCGTGCAGCCACACTTGATCTTTGAGCGAAACGAAAGCTCGCCGCTGCTCCCCGGTCAGCGTCGTGGATTGCGGATCGAGCGCATCCAGGCCGAGGTTCGCGTCGTGCGCCCTGTTATAGAGGAAGCTTGCGTGCAAAATGTGCTTTGGCGTTACGTTGTATTGCAGCCGCAGCAGGTTGTCTCCCGCCCACTCCTCCCTAGTGTTGGCGCCCGCCGGTTGCTGTTTGACGACGGCGAATGTGTGCTGCAGGCTGACCGAGTCGGAAAACCAAAACTTCCCGCGCTCGATCGGTCCGGAGAAAGTAAATCGTGGGTACCAGTTTCCGAGGTGCGCGCCTTCCTGGATGTTGATGCCGGGGAATGGGTTGGTTGTCCCGAATCGCCAGCGGTCATCTCCGTCGGGAGTTTCAAGACTCAGGATGTTCGCCCCGGCGTGTGCGTAACCTGCTCCAAAGCGCCCCGTCTGGACTTCCGCTGCTCGCGTCGCGTCCACATTGAAGCGCGAAGTCAGCGCGCCGGTCACCGGGTCCCCAATCTCAAATCCATCGAGCAGGTACTGCGTGTCTCCCGAACGCGCTCCGGCCACGTGCAGGTTATTCTGATTGTCCTGCACGATCTCCGGCAGGGCGATCAGGCTTTGCCGTAGAACATGCGTGTTCGGCACGGGAATGTCGCGAATGTCCCGCGCGGTCAGCGTGGATCGTTGGGCTGTGTCCTGCGGGTCGATTTGATCCGGCGGGACCGTGACTTGCACCCGTTCATGAAGCTCTTGCTCGTGGTTCAGCGTCAAGCTGAGTTCATTGTTCCCGGCGTGGAGAGTGACCGCGTAGTCCGTAAGTAAGAAAAACCCTTCCTTGCGAACTTCTACTTTGTAGTCCCCGGCAGGAAGACTGTGGAGGGTGAATCGCCCTGCATCGTCCGTCTCCGCCCGAAATTCGCGCCCGCTGTTATGCTCCAGCCTAATTTTTGCGGCCGCGAGCGGGACTCCATCTTCGTCTAACACGACACCGGTACAATCGCCCGAATCCGCCGCTCGAACTTCCACGGCTGCAAGAATGCTGAGAGAAGCGAATAGTGCAGCGCGTAGACGAGCAGAAACCATTCCGGCATTGCTCCCACTGGCCCGCTCTTCATTAAACTACAAATCATTTGCTCCGGTCCGCTTTCTTGATCCGCAATTGCTCCCCGCAGTAAACGAACCAAGCTGTGCGCCCTCTGGAGGCAAAACTGGAGTTGCACACGAGCACAACCAAGGCAGGTGGTTCTGGAGATGCAGGGTAAAGCGAATTGAGTTGCATCGAGGTTTCGGAACAGGAGCGAGCTCTCGCTCTTCGGTTCCGAAGGCGATGAAAAAGGCCGGGCGCGAGCGCATTCTTGTTCGCGCCCGCCCTTTCTTCGGGGGTTAAAACTTGAGCCGCAGCATGAACTGCAGTTGCCGCGGCAAGCCCGTGCCCGTATTGGGAGACGCCGCGTTGTCGTTGTTGCTGTTGAAGTTGACTGTTCTCGTGATCACGCCAAAGTCCGGCGTATGCGTGAGGAACCTGGTCGTGGCTGCGGTCGGGTCGTAATTCAGTGCCAGAGAGTTCGGGTTGCTCGGGCTCGGATCGCCTAGCTGAGTATGATTGAGGATGTTGAACACCTGAACTCCGAACTCCAGCTCAAATCGCTCGCTCAGCCTCGTTTCTTTCATGGCCGCCAAGTCCACTTGCCAGGAGTCCAATGCGCGAATGATGCCGTTCCCGGCGTTGCCGAATCGTGTCAGAACTCCATTGCTGTCGAATGGCGGGGCTTGAAATGCGGCCGCGTTGACCAACGGCACACCATTTCTTCCACCCCCAGGAAGTGTCAGCGGTACCCCGGGCACAATGTCGGGCCGCTGATTCGTCTGGTCGTTGCCATCGGGAAGCTGGCTCGGTGCGATGTTCAATGCGACTGTCAGGGGATGGCCGGTATGCCATAGGCCAACTCCGCTGAAACTCCAACCTCCAGCAATCTTTCCCCAAGGACCAGCATTATTCAGATAAGCCTTGCCAGGACCAAAGGGGAGTTCGTAGACGGCATTCACCGTGAAATTGTGCCGAACGTCAAAAATACTGGGCCCTTTGTCGCATTGACGGCAATTGAGGTTTTCTGGTCCGCTGGATTCGCCGCCGCCAACCGACCCATCGTTAATGGAGTGAGAAAAGGTGTAGCGCGTCTGAAAGGAAAAACCGTTGGTGAACTGCCGCTCCAGGGAGAGAAGGAGTCCCTGATAACTGCTGGTCCCGCTATCGGTCTTTAAATCAACTGACCCGAACGGGTCTCCTCCAGGATAAAACTGGTCCAATGGGCGCACGCAATTGCCGTTCACATCTGGCGTGGTGATACACAGATTGACGGCGCCTCGCGCAAAGAGCCTCACCCCGTGAGAGCCCAAGTACGATGTCGAGACTAGAAAATTATCGGGGAGTTCCTGCTCGATGGTCAGCCCCCAAGTCTCGACGTAGAGGTCGCGTCTCCCATGCCGCTGCAAAGCGCGGGGGTTGTTGGCCGCAAGCGAAAGGCCAGTTGTGCCGCTGAAATCTGGAATCGTTTGCTGAAACGCCGGGTTTAGCTGGACGTTCTGAACCGATCCGGTAAACGTGTCGCTCTCAAGTCCTGCGTTGAGGTCGTCATTCTGCGCGGCACCATGATAAATGCCGAATCCCGAACGAATGACCGTCTTTCCGTGCCGAGCACTGGGGGCCCAAGCCAAACTCACCCGGGGGTCAAAGTTCAGGTAGTTCGGGTTATACAATGACGGGTTACGCGGACATGCAGGGGTGTTTATTGGGGTCGGAAAAGGCTGATTGGTCGAACCCGATCCGAGACAGGCCCCGTGAAATTGATTGAAGTCGAAGACGGTCGTGCGGTTATCCGCTTCGTGGGCGACGCCGTAATACTCCCAGCGAAGTCCCAGGTTAGCGGTAAACGTGGGGGTTACTTTCCATTCGTCCTGGAAATAAGGCAGCAAGAAAGTGCGCCTATACTTGTGGCAACACCAGGGAGCGGTGAACTTCACGTCAGACAAGGATGCTGAAATCAGGCTTAGATCATCCGTAAAGTCTAGCGTGTTACTCGCTGTCTTTCCTTGGTTCAGTCGAATTCGACGAATTTCCATGCCAGCCTTGAAGGTGTGGCGGCCATGCAGCCAGGTTAGATTATCAATAACGCCATAGGTCGTACCGACTTCGATGTCGGCTTGATTATTGTTGAGCCCCACGAAGTTATTCGAATTCACCGCATACGGTAGGATGCTTGCTTGGGGATTATGAAACGGCGCCCGATTGATGAACACCTTTGCCTCGTTAGACAGATTCGCCGTGAAAAAGTGTTGCAGGGCCAGGAAATAGTTGGCCGGATGATTGAGCGTTCGCACTTTGTCGAGCGCAACGTTGTTGCCGTTCGGAGCGGAAACGAGACTGATGTCGCGTTGTGCGCGGCCGTACAGCGTCGTCTTGTCGCTGAACTTGTGATCGATGCGCACAAGCCAAGTATCTTCGTGGACGATCGTCGGCGCCGCGGTCGTAAACTTTTCGGCGTCACCGGCCTCACTTCCTGTGAGGGGATTATCAAGCGGACTGAACAGACTATCCGGAAACGTGAACCGCGGGGCACAGTTTCCGACGGTGCCTGTGGAACCCCGCCATGGGAATGCTTGGAGAATGGAGCACATTTGCGGCGACGGACCGGAGCCGTTCCTGCCATTGATTAGGATGTCGCGCAGAAACGAAGCAGTGGGAACAGAAGCTATCGTCGTCGACTCCTGCAACTGGCGCAGTCCTTCGTAACTCAAGAAGAAAAACGTTTTGTCCTTTTTAATCGGACCGCCGAGAGTCAACCCATACTGTCCCATGCGAAACGGAGGTACCGCCGGCGGATCGTTGAAATTGCGGGCATCAAACGTTGAATTCCGCAGATAGCCGAAGGCCGTGCCGTGGAAATCGTTCGAGCCAGACTTTGTCACGATATCGATCTGTCCGCCTGCTTGCGTGCCGTATTCGGCGTCATACAGCGCGCTGTTGACGCGGTACTCCGCAACAGCGTCCTCGGAGACCTGCAGCCGCACTTGCGATTTCTGCGCTTGCTCCTGAATGCCGCCGGCGTCTACGCCGTCGAAACTGAAGTTGTTGTCGTCGCGAGCGCGGCCGGCGAAGCGAATGGTGCGCTGGTCGCCGCCGCCATCGTCCTGGGCGAACGGAGCGAGCAGCGTTAAGCCGGCCCAGTCCCGGCCATTGACCGGCAGGTTGGCAATCTGCACAGTACTGATAACGGTTGCTTGTTCGGCGCTGCTGCGCTCGACAGGACTTGCCTCCGCGGTGATCTCGACCTTTTCTTCAACTGCCCCCACTTCCAGAGGAACATCGAGTGTATGGGTCTCGCCAACATGAAGTTCGACGTGTTCCAAGATTTTCGTCTTGAAGCTCGCGTTTGAAACAGTCATGGCGTACTCGCCAACAGCCAGACCAGGAAAACGGTAATAGCCGTTCGAGTTGGTCCTGCGTTCCTGGCTGAGGCCGGTATCTATTTCCGTAATTTTGACGCTCGCGCCGGTAATTGTGGCGCCGCTCTTGTCTGTCACCGTGCCTTCGAGCGTGGCACGGTTAGTCTGCGCGCGGGACGCCAGCGCCAAGGCGGGCAATACGAGAAGAACAAGAAAATATCTTCTTAAACGGATCATCGATACACCCCCCGTTGCAATTGGGGAAAGAGTGTACGAAGTGGCCGGTGCGAAGACGCCTGGAAGGGACGTCAGCGCGCGTACACATCCCCGCATGGCGCCTATCTTGAGCCGATGAATGAGACTGGCATGTAAACGCAGATGAAGATTTGGTTAAATTAAAAATGAAATCCGAGGGATATTTTCAGGGGCGCGGCTCATGCCGGGCATCGTTGGTGTTTCGGCGGACCTCCATCACCAAATAGGCGACGATTCCGGCGTTGACCAGCACGAGGATGCCTTTCGCAAGAGTTGCGCGCTTGGCGAGCTCATAGACTTCGAGGGGAATAAATAACGACGTCGACACAATCGTAAAGTATTCGGCCCAGCGTTTGCGGAGCGCAAGTCCTATGCCTTCCGTGAGATAAAGAGCGGAGTAGAAAAAAGTGCCTACGCTGAGCTCTTTGAGCTTTCGAGCGTCAAGAATCGATAATTTCTCAAACACCCAATGGATGTAATGATTGTTGGGATCACCCCGAAACAGTTCTATCCACCGCTCTAGCTCGGCAGCCACGTCTTTGTGCACTAGGTTGAGCGCGCCGATACCCACGGCGAGCAAGCTTAGACTCTTGAAAAGCTTAAAGACCGCTATCAGCAATAGTCCCCGGGAGTGTGATTCACCGCTCCGCATTCTTTTGCTCCGGCCTTGTGCCGTTCCAACTATTTAGGCCAAATGACGGTCCAACGGTCGGACCCGAAGATAAAAAAGCATCGTCGAAAAGATTTGCTCGAACAAGTTGGAACGGCGCTAGGAGTGTACCTTACTAATCTGAGTAACCTGACGCGGCAATGGGCGTAGGCGTGGCGTCAAGAAGGATTCAGTTGGAAGCAAAGTCGGAGAAGTTGGGCGTCCCGCTCCAGGGTTAGCTTCGGCTCAGGCGGATGGAGCCGTCTCCGGTGTGGATGGTGAGGGGCTGGCCGCCGCCGTTCATTTTGCCGTGGAGCTGCGAAGTGCTGAAGGTCCCTTCGACGGTTACGGGTATGCCCAGGCTGATGCGCCCGTCGTTGGTGCTGGCGTCTATGTTAGCTTGGAGTTCGCCGGGCAGAACGAGGTCCACGCTGCCGTCGCCGGTGTGGATGTTCCAGCCGGATACGAGCTTGGAGCCGGGTAGAACGCGCGCGTCGATACTGCCGTCGCCGGTCTTGATGTTCAGCGCGTCGAAGCGCCCTTCGATCTTGATGTGACCGTCGCCAGAAGTGGCGTCGAGCTTCCCATCGATGTTCCGGGCGTCAATGTGGCCGTCGCCGGTGCGCAGATGGACGTCACCCTTGGCGCCTTCGAGTGTGATGCTGCCATCGCCGGTGTCAATGTCTACGCTACCCGTGACTTCGTCAGATCTCACCGAGCCATCGCCGGTGTGAATCTTGAGGTTGCCCCTCAAACCCTGCGTCTCTACGGCGCCGTCTCCAGTGTCTATGCGCAGGTCAGCGTCCTTGGGCATACGAACCACAATTCGGATATTGCGATGGTTGCCTCCCCAGAAAAAGCCCCAATGACCGGCGACGCTGGCGTTGATTTCGACGCGATCGCCATCCTGCCGCGATTCAATCCGCAGATTCTTGTCAACCTTATACCCGTCGTAGTCGACCGCGAATTCGACCTGCTTGCTATCGCCAGTGGAGATGCGGACGCTGCCCTCATTCGTATCCACGCGGACGTTGGCGCGCCCGGAGATCGTGTAGGACTTGGTCCATTCCTCCGCGTGTGCGCTGGGAACAGAAGCGGCGGCAAGAAAGGCCGCGAAAGCTATCGCAACGCGCGTGGCGGTCCCGCGCAAGAGGTAAAAATTCATGCCCATAGGCCTCCGTTCCGTTTCGGTCGGAAACTGGGGATCAGTCGGCGTTCTAAACCAATATACGGCAAGGACTGGAGAAAAGTTCAACGATCGTTCTCATTGGTAGTGGGTCAGTTTCCGGTTAGCCCGTCAACCGCCAGGAATCGCGGGTTCGCCCCAATGGGATTGCCTGCGCGTCAGCAAGAGATAAATGACTGCCAGCACCATCACCATAAGAGCATCGACAAAGAACCAGCCATATCCCAACACGAAAATGTGACTGAGAATTACGGGAGTCATCCACACAACAGTCAATCCCGCTCCCAATCTGGCTATCTTCGGGATCAGGAGCAGAACCGCCACCACCGTCTCGAAGGCTCCTGACCCTAGCCGGAATACCGGCTGAGATACCAACCCGTGGACCGCTTGCGACATCTGCGTGAACAGGGCCACCGAATCTGGCACCCCTGCAAACTTGAGAAAGATGGCGGCATACAGAAGGTTCACGGACACCAACAGGCGAATTGCCAGTAGTGCGAGTCTTTTGCCCATAAAATCTTGCCCCCTAGAAGTCCTGCGCTGTGGGCCGGATGACGACCTCGTCGATTTCCACCTCGGCTGGTTGCTCGATGGCGTAAGCGATTGCGCGCGCGATCGAGTTGGCAGGAATAGCCATTTTGTAAAACTCGCGCAAATTCTTTCTGGTTGCCTCCTCCGAGCTGCTCTCCGGGAGCTCTGTGGTAACAGCACCCGGTGAGATCATTGTGCAGCGGATATTTTGGGAATGTAGTTCCATCCGGAGCCCTTCAGTCAACGCGCGTCCCGCGGACTTGGTTGCGCAATAAACCGTTCCACCCGGAGCGAACACTTTGATCCCGAAAACAGAAGCGATGTTAATGATGTGACCGCTCTTCTGCTTCTGCATGTGAGGCAGGGCAGCGGCAACCCCATATAGAAGTCCTTTGATATTGACGTCAATCTGCCGGTCCCATTCATCTACCTTAAGGGCCCCGATCGGTGCGATGGGCATAATACCGGCGTTATTGAGGAGCACATCGACGCGGCCGAAACCGTCGACGGCCCGTTGGATGAGCGCTTCCACTTCTGCGCGCTTCGTCACATCGGTGGCAAATCCGATGGCCTTGCCGCCGGTGGCCGAGATCTCTTGAACCACTGCGTCGATCCGGTTCGAACGCCGCGCTCCTAGTACAACTTTTGCTCCTCGTTCTGCGAGAAGCTTCGCGGTGCTTTCACCAATGCCGCTGCTGGCTCCGGTGATTACTACAACTTTGCCGGTGATATTTGACATTTCCATTCCCTTTTTCTCCTTATTTAAGAATTTGCTTTTCACGGCGGCTTGCGCTCCACTGAATGATGGGCCCCGCGACGCCGTTATAGATGCTCAGCGCCCAGGCCGTCCCACGAAATCTCCCAAGCGATTTTCTGCATCGCCGGGTTTGCAAAAGCCTCGCTCTATCAGCGTTTTGATTCTCTGCTGCGTGGCCGGTCGTGCCATCGAAGCAACGCAAGCGTTCCACCCGGATTCGATTTCGATATCAGGCGGCAAGCTGGCAACGTTGACTAGGCGCTTGGTATCCGCGATTGTCTGTTTATCGAAGGAAGCGATCCGGGTGGCAAGCGCATCCACAAATCCGTCAAGATCAGCATCAGGCAAAGACCGATTCACATAGCCGTAGAGCTCGGCCAAGTCGCCTGGGACGTCGTTTGCGCTTAAAATCACTTCCAGGGCGCGTCCTCTTCCCATGAGGCGCGACAGCCGTGCCATAGGGCCGCCGCCAGGCACCAGACCGGCGCCGACTTCAAACTGCGACAAGATAGCTTTCTCGCGACTGGCAAAACGCATGTCGCAGGCAAGGGCAAGCTCACTTCCCATACCAGTCGCCCGCCCGCGAATCAACGCTATGGATACGACAGGTGAACGACTCAGGCGCACGAGCATCTCGGGCCACGGATGCAAGCCTGTAGGTCCTGGAGGGAGATGCGCCAAATCGTCAAGTTTTGCGAGAAAATCCAAATGAATCAGAAAGAACCCTTCAACAGCACTGTCAAAAACCACCACCTTAACCTGCTCGTCAGTTTCGATTGCCGTGATGATCTCGTTCACTTGCGGAAGCATCTCCGGACCGAAGATGTTGAGCGGCGGGTGATCAAACGTGACTCGCCAATACTCGGGCGAGCGCCTGACCAGACGTATCTGAGTAGTCTTTGTTGCTGCGTAATTCTGATCTTTCATGTTTGTTGTCTCCTTATCATTTGGTTTCACGTTTTATTTTGCGTTGCGGTCGTCTTATGGGGCGCTTTCGTCGCGCGGCTTTGGTGAGGTGGTCCCGCATAGGGAAACTCAAGTAACAGATCGCCGTGGGGCCCTACGTTGTCCCCCGTGACCTTTCCATTTGTGAGAACGTGCATGAAAAAATCGAACCCATCGTCAGCCAGTGGCTGCACCGCACCAGGAGGTGGTCCCTGCGAACTACAAGCACGCCATCTTGACACTCCGGCGTGCTTGTAGCGATCGGTTCCTTATGGAGCTGCATGGAACGTGGCACAGGTATTCTCCCCCTAGTTTCGAGAGGCCATGCCATTGGGCGGCGCGGGCGCGAAATGCGCACGCCCATCCTCGATCAGCCATTTATCGCCGTGACGGGCGGCCACGTAGAAAAAGTTGATCGGTATCACGGGGATGATCGTCCCATCCGGACCGTTGACATTGCGCACCGTGAGGAGCGCGTCGACGAACGCGACATCGGGCTTGATGAAGCGGACCCGGTAGTTCGAGAAGGCCGCTTGCGTGGTGCCGTTGACGGCTTGCTGCGCCTCGGGACCGAAGTCCTTTACCATGGCGACGCGTCCTTGCAGAAAGTCGCCCACCGGCGTCACGAAGGTTCCATCTTCGGCGAACAGGGATGCTCGGAGTTCGGCATCCTTCTGAACGAAAGCCTTAGCAAAGGTATCTCCGAGCGTGCGAACGGCTGCTTCGTCTCGAGCCGGGCCGGCAATCGCAGAGCCGGTCGCACCGATGACGAGCGTGCATGCGAGAAACACCAAGCCGAGACGCTGCATCAGGCCGCGGAGCGTTAACTTGGGCTCCTGGGACACGGAAGCAGCTCGGTACGTTTGTGAGATTTTCATTTCTTTTTCCTTGATTTTCATTTCTTTCTCCTTTTTATTTCTTTCTCCTTGGTCGTCATCACTTGTAACCAGAAACCCCATTTGCCCTGTTTACAAGCAGACAGTCGCTCACCCTTTTAAGGGTGTGTTTGCAAGGACCTCCACTTTTTCCACCTGTGGAGGAACCGCAAATAATTCGCTGGCCCGCGCCGTCAACGCCTTCGCGATCTCGCCAGTCAAGTGGGCATTGCGGCCCGCTTCATTTGCGAAGGTATCGAAGATCCCGAACTTCCCCGGCCCGAGCTTGATTGCATACCATTTCAAAGTCGCTTTTTCATCCAGCGCGAGTGGCTGAGCTGACTTTAGAAATGCCTCGGCATCAGCCTCCTTGCCTGGGCGTGCTTCGAGCTTCACTAACAATCCAATTGCTTCCATTGAGTTACCCTCCCGTTTGTTGACGCCGTAGCGCTGCTCACAACTGTGAGTAAACCGCACATCGCACACGGAGTTGTGCGGGTTTCTGCTCGGATGGTCGGAATCTTGCTGAATTCATGCTCCCAGAAGACAGAACTCCAACGACTTACACCTGAGTCTGGGGTTTGTCTTGAGTGAGCGACGGCGGCGCGAGTTCGAATGAGCTGCGCTAGGCTACTCAGAATTGTTGATTGAGGCGATAGTGCTGAGGCGGATGCAAGGAGCGATGAGCTGCAAATTCCGGACAAGGCTGGGACGTTAACAACGAATTAAGAGTTAACCAGTGAAGGTGACGAATCTTCGGAGCGGGTTTCCGAAGCGCAAATCACTTCGGAGTCCAGAAAATCCTGGCGATACTCTGTCGGGCTAACTCTACAAGCATCACGAAAGACCTGCGCAAAGTGCTGCTGGGTCTTGAAGCCACAGGCCACGGCCACGTCCAATACTCGCGCATTAGGAGCACGCAACATCGCTTTAGCACGCTCAATCCTTTGACGCAAAACAAACTGATGCGGGGTCTCGCCCGTTGACTTGCGAAACATCCGCGCGAAATGGGCCGTGCTCAACCCTACCGATTGCGCCATCTCGTCGAGACTCAAGTCGTCTTCCATCTTCACATGGACCAACTCTTTAATCCTTCGCAAGCGCGCTGAGCCTAGTCCGCCTCGGTATATCTGCACAGGACGGTGCCTTACTGCATGATCCTTCACCAGCGCTACGGCCATCGCCTGTTCGACAGAATCCAGAAACAGCCGCCCGCTCGGAAAGCCAGCCACCATCTCCGCATGAGCGGCCGCAACCAGCGCACTCAGCCGCGGGTTCGCAAACTTGCGCGAAGGCCGCAGGTCTACCTCGCCGTAAGCTCCGTCAGAGCTGGCCATCAGTGCCGCATCGGAAATACCGAGCTGCAGATGCGGTACGTTCATGAGTCCAACCCACTCTCCGATATGACGGTCGCACAGTGCTAAGTCGCCCGCCCCGTAGTCGAACTTTTCCAGCGCGGAACGCTTCGAGCCCCACTCAATTGAGCCGGGCCGCAACATCATTGCGAAGGCTTGATCATGCCGCACCCAATGACGCGGCTCTGTGACAGATTCGGGTGGAAAGAGTTCAACTCTCATTCTTTTGCTTTATGCCGTCGTGTTGTGGATATGGCCAAGCGCTCTCATGTGATGAGATGTCTCTCTGCGGCAAGTCGATACATGTATCTCGACGTGAAGGTAGGACATTCAAACAAGTTCTGGGCACGCCACCTGGTGGATACCGTCGCAATGTGGTTGAAGTGCAACAGCACACCAGCTTTCCGGGTGGATAGTCGGCTAATCAGAAACTGACCCACTACCTTCTCGTTACCCCCCGAATGGAAAGACGCTTCACAGGGGCCAACTGTCCTAAAGATTTCCAGGCGAACTAGCGATTTCCCCTGGCGGCATGCCCTTTGTGGGCCGTGCCGGGCTTGGGTCGGAGCGCCGCCAGGAATTGCTCCGTGGGGAGAGTGTTGATGACATTCTGTTTTTCCAGCCAGCCGCGCCGGGCCATAGTGACGCCGTAGCGAATGAAGGAGAGGTTGGAGGTGTTGTGGGAGTCGGTGGAGATAACCACTTTGACGCCGCGGTCTTTGCACATGCGTAGGTAAACGTCCTTGAGGTCGAGCCGGTCGGGGTAGGAATTGCATTCCATGGCGACGCCATGTTTCGCGCAGGCTTCGAGAATTTTCTCCATGTCGTAGTCGAAGGGGTCTCGCCGGAGCAGGAGCCGGCCGGTAGGATGGGCGATGATTTGGGTATAGGGATTCTCGATGGCCGCCAACAGGCGATCCGTCATGGCCGCGCGGTCCAGGTTCATGTAGGAGTGCACGGAGCACACCACCACGTCGAGCTGGGCAAGCAATTCGTCGGAGTAGTCGAGCGCGCCATCCTTGAGGATGTCCACTTCGGCGCCGGCCAGGACGCGGATGCCGAGGCCTTTATCGCTGGCGGCGTGAATTTTCTTGATGTGCGCGGCCATGCGCTTTTCGTCGAGGCCGTTCGCGACGGTGACGGCTTTTGAATGATCCGTGATGGCAATGTACTGGTGGCCCAGCTTGCGCGCGGCCTCGGCCATCTCCTCAATCGAATTCTTCCCGTCGCTGGCCGTCGTGTGCATCTGGAGGTCGCCCTTGACGTCTTCGAGCTTGAGCAGATGCGGCAGCTTGTGCTTTTCGGCCGCTTCGATTTCCCCGGTGTTCTCGCGAAGCTCGGGTGGAACGAAGTCGAGCTTGAGCTTCGCGTAGATCTCTTCTTCGGTGCGGCGGGCGACGGGCCTTTCTCCTTTTAGGGTGGCCAGCGCGTATTCGTTCAGCGTGTAGCCCATGTCGTTCGCCCGGCCGCGAAGAGTGACGTTGTGTTCTTTGGAGCCGGTGAAGTAGAGAAGGGCAGCGCCAAAACTTTCTTTTTCCAGCAGGCGAACGTCCACTTGCAGGCCGTTTTCGAGCGTGAAGCTGACTTTGTTTTCGCCGTGCGCGAGAGTTTGGTCAATGCCCGGGAAGGTAAGGATGTGTTTGGCCAGCGCGTCCACTTGTTTCTGCGAAGTGTGACCCTCGGCGAGAGAGACCAGAAGATCGAGGTCGCCAACCGTCTCCTTGCCGCGCCGCAGCGAACCGGCAGGCGTGACGGAGTCGATGGCCTTCCCCGCTTTTTCAATGTGAGCGACGATCGCCAAGGCGGCGGCTTCGGCAACATTGATGAGGAATCGGCCGGAGGATTTCTTGAAGACTTCCACCGCTTTGAGGATGTTTTGTTCGCTCTTTTCGCCGAACCCGGGGAGGTCGCGAAGCTTGCCGGACCTGGCGAGTTTTTCGACGTCAGCGACGTTAGCCGCTTTGAAGGTTTTCCAAAGGAAGGCAACTTTCTTGGGGCCGAGGGATTGCAGTTCGAGCAGATCAAGAATCGTGGCGGGATACTTTTTCAGAAGTTTTTTGCGCAAGCCATACTCGCCTGTCTTGACGATCTCCTTCAGATGCTCGGCCATACGGTCGCCGATCCCGGGCAATTCGGTAAGTTTTTCCGGCTCGTTCACCAGCGCGGCGACGGATTCAGGCAGGCCGTCGATCAGTTCTGCCGCTTTTTCGTAGCTGCGGTAGCGCCCGATGATGGCGCCGTCGATTTCGAGGAGATGCGCGGTTTCGCGAAGGATGCGGGCGATCTGTTTGTTGTCCATGATGGAAAGATTATAAGCCCGGGGAGCGCGAATTCATGAAGCGGAGGAAGCAGTTCTTCTTTCTGAAATGAAGAAGGCCGGCGGAGGGACGCGCTCCGCCGACCGAATAAGTGCTATGCAAATTAAATTAACCCGCCGCCTTGGCGACGTTGGCTGCCTGGGGACCTTTAGGTCCCTGGACAATCTCAAATTCGACGGGGTCTCCTTCCTGCAACGTGCGATAGCCATCGCCAACAATTGCGGAGTAATGAACAAACACATCCGGTCCATCTTCTCGTCCGATGAAGCCGTATCCTTTCGAGTTATTGAACCACTTTACCGTTCCTTGCACTTCCACGTACCTCCTCAGGGAGACTCAGATGATTCCGACTTCGATGCAGAAGAATAAAAACCTGGTATCGCCACGAGCGCAATTTGTGGTGAGTGTACCAGAACAGCAAGTTCCGTCAACTGAACAATAGGTATTTTTGTGCAGAAAACTGAAGAAAAATTCAGATACAAAATCGATTCAAACGCGCTAGCCTGCGGAGCGGGAACGCGGAGCTAGGAAGGAAAAATAGTACAAGAGGCCGGCGATGGTCTTGGCGTCGCGCAGCTTTCCGCTGCGAATCATCTGTCTCAATTGAGAGCGGCTAAAAACACGCGAAATAATTTTTTCGTCTTCCTCCGGCCGCGCATCTCCACTGGTAAGTCCCTGCGCGAGGAGAATATACATTCTTTCCTCAAGAAATCCCGGCGTCGGGAAAATGTCCAGGAAGATGCGGTAGCGTTTGGCGCGATAGCCGGTTTCCTCGAGGAGCTCGCGGGCGGCGGCCTGGCGCGGATTTTCGTCCCGCTCGATGCGCCCGGCGACCAGTTCCCAAAGGAACTGGCGCGTGGCATGGCGGTACTGGCGAACGAGGAGGATGCGTCCGTCAGGAAGCAAGGGCAAGATAACAACGGAACCGGGATGCGTAACCACTTCGCGGGTGGTGCGGATACCGCCGGGTTCCAGAACTTCATCGCGGCGAACTCCGAAGACCGGGCCTTTGTAGATAATCTTGCTGCGCAGGATCCTGGCTCGTGCGGATTTTTTGTTGGACATGTTTCCTCGAAAATATTCGAAGATATCTTAGCCGATGGCGGCAAAACAGCACAGACAGCAATGCATACTGCGGACAATTGCCACGAAAGCGGGGTGCGCCTATACTGAGCGCGAGAGAAAATAGCGGCGGAAGCGTGCGCGACGGATGCGTGTCGGCGCATCGAAAGGACACACAGGCTGAAGCCTGTGCTACTGGATGCCGATAAATACGATCATTGTGGATGATGAGAGGCCCGCCCGCGAAGAGCTGGCCTATTTGTTGAAGGGATTTCCCGAGATCAATGTGATCGGGCAGGGGAAGAACGGCGTGGAAGCCGTGGCGCTAATCAAGGAGCACGCGCCGGATTTGGTTTTCTTGGACGTGCAGATGCCGGGGCTGGATGGATTCGGCGTGCTTAAGAAATTGGTCGAACGCAAGGTGAAGGTACCGCACGTGGTTTTCGCGACGGCGTTTGACCATTACGCGGTGCAGGCGTTTGACGTAAACGCCGTGGATTATGTGCTGAAGCCTTTCGATAAGGCGCGCATTGCGAAAGCGATTACGCGGGCGAGAAAAATGATGGATACGCCGGCGACGGCGACGGAACGGCTGGAACAGCTCGTAAATCAGCTCGGCACGACGAAGCTGCCGGCGCAGCCGGTGAAGCTGCTGGTAAAAGCGCAGCAAAAATTGCTGCTGGTCGACGCGCAGGATTTGGTGTTCGCGTCCATCGATGTCGGATCCATCTCGATGGTGACGCGGGATACGGAAGGAAGGTCGAATTACCGGACGCTGGAAGAATTGCACGCGGCGCTGGATTCGGACTCGTTCTGGCGGCCGCACCGCTCGTATCTGGTGAACATCCGTCACATCAAAGAAGTCGTGCCGTGGTTCAAGTCCGGCTACATGCTAAAAATGAGCGACAAGAAGCAGACAGAAATTCCCGTGAGCCGCGCCCAGCTGAAGCGCCTGCACGAATTGTTTAAGCTGTAGCGCCGTGGCTGGTGATTGGTGACTCGTGACTCGTGCAGCCTCTGTCGTCTCAGCCCTTGTTGTAATACATGGCGTAATACGATAAGATGAAATCAAAGGTGACACCATGGCATCTCCGCTGACACTGAGACTGGACGAGAAAACGCGGAAGCGCATTGCGCGGATCGCCAGCCGGAAGCAAGTCTCCACCTCCGAGGTCGTTCGGCGCGCCATCGAAGCGTGGACCGAGTTGCAGGAGCCCGTCACCTCACCGTATGAAGCCATAAAAGACCTGATCGGAGTAGTCCATGGAGGGAATCCGCGAGGGTCCGTGCGGACGGGGCGACGTTTTACCAAACTCCTTAAGAGGCGCAGGAGCAGCCGTTGATCCTCGTCGATGCAGGGCCGCTGGTCGCGCTAGTTAACGCCGATGATCAATACCATTCCCGGTGCGTCGCGGCCCTGGAAACTTTTCGCGAGCCAATGGGCACGGTGTGGCCAGCAGTGACCGAAGCCATGTACTTTTTGGCTGAACAGCCGCGCGCACAAGAGGCACTTTGGGAAATGCTGGAGCGTGGAGCCTTGCAACTTTTGGCGCTGGATGTCGGTGATGCTCCAAGGATGCGGGAGTTGATGCGTAAATACGCCAACCGGCCGATGGACCTGGCAGATGCTGCTCTATTGCGGGTGGCGGAACGAGAAGGGATCCGCAAGATTTTCACCGTAGATCGCCGCGATTTCTCAGTCTATCGCCTCCACGGCCGCACCCGTCCCGCGCTCCTTCCCTGACCGGCGCCAAGACCTTGCCTGAGAAGCCCACGGAATAGAAACTCGAAAATAGAAATTGGAAATTCGAAGTTAGAAATAAGGAAAGAGAAAGACCCACCCTTTGAAAACCGCAAAGGGTAGGCCACCCAAAGGCGTTTTTCGGAATTAAGGGGCGGCCACCCGCCGTTCCAGTTCTTCTTTTCTAGGCACGCTCTGACCCATTCGGAATTTGCGTATCCTAAATATCGCTGTATAGATAACAGGGAACTTGTCAGTCACTCAGGGAATTACCCGAGTATTGATTACAGTCTTTTACCGATTTGACGGCTCAATAGTCCATTGGATGCTCTATCGGTTGTCCTAAAAAAAGCACCACGGCGAGCGACTCCTCCTCTCACCGAGGGAGCCCGTAATGAACGGTCTTGCCCATCGCAGAAAACCCAACCAAAGGCTTTTTGATGGCAGGATTGAAAAGCGCCTTCCCACTTCAGTTCCCGTCTACCTCGCAGCCCTAGAAGAACCCCACGCTCGGGAGCGAACGCTTACGGACAATGTTAGTCCTCACGGTGCGCGAGTCATCAGCAAGCGGCCCTGGCCGATTGGTGAAGGGTCGCTTGTTACGCCTTTGACGGGGGAATTTCCGCAGGTAGGAAGAGTGATTTATTGTCTGCCAAAGGCGGGAGACTGTTTTTCTGTGGGTGTGGAATTCCCGGATCGCAGGGTTAAGTGGGACGAGCCTTCCAGGGCCTAACCACAGGCTTTCTTTTGGCTGTCTGAAGTATTACCACGCGCTCTTCCGTTCGCTATGCAAGGAGTGTCCCAGGTGACTGATGAATTAAAACCGGGCGATATTGTCCAATATAGATCCGGGGGTCCCAAAATGACCGTCACAAGCGTCGGGACAATTCTTGGGGTCCTGCGGGCATGGTGTACGTGGTCGGAAGGTGGCGAAACTCAAAACAGTGTTTTTCCCGTAGAGTCTTTAGAGCACGTGGACTCGTTAATGACACAGATCAAAGCAGCGTTTTCCCGTTCGCGTCGTCGGAAGCGTGTCTAGAAAAAGCAAAAGGCCCAAACCTAAGAGCGACCAAAAGTCTCAGTAAGGAACAGGCACAGAATTCGGGTGGTTGTCGGAGTGGCTCTTGTTGACGGCAGCCTTTACCTTTGGAAGCCATTCTTTCAAGTGATGCTCTTCCCCGGATGAGTAGTGGAAGTCGTAGCCCTGGCCGCAATTGTCACAGAGAATTTTGTCGGGGTGAAGTTTGAGCGGATGTCCGAGCGCAATTCGAGCGCCAGTTTTGATGAGTTGGACGGCCATGCGGATCAGAATTTAGATAGGGCTCTTAACTCCCCGTCGAGGCTCTAAAGTATGCAAATGCCTTCAGTTAATGTGCAGCGGTAGTTCTAATTTAGGCAATCTGCTGATCGCAGAGACGGCTTCCAGGCCCACTTCTCCTTCCTGCTTGGAGCCTGCTTTGCCGACCCAGACCACGGTGCAGCGCTCGGAACTGAGCGGGTCTTCATCGAGGATAAGTTCGACCACTTGGCCGCGTCTAAGGTTGAAAATTCCGCGCAGCCGGAAACCTTCTTTCGAGGAATCGAGGACGAGGCAGGGGACCCTCCTCTGGTTGCGGTTCAGATTGATGACCAGGCTGGCGCGCTTCTTTGAGATAACCCTCGTCGAGCGGCGGCCTTGGGGGAATGTAACGCTGAGCATTCTTTCACCCCCTGTACTGGGTTAAGGTTCCTCAGGACTCCGTAAGTCCAAGTGTCTTGCTCCATTTTTCGATCGGAGCGTCGAGCCTGACGCCCAGGAGATAATCGTCGCTGGGGAGCTTCTTGCAATATACGACCGAGCCCTCGAAGCAAAATCCAGGCGGGGACGAAACGAGTACCAGCTCAGCTGGTTCCCAGAACTTCTGTGTCGTCATCTGGATGCCGAATCTGTTGACACTCTCCGCAGGAACGATTTCAAAAACCCCTGGCTTATGGAGGCTGGTTAGCCACAGAGGGACGCTTAAATGGGCGCGGGGTTCCGACTTTGGGATCGGATCGAAATTACAGTTCAGCGCGACGGGCGGAAGAGTGGCGCGCTCCCCGACTTCCTTTCCTCGAATCTCAGGTGCGGCCTTTTGGCTCATGTGTTCCTCCATGTCCGCGGAATCGGTCGGGGAGCGCATTGGTCATCTTGCCGAGGGAGAGTACGGATGCGGAAACTGAAGGAGAATCCAGTGAATTCCCGAAATCAGGGTCAGGTGAATACCTGCCGCGAGAGACTGAGTTCAGCGGATGAATTATCGCCGCGGGAGGTTCACTGTTCAGGTAGGGCGGAAGCCCTCTCGACCCGGTGCGACTCTCTCCTGCGAGATGAAACAATGCGGGACAATCCGATGGCCCACTTTCTGCTCCGCATAAGCCAGCGTCGCGCCCGCCGGCAAATCGCGCTGGCGATCCTACGAATGCGCGGGAGAAAAATAGCTCCTTTCAACTGCCGCCAGAGTTTCGGCCCTAGGATGCTAGGCCGGAAGTACACTGGGCTTTTGGTCTTCTCCAGTTTTTCTTGTTGCTGCGCGGTTCTTGGCGCGTCGTTCATCTGAGGAGTGGTGAACTCGGCCACACTTGTGGGTGCAGGTGTTGAACTCTTCCGACGCCCTTTCCTTAAACGAACTACAACAACTCTCCCTTGGCCGTCATACGCTGTCTGCCATGTGATTGGCTCAAGCAACTTGACGGCGACCCCCATGCGGCCATCCTTTCCGTGATCCAAGCGTGCAACTTGGCCTAAGTGATCCGTATCAGAGGAAGAAGGATCCAAATGCTTTAAGAATCTGATCAAAAGTGGCATGCCTTCGTGGTAGCCAGGATGCCCGCTCGTGAAATATAGGCCATCACGCGAAATGTTCTGCGTATAGCACATATCTTCCGTGTGATCCGTTGAATCCTCGGCAGGTCGAATGCGCACGGGTTCCGAACATTCGACACGAAGATGCTGGCGGTGTGACCTGGGCAGCTTGCGTTCCGCAGGATCCAAGTTCTCAGGCGGAAATAGCACGCCCCAAAATTTTGCCGCCGAATGAGAGAACTCCACCTCCACGCTGAATTTCCCGCCGCCCCTGCTGGATTCAAAGCCAACGACACGACAGGCTACCTCAGCCTTGGTTTTTGGATTAACTAGGACCAGCTCTTGTCCCAGCACCACGGTAGTATCCAGAGCTATGAGAGCCCCGTGTGGGTGCACAACCAATGTGCGAGCTGCTTCATGCAACGGCTCCTCATTGAGCGACTGGCCACAAACAATGACAGGTAGTTCAAGGTGGGACCTCTGGTTGCTGGCCACCGGTTTTGCATGCCCGTGCCTCTTGGTTTTGGTGTGCCGAGATGATTCGGAGGGTAGTTTCGGGACATGCTCTTCCAGAATCGGCATATCTGGGAGGGACTCCGTTCTTGCCATAACCCAGCCTTTCCTAAACTTAGGGCCTCCGTCGATGGAACTGAGGTACTAACATTACCCTCCGGTAGTTTGGGTTTCGTTGGGCATTCATGAACCGGTTCTCTCTTAACGGCTCGCCCAACCCGGGTGCCCCATACGCAAGAGTCGCGTATGGGGCTTTTGACTTCTCCTTGACGCGGTCAGTGACTCATCCCGCCGCGCAGTGATCTGAAGCCTGCGCGAACCTCTTCGGAAAAGAGTTTCGGCTGTTCCCAGGCGGCAAAGTGGCCGCCTTTGTCGAGCTTGTTGTAATGGATGAGCTTGGGATGCGCGAAACGAAGCATCCACGTCAGGAAACCAGGATGCTTCAGGGGCTAAAGCCCGCTTCATTCTACCGCGCTTTCGGCACGGCTGAAGCCGTGCCCTCCTAAAAGCCATTTGTGAGCCAACTCCTAGTGGACGAATTGATTGCCGAACGCCGCGGGACCGCGCGAAACGAAGCATCCACGTCATCCGGTGACAGGTCACTCTGCTCAACTAGAAAATAGAAATTAGAAGCCGTCTCATAAGTGTCCTGACTAAGCTGAAGCGCTTTTCCTCAGGGGCTAAAGCCCAATGACAGTGGGCCTTTTATGTCGGAGCTAAAGCTCCGACCCCCGGAGAGCCATTTCTGAGACAGTCTCTAGAAAGGGACAAGAGAAAGACCCACCCTTTGAAAACCGCAAAGGGTAGGCCACCCAAAAGCGCTTTTCGCAATTAAGCCGCGGCCACCCGCCGAAAGGTCCTAAAATTAGCCCAAGGCCGGGTGGCTCGCGGCCTACGATCTGAAACGGAGAACACGATGTCCAACAGCATATCGACCTTGCTGATCCGCAATCTTCGCGATGTCTTCGGTGAAAACGATCCCGCTCGCCGGCGCGCCGCCATCGACGAGATTTACACTGAAGATTGCGTTTTCTACGACCCCAGCAAGGGAGTCTATCGTGGCCGTGACGAAATCGACCGCATCGCGGGCGCGATCAAAGCTACTCACCCTGAATTCCGATATCAGCCAATTACCGAGCCCGCGGAATCGGGCAACGGCGGGCTGGTCCGCTGGGTATCAGGCCGCCCGGGTGAGGCGCCAGCTTACGCGGGGACCGATTTCATCATTGCCCGGGACGGCCGGATTGCCGCTGTTTATCTCTTTTTCGACAAGCTTCCTTAAGGCAAAATGCGCGACCTCCTCCACCAGCCGCGCCTCTAGCTATATCGTCATTCCGAGCGAAGCAGGCCGATTCCTTCTTCCGCGTTCGCTCCCGCGAACGCGTCGGCCTGCGCAGTCGAGGACCGCCGCCCCTCCGAGTGCAGTTTGCGAGGAGAATCTCTCTTCCCAGGTGCCCCTCGATAAGAGCGAAGGCCACCCAAGGGCGCTTTTCGGAATTAAGGCGCGGCCACCCGCGACAAGGGCAGGAGAAGGCGGCGGGGTAAACCCGCCGCTACTGAAGAAGGGCACGATGTATCGTGCCCCTACTGAAGCGCGGCCTTCGGTAGCGGATGAAGTTGAAGGAAGCCGGCTGCGGCGTCGCGGGCACGTCCCGCGATTTCGCGGGGGTTCGGTCGCTCGACGACGCCGAGCAGCAGGCTGACCATCAAATCGCGCCAGAGCAGCCCGCCGAACTGCTCGGCAAGTTCGGCAGGACGGCCCGTGAGCAGGCCGGACGCCTGGGCCTCGGCCATGACTTTACGCAGGGCGGCGCGGCTTGCCTCGCGTCCAATGGAGTTGAGCGCACGCGCCACTTCGGGGGCCTGGACCGCCTCGCCGATCGCCAGTCGGAATACGGCAATGACCGTGGGATCGCTTACCTCGCGGACGAGCTTCGTCCCGAAAGAAGCCAGCACCTGCGCCAGGGTCTCGCGATCGCGCAGTACGGGCAGGTCAGCGGGCACGTCCAGTCGCTTGGCGCGCTCGCTGATGCAAGCGATCAGCATTTCCTGTTTGTTGCCAACTAGCGCGTAAAGCTCTCGCTTCGAAACGCGCGCGCGCGTGGCGATCTCAAGCGTGCTGGTCGTTGCGTAGCCGCTCTTCATGAACGCCGCAAAGGCCGCCTCAAGGATGCGCTCGCGCACCGCGGTTTCGTCCCCACCTTTGTGGCGGCGTTTTGACACCGATGCCTTAGCCATCACCCTCTCCTTGCCGACCACGGTACCGTATAGTACCACCATGAGCGTAAGGGTGAAGGGAATTTTGTGCTTGCGGATGCAACCTTTCTCTTGCAGCTACGTCTAATGGGTATGGTACCCAGTGGTACCAATGCAAGATCCAAATTCCGCGGGGAATCAAAGGAGCTGAACAATGAAGATTGAAATGTTCTACCTGCTGCTGGCGTTGGCGACGGTCCTGGCGCCTATGGCGCAAGGTCAGTCCACACCGCCGCAGCCCAAGATCACCGGCGTGCTGACGATCCTTTCGCCAAAACCGGGGGTTACTCCCGAGCAAGTCATGAGAATCATGCCCGCCGAAATTCGTGCGACCGTTCCCCTGTATCTCGATGGCAAGATTCAGCAGTGGTTCACGCGCGGCGACGGCAAGGGCGTCATCTTCCTACTGAGCTGCAAGGACGTGGCGGAGGCTCGGGCCCTCATCGAAAGCCTGCCTCTCTCAAAGGAAAACCTCATGGACGAGCAGTTCATTCCGGTCGGGCCACTCTTGCCGCTCGGGATACTGTTGCGAGATAGCCCGACCAATAAGTGAAGCCGTCAATCCGATAGGAGGCCAAATGTCACCGGAAACCATCTTCAGGATGCATCTCATTCTAGGTTATGTCGCATGGCTGCTTTGCTTCGGCGTTTACGTTATGCCCAGGCTAAAGTCGATGGACCTGGTCGCAGCGCAACGCGCCATCGCTACGCTGCACAGCTTCCGCTTCTTCGGGCTGGTCTTTATCCTTCCAGGCGTGGTCGGCCCGAATCTGCCCTTCGCTGGCTTCGCCACGTTCGCCGCCTACTGGGACCTGGCAACCGGGGTGCTCGCCATGCTGGCACTTCTCACGGTAAGGATACGTCCGCTCTTTTGGCTGTCCGTCGTCGCCTTCAACCTCGTTGGGACGATTGACCTCATCCTCGACTATTACCACGCCACCCAGGTTGGCCTTCCTGCGATGGCGGGGCAGTTGGGCGCCACGTACGCGATCGTGATCCTCTACGTGCCCCTGCTGATGATAACGCACGTCGTCGCATTCTATTTGCTACTGCGTCCTCAGCCCAAGACGGCTCGGGCCTTTGTTGGCAAAGCGGCCACGTCTTAGTTCGGATTCAAGTCTCGATTAACGGGCAAGCCGGAGGTAAAACCATCAATGGCGCCTATATACCGATCACTTCCGGCTTGCCGACTAACCCGAAAGTCGGAGGTTTTCCCCAGTCCCAGCACTTCCTCCATCCCCACTTCTCGCGGGTGGCCGCGCCTTAATTCCGAAAAGCGCTTTTGGGTGGCCTACCGTTTGCAATTTTGCGCGTCCTCAAAGCGCGTTTTCGGGAAGTTGGGGTGGTTTCGGCGATCTTGCGGATCTCGGCTTAGGGATCGCCGTTATGACGATAGTCCGCAGGTTTTCGAAAGCCATTTGGCGCGAATCCTAGTGTCTTTTTGACAAGCGGCGAGTCATCATTTGGCGACCTTTACATTGAAGGTCACCGTGTTGGCCCCGCCGGCGTTCTTGATGACGAACTTGTACTGCCCGTCCTTCGTCGGCGTGACCTTAACCGAACACTTCGGTCCGGGCGAGTCGTCCTTAGCGACTTCCGCGCCGGAGGAGTCGTAGACGAAAAGGTGCACGTCGGTATTCTTCAGGCCGTCCGTGGTGGCCTCGAACTCTTTCCCCGCCGTGAAAGACAGGAGGTAAGCGACCTCTCCCTTGTCCTTCATCTCGATCTTCTTGCCATTGAACGCCGCCCCCTTGCCCAGGGCGGTCGGCTTGACGTCCTGCGCGGGACACAGGGTGGCGACCGCGAATATAACTGCCACCACTGCTGTGACTAACCGAGTAATCGATTTCATTGGTGTTTCCTCCAGAGTCGGAATCAGATGCGCAGCACGATAATCGTGTCTAGTGCCTTCCTTGTCACGCTGTTCCAAGTGGCGCCGCTGCACAGGACACCACGCTTCTTTAAACAGCGCTCGTCAACCAAACGGGTACGAGTCTCGCCGCTGCTTCACTGAAGATAGGGGTGAAGGTCCGCAGAAGTCCGGAGGATTTCATCAGGAATTCGTGAAGGAAGCTAGTTCGAGGAAAGGAATCACCTTTTATACTTTCCTAATAAAACGTCGAATCGCGATGAGTATTCCCCACAGACTCTGCACTCTCAACAGGTCAGCCTGACCCGCGACGCAGTGCCTTACCTGCCTTCTGCTCCTTGGCTGCCTGTGCTAGCATCGCATGTACCCTGCGTACACCGACACGATGGATTTTTCGCTCACTGACCAACAAAAACTGATTCGCAAGACCGTCCGCCAATTCATGGAGAACGAGGTGCGGCCCAGTGTGCGGCAGCGCGACCGCGAAGGGCGATTTCCCGCCGAAGAGATCAAGAAGCTTGCAGAACTAGGCTGCTGCGGGATGATGACTCCCGAAGAATGGGGCGGCTCGGGGCTGGATACCGTTTCGTTTGTGTTGATGATGGAAGAAGTGGCGCGAGTGGACGCGGCAATGGCTACTTCGCTGGGAGTCACAAATTCGGCCGTGCAAGTTCCCCTGCTCGGCTTTGGCACGGAGGCGCAGAAAAAGAAATACCTGGGCCGCATGGCAAGCGGGGAGATTCTCGGCGCGTTCTGCCTGACCGAGCCGCAAGCGGGTTCGGATGCGGCGGGAATTCAGGCTCGCGCGGTGCGCCACGGCGGCCTTTATAGACTGAATGGGACGAAGACCTGGGTGACGAATGGCAGCGTGGCAGGCGTCCTCCTCGTTTTTGCGAAGACCGACGCGGATGCGGAAGGGAAGGGGATCACCGCGTTTCTCGTGGAGCCGCGCTTCAAGGGATTTCGTGTGGGGCGGCATGAGGAAAAGATGGGCCTGCTGTCTTCGCCGTCGGTGGAGATCGTGCTGAATGATTGTGAAGTTCCCGTCGAAAACCGGCTGGGCGAAGAAGGGCAAGGGCTGAAGGTCGCGCTCGGCACGCTGGATGGCGGGCGCATTGGAATTGGCGCGCTTGCCGTGGGACTGGCGCAGGGTGCGCTGGACGAATCGGTAAAATACGCGAAACAGCGGCGAGCGTTCGGGAAGACGATCGGCGAGTTTCAAGCGATTCAGTGGATGCTGGCGGACATGCAGACAGAAATCGAGGCAGCGCGCGGGCTGGTGTACTACGCGGCGTGGCTGAAAGATGGGGGCAGGCGGATGGGGTCGATGGCGTCGAAGGCCAAGCTGTACGCCAGCGAGATGGTGAACCGCGTGGTGTATAAGGCGGTGCAGATTCATGGCAGCGTGGGCTATTCGCGGGAGACGGACGTCGAGCGAATGTACCGCGACGCGCGGGTGACTACGATTTATGAGGGCACCAGCGAGGTGCAGCGGATGATCATCGCGCGGGACCTGCTGGAAAACACGGCGAAGGAACAGGACATCTCTTTGGCTTCGGCGGGAAGTGCCAGAAGATAAAGTGGGAAACGGCGGGAGTTACGGTGGCGACAGGAGCTGAGACAAAGAAAAAAAGAGTGGTGAGCGGGATGCGGCCGACGGGGCGGCTGCACATTGGGCATTACTTTGGGGCGCTGCAAAATTGGGTGCGGCTTCAGAATGATCCGACCTACGAATGCTTTTACTTTATTGCGGATTGGCATGCGCTGACGAGCGACTACGCGGACACGTCGGCGATTGCACAGAACACGATCGAGATCATGACGGATTACCTGGCGTCCGGGCTCGATCCGAAAAAGAGCGTGGTTTTTCAGCAGTCGTTGGTGCCGGAACATGCGGAGTTGCATTTGCTGTTGTCGATGGTGACGCCGCTGGGATGGCTGGAGCGGGTGCCGACGTATAAAGAGGCGCTGGAGAATGTTAGGGACAAAGACCTTCATACGTATGGCTTCCTGGGTTATCCCACGTTGCAGACTGCCGACATTGTGATTTACAGTTCACCCGCCGGGGCGGGCGCAGAAGGAGTGCAGCTTTTCGTTCCGGTCGGAGAAGATCAGGTTTCGCATGTGGAACTGTCGCGGGAGATTGTGCGGCGGTTCGACCTTTTTTATGGGTTTGAGCTGGACGAGTCCCTGCGAAGCAAGAGTGCTGCAGGTCTTTGCGGAAACTTCTGTCTGGCGCTGAAAATCCCTGGAAACACTCTTTCCATGAGCGACTTCCCTTTGGATGCAGAGAAATGGGCCGAATTTGGCTCTCGCGTGCGGACGCGCATTATAGAGATAGGCTTTGATAATGCCATCGAGCTCCTCAGGGCCGCGGCTGTGGCTGATATGGTCAAATTCACGCGCGTATTACAAGAGCCCGAGGTAAAGCTGACGCGGACGCCGAGGGTGCCGGGGCTCGACGGGCGGAAGATGTCGAAGAGTTATGGGAATGCGATTACGTTGAGCGAGAGCGATGCGGACATTCGGGCGAAGACGAAGGTGATGGTGACGGACCCGGCGAGAAAGAGGCGGAGCGATCCTGGAAACCCGGATATATGCCCTGTGTACGACTGGCATAAACTGTTCTCGACGCGCGAGACGCTGGAATGGGCGGCACAGGGGTGCCGCACGGCAGGGATCGGGTGCATCGAGTGCAAGGCGAAGATGGCGGACCACCTGATTGAATGGATTACGCCGGTGCGGGAGCGGAGGGTGGAGTACGAGAAGCATCCGAAGAAGGTGCTGGAGATTCTGGAGGATGGGTCGAAGCGGGCGCGAAGAGTGGCGCAGGGAACAATGGAACGAGTGAGAGAAGCGGTGTTTGGGTGGGAGAAGAAGAGGAAAGAGATTGATGGGTCGGCAGGGAGTGCGAAAGCGTAATACGAAGAGAAAGATTTAACACAGAGGGCACAGAGGTCGAGCACAGAGGACGCAGAGAAGAAAGAGAAAAGCACCGGTCTGAAGCCCGGCCACTACAAGAGAACATAAGAGAATGGCGACGCCGTACAAGATAACGATACCGATGTATGAGGGGCCGCTGGACCTGCTGCTGGATTTGATCCGGAAGCAGGAGATGAATATCCATGACATCCAAATTGCGAAAATCACATCGCAATACCTGGAGTACCTGCATAAGCTGGAAGAGCTGAACGTGGACGTGTCGGCGGACTTCATCTACATGGCGGCGACGCTGATCTACATCAAGAGCAAAATGCTGCTGCCGCCGGACCCGCTGGCGGGACCGGAAGATCAGGCGGACCCGCGGGCGGAGTTGGTCCACCGGCTGGTGGAGCACGAGAAATTCAAAAACGCGGCGCAGCTTTTGTACCAGAAGCAGCAGATTGAAGAAAACGTGTGGTCGAAGCCGGACAAGTCGCTCTATCAAGACGAAGGGACGGAGGGCGAACTGGTCGTTTCGCTGATGGATTTGATCAAAGTGTTCCAGCAGGTGCTGGAGCGGAAGAAAGAAGTTTCGCGGATCGAGCTGCAGCACGAACAGTTCACCGTGGCGCAGATGATGGCGCAGATACGGGCGCAGATCCTGGCGAGCGAAACGAATATGGTGAGTTTGATTTCGTTTTTCGAGGCGTGTGCGTCGCGCCACGCGATGATCGTGGCGTTCCTGGCAGTGCTGGAGATGGTGAGGATGCAAGCCATCGCCATGTCGCAGGAGAAACAGTTCGGGGAAATTGTGCTGCGAAAGCACAAGATGTTCGACGCGGTGTTCGATGAGAGCGGGGAGATACGGCAGATTGATGAAGAATACAAATGAAGATGCCGGGCTAAAGCCCGGCCGCTACCAAGAGAATCTATGACCAACGAAGAGAGAAGAGCGGCGCTGGAAGCGATTATTTACGCAGCGGATGAGCCGGCGACGATCGAGCAACTGGCCGGCGCGCTGGGCGAAGAAAAGCTGGTGGTGCAGGCGGCGCTGGACGAACTCGTGGCGAGTTACGCGGCCGAAGAGCGCGGGATTGAAATCCGCGCGGTGGCGGGCGGCTACAAGATGTATACGAAACCGCAACAGCACGACGTGGTGCGGCGGTTCATCAAGAGCCTGCGGCCGCCGCTGCGGCTGTCCATGCCGGCGCTGGAGACGCTGGCGGTGATTGCGTACAAGCAGCCGGCGACGGGACCCGAGATTGGCGAGATTCGCGGAGTGAACACTTCGGGCGTGCTGAAAACGCTGCTGGAGAAGCGGATGATCGTGACGGCGGGGCGCAAGGAAGTGATTGGGCGGCCGATTCTGTATAAAACGTCGAAAGAATTCTTGATGCGGTTTGGGTTGAGCGACCTGGATGAGCTGCCGAGCTTAAAGGAGTTCGAAGCACTGGCGCGGGAAGCGCTAGGCGGCGACGAGGGAATAACGCCATCGGAAGTGGCGAGTGGCGAGTGGCGAGTGGCGAGCGAAAACACACCTCGGAATAATGAGGCGAGCGGGAGCGCGGAAATGGAAGCGCGCGAGGAGCTGCTGGAAGAGACAGCGGCGAATAACGAGGGCATGCCGGAACCGGCGAGCGATGAGCCGCGGAAGGCGGCAGCGGCGGGGGAATAAGAAAGAGAATTTGCCACAGAGGCGCAGAGAACACAGAGTCCAGGAGCGATCGAAGAGAGATTCCTCGCTGCGCTCGGAATGACAGCGCTTATTTTGTGCACCAAAGATCAGAACGTGCGTTAACGGGAAGACCGCTCCCTAAGAACGAAATCCCGAACATGCAAGAACGATTGCAGAAGATTATTGCGCGGGCGGGGATTGCTTCGCGGAGGCACGCGGAGCAATTGATCCTGAGCGGACAAGTGCGCGTGAACGGACAAGTAGTGAAGGAGCTGGGTACGAAAGCGGATGCGGCGACGGACCGCATCGAGGCGGCGGGAAAAGTTGTGCGGACGGAAGAGCGGCACGTGTACCTGGTGCTGAACAAACCGCCGGAAGTGGTTGCGACGATGGCGGATCCCGAGGGGCGCAGGACGCTGCGAAATTGTTTGCGCGGGCTCGCGGAGCGCGTTTACCCGGTGGGGCGATTGGATTATGCAGCGGCGGGGCTGGTGTTCCTGACAAATGACGGCGATTTGGCGGCGGAGATGCTGCGCGATTGGGGAAATTTGCCGCAGGTGTATCAAGTAAAAGTGAAAGGGCGCTTGACGACGGAGGATTTGGAGCGGCTGGGGAAAGAGACCGGCGCGCGGATGCGGATGATCCGGCAGCCGGACGCTACGCGCGGGTTGCGACGGAGCCGGGGCGGGCAGGCAGGGAATTTCTGGTATGAGGCGACGCTGCGGGATTCGAAGAGGGACGTGCTGCGGCGGGCGCTCTTCGCGGGGCAACATCCGGTGGAGAAACTCAAGCGAATTGGGCTGGGGCCGCTGAATTTGGAAGGGTTGCCGCCGGGACGATACCGACTGCTTGAGGAAAAAGAAGTGAGCGAGCTGCGGAAGGCTTTAGAGACAAAACCGAAACGGGCGGAGTGATGAGAGTTTTGCTGCCGGAAGGCGCGGAGGCCAGCGCCGATCCCATTCTGGAAATCCTGAAGAATTACAGGACTATTGCGGTGGTGGGATTGTCTTCGGATCGAGCGAGGCCGAGCCATGGCGTTGCGGAATACATGCAATCGGCGGGCTACCGGATTATTCCCGTGAATCCGAATGAGAAGGAAGTGCTCGGGGAGAAGAGCTACGCGCGGCTGGAGGACGTGCCGGAGAAGATCGAGATCGTGGATATCTTCCGCCGAGCGGAAGAGGTTCTGCCGGCGGTGGAGAGCGCGATTCGCGTGGGAGCAAAAGTAGCGTGGATGCAGTTGGGGATTGAAAATGCAGAAGCAGCGGAGAAGGCGCGGGCGGCGGGATTGGTGGTGATAGAGGACGCGTGCATTCACGTGGAGCATAAGAAGAGGTCACGAACCATGATGCTGTGAATTTGTGCGCAGAAGAGAGTGGGGAATGGCCCGCGTGGCGATGCTGCGCGGGCTGAATTGTTTTTTTTTGCGAGAAGAGACGACCCTCTGAAGAGGGGGCTACCGGTTGACTACAAGCCAAGCTTGGGCGCAGCATGCTGCGCCCCTACAAGGAAAAAAGAATAGTGCTCAGCGCTGGGGGAGAGGGAAGACGAGGAGGTTGCGCTTGCCGGGGGCAACGAGGGCGAGAAAGCGGCCGTCGGGGGAGATGGCGAAGTCGCGGAAGGCGAGGCTATGAAGGATGGGCGTGGGAATCGGTTGGGTGACGGGGATGTTCTGGTTTGCAGCGCCGGAAGGCATGGCGGCCAGAGGAGGAAGGTCAATCCACGCGAGGTCGCCGGATTTTTTTTCCATGGCGCGCTTCAGGAGGATGCGGGTTTCGTCGGGGGACCACTGGAAGGAGCCGAGGCCAATACGCACGCGGGCGACGCGATTCGGCGCGGTCAAGTCGCGCACCTCGAGAACTTCCTTGTCAATATAGTAGGCGACCATCTTCGCGGTGGGAGAAACCGAGATGCCGCCTTCGTAGCCCTCGAGGGTGGCGAGTTCTTTGTTGTCCTGGGCGAGGAGGTCGAGCCGTTGGAGGCGCGGCGGCCCGGAAAGATTGCGATCGCGCTCCACGGCAATAGCAAGGTTGGTGCGGGGGATGTAATCCACGTCGAGGAATGTGCGGCCGTCAAAGGCGGGGCCGACGGGGCCAGTGGAGATATTCATGTATTTGAAGGAAAAGAGAATGTGGGGCTTCACGACCTCGGTGAGATAGATGATGGTGGAATTGTCCTGGAGCCAGGAAGCGTTGGAGGAATCCTTGATGACACTGTCGAGGCCGCCGGGGTGGATTTCTTTGCCGTTGTCGTCGAGGACGAGAGTCATGAAAGCGTCTTCGGTTTTGCCGGCTTCGTCCACGACGGAGGTGGTGAAAAGCTGGGCGAGGATGAGGCGGCCGTTGAGGGACCAGCGATAGGAGCCGACCGTGTAGGTAAAGGGCGCGTTGCCGCGGATGAATTTTTCACCGGCGAGAAGGCGACGGCGCTTCCCATTGCCCTCCTGGAGCCAGATGTCGTCGCGCTGCAGGTCGTAGAGCTTGGTTTTGAAGAGGCGGCGGGCGGAGTAGACGATGCGACCGTCGGGAGCGTAGGCGAAGCCGGTGATGTCGTCATCGATGGACTGGAGAGGCTTGTCGAGGTTGATATTTTGTCCGCGGGAGGCGGGAAGGGAGCAACAGCCGGCAACCGCGCAGACGAGCGAGCAAAGACGGCGAAGCCAGCGGAAACGGCTGCGGGAGAAGGGGCAAGTCATGGTCATGGTGCGGGATGGGCTGCTTCGTAAGGATGACAGCAAGGTTTTTGAGCGGGCTTGAACTCCATGAACTCCACGCGTGTGTCATCGGGATCGTAAATATCGAAGGACCATTTTCCGTCGCGGCCGATTTCTGGTTTGTCGTCGGTGATTTTGAGGCCATGGGCCACGAGGAGATCGTAAGCGGACTTGACGTTGGTGACCCCGAGCGAGAAATGATTCTGAACTCCGAGTTCTTTGCGGTCGGCGGGGGTCGGAATGTTGAGCATGTACTCGATCCAGTCGCTGCCGTTGGGGACTTGAATTTCTTGCCAGTCCGTGGCGGTTTCCTTGAAGCCGCCGTGCCAATACATGCGGAAACCGAGAAGTTGGCGGTAGAAGCTGTCTTCAACGGCGGCGTCGCGAACAACGAAGCCGGCGTGGAAGAGACGCGTGCCGACCGCGTGGGAAGGGGGTGGGTCATCAATAGGAAAAGGCCCGGAACGTTCGACGAAGGCAATAGGATTGCCTTCGGGATCGCGCAGCTCGAAGTGCTGGGTTCCGTTTGAATCCTTTGAAATGGTACCGACTTTGACGCCGCGAGCGAGGAGGTAGCGGCGCATCTGCGCAACGTCATTGGTGGCGAAGGCCACTTCTGCGAGCCAATCCGTGGGCGCCGGCGAGGGCGCTTGTTCCAGCTCGACGTGCTGTTGCTTTGGGCCCCAGCTAACCGCGAAGCATGAATGCGACTTGCGCGCACAACGATTGCTGGATGAAGGCAACCCAATGATGTCGCCGTAGAACTCGCGCGATTTTTCGATGTTGGTCACGTAGAGTCGAACGTGATGGATGCCGGTGATTCTTGGGCGCCGGGGCGGAGTTTGCGCTGTGAGCGGGAGGGAAAGCGCGGCAATCGCCAGGTTGGCTGCGATTCGTTTCATTTTTCACCCGGGGAATTTGACTTCGTGCGAACTCTGAGCTTACGAATTTCATCGAGACGCTGACGGAGGCGCTGCTCGAAACCCTGGTCCGTGGGTTTGTAATAGACGCGGCCGGCGAGATTGTCCGGCAAACAGGTCATGTCGGTGACTTTTTCTTCAAAATTGTGGGCGTATTTGTAGCCTTCGCCGTAGCCGATGTTCTTCATCAGACCTGTGACGGCGTTGCGGATGTGGAGAGGCACAGGTTCGGCTTCGGTTTTGTGAACGTCATCGATGACCTCACCGTAGGCGGTGTAGACGGCGTTGGATTTAGGGGCGAGGGAAAGATAGACGGCGGCTTGGGCGAGGGCCAGATGGCCTTCAGGCGCGCCAAGAAAGTCGAAAGCATCTTTGGCGGCGAGAGTGACAGCCAGCGCTTCGGGTTCGGCAAGGCCGATGTCTTCGCTGGCCATGCGGACCATGCGGCGAGCGAGGTAGAGAGGGTCTTCGCCAGATTCGAGCATGCGCGCCAGCCAGTATAGCGCGGCGTCGGGGTCGGAGTTGCGCACGGATTTGTGGAGAGCGGAGATGAGATTGTAATGCTCCTCGCCGGCCTTGTCGTAGCGAAGAAGCTTGCGCTGGAGGATGTCCTCGAGGAGTTCGTGCGTGACGACGCGTAGGCCTTGCGAATCGGGGCGGGCGCCGCGCGCGGCGAGTTCCAGGATGTTGTAGGCGGTGCGGGCGTCGCCGTTGGCGAAAGAAGCGATGCGGAAGAGGATGTCGTCGTCTGCGCTGAGATTTTCGTTTGCCAGGCCGCGCTCCCTGTCGGCAAGTGCGCGGCGAAGAAGCTCAACGATCAGCGGTGTGGGGAGCGGGTCGAGAACATAGACCTTGGTGCGCGAGAGAAGGGGAGAGATGACTTCAAAGGAAGGATTCTCGGTGGTGGCGCCGATGAAGGTGATATGGCCCGCTTCGACGTAGGGAAGAAAAGCGTCCTGCTGGGCTTTGTTGAAGCGGTGGACTTCATCAACGAAGACGATCGTGCGGTGGCCGGAATGGGATTGGCGTTCGGCGGCAGCCATGACGTCCTTGATTTCCTTGATGCCAGCGAGAACGGCGCTGAAGGAGACAAACTCCGAGCTTGTGAGGCGAGCGATGAGCCGCGCGAGAGTGGTCTTGCCGCAGCCGGGCGGGCCCCAGAAGAGCATCGAGCCGAGATTATCGTTTTCGATCTGGACGCGCAGCGGCTTACCGGGGCCGAGAAGCTTTTCCTGGCCGAGAAATTCGTCGAGGGTGCGCGGACGCATGCGTTCGGCGAGGGGTTGGTGAGCCGTGGGCGCGCCGGATTCGAGGGTTTGATGTGGAAGTTTGGAGAAGAGGCTCATGGCGTCCGACTACCCGGCGTCAAAAGAGAGTTTCGCTGGCGGGCGGCTTCGTAGAAGAGTACCGCCGCGGCGGCGGCGGCGTTCAGAGAATCAACGCCGCGGGCCATGGGAATACGAATGCGCGCGTCCGCGCTACGTTCGACCTCTTCGGGCAGACCTGTGCCCTCGTTCCCGACGAGCAAAGCTACGGGTTCGCACCAGTCGACTTCCCATGGAAACAAGAGACGTTGCTCGCGCTCTGGCGATTCGTGCACGCACGACGTCAGCGTGCGCACGTTGGCGATGCGCAATTGCGTGAGCAAAATCGGGAGCGACATTCCCGCGAGAATGGGGAGATGCAAGGCCGCTCCGGCCGAGGCGCGCAAAGCTTTTGGCGAGAAGGGGCTGGCGGTGCCGGATTGACCAGAGGCGGACGTTACCGCACCGGTGGCGCCGAAGGCAGCGGCAGTGCGGATAATCGTGCCGACGTTGCCGGGATCTTGCACGCCCGCGAGGACGACAAGAAGCGGCGCGCAGGCGGACGGAGGAGTGCGCAGGAGCTCGTCGAAAGAAGTGGTGCGCGGCTGCACGAGGGCGGCGACGCCCTGGGGATGTTCAGTGTCGGCGAGACCTTCGAAAAGGCGATCTGTGGTGCGGAGCAAAGGGAAGGCGATTTCGGGCCGGTCAATGAGCGGAGCGAGACGCTCGTGATGGCGGTCACCCGTTTCACTGAATAGGACGGCCTCGATGCGGCATCCGGAGCGCAAAGCCTCCTCGACGAGGCGGACGCCTTCGACGCCGACGCAGCCGGATTCGGTGGGCAGGCCGCCGCGGAGCGCCATGCGAAACGTCTTTAGCCAGCGATTGTCGCGGCTGGAGAGAATCGCGGGCGGGCTCGAGGGGCGAGCCAAACGGGCGCCTTTGCCAGGAGTAGCCATCCTAAGGGGAGCGTACCAAATTTTGGGATGAGGAGGCTAACGCGCCGGGTTGATAAAGAGTTTTCTTTCCCCCGGCACCAGCCGCCAGACGCTTGTATTGGAAGCTGTTATTGCGCCGCATACGGGCGTGTGGTAGCGTGCCCAAATTAGGGCAGCGCGGGCGGAGCGCTGCGGGATGGGTCTACGACTTCGCCAAGGGCGAAAAAATTGCCGGCTGAACTGCTGCGCGTCAACGCACAAACCCCCGAAGCTGATGTGTTGCGCTATGCGGCGCATTTCCTTGCGCGCGGGTGTGTCGTTGGGATTCCCACGGATACGCTGTACGGCCTGGCGGCCGATCCATTTAACCTCGCGGCCGTGGATGAGATTTACCGGGTGAAAGGCAGGCCGGAGACCCGAGCACTGCCCATCCTTGTGAATTCGCTGGAGCAGGCGATGCTGCTCGCGCGCGAGACGCCGCAAAATTTTGTGCGGCTTGCGCAGGAATTCTGGCCGGGCGCACTGACGTTGGTGGCAGAAGCTGCGACCCGGTTGCCGCTCAAGGTCACTGCAAATACGGGACGGATTGCAGTTCGCTGGCCAGGGAGCGAGGTCGTGCGGCGGCTCATCGCGGAATTTGACGGGCCGATCACGGGGACAAGCGCGAACATCTCGGGTTTTGCGGCGTGTTCGAATGCGGAGCAGGTGATGAAGCAATTGGGCGACCGGCTGCCCCTGGTCCTCGACGGCGGCGAGACAGGGGCGGCGCTGCCTTCGACGATTGTGGAATTGCACGGAGACGCGTGGAAGATTATCCGCGAAGGCGCAATCCCCGTTGCGGAGATTGAAAGAGCGCTGAAGTAAGCACTTTGTCATGCGTTCGCGCGCCGGCGAAAGAGGACGCGCGCTTCGAGAAATTCGCTCAGCGTGAAAGGAAGTCGAAGTCGCCGGTGGGTGAGAGATTGAGTAATGAGGCAAAGAAAGGGCTGAAACGCGAATTGGGCGAAGGGCTCTTAGCGGGGCGGGGCATAGGCGATTTTACCGAGAATTGCAGGGCCACGTGCGCCGGTTGCGGAGGGAAGGTTCGCGGGGCGCTGATGGAAGGTTTCATAAGCGAGCAGAGCGAAAGCGAAAGCTTCTTTGGCGTCAACGGGGATGCCGAGGCGAGAGGAGGGCAAAACTTCGATGGCCCGGACATGGCCCGCTTTCCTCTGTAAAGGCACGACATAGCGTTCGCCCACCAGGAGCGACGGGATCCAACGGGAATTCTCTGGCGCGTGCGGATCACGAAACGCTGCCGAGAGTTGCGCAAGGACGAGAGGATTGCATGCACCGCCGCCGGAGACGATGAGTTGATGGATCTTTGTTTTGGGCAGGACGAAACGGTTTAAGGCGTCGACCACCGAAAGCGCGGTGAAGATGGTTGCGGCGCAAACGAGGTCGGCGGGTTTCGCACGGTGGCGATGGCCAATGGCGAGGAGTTTTTGCACGTAAGCGTGGCCGTAGTACTCGCGGCCGGTGGATTTGGGAGGAGCGAGCTTCAAATAGGGATCGCACATCAGTTCATCGAGAAGCGCGGGGAGACTGCGACCTTGTGATGCTAGCCGGGCGTTCTCATCGAATCGGCTACGGCCGCGCGAGAAATGATGGACGAGCGCGTCGATGAGCATGTTGCCGGGGCCCGTGTCGAAGGCGAAGACTTGCGACGGCTTCGCATTCGCGGGAAGAACAGTGACGTTAGCAATGCCGCCGAGATTGAGCGACACACGGCCAAATTTGGGGTGGCCATAGAGAAGATAGTCGGCGTAGGGAACGAGGGGCGCGCCCTGACCGCCGAGAGCGATGTCTGCGGGTCGGAAGTCGCCGACGGTGGTGATGCCCGTGCCGGCGGCGATGACGGAGGGCTCGCCGATTTGGAGTGTCGAGGCGATGGGCCGACCAAGAAATCGAATAGGGTTCCCTTGATGAAAGACCGTTTGTCCGTGGCTTCCGATGAGTGAAACGCGGCGTGGCGATATATGAAAACGGCGGCAGGCCTCCTTAGCCGCATCAGCAAATAATTCTCCGAGGCGAAAATTTAACTGGCTGAGTTCTCCCGCCGCGATGGTTTGCTGCTCGGCGATGCGAAGAATTTCCTTCCTGATTGCCGGAGGGAAGCTGATCGAAGTGTGACCGAGGAGCTTTGCGCCGAGACGCGGCGGCGCGCCGGAGATGCGCGCAAGGGCGACATCGATGCCGTCCGCGGAGGTGCCGGACATGAGCCCGAGGACAAGCATGGACCGCGACGTCATGAGATTTGTTTCTTGAGTTGGGCGAGGAGATTGAGCGCGTCGATGGGCTTGAGCCCGTCGAGGTCGGCGTCGCGCAGCTTGTCCAGAACGGCGCGGTCGAGAGGAGTGAACAGCGCCTGTTGGTGGCCGTTTGAGGAATCGGTTGCGCCAGGAGAGAGGGTCTCGCTGAGCTCGTGCTCGCTCTGCTCGTGCCTCTTCAAGACTTCGCGGGCGCGTTCAATCACGCTTCGGGGCAAGCCGGCGAGGCGCGCCACTTCGATGCCGTAACTCTTGTCGGCGCTGCCGGGTTCGACGCGGCGGAGAAAAATAATTTCGCTGGGCGTCTCCTTAACTGAGACATGAATATTTTTCACCGTGGGCAGAAGTTCTGCAAGCTCGGTCAGCTCATGGTAGTGGGTGGCGAAAAGCGTGCGCGCGCGGATGTGCTTTTGAAGATGCTCGACAACCGCCCAGGCGATGGAGAGGCCGTCAAACGTGGCAGTACCGCGGCCGACTTCGTCGAGGAGGACAAGACTCGCGGGAGTGGCGTGGGTGAGAATGGCGGCGACCTCGCTCATTTCCACGAGAAAAGTCGAGCGGCCGCGGGCGAGATTGTCGCTCGCGCCGATGCGCGTGAAAATGCGGTCGGTGATGGGAAGACTGGCCTGGCGCGCGGGCACGAACGAGCCCATTTGCGCCATCAGTGCGATGAGCGCAGCCTGGCGCAGATAAGTAGATTTGCCGCCCATATTCGGGCCGGTGATGAGCAGGAGTTGCTGGCGGCCGGGCTCGAAACAGAGATCGTTGGGGACAAAACGTTCGCCGCGCTGGCGGAGGAGTTCTTCGATGACGGGATGGCGCCCGGCGACGATGAGAAGCTCTCCGGAAGTGTTGAATTGCGGACGCGTATAGCCGCGGTCGGCGGCCAGTTTGGCGAATGCGGCGAGAACGTCGAGCTGTGCGACGGCGGAGGCGGTGCGGCGAAGGCGCGCGGCTTTGGCTGCGACGCCGGAGCGTATATCGAGGAAAAGCTGGCGCTCGATTTCCAGAATACGCTCGTCCGCGGCGAGAATTTTCCGCTCGTATTCCTTCAGCTCGGAAGAGGTGAAACGTTCGGCGTTGACAAGCGTTTGTTTGCGCTCGTAATCGGCGGGCGCGAGATGCAAATTAGGCTTCGAAATCTCAATGTAGTAGCCGAAGACCTGGTTGAAGCGGATTTTCAGCGAAGCGATGCCGGTGCGTTTGCGCTCGCGCTCTTCCATCGCGGCGATGATCTGCTTGCTGTGCTGGCTCAGATCGCGCAGCTCATCAAGCTCGGCGTGATAGCCGGCCCGGATCATGCCGGGTTCGGTGGCGAGAGCGGGAGGCTCGTCGGCGATGGCACGGTCGAGTCTTTCGCGGACGTCGGCAAGTTCATCGATTTCCGCGTGAAGGTGCCGCAGAAGTTCGCTGCCACCGGCGGGTGGCGGCGTCAGAAAATTTTTCAAGACGGGAAGCTGCGCGAGCGATCTGCGAAGCGCGACCAGTTCCCGCGGAGAAGCCAGCCCAAGAGTGATGCGGCTGGTAATTCGCTCGAGATCGAGGATGCCACGCAATTCCTTGCGGATTTCGCCGCGGACAACGGTTTGTTTGAGGAGATGCGCGACGGCGCCGAGGCGGGCTTCCATCGCTTCTAAATCGATCAATGGACGGAGAATCCAGGAGCGCAAGAGGCGAGCGCCCATGCCCGTGACGGTTTCATCGAGGGCAGCGATTAGCGT
>Ga0307479_10000329_pt1 | contig 42963 bp, 39 predicted proteins | sample atmos_gasesECM4C_FD_203743 | JGI IMG/M metagenome (GOLD analysis project Ga0307479, IMG submission 203743) | Hardwood forest soil microbial communities from Morgan-Monroe State Forest, Indiana, United States - atmos_gasesECM4C_515 | ecosystem: Environmental > Terrestrial > Soil > Temperate...
CTGGCAGGAACGCTCTACCGCTCGGAACATATCGGCGGGACACAGCCCAACTCGGGCACAGGATTCGGAATCAACATCCGGGGAGTCGCACCCTACTGGCGTGTCGCCTGGCAGACTTCCAGCAAAGACAACTACCTGGAAGTCGGCGGCTACGGCATGCACGTGAAAACCACCCCCAATGCCATCACGGGACTCATGGACGGCTATACCGACTGGGCCGCTGACTTTCAGTATGATCGAACCATCCCACAGTTCAAGAACGACGTGCTTTCGCTGCGCGGCACCTATATTCGTGAAAACTCGTCGTTGCTGGCATCTTTCGCCGCCACGAGTGCAGCTCAAGTTGGGCACCATCTGAATACCGCCCAGGTGAATGCCGAATACCATTTCGGTACGAAATTCTCCGGAACGGCGGGGTTCTTTAACATCACGGGAACATCCGACCCGCTCTTGTTCGCACAGGCCTCAGTTTCGGGCAGCGCCAACGGCTCTCCCCAAAGCAACGGCTACACCCTCAATGCTTCCTGGTGGCCCGCCCAAAATGTCGATCTGGCGGTGCAATACACGGGATACTTCCGGTTCAACGGCGCCCAGCTGAACTATGACGGTGCAGGACGGAATGCCTCGAGCAACAACACGGTTTACTTGCTGGCGCGGTTTGTTTTCTAATTTGATGCAATCCTGTAAACTCCTAGCCGCGGCAAACAACTTCGCCGGGCTGGGAGTTTGCGCAACTGATTAAACGAGTGCGCTTTTGATAGCGCTCCCTTCCACGGCTGCTAACTTTTCGGGAGATCACATGCGACACCCTATCCTGCGATTGATTCCAGTTGGCGCACTTGCTGGCCTGATGTTGGCAACTGCGGTGCAAGCCCAGACCGACGCCGCTAAGGTGTACAAAGCAAACTGTGAGTTATGTCACGGCCCCGATGGCAGCGGCAATACGGGTCCTGGCAAAGCTTTTCACGCTCAGGATCTTCGGTCGAACGATACTCAAAAGCAGAGTGATGCCGCTCTGACTGAAGTGATTACCAAGGGTCGCGGGAAGATGCCGGCGTTTGGCGCGAAGCTCAAGCCCGACGACATCACGAAACTGGTAGCGCACCTAAGAACCCTCGCGGCCAAAAAATGAAGGGCGGAGATGATTTACAACCCGCGGCTCATGAGTCTTTGCCGTTTGAAGGCAGGCGTTCGTTTCTGGCAGCGCTGCTCGGCGTCGGCTCGGTATTTGTCGGCGCACTGCTCGCCCTGCCTCTGATTCGTTTCGCAATATTTCCGCTGATCCGCCGTACCACCGAACTGAAGGGTTCGCCGGTGGGAGACCTCACCGAGTTTACGTCCGCAACTGAACCGGTGATGCGCACCATTCAAATCGAACAGGTGGATGGCTGGCGCAGAGCCCTCTCGGAAAAGGCGGTGTACGTAACGAAAGACACTCAGGGCCAGCTTCGGGTTCTCACTTCCATCTGCCCTCATCTCGGTTGCACGGTTCCCTGGAACAAGGAAAAGAAGCAGTTCATCTGTCCCTGCCACGGCGGCGCTTTCGCTCCGGACGGAAGCCGCATCGCCGGCCCTTCGCTGCGCGGTATGGATGCATTGGAGACCTCGGTTGAAAACGGCCAACTCCTGGTGCAGTTCCAATACTTCCGTCAGCTCGTTTCTGACAAGGAAGTGATCGGCTGATGAGCGGCCACACCAGCGAGACTCCCCCGCGCGAATCAGGAGTGTGGGGGTGGCTGAACCGCCGCACCGGCCTGGATGATTTGTTGCGAGGCGCGCTTGACGAACCGATCCCCGGCGGCGCCCGTTTCGCGTACATTTTCGGTTCCGGCCTCCTGTTCATCTTTATTTCGCAAGTGATCACCGGAGTTTTCCTTGCGCTGTACTACGTTCCTTCCGCCGATCATGCTCACACCACGGTTGCTTACATAACCAAGGCGGTAACCACCGGCTCGTTTCTCCGCAGCCTGCACGCGTACGGCGCCAGCGCCATGGTCGTGGTTTTGTTCCTGCATCTTTCTCAAACCTATATTTATGGGTCGTACAAGGGACGGCGCGAACTCCTCTGGCTCTCAGGATGCGGACTCTTTGGTCTCGTCCTGGCTATGGCCTTTACTGGCTACCTGCTCCCCTGGGACCAGCGCGCCTATTTCGCCACGGCTGTTGGCACCAACGCTGTAAGTGAAGTTCCCTGGATCGGCGAGTCCCTGAAGCGGCTCATGCGTGGTGGCACCGAAATGGGTACTTTAACCATTTCAAGATTTTTCGTGGCCCATGTTTTCTTGATTCCTGCTTTTATCTTCGCGCTGGTAGGCTCACATATTTTCCTGTTTCGCAAAGCCGGCGCGGCCGGCCCGGTGGACGAAGATCCTTATCATCCGAAACAAGCTCCGGAGATGTTCTACCCCCGCCAGGTGCTGATGGATCTCTCCCTCACCGCACTGTTGATTCTTGGTCTCGGCCTGTTGTGCTTTTTCGTTCCCATGCAACTGGGGCCGCCCGCCAACCCCGCGGACACACAATACATACCGAGACCAGAGTGGTATTACCTGCCCATCTTTCAATGGCTGAAATACTGGCACGGGTCGGCGGCCATCGTGGGCGTACTCATCATCCCTACCTTAATCGCGCTGGCTATCGTGGCTCTTCCCTTTCTCGATCGGAGTATCGAACGGCGCCCCTGGAAACGGCCCGCCGCGATGGGAGCCTACGCATTCGTAGTGTTCTCGCTGGTCGGACTCGGCCTGCGGAGCCAGTATCTCGACCGGCACGACCCTGGAGTGTCCCAACAACTTGCGAAACAAAATGCCGAAGAAAAGGAATACGCCGGCAAGCCATTTGAGCCCGAGCTTTCTTCCGCATCTCTGGCCGCGGCGAACGTGACCCTCGCCGATCCTCTGGCCGCCAAAGGCAAAGCCGTCTTCGAAGGCCAATCCTGTAACGCCTGCCACGGCGATGGCGGAGTGGGCACGGCCGCTGCGCCAGCGCTCGTAGGTGTAAACAAGAAATTCAATCCCGATCAGCTCGCCGAACTCTTCAAACATCCCACCGCGAAAATGAATGCCGGCGGCATGCCCCCGATCGATCTCCCGCCAGATGACCTGAAATCCCTAGTCGCCTATGTGGAGAGTCTTAAATAGTTGCCGGTTCCCCCTCCGTGAGATACAATGTATCTCACGGAGAATTATGGCCGCCACTGAGATGGTTCATGTTCGTGTCGAAAAGCGGATCAAGACCCAGGCTGCGAAGACGCTAGCCGCCATGGGATTATCAGTGTCCGATGCGGTGCGCGTCCTTCTGACGCGTGTGGCTGTGGAGAAGGCGCTCCCTTTTGAGGTGAAGGTACCCAACGCCGCAACCTCAGCGGCGATGCAGGAAGCGCGCAAAGGAGGTCTCCGCTCGTTTAACAGGGTCTCCGACCTGATGGACGACTTGAATGCGGAGGATTGAGCGCACCGGCGCGTTTCGCCTTGACTTCAAGCGCGAGAAACGCGGACAGCACCGGCGCGACCTTGATTCCCTGGTTTCTGACGTCGTCTCCCTCTTGGCTGAAGACAAAGTTTTGCCGGAGAAGAACTGTGACCACGGTCTGGCCGGGGAGTGGCGCGACCATCGCGAGTGTAACCTGAAGCCCGACTTGTTGTTGATCTACCGAAAGCCCGATCCAGGAGTACTGCAACTGATCCGATTGGGTTCGCACAGCGAACTCTTTATTTGACCGTTCCCGCTCGACCGATTCCGGCTGTCTCCACATGGTAAAATAAAACTTCCCATGGCTACGATTTCCCGCAGAAAGACCGTTACCGCCGTCGTCGGCGGAGTCCGCGTCGGCTCGGATGCACCAGTAGTGGTGCAGTCAATGACCAATACCGATACCGCCGATATCCCTTCGACCGTTCAGCAGTGCGCGGCCCTGGCTCGCGCAGGGTCGGAACTGGTTCGTGTCACCGTCAACAACGAAGAAGCCGCCGCCGCCGTTCCCCACATCGTCGAGCAACTCGACAAGATGAACGTCCGCGTGCCCATCATCGGCGATTTCCATTACAACGGCCATGTTCTGCTCACCAAGTATCCTGAGTGCGCCCGCGATCTCGCCAAGTACCGCATCAATCCAGGTAACGCCAGCATCGGACGCACCGGCGACTCCAATTTCCGCACCATGATCGAAGTCGCAGTGAAATATCAGAAGCCGGTGCGCATCGGAGTGAACTGGGGTTCGCTCGACCAGACTCTGCTCACCCGCATGATGGACGAAAACTCCCTCCTCGCTGAGCCCAAAGACGCCCGCGAAGTCACCATGGAAGCCATGGTAGTGAGCGCGCTCAGTTCCGCCGACCTGGCGCAGAAATTCGGCCTTCGCCCCGATCAAATTATTCTCAGCGCAAAAGTCAGCGGCGTGCAGGATCTAATCGATGTCTACCGCGCCTTAGCCGCCCGCTGTAACTATCCTCTCCACCTCGGCCTCACCGAAGCTGGCATGGGCGCCAAAGGCGTGGTCGCTTCCAGCGCCGCTATGGGCGTGGTTTTGCAGGAAGGCATCGGCGATACCATCCGCGTTTCCCTCACCCCGGCCCCCAATGGCGACCGCACCGAGGAAGTCCGCGTCGCCCAGCAGATTCTGCAATCCATGGGCATCCGCAGCTTCACCCCGCAAGTCACCGCCTGCCCCGGCTGCGGACGCACCACCAGCACCTTTTTCCAGGAAATGGCCGAGCAGATTCAAACCTATCTCCGCGAGCAAATGCCCACATGGAAAGGCCGCTACGTAGGCGTCGAAGAAATGAAGCTCGCCGTGATGGGTTGCGTGGTCAACGGCCCGGGCGAATCCAAGCATGCGAACATCGGCATCTCTCTGCCCGGCACATTCGAGGAGCCAAAGGCCCCCGTCTACGTGGATGGACGACTCTTCACCACGCTCAAAGGCGACCGCATTGTAGCCGAGTTCATCACCATCCTCGACGAATACGTAGACTCCCACTACGCCGCAAGAGAGCCTCAGCCCGAAGTTATAGCTGCCAGGAACTAGCAATTCAGAAATCCCGTCCGGAAGGCAACGACGCTGGCTAAACTCAGGATTCGTATCAGGGCATCGCTTAAGCGATGCCACCAGGATCCTACAAGAGACAAGGGCTTTAGCCCCTGAGAGCTCCTACTGCCCCATCAGCAGGAAAATAGGATTCTGCGGCGCCGGCTCCCCCGTATTCGCCTGCGCAGGTCCAGCGCTGTAAGCCGCAAGCACATCCGTGATCAACGAATCAGGCGGGATTGCCCCCCCGGAATTATTCGTATTGCTGCTAGTTGTGTTCACCACGGCAACAGCCCCAGCATCACACATGCTCACATAAACGCGGCTGCTGTCCGCCGCGGCAACGGTAAAAACGCGGAACCGCGTCGTCAGCGGCGTATAAGTAGCAGCCGTGACGCAGGAATTCAACGGCGCCACCGCGAACTGATTCGTCGTAAACGGCCAGTGCGTCGCCGGACACTGCGTGGTCGAAGTAGGCGTACACGGGACCGGCCAGCTCAGCAGGTTCAGCGTCGGCGCGCTGGGATACTTTACCGTAAGGCTATTCGCGTCAAACACCGTGAGCCCAGGAACGACGCAGGTTCCCACAACATTTGAATCCGGACAATTCGCCGCCGTCTGGTAGCTGGCCACGTAAAACCGGCTGCCATCGAGCAACGCCGTCACCGAAACCGGCGCACATCCCGACGGACACGGAGGATTTGCTCCCCCGCCCATAGAAATGGCGGCAAGCTGCGTGGGTGTGTCATTCGTTCCCGTGTCGGAGAAAACATAGACCATCCCCGTCACTGGATTGGTCACATAAAGCCGGTTCAGGTTGGGGTCGGAGAAAATAAAGTTGGCCCCAGCGCCCACAGAAAGACTGCTGGTAACCGTGTCTGTTGCGGTGTCGATGGTCACCAGTTGCCCGTCGCCTTGCGTGAGCACGTAAACTTTCTGGCTGTCACCCCGCGCCACCACCCACACCGGAGTGACTCCGGCAAAGCCCGTGACCGTGTTCTGAGACAAGTCGACTGTGTTCAAACTGCTGACCGAATTGCTCCCTTGATTGGCCACATAAACCTTCAGCCCGTTAGGAGTCTCCGCCAGGCTGACCGGATTTGTTCCCACACTAACGTTGGTGACGACGTTCGACAATGTATTGATGGCGCTCACCGCATTCGTACCAAAGTCCGCAACATACACTGCATTGTTCTGAGTAGTGTTCACGTAAACCGGTTGCGAACCTGTCGGCAAACTGATCGTGCTCACCGCGCCCAATCCCGTCCCCAGCGTAGATTGAAATACGGGACTGAAAGCCGAGACCGAGTCGGCCCCTCCGGGGAACACGCTGCCCGCAGTGGTTACAAAAACTTTTGACTTGTTGGGAAAGATAGCCGCGTGAGTGGGATTGAGCCCGCTATTCGGTGCGCTAGCGGCGGATATAGATGTCTCGCCAATCACCGAGTCTCCCGAAACATCGATCTGCATGCCCTCGCCCGAGTAGCCGGGAATGTTGCTGCTGATCCCAAAAACGGCATGGAAATTGCCGGGCGATGGATTGGTCTCGATCGGGCATCCCGGAACTCCGCCGGTCGAGCAGGGAATCACCACGGGCCGGTACACCTGGCCACACGCCACCCAAAGCACCATAGGCAGCGCCATGACCGCCAGTAAGCTCACGCGTCGAACACTCATCGGCACTCCATCGCGCACCACACAGAAATAATTGCGATCATAGGTGAGAAGAATTCAACATTCTAACGGCTGGACACGACTCCGCGCCACTACCCGGCGCAAAGATCTACGCTGTGCCCCCTGGGCTTATGGTTTGGAAGGTACCGTCTCACCTCTGGGATGCGTCCTCGCGGAGACAAGTTGGATGTATGTCAATTGCAGGAAAACTCATGTGGGGACAGCAGGCTCGTCGAGCCAGGATCGATCTTTTTCGTTCAGGCTGACCGGCTCTATCGTCCCCGCCGCGACTTCCCTCCAGCTGCGGCAGCCGGCGCTTCCGAGTTTGCCGTGGCCGCGGGCTTCTTCTTGCCTTCCATCTGCGCCAGGCTCTGCTTCAACGCCGCCATCAAATCCACCACCGGAGCCAGCTTCTTCGGCTTCTCCACCGCCGCCACTTCTCCGCCCTCAAGCTTGGTCTCAATCAGTTGCTTCAGATTTTCCTGGAACGTGTCTTTATATTTCTCCGGATCCCACTCATCCGCGAGCGCTTCAATCAACTGGTGCGCCACTTTTACCTCAGCTTCCTTCAACTCCACATCAGGCGCGCCAAAACCTTCTACCTTCTTCACTTCCTCCGCGTAGTACATCGTATGCAGCATTAATCCGCCTTCATGCGGACGCAGAAACACCGTGTACTCGCGATTGTGCATCGTAATCTTTGCGATGGCCACATACTCGCTCTCTTCCAAAGCCTTGGTCAGCAGCGCATAAGGCCGCCGCCCCGCCTCCTCCGGCATCATGTAATACGACGACTCGAAATACACGGGATCGACGTCGCCCGCCTTGACGAACTCCAGAATCTCCATCGTCTTCGCGGTCTGCGGCTCAATCTTCTTGATCTCTTCCGGTTCGATGATGATGTATTCGTCCTTGCGAAACTCGTAGCCCTTCACGATCTCGCTGCGGTCCACCACCACATTTTCCACCGGACAAATATATTGCTGCTTCACCCGCACCTTATCCGGACGGTGCAGCATGTTGAAAGAAATCCCGCTGCTCCGCGCCCCCGAAAACAACCGCACCGGCATGGAGATGAGTCCAAAAGTTAAATGTCCAGACCAAACCGAAGCTGCCATAGTTTCCTCTCGTTCAATGGATGCTAAATCATCTTTGTCATCCTGAGAAAGCGGAGTCTCGCGAAAGCGAGAGACTCCCGACGAAGAACCTGTGTACTTTCCTGCCGGCATCACCGACGCCGCTTGCGAGCCCATTGGTCCTTACAGCCCGCGAAGAGCGCAGGCCTCACGATGACAAAAAGTAAAGCGGTCACCCTCTTACGCCAACCCTGCAACAGTCTAACCTGCCCAGAATTGGGAGTTTAGCCCAAAAACGATGCCAAGTTGCACAAATCTTAGGGCACGGGAATCGAAATGCGAAGCCGGAGGAAATGGGGTCAACCGCGTGCAAGCCCTAGGGGTTGTAGTTAACTGAGCGGGTTCCGGATTTCCGCGGAAGAGCGGTGAGTTGAACTCCAGTTATTCGCTGGCCTGAGCTTTCAGGGTCTCGATCATCGCGGCGGGAGTAACGATCCGGGTGGATTTGTGACGCCCCAGGGAGAGAAGTCGTTTGTCGCCGGTCACGAGGAACTCGGCCGTGATCGCTTCAGCCAGCGCGAGCAGGTAGCTGTCTTTGGGATCCGGCGCTGCGGGGCCGGAGGGTAGGTCACGGCAGAAAAGAGAGAAGTCCCGAATGCCGGCGGCGAGCAACTCGGACGCGCCCGCTCGAAGTCTCTTCCGAAAAAACGGACGGCCGACAACCTCGCGGAGTTCCGCTATGAGTGCATCACAGGCAACCAGCGTGAACCTCTTCCTCTCCCAAGCGTCGAGCAGATTGGCCGACGAGCCCAGCGGAGAGAGAAGCGCCGATAGCAGGATGTTGGTGTCGAGAATAAGGCGCATCACGGTCGTTGAGCACGCTTGCGGTAACGTTCCGCCCGGACTTCTTCGACCGCCTCGTCAATCATCTTCTGCAGCTCGTCCGGGGAGACGTCGGCGAAGGCGACGCGCGCTTCGCGGACGGTCTGATGAAAGATGCGCCACCGAACGGCCTCCTCGATGAATTTCGACAGGTCGCCTTTCTTCATGCCCTGGGCACCCAGAAAGGTGCGCAAGGCATGATCTGCGTCTTTGGACCAAGTGATCGTCAGACGCGTGGTTTCTGGTTCCGACATTGCGTTCTTAGTCATATAAGCATATATCCGCCTATCAGCATAGGCGATTCGTCCGCTGTTTGCAAGGACGACGCTGGGAATGATGTGAGGGTTGCCGGTTCTTCCCGCGCCAAGATCGCGGAATCACATGGTCGAAATGAAGGTTTTGTGTTGATCCGCAGTTCCGACACCTGCCTTCTCTGTCGAGACTGCAATCTGAAGAAAGGCGCACGACTCACCCCCACGCCATGCGGACGAGGATTAAAATGAGGAACAAGATTGTTGGGAGATAATAATGACTGACCCACGCTACCCCATCGGCAAATTCCACTACGAAGGCACGCCCACCACGGAGCAGCAACAGAAGTATCTGGCCACCATCGAACAAACTCCCGCCAATCTCCGCGCCGCCATCAAAGGCCTTTCCGACCAGCAACTCAATACTCCCTACCGTCCCGAAGGCTGGACCGTCCGCCAAGTCACACACCACGTCCCCGACAGCCATCTCAACGCCTACATTCGTTTCAAGCTAGCTCTCACCGAAGACGAGCCCACCATCAAGCCCTACGCCGAAGACCGCTGGGCGCAACTCGCCGACACGCAAGCCACTCCGGTCGAAGTCTCACTGGCAATGCTGGATTCACTACACGACCGCTGGGTTCGCCTGCTTCGCTCCCTCAAGCCCGAAGACTGGAAGCGCACCTTCCGCCATCCAGAGCTAGGCCTGGTAAGTCTGGAGAAAAATCTCGCAATCTACGCCTGGCACGGACGCCATCACGTCGCCCACATTACCACCCTGCGCGAACGCAACGGCTGGTAAGGAGGTTCCCGCCTCGAACGTTGTCATCCCGAGCAAAGCGAGGGATCTTGGTTCTGGCCTACACTCGTAACCGCCCCTAAGTCATGCCCAGCTTCCACACTAAATAACTGCAAGCCTCACGCAGCACCGCATACCCACGCTGCACCACGCTGTGCGGACGCGAGTCCGGCCGCGGCGCAACATACACCGGTCCCAGCCCCTCATGCTCCAGCAACCGCTTGATGCGAAATACGTGATACGCGTCGCTGACGGCCACGCAACTGTGCAGTCCATTCGCGCGCATGATCACCGCCACGCGCATAGCCGACTGCGCCGTATCCGAGCCTTGAGTTTCCGCGATTAAGTTTCTCTCCGGAATTCCGCGACGCTTCAGGTAGTCGCGGCCCACGCCGCCTTCACTGAAGCTGGGATCCGAAGCCGCTCCCCCGGTAGTGATCACCACCGGAGCGATTCCCTTCTGAAAAAGACCGTAGGCATGATCCAGGCGAGCCCGCAACACTGGTGACGGATGCCCCGCATACTCCGCCGCGCCAAACACCACGATCGCATCCGCCCGATGCAGTTCCTGACGCGATCCCTCCCGCGCAATCCCAATCCCACTTACCACCAGGAACAGAAGCAACGCCGCCAACGCAAGCGCCTCGAGCCGCAGCAGCCAACTGCGTCCCGCACGCCGCTTCACAGAATCGTCATTCATCCTTTGGCGAAAAACGTGGAAATCTCATCCGCCGCAATCGCGCCCTCGCGCATAATCCGCCACCGCGCCCCCTCATCCGTCAAGTCGATAATCGTCGACGGAATATCGCGCGGCGAAGTTCCGCCATCCACAATAATGCTGATCCGCCCGTGCAGTTGTTGATGCACCTGCTCGGCGCTCGTGCACTCCGACGCCCCGCTCAGATTCGCCGAGGTAGCCGTGATGGGAATTGCCGCCGCCGTCACCACCGCCAGCGGAATCTTCGCGTTCGGCACGCGCAGCGCCACGTTCCCGGTGTTCGCTGTCACCTTCAGCGGCAACCGCGATCCCGCTTTCACGATGATCGTCAGCGGCCCCGGCCAATACTTCCGCGCCAGCGCGTAAAACTCCTCCGGCAAAGCCTTGGCCAATTCTTCCGCCTGATCCACGCTCTCAATCAGCAGCGACAGCGGTTTATGCCGCGAGCGCGTCTTGATGTCATACACGCGATCCACCGCGCGCAGGTTGAACGGATCGGCTGCCAGCCCATAAAACGTATCCGTAGGCATGCCCAGCACTTCCCCCGCCCGAATCTGCTCGGCAGCGTACTTGATCAGTGAACTCTCAGGAGACTCACTATTAATCTTTACGATTTCGGCGCGCACGGCTTCCCTTCCTGCCTGCTTCTCTTTCAAGATATTTTGTCCGTGAAACTTACCATAATACGGCAAAGACCCGCAAAGTGGGGGGAACGGCGTTTCAGCTCATCATGCGGAGTGGGCTAAAGGCTATGCTGATGGTTTTTCCGCCTCTTTCTGTTTTTCGGGTTTGGTTTTAGGCGGCTCTTCGATCACCTCGCGGGCCTTCCCGTTGGGAGCGATCTCAACCATGCGCACCTTGCCCCCCACCATATGTGGATTCGTCTGCTCCTCAATCTCGACGAGGGTCCGGGCCAAGGCATTGCTTTCATTGAGCGGGAAGTCCTTACCGCTCATCAGGTCCCCGAACGCTTTGGGAGAAAGTGCCATCGCCTGCTTATACGCATAACTTTGAGGATTGGGAGCCTCGAAAGCGACCTCCGTTACCCCAAAGAAGTAAGTGTAAGTGCGCCCAGCAACTGCAACGCGTGGTGGCGCAAGCGCAACTTGGTAGGGGCCGAGGACCGCGTTTTTATCCCAATCCACATAAAACTCGATGGACGCCAGCTTAGCCACTCCATCCTGATATCCGGCGATCACATACTGAGTAAGAGACTCAAAAATATCGCCGTAGTGCTTGTGCGGCATCTTTCCAGCGGTGACCATCGCCTGCCAGTTCGGGATCATTTTGCGAACCCCCTCTTTGACGATCCCGACGAAATCGTCGAATGAAACATTGGCCGGAAGGCTGGCCTGGATGCCGCGCAGCCACGCCTCAAACTCATAGTCGATCACCACTCCGCCGGCAGGATCGGCCCATTTATTGGCGGAGTAGCCAAGGCTCGCGATCACGAGTCGGTCTTGAATGATGAAGCTCTTGACTGTTTCCCTTTCTCCGTCCCGGTAGGCGCCGAGGATAACCATTTTGCTGTCCGCAGCGATAGAGATCCCCTGGTCGCCAACAATCGCAATCACGGTCGTGGAGTGCGCCTGAATTGAAGAGAGAACGAAGATAAAGGTGATGAGGAGAATGGCGGTTAGACGAGGTGCGATATAGTCGGTGAGTGATCGCGACATATACTGTTCTCCTTATTGCAGGGAAGGGGGTCCGGGCGTCAGTCAGCCCGGGTGCTTCTTTGCCCTGGTTCAGTCTCCGGTGCCAGTGAGAGGTACGCTCTGTGGACTCCCGCCGCCGGTGTCGGTCACGTAGATGATGGCGGTGCGTTTTCCCGTCTTCGTCGGTTTGAATGTGACGGTGATGGTGCAGCTAGCACCTGCGCCGATTCCCGTGCCGCAAGTGTTGGTCTGGAGGAAGTCGCGATATTCCGAGCCACCGATCAGGATCTGCGAGATCGTGAGCTTTTTGCTGCCAACGTTGGTCAATTGCACCTGTTGCGGGGCGCTGGTGGTTCCCACTTTCTGCGCGCCGAAGGTCAGACTGGATGGTACGAACTTCGCTACCGTCCCGGTGCCCGTCAACTCGACTACTTGCGGCTTCGTCGATGCGCTGTCGACAATGGATATGGTTCCTGTCTTCATGCCTTGGCCTGTGGGTGAGAAGGTCGCAGTGAACTTGCAATTTGCTCCCGGGGCGAGGCTGGAACCGCAGGTGGAACTTGCTTTGAATTCGCCGGTCGAGGTGATGGAAGAGATGCTCAGGCTAGCATTGCCAACGTTGGTCATGGTGACGCTGCGGGCGGAGCTGGTTGTGCCGACGAGCTGGATAGGAAAGCTGATCGGAGTCACCTGCGAGAAGCTGACTGCGCCAGTGTTGAGTATGACAGTGACGTAAAACGTGGCGCTACCGTCGACAATTGCCACATCCGTTTGGTGGTCGCCATTGAAATCTTCTGCGATAACGAAACCTGACCCCTGGCCAGTCTTGTAGGTCTTGGCAGGCTGAAAAGTTCCGTCCCCATTGCCAAGAAAAACGATCAGTTGCCCGGTCTGCGCGGTGCCCGTGGCAGCCAAGTCGAGATTACCGTCGCCGTTAAAGTCTGCCACCGTCACGCGATTTGTGGCAGGCGTGTAGGTCGTCGGGCCACGGAACGTTCCGTCGCCGTTGCCGAGCAGAACACTTAGTCCGCCTCCGATGGTGACCACTAAATCCAGATTGTGATCCTGGTTGTTCAGGTATGCTGCCTGCACGTCGAAGGGCCCTTGCCCCGAAAGGTAGGTGCCGCCTGACTGGAAGCTCCCGTCGCCATTGCCCAGCAGAATCTCCAACTGGTTGCCGGTAAGGCCGTACTCCGTCACCGCGAGGTCAAGCTTGCCATCAGAGTTGAAATCCCCGATTGCGAACGCGGAAAGGTTAAAGACAGAGGAATAGGTGATAGGAGGTGTCTGGAACGTTCCGTCGCCGTTGCCAAGGAACAAGACGATGCATTGACAGGAAGAGTTGGACTCAATCGCCGCCAGGTCGGGATTACCGTCGCCATTGAAGTCTCCCACGCCGACGAACGTTGCGCTACCGGAGGTGGGGAGGTCATAGTTCTCGGCACTTCGAAAAGTGCCATCGCCGTTGCCCAAGAGCACGCTAACATTGCCGCTCAAGAAGTTGCCAACGACCAAGTCTAGGTTTCCATCGTGATTCAGGTCAGCGGCAACGACCGTATCGGGCTCGTTACCCGCACCGTACAAGACTGGCGCTTGGAAGGTACCGTCACCATTGCCAAGAAAAACCGAAATCTGGGTAGAGTTGAAGTAGTTGGGGTCGGCAATATCTAGCTTGCCGTCATTGTTAAAATCGCCAACCGCGAACGACTGTGCGCCTGAGGGTGCGGCAACCGAGGCGCGCGTTTCAAACTGAGCTTGTGCGAGAGTGCTAGTGGTCAGCGCAGCCGACAGCAGAATTAGCGCAGCCCGACGCCTATTGGAAAGACTAGCCAAAGCAGGCTCCCCTTGCCCAGAGCCTGAAAGGTTACCTCACTTCCCGTCCTACTTCCAGCCATATGGACTGTTGGCCGTGTGGTGACGGCGAAAAAGTGTGCGCCATGGCGCGGCCCGTTGTCCCGAAAGAATTCTGCGCCCAGAGTTCCCCGCGCCGCCAAAGACGAAGCCGCGCAGTGGAAACCCTCGCCAGACCTGGTTGGAAAAGTATCTCGGGAAACGCTGCACGCCGTCCGATTAGTCGATGACACCATATCCCTTGACCCAGTCGGTGGCCTCGGCGGAAAGGTCGATGCCCTCGAGCTTCACAACGACGGAACTATCAATTGGATATTCCGCAAAGACAACTGCGCAGAAAATCAGGATTGAGCGCGACACAGTCTGGAGGATGAAACGTGGGACAGCCCCAAAACGTCGCAAAAATAGGCCGGCCGATTCGTCCGCCACGTTATAGAATGCAGGCCGGAACGTTTGGGGGTTTGGATGCCCAGCCTCACTAAGATTGTCCTGTCTCAGCTTCTTTTGCTAGCCACCGTACTTGTGTTCGCCGGGCCAGGCGTCGCCCAGAATTACAAAATCCTGCACAATTTTGACGGCAAAGATGGCGTGTTCCCTACAACCGGCGTAACTCTTGACGCGTCGGGAAATATTTTTGGCGTCAGTAGCGGCGGGGGCGCTTACGGCTTCGGGGACGTTTATCGGATCACTCCATCCTCGAATGAATTTTTCACCATTGACTTCTCCAGCCCGAAGAACGGTGGTGGGCCTCATGGGCCGCTTGCGATTGACGGAGCCGGAAATCTTTTCGGAGCCAGTCCCGAGGGTGGCGAGGGCTGTGGCACTGTGTTCGAATGGAAGTCTGGAGAGACGACGCTTCATTTCATTCCTCTTCCCGCCACGGCGGGCTGCCGCCCTTACAGCAATGTGGTGATCGACAAGGCGGGAAACCTATTCGGCACGGTTGAGGAAGCGGGGGCAGACAAGGATGGCGGGATTTTTGAATTGAGCGCTGCCGGAAAATTTTCTTTGCTCTACAGCTTCAATGCGGCTATCGATGGCTCCCAGACGAATGGGTTGGCCATTGATGCCGCGGGCAACGTATACGGTACGAATTTTTTAGGTGGAGCGAATAACGCCGGGACGCTGTTTGCCTTGGGTAAGAACGGCACATTTCGGATCATCCACGCGTTCAGCGGAGGCTACGATGGTAACGGCCCCGATTCCATTGTAACGATTGACTCGCAGGGAAATATCTATGGAACCACTTCGGGCGGCGGGATCAGCTGCGGATTGATCTACAAATTCGACAAAACAGGAGTGGAAACCGTTCTCTACGCTTTTGATTGTGTGATAGGAAATGGTCCGGAAGGGCCTTTTACCTTCGATGCACAGGGTAATTTATACGGGACCGTCGTTGGCCGCGGGGCCTATGGCGCGGGCATTATTTTTAAGCTCGACCCCTCCGGTCATTTAACCGTGATCCACAATTTTGGCTATTACCCAGATGGATATACGCCCTATACCGGATTGGTTCAGGATCAAGCGGGCAATTTTTACGGAACCACAAGTTTAGGCGGCACGGGAATCTGCGGGCAGGAATACTATGGATGCGGCACGGTGTTCGAGATCACCCCGTAGCGAGCCGATCTCGAGCCCGTCCAATCCGGCAACCCACCCCAAGATAGCGGCATCTGAACCACATCCGCTCGTGGAGGGTGTATGCGCCGCCTGCTTTCTCTGCTTCTGTTAATTCCTTCGTTTGCTCTTGGTCAGAATGTCGCCTCAATAGTCCTCGGGAACCAATCGCTTCCCGCCGCGTCGCGGCCTTCCTCTGCCGTGGAAGTGCTGTACGTGGTCGACAACTCTGTGCTCACCACCTACAACATCGACCCGCAGACTTTTCAGGCGACGGCGGTTGGAACCACCACCATGCCTTCAGCCAAGTATGTCAGCATCCAGACTTCGCCTGACGGGCGCTTCCTCTATTACCTCACTAACCCCACCTTTTCCAGCGGACACCTGAAGTTGTACGTGTTCGATACCGATGCTACGGGTGTCCCGGGAAGCACTCCGGTTCAGGCGACCAACGCCAATCAGTTGTATGGACTGGCGATAAATCCGGCGGGCACTTTCTTCTATTCCGTTGCCATCGGCCCAGTGAGTCCTCAATATACGACTAACTTCGCCATCGTGCGCAATGTAATCGATCCGGTCACCGGTTCGCTGAGCCAGCCCGTAACCGAAGCAACCTACACTCTGGACAGCGACCCCAGCGGCAACGACTGCGGTCTCCAGATACTGGGGTTCAATCCCGCGGGAACGACCCTCTACGACGGAATATTCTGCGGCGCTCCACATGCCAGCGGCTCCGAAACTTTTAACCAGCGTTCAGTCGATTTGCAGACTGGCGCGTTGGGGCCGGACCAGCAAGTCTATGGTTTCTCCTACTATGCGGCCAGCGGTTACGCGAACGTCCAGTTTGAAAACAACCTCCTGTTTGCCTTCAATGCCTTCTACAACCAGGGACCAAACGCCAACACGGTGCAGATTTACCAGACCCAACCTCTTTCGACCACGCCGCTGGTGAGCTGCACTACATCGATGCTGACCGTTTGCGGAGACTTTTTCTCCCGCACTTATGCGCATCCGTCGGGAAAATATGTTTTTCTCCAGGACACAAATTACCTGACCGATATTCTGCAGGTGGATCTGATCACGCAGCAACTCACTCAGGTCAATACCATCCCCGGAAATGTGGAGAATCTCAGCCCGGACGGCTCTGTCATCTACAGCGACAATCCTGACAACGCGGAGATTCGGATTGCCGGCTTCAACGCAACCAACGGCGAAGTCAAGCTGGGTGGCTCAGTCTTACTTCCGCATGTGATCGACGATTACTGGACCGCGGCCGAGAGGTATTAAAAGAGAACGTCCCATGGGCGCTGGCCTACACCTTGCGTTTGGGCCGTCTGTACAAGACCCATTGGTTGCCCCAACTGTCGTGGCTTTCAACGAGTGAGCCCACCACTTCTGCTGCATGTTCGTTCATCACGGACACGAATCGCGATGCCCCACGCCGATCTGCGCAATCTGCAGTCGCTGAACTTGTGTCGTTTGTTCGTATCTTAGTGCGCCGTCCTCCTTGGTGCACCCAACGCTAACTGGCCCAGCCCGGAAGGCTGTGGGGAGGCAACAGCGGGGCCCGGTTGATCCGCTGAGTCCTCATCGTCATTGTTGCCTCCAGTATCTCCAGTCACAATGGGTTTGAGGGAAATCGTCTCATACGCGTAGCCCGTGAGTGTGATCGGCCCTGTGGTGGGAGAGGAAAATCGCGCCCAGCCGAAGTGCGCCGCCCCTTTGATGTTGAATTCAAAACCCATATACATATTCTGTACTCCGAGCCAGGGACCGAAGTAGGCGCTTTGCCCGGAACACGTGCAGTTTATGACCATCGTTTGCCGACCGCCACGAAAACTTCCGCCCGGTCCCACCGAAACTCCGGACGCCAGAGGCTGGGCGTGATTCATCATCTTATTGAACTTGATGGGAAATACCACACCGGAACCAACGTTTCCTAATCCGTAACTGTGAAACCCAAAGTCGGGGATGCCGTCGTTATTTAGATCCAAGTGCATGCCGTTGAAAAGGATGGTTTTGTTGGCCGGGGTATAGACGACTTTGGCTGTTGCGGGTTGTGTCATGGCGAGCACGCTGACTCCAGCGGCGCCGGCCGTGGCCATATAGGCAAGCAAACGTTTATCGAGACGGTCATTCAAACTGGAAGGTTGCCGCTTCGTGGAATCGAGGGTGGATGAGTGGAGTCTGGGCATGCTTTCGTCCTCCGATCAGGTTTTGGAGCGGCAGGGGGCTGGCGGGAGAATTATTCGCCCGCCGGTCGCCGGCGTCAAGATGAAAGATTCTGCGCTGTGGTTCGCGCAACAGGCCAACGCTCTCGAGGAGCGCCGCCTATAATCAAGCGGAATGGAACAAACCCATCTCGCCGCCCACTCACGCCTTCGCCGCATCGAAGGCCGTCACAACCCGCTCATCAAACAACTGCGCCAGGCCTTTGCCCGCGCCGAACTCACCGCCGCCGGAGACTGCGCCATCGAAGGCCTGCGCATCCTCGAAGAAGCCATCCGCAGCGGCCTCCGCTTCAGCGCAGTATTCTTTCGCGAATCCGCCCAGGACCGCGCCAGCCGCCTGCTTCCGCAGATCGGAGCCCAGGTCGAAACCCTCCTGCTTCCCGACAAATTATTCGACAGCCTCGCGCCCAGCGAATCCCCGCAAGGCGTGTCCGCCCTCGTCCGCCTCAAAGAATTCTCGCTCGACGACATCACGGAACGCCTGCATATCGGACCAATCGTGGTTCTCGCCGGCCTGCAAGACCCCGGCAATCTCGGCACCATTCTCCGCTCTGCCGAAGCCTTCGGCAGCGCAGGAGTCATCCTCGGCGAGGGCACAGTCAGTCCTTTCAACTCGAAAGTGGTTCGCGCCTCCGCCGGATCAGTCTTCCGCCTGCCGATGATTCACAATCACGGCAAATCAGCAACCGCCAAGCTGGAAGAAATTTCAGAAAAGCTGCGAGCCCAAGGCATCCGCTTGATCGCAACCTCGTCGCACAAAGGCACACCACTCGATCAAGCAGACTTGAAAACGCCAGCAGCAATTTTCTTCGGCAACGAAGGGTCCGGCCTCCCCCGCGACCTGATGGCCAAAATGGACGAATCCATCGCCATCCCCCACACCCCGCAGGTAGAATCCCTAAACGCAGGCGTAGCCGCCAGCATCGTACTCTACGAAGCCGCAAGGCAAAGAAGAATTGTTGATTGCTGATTTTTGATTGTTGATTCGAGTTTTTCAATCAACAATCAGCAATCAACAATCAGCAATTCCCATGGGCCTTTTCGAACCTATCCCGCACCCGAACCCCGCCGCCGACCGCACCCGTCCGCTCGCCGACCGCATGCGTCCGCGCACGCTCGAAGAGTTCGCCGGCCAGGAACACTTAATCGGCCCCGGCAAACCGCTCCGCACGCAGATCGATCGTGATGACACCGGCTCGCTCATCTTCTGGGGACCGCCGGGCACCGGCAAAACCACTCTTGCCAAGATCATCGCCAAGATGACCAAAGCGGAGTTCATCGAATTCTCCGCCGTCCTCGCCGGAATCAAAGAGATCAAGCAAGTCATGGCCGACGCGGAACGCGCCCGCCAGTACGGCACTCGCACCATCGTCTTCATCGACGAGATTCACCGCTTCAACAAGGCACAGCAGGACGCCTTCCTCCCTCACGTGGAAAAAGGCAACATCCGCCTGATCGGTGCCACCACCGAAAATCCATCCTTCGAAATCAACGGCGCATTGCTCTCGCGCACCCGCGTCTACGTCCTGCAACCGCTCACCGAAGGTCAAGTCGTCCAACTACTCAGGCGTGCCCTCAAAGACGAAGACCGCGGCCTCGGCTCCATGAACCTGCAAGCCTCCGACGACGTCTTTAAGAAAATCGCCAGCTACACCAGCGGCGACGCCCGCAGCGCCTACAACGTCCTCGAAGTCGCAGCCGGACTAGCGCAACAATCCGGCACGAAACCCCCAACGATCACCGACGACATCATTCGCGACGCCCTCCAGAAGCGCACCCTCCTCTACGACAAAGCCGGCGAAGAACACTACAACCTGATCTCCGCCCTGCACAAATCCGTGCGCAACAGCGATCCCGACGCCGCCCTCTACTGGCTCGGTCGCATGATCGAAGCCGGAGAAGACCCCCTCTACATCGCCCGCCGCGTAGTCCGCATGTCCGTCGAGGACATCGGCCTGGCCGATCCCAACGCCTTGTCTCTCTGCATGGCCGCGCGCGACGCCGTCGATTTCATCGGCATGCCCGAAGGCAATTTAGCTCTAGCCCAAGCCGTCGTCTACCTGTCGGTCGCTCCGAAATCAAACGCGCCGTACACCGCCTACGGTGCCGTTCAGCACGACATCGAACAAACCGCCGCCGAGCTCGTCCCGCTTCATCTGCGCAATGCGCCTACCGGCCTGACGAAGGGCCTGGGTTACGGCAAGGACTATCAATACGCGCACGACCTCGAAGGCAAAGTCGCTAACATGCAATGTCTTCCGGCCAATCTGCGCGACCGCACCTACTATCGTCCAACGAATGAAGGCATCGAGAAACGCATCCGCGAACGCATGGAAGAAATCAAACGCCTGCGTCGGCAAGGAACTGCCGCCGACCCTCAAAACCCAGAGTCCTAGCCCTACCCCGCAGCATCCAAACCCCAGTGCGATTGTCTGAGGGTTCGTCCCATGGCCACGCTACCGGCAAATTTATTCGACGACATCCAGCCGCCCAGGGTTCAACTTGACGCCCAGGTTGAGAGCCTGCAAAAGCTGCAGAAGGCCGCGCAAAAGATCAGCTCAATTCTCGACCTCGATCAGCTCATCGACAACATCGTTAACGACATATCCCATTCTTTCGGTCTGCTCGAAAGCAGCGTCTATCTCCACGACGAAGCCCGCGGAGAGATGGTGATGGGTGGCGTCCACGGCTGTTCCATACACCAGAAGGGTTTCCGTCTCAAGATTGGCAAGGAAGGCATGGTCGGCTACGTCGCATCCACCGGCCAGATGCGCTATGCCCCGGATGTCCGCAAGGACGAATACTATGTCGCCTGCGAGCACTCCACTCATTCGGAAGTAGCTATCCCCCTCCAAGTCGGCCACCACCTCGTCGGCGTGTTCACCGCGTCTCACCCCGATCTGGACGCTTTTCCGCGCCAACAGCTAAGGCTGCTTCAGGCCCTCTGCGATCACATGGCGGTCGCGATCCATAACGCGCGCCGCTTCCAGTCGGAACGTACCGAGCGCCAAGCCATGAGCCTCGAAGCTCAGGAAGCTCGCGCCATTCAGCAAGCTCTTCTGCCCAAGGCCTCGCCTTACATACCAGGCTTCGCCGTTTCCGGCCTCAGCATTCCCGCCCGCGCCGTCGGTGGCGACTGGTACGACTTCATCCCATTTCCCGATGGCCGTTGGGGACTGGTTCTCGCCGATGTCTCCGGCAAAGGCACCCCTGCGGCCCTGCTCATGTCGGCTACTCGCGGCATGCTGCGCTCCCTTGCCGAAGCCAACTGCACTCCGGCCGAAGTCTTGACCAAACTCAACAGCCTGTTGGTCGATGACTTTCCCGCTGGAAAATTCGTCACGCTGCTTTACGCCGTGCTGGATCCCACATCCCGCACCGCAACCTTCGCCAATGCTGGACATTTGCTTCCGCTGCTGGTCGATGACAGCGGAACTCGCTTTTTGGACACGGAGCGCGGCGTGCCGCTCGGCCTGAGTTGCGGAGACTATTCCGAAAGCACCGTAGCGCTGACCCCAGGTTCGCGCCTCGTCTTCTATAGCGACGGCATCAGCGAAGCATCCAACGAAAACGAAGAAGAGTACGGATTGGACCGCCTGGTTCAACACGTCTCCAGCCCCGGAGCTTCCGCAATCACGATTCTCGATGACGTCCGCGCTTTCACCAATGGCACAGTCCTACGCGATGACGCGAGCGCGGTATTCGTGAAGGTTAGTCCGTAGCTGTCAAACTGGATTTGGAAAGCCGCGGTTTCGGAAGAGCGTTCCCGAGAAGCGGCCTTGGGAGGAGCGGGTTCGGGAAGGGCACGACTTTTAGTCGTGCCGCTAAGTCGTCGAGAATGTCTCCGCGCTTTAGCGCCTGAGGTATGCTCTTGGGCGCTCAGCCGCAGCTTCTTCAACCATGCTGATGCATATCAACACCCTGAGCCCGCGGAAGCGTCAACAGAATACTCAGACACGCCACCGCCAGCACAGCAACGATAAAGATGCTGCCCTCGGGGCCCGTAGCCCCTCCGCTCAGAATTGGCTTGCCCACCGGATGCGTGGCAAGCAGATGGTGCTGCACCATGGTTCCGCTATCCGCGACGCCGTATAGAAATGACTGTCCCCAGTCCCACGCGGTGTGGAACCCAATGGCCCACCACAAAGAGCCGGTGCGCCAAAGGCTGAAACAGAAGACCATAGCCGCCGTTCCGGCAGAAAGCAGTCCAATCGGCGACTCGCCCGGGTTGCCGCTGTGGCCAAGGCCAAAAAGGATCGAGAAGATCGCGGCCGCGGTCCAGAAACCTAAGACCTTACTGTACCGGCTCTTGAATGCCACCTCATAGATGCCGGCCAGCCCACGCGTGAGCGTGTACTGCAGGTAACCGCGTGTGAGGTACTCTTCGAGCAGTCCCACCAATAGAAAACCGAACAGCCAGATTCCTCCGTAACGAAGAATGTCGCGACCGTAAAGCAATCGGCTATCGACGACCAGCAGTCCGCTCTTCCAAAGGATCACGATAAGCAGCGACAGACAGGCGATCCCCCAGCCCAGCCCCGCGAGAAAGTGCGGGAGTTTATTCCGCCCCCCAAGGCCGTAGACAGAGTTAGGCCGCCGCTCGATCTTCGACATGATCCACGTCACCAGAAGCGTCACAAGGAGGGGAATGCATTCATTGATCAACGCGCGCCGAATGGATTCATCCGAAGCAGTCTTCGCGGTCTTTGCATCCGTCGGATAAAGCTTGTGACCGACGAAGTTCACGCAGAAGACGATAGCCGCGAACAATGCGATGAATATCAGCAAGCTCCAGCCCGCCCGCAGGCCATCTTTGCCGATGAATATCTTGCGGAGAGTCGAGGGCGGCGCAGGAACAATTGGTGTGGGCGGAGCGACTTCGGTGGGCATCAGCGTTGCGTCATTGTCCAAGTGGATCCCTCGGGATAGACAAGTCTACCTTAGTCCCCACTCACCGGAAGCGCGCCAGATGTTCCTTCAGAATGCACTGGTCCATCACCACAAAAATTCCTTCCTTCCGCGCCTTCTCCGCAGCCGCCTCGTGAATCACCTCTTCCTGCATCCAGATCGCAGGCACCTTCAGTTGAATCGCCTCATCCACCACTTCCTCCACAAACTCCGGTCGCCGAAAAATATTCACGATATCAATCTTCTCCGGCACCTCGAGCAATGATCGATAAGCCTTCTCCCCCAAAGAAGCGTCAATCTGCGGGTTCACCGGAATGATGCGGTATCCTTGGCTCTGCATGTAAGCCGACACTCCGTGGCTCACCCGCATCGGATTACTGGAGAGTCCAACCACCGCAATAGTCTTCGCGCGCTTCAAAAGCTCAGTTATGGGATCTGTCTGAGAAAGAGTAGACATCTTGTCATCCTGAGCAAGCGTTCTTTGCGCAGCGAAGGATCTCGGACGGCTCGCCTCCCTATTATTTCTTATTCGCCGCCTCCACCTTCTGCTTGTACATTTTCAGCGCCAGGCTCCGCACTGTTTCTGACACCTCTTTGTTGGCGGAGATATTCTTCAAATCCACCGCCAGAAGATGCTTCATCAACCCTAATCCCAGATCAAGCGGCGTGCGCGGATTCGAAACCAGATTCCGCACCACTTTGTAATTCTTCATGAACCGCCGCTTCAGCGGAATTTGCCGCAAAACCGCCTCCAGCACGTTCTTCTGCAGCGCGAACTTCTCCACTTCCCCGTCGGAAAGTTTCGGCGCCTCCAGCACCGCCAGCGCCACTACCTTGGTGCCGTCGCGAATCAGAATCGACCGCTCTTCTTTGTTGCCTTTCAGCGCCAACTGGATGCGGCCCTTCACGTCCAGACGATTGATCTTCTGCATCGTATTCTCGCGCTTCGCCGGGACCGGCGTCTGAGGAGCTCCGCGGCTGGCCGCCGTAGCAACACTGGCTTTCGCGGCTGCGGCCCACGCAGCCGTTCCTACAGGCGCCGAACCTGCCTCGTCTGTGCTCCCCATCTCCTGTACGGTCGACACCGGAAAATAATCGGCTCCCAGTAAATCCATAATCCCGCCGATCGGCTGAAAAGGTTTGCCCTCTTCGGCGACAATTTCCGCGGCGTGCTCTGCCAGGTAGGCAGATACGGCTTCTTCCGGGACTTCTTCTTCCTTGTCGTCAGTTTTGAGGTCGTCAGTTTTGACGCTCGTTTTCTCCGCCGTCACTTCCGCAACTGCCGCCATCACTGCCGCGGCGGCTCCACCCTCTGAACCATCACCCACAGCACTGCCGACGGAAACCTCAGCCGGCGCTCCGTCTTCAACCCCGCTCAACAATTCCGCAACCTTCGAAGCTGCATCCGCCTTCAGGTAAGGATTCGCTCTCAACGATTCCAGAATCTTCCTCGCCGCCCGCACGCGAGCGCTCTGCAACATCACCGCGATACTCTCCGGCGATGCGGAAATGGCAAACCTAAGCCACTGACTCTCGGGCACGGAAGGATTTTCCAACAACGCCGGCAACAAGTTCGGACGCAGATTCTCCGGCGACGCCAGATAGTCCAGCACCTCCCGCGCCGTCTTCGGATCGGAAGCCGCAGCCAGCGAAGCTTTCTCGTCCCATCCCGCCAACGTCATCCGCGCCAGATCGCCAAAGATTTTATTGTGTTTCGCCAGATAAACCAGAATTTCAAGATTTTCATCCGGCGGCACCGACAATGCCCCCCGCGCCGCAAACTGCATCATGTTCGACGGCAGCTTCAATGCCCGAATTTGATCGATCGTGCGCCCCATCAGTTCACCTTTCGCAACAATCCCGCACTCCCCGCCTCCGCAAGCCCTTCCAGTTCCCGCACCGCCAAACCAAACTCCCGCACCAACCGGTTCGGCTCCCGCTGAAATTCATCGAGCAGTGCCCGATAGTACCAAAGGGTTCCGTCGCGGCCGCCTTTGAAGCGTTCCCAAACCGACTCCCCCACTTGACGATAATCCGCCAGGATCGAGCGCACGTTGTTCAATTTGTCCGCCGCCGAAACCAGTCTGGTCTCCGCATCAGCCTTCTTCAAATGCTGCAGATAGGTTTCTTTCCGTTCCCGCCACGGCGGCTTGGGATAAGTATCAGAGTCCGTACAGCCATCCACAATCTTCGTGACCCGGCTACCAAATCGCCGTTTCACTTCCTTCAGCATTGGCGCTCCGCCGCAATCTTCCACCACATCGTGCAGCAGCGCCGCGATTGCCATATCTTCATCGCCGCCAAACTCCAGCACCAACGACGCCACTCCCATCAAGTGCGCGATATACGGCGTGGTCGAAGCCTTGCGCACCTGCCCCGCATGCTTCTCCGCGGCAAATTCAAATGCCTCCAGAAACCGCGGACCCAGCTTCGTCGCATCTCCCCGCTTTCCGCCCACTATTTCTCCTGTTTCTCCCCGCGACGCGCCAGCAAATACGCGCGAATGAACGGCTGCAAATCCCCGTCCAACACCCGATCCACGTCGCCCACCTCTGTCTTGGTCCGGTGATCTTTGATCATGCGGTAAGGCTGTAACACGTAGGAACGAATCTGTGATCCGAAATCGTTGTCCAGTTTCGAATCCTCAATCTTCTTCGTGGCCGCGCGCTTCTTCTCCATCTCAAATTCGTAAAGCTTCGACCGCAACATGCTCATCGCGCGTTCGCGATTCTTATGCTGCGAGCGCTCATTCTGGCAACTCGCCACCAGCCCGGTAGCGATATGCGTAATGCGCACCGCCGAGTCCGTCGTGTTGACGTGCTGCCCTCCCTTCCCACTCGAACGGTAAGTATCCGTACGAATGTCCTCAGGCTTAATTACCACCTCAATGCTGTCATCGATTTCCGGCGAGACAAACACGCTGGCAAAGGACGTATGCCGCCGCTTCGCCTGATCGAACGGAGAAATCCTCACTAGCCGGTGTACTCCGATCTCGCTGGTCAACAGTCCAAACGCGTAATCCCCGTTCACCGCAAACGTCGCCGACTTCAACCCAGCTTCTTCGCCCGGCTGATAATCGTAGAGAACCGTCTCGAATCCCTGCCGCTCCGCCCATCGCAAATACATGCGCAGCAGCATGTCGGCCCAATCCTGCGATTCCGTCCCGCCCGCTCCCGGATGTATCGTGACAATCGCATTGAGCGCGTCGTTCGGCCCGGAGAGCAGCGTTTCCGTCTCCAGTTTGTCGACCAACTCGCGCAGTGAATCAATCTCGCGGCGCAACTCGGCATCGACATTCTCGCCTTCCTTCGCCAGATCGAAGTAGGCAGCAATGTCGTCGCCACGCCGCGCCAGGTCGGCATCGGTGGCGAGCAGGTGCTCCAGCCGCTTCTTCTCGCGCATCACCTGCTGCGAGCGTTGCGGATTCGACCACAAATTCGGGTCGGCGGACTGCTTCTCAATTTCGCTTAGTTGCGGACGGAGTTTGTCCGCGTCAAAGATACTCCCGGAGCTCGCGCACCTTCTTGCTCAACAACCCGTATTCCTGCTCGAACTCTTGATTCATGCGGATACTTCTGCTTTCTCTCTTATTTTCCCACGAGGCTGGAAGCGCGTGAGCAGCGCCCCAACTGAAATTATCGCACACAGATACGCGAACCAATCGCCGTGTCGAGTGTAGAACGTGGTTACGGAGGTGAGGGCATACGGCGCCACCAGGGCCCCGCGCTCCTTCCTCGGAAGCCGCGCCACCGTCCGCCCATAAGGATCAATCGACGCCGTCACCCCCGTATTCGTCGCGCTCAAAATCCACCGGTCATTCTCAATCGCCCGCATCCGCGTCTGATTCAAATGCTGCGCGTAAGCCCCGCTGTCCCCGTACCACCCGTCATTCGAAATGTTCACAAACACCTGCGCGCCCTGATTCGCAAACTGGCGCACGTCATCCGGAAATACCGACTCATAACAGATAAAAACACCCAGCCGCTCGCTCCCCGCTTCCACCGGAGCCCGCGAAGAACCCGCCTTGAACTCTCCCACTTCTTTCGTCAACCCGCCCGCAAATCCAAACAACTGCGGGAACGGAAGATATTCTCCGAACGGGACCAAATGCACTTTGTCGTAACGCGCAGCCCACTCGCCCGATGGACTCACCAGCGCAGCCGAATTGAAAATTTCCGCAGCCGACCCGCCACTTTGTGCCGCGCGCCTACTCCCAATCGCACCCGTCACCACCCAGCGTTGCGTAGCCCGAGCCATCCCGCTCACCGGTTCTCGAAATAATGGATCGCTGGTAAAAAAAGGCGCCGGAGACTCCGGCCAAACGATGAGATCAACTTTACCCGGGTCCTTCGCGCCCGATGATGTAGAAGACGAAGATGAGGATGACGGCAAACTTGAAGCCGCGGCCTTTTCGCTCAGATCAACCAATTCCCGGAGCGTGCGCTCAAATATGTCCCGAGTCCAGTTCTCATCCACCGGAATGTTTTCTTGCACCAGCAGCGCCGTATGATCCGCCGGAATCGCCGGAGCATCCACCAGCCGGCCAGCCTGCAACACCCCCGCAGCCGCCACCGCAGCCAGCAACAAAGTGCTCCTTTTCTTTCTCGGAACCAGAAACGCCGCTGCCACCGCGACATTCACCAGCATGATCTCAAACGAGACTCCGTAAACTCCCGTCCACGTAGTGATGCGGCTCAGCGAGATGTTGTCCACTTGCGCCGTGCCCAGAAGATCCCACGGAAACCCGGTGACGCGCGTCCGCGCCAGCTCCGCCGCCACCCACAGAAACGGCACAGAGATCAGCGCCCGCCGGTTATCGCGCCCCGGCCCCGCCGCCAAACCCAGCAGCAAGCCAAACAGCCCGTGATAGAGTCCGAGGTAAAGACAGAAGAGAAACAGCGCCAGCAGCGCCAACGGCGCGCTCAGCCCGCCGTGCTCGTGCATCGTGTCATAAATCCAGTAACACGTGCCCGCATACCAGAGAATTCCGGAAACATACGCCAGCAGAAACGCCTGACCCGGCGTAGCCGCCTTAAGATAAACGGAGCCGTCGACCTCCAAGGCCCCCGCCGGACGCGCCCGCAAAAGCGCCACAATCAGCGGAGCAAACGCCACCCACGACAAAACATAAAGCCCCGGCAGCGGAAAAATCAACACCTGCAACAGCGACGACAGCCCCACCAGCAACCACGCGCTGTAATGAATTTGCCTCACCGCCAAGAATAACAAAGTGACCAAGTAGAGAAGCCGAGAGCAAGTGAAATCCTCGTCATTCCGAGCTTTAGGAAAAGTCTTGTCATTCCGAACCGAGCCGAAGGCTGGGTGAGGAACCTGCTGTCCCCGTAGCCACCACGACCCCCCGCACAAACTCCACAATCTCCGCAGTCATATAAGGTGGCGGCGAAATCCGAAACACCGGCCTACCCGCCACCGGCCTCAACGAAACCCCCTGCCAAGCCGCACCCGCGCCCTCATGCAAAATCACCGCCCCAGCCCGATCCATAAACTCCTGCGCCGACTTCTTGAAATCTACCGTCCCCGGATCCAGCACCGTCATATACAAATCCGGCCGCATAAATTTCATCACGCTGTTCGACTCCACAATCACATTGCCCGCCACTTCGATCCGCCGCCGCAAAGCCGGCATAGCCTCTGCCAGCTTCCCCTGCTCCGTCCGTACCCACAGCGCCCGCACCGCGCCCGCCACCAAAAACCGCGAAGTGTCAGACTCTCCGCCGCGATCTCGTTCCTCCGAAATCGCCCAACTATGATCGCCGGTCGCGCAGTCGCAAGCCTCTCCATTCGCCGAACAAACTCCATGCCCGTACTGCGTAATCTTCACCGCCGTCCAATCGAACTCGCGCAGAGCCGCAATCAAATCCGCCACAACGCTAGTCTTCCCCACACTCCGCGAATGCCCGCCAATTACCACAATCGCCATAAAGAATTGTCATCCCGAGCGAAGCGAGGGATCCTGGTTTCCATTACGCGAGCACGAACCACAGCCCTACTTCTTCCCAGATAATCGCGCCAGCGCCGCCAACTGCTTCAAGTACTGTCTCACCGGCTGCGCCGGAGTCCCCCAGAACGCCACGCCCTTCCCACGCAAAACCTTATTCGGCAACACCCCACCCTGCCCGCCCAGCATCACTCCTTCTTCAATCCGCGCATGTTCCCCAATCCCCACTTGCCCGCCGAGCACCACATCCTTCTGAATCACAATGCTGCCGGAAAGCCCGGTCTGCGCCGCAATCACCACATTCTCCGCCAGCTTGCAATTGTGGCCGATATGTACCAGATTATCGATCTTCGATCCCCGCCCAATCCGCGTCTCGTCCAGCGCCCCACGATCAATCGTCGTGTTGGCCCCAATCTCGACATCGTCTTCAATCACCAACTGGCCCACCTGCGGAAATTTTTCATACCGCCCGCTCTGGGGATCGCGCACATATCCGAATCCATCGCTTCCCAGCACCGCCCCCGCATGCACGATCACGCGTTCCCCCAACGCAGTCCCCGGATAAATCGTCACATTCGGATAAATCTCACATTCGCTCCCGATCTTCACTCCGCGCCCAATCGCGCACCCAGCGCCAATCCGCGTGCCTTCGCCAATCGCCGCATCCTCGGCAATCACCGCGCGCTCCTGCACCACCACGCGCGCCCCCAATCGAACCGAAGCTCCCACCACCGCGCTAGCGTGAACTCCCGCCTTCATCCCCCCGTGCGCCTCCTGCAGCAGTCGCGCGGCCCGCGCAAACGCCAGCTTCGGATGCCGGCAGATCAGCAGCGCCTTCCCCGTCGATCTCGCCGCGAACTCTCCCGCAATCACCGCCCCAGCGCCCGATTGCAGCGCCTGCGAGAGATACTTCTCATCTTCAACAAATACAAGATCGTCCGCCGTCGCCGACGCGATGCTCGCCACGCTCGCCACAGAAACACTTCCATCCCCCTGCAGGCGCGCCCCCACGGCCCCGGCAATCTCTTGCAGCGTACGTTTCACGCTCTCACTGTATCGCAGAGCCGCTATGGACGGAAATAAGCTGCCAGCACTTGGTGGAAAAAACCATTTCAGAAGATAATCAAGACAAACAGGCCACAATCAGGAATACTTATGCCCTCTAGAATCGCTCGTCCTCATTTCATCTTCATCGCAACCCTCACGGTCGCCATACTCGCACTCCCGCTTCCATCCCCCGCCCAGCAACTCTCCCGCCGCCTCATCCTCAAAGACGGCTCCTACCAATCGATCACCAAGTACGAAGTCAAGGGTGAACGCGTCCGCTACTACAGCGCCGAGCGCGAAGAGTGGGAGGAACTCCCTTCCTCGCTGGTAGATTGGCCCGCCACGGAAAAGTTCGAGAAGGATCGCTCCGCCGCTTCCGCGATTCCCGAAGCCGCCGAGCTCGACAAAGAACTCAACGCCGACCGCGATGCCGAGGACTCCCACCGTCCCGAAGTCGCTCCCGGCCTGCATTTGCCGGAAACCTCCGGCATCTTTCTTCTCGACAACTTCAAAGGCCAGGCTCAGCTCGTCGAGGTCCAGCAGAACGAAGGCGACGTCAATCGCAACACCAAAGCCAATATTCTTCGCGGCATCAATCCCGTCGCCAGCGCCAGGCTAACCATTGAACTCGATGGCGAACACGCTTCGGTTTACGCCCACGTCGCCGTGCCTTCCATCTATATAAAGATGGAGGACGACACCCCCGCCCCGCCTCCCGGAGAAACCGCCTCGGCCAAGCCCTCGCAGCCCAGTCTCGACGCTCCCCGCGCGGAGTCCCAGCACCCCGACCAGCCTCAGCAACCGGAACAGGCCGTCGTCCCCTTTGACCGCTTCCGTATCGTGCATCTGAAAATAAAAAGCGGCAAACGCATTGTCGGCGATATCAAGCGCGCTCCCACCGGTAAAACCACTCCGGAACAAAATTCGGTGAAGACGACCATCGACCGCGTAGCCGCCGGCTGGCTCAAACTAACTCCCACCGAGGACCTAGGCCCCGGCGAATACGCCATCGTCGAAACCCAAAGCAAGGAAGGCATGAACCTCTACGTCTGGCCCTTCGCAGTCAATCCCAGCGCTCCCGCGAATGCGAATCCCTGGACCCCGGACGTGAAAGAAAAAGATGTGAAACGAAAAGAAGAAGTGAAGCAATAAGAGATGCAGAAAAAAATAAACCCGCCCAAGCAGAAAATCATCCCAAGCTGAGAGCTGAGAGCTGAGAGCTGAGAGCTGAGAGCTGAGAGCTGAGAGCTGAGAGCTGAGAGCTGAGAGCTGACCACTGACCACTGACCACTGCGTTACTTCATCACTCCCCGCTGCGCAATCCCAATATTGTCCCGCGAAGTGTTCTTCACCAGATACATCATCTCGTCGGCCTGCCGGATGATGTCATGCGCGTCGCGCGCGTCGTGCGGATAAGTCGCCAGCCCAATCGAAGCTCTCACATTCAGATTCAAACCCTCATCCCGGCAGAAACTGCTGGCCCGCATTCCATCCCGCAACCGCTTCGCCACCACCAAAGCCTGATCTTTTCCCGTCTGCGGCAACAACACCACAAATTCATCGCCGCCGTATCGGAACGCAAAGTCAATGAGCCTTAGCTGCGCCTTCACCAGATACCCAATCTCCGCCAGCAGCTTACTCCCAATCAAATGGCCATGCGTATCGTTCACCGCTTTGAAATGGTCCAGATCGATAAACAACACGCTGAACTCATACCCAAACCGCGACGACCGGTAAACCTCCGTCTCCAGCGTCTTATAAAGATGCCGCGCGTTGTAAAGCCCAGTGCAATCATCGGTGATCGTCAGTTCCTGAATCTTCTCCACCCACCGCGCATTCTCAATCGCAATGGCGGCGTAGTCGCAGAGCGCCTGCAGAAAGAAGATTTCCTGCCCGTTGAACTGAGCCCGGTCCACATTCACCAACTGAATCACACCCAACACCCTCAGTCGCGACCGCAGCGGCACCGCAATAATCGACTGCGTCTCCCACTGCGTGGCCTCATCAATCCGCTTCGCAAATCGCGGATCGTTCGCCACATCGTTCGAAATCACCTGCTCCCCATGCTTAGCCACCCATCCCGCAATTCCTTCCCCCATTTTCAACCGGACATTCTTCAGCGACTCCGCCGCCGGCCCCACCGCAATCGCAAAGTAGAGTTCATCCTTCTGCTCATCCACCATCAGCAACGACCACGTATCCGGACGGAAATATTCCGCCATCTTCTCCATAATGGTCTGCAGAATCGAGTCAAGGTCCAGCGACGACGTCAGCGCCTTGGCCACGTCGTGAAATATATTGAGCTCCTGGCTCTGGCGCGTTAGTTGTGTTCCGGCGGCCTCGGACATGCGGGGTTCCCTCATCTACCCTTGCTGCGGGCGCCCGCCCGCAAAGTCTTTTCCCTGAGCTTGATTGTCGAACTGTCCCCCAAAACTTGGCTGGAACAATCCGTTGCATGGACGAGTGACAGTTCCAAAAATTATAGATTCGCAGCCCTCTTCCGGCAATGAACGTTGGTAACCCGAACCCCTAACGCCAATGGGATGTTCAGCATAGATGCCTGCCCCACGCGCTGGTCGATACCCAGCAGCCCTCAGATCGCAGCGTCCAACTTGTGATATAGTTTCCCGCTAGAGTTCCTCCCCCTCGGTTTGGCGACTGTATTTGCGCGAAACCATTTGGGCCCCAGCAGCGACCACAATCGCTCCCACACTTGAGGTTTGGCGCGCCCATCGCGCCTGCATTTGAAAAGTATCTAAGGAGAAGACCCCATGCAGCGTCAATTTCTCTCACTTGACCGAAATCTTTCCCGCCCCTTGACCCTAACCATCGCCTTCGCGATCCTCACTCTCGCGTTGTCCTTAAGCGCACACGCCCAAGCCGAAACCGTAATCTACAGCTTCGTCTCTCCCGGACACGACGGGCATACTCCTTACGCCGCCGTCGTCTTCGACTCGGCTGGAAACCTCTACGGCGCAACCTATTTGGGCGGGACTCACAACTTTGGCACAGTCTATGAGCTCTCCCCTGTTTCTGGAGGTGGCTGGGTGGAAACCGTTCTGCACTCATTCACCGGCGGCCTCGACGGTGCAAATCCGCAGGCTCCACTCATCATTGATGCATCGGGAAATTTGTACGGCACGACCATCCTCGGCGGATCGTCGTCCCAAGGCACGGTCTTCGAACTCTCACCCGTCACCGGCGGCGGCTGGCATGAAACCGTTCTTCATTCCTTCAGCAACGGCCTGGACGGAGCAAACCCCACCGGAGCGCTCGTGTTCGATTCCGCCGGAAATCTGTACGGCACCGTAGGCTCGGGCGGCACCGACAACCATGGAATCGTCTTTGAGCTGTCGCCTCCCGTGTCCGGCGGAGTCTGGCACTTCAGCATTCTCCATTCCTTTACTGGAGGCATGGACGGCAGAGTCCCCTTCTCAAACCTCATCTTCGACTCTGCCGGCAATCTCTACGGCACCACCGCCTACGGCGGTAACTCCGCGGATTGCGTTCCCAGAGGTCTCAACGGCTGTGGCGTGGCCTATGAACTCTCGCCAATCACCGGCGGCGGCTGGCACGAAAGGGTTCTTCACGCATTCACCGGTGGCCACGACGGCGCATTTCCAATCGTCGGCCTTACCTTTGACGCCTTGGGTAATCTCTACGGCAGCACCTACACGGGCGGCGACGACAGCAACTGTATTACCTCGGACACCTCCGGCTGCGGCGTAGTTTTCCAGCTTTCGCAATCCGCCGGCGTCTGGCACGAAACGACGCTCCACGCCTTCACCGGCGGGGCCGACGGATCGGATCCCAACGCCGTGATCACCGATTCCCTCGGCAACGTTTATGGCACCACCCAGATCGGAGGCGATACCACCAGCAATGGCTGTAGTCCGAATGGTTGCGGCGTAGTCTTCGAGCTTTCGCCCGTCACCGGCGGCGGCTGGCACGAAACCATTCTTCATGATTTCAGCGGCTCTCCGGACGGCACACTGCCCGCCGCTGCGCTCATTTTCGACTCTTCTGGCAATCTCTACGGCACCACCGCTGCTGCCGGCGCTGATGGCCAGGGCACAGTCTTCGAAGTCACTCCGTAATTACTCTCCGGCCGCGCGGGCCGAATCCTGCGCGGCCGGAGACTTCCACCGTAGGGGCGCTTAGTTTCACGGGCCCTGTAATGCCGAAAGTTCACTCCTGTCGTCGGCCCCATCGCCGCAGTGGAATGACTTCACTTACAAGAACTTGAGGAGACACTCATGCCAACAGATTCCGTCCACTCGAAGGTTCTCCAGGACTCTGATCCTGACCCTCACCTTCGCCGCTGTCACTCTCAGCCTCTCCTTGGGTGCCCAATTGCTGCAATTCGCCTTTTTTCACACGTCGTGATGGCCGTTGCGGCGTACGGCTAATGGCGTACCCTAATAAGGTATGCCAACCATATCGAAATCCTCGCTCCCGTTCGCGCTGACCTTCGCTCTGATCCTTGTCTCCTTGGCAATCGGCCGAGCCAACGCCGCCCGAGCCGCCCAAAAAGCCGACCAAAAGCCCGACCCCAAAACCATCGCCGAAGTCGACGCCGGACTAGGCCCCTGCACCGCCGATTTCACCATCACCGACGAAGCCGGCGCTCCCGTATACGCCGCCAACATCCGCGTCCACATCGCCTACGGATTCGCCAACCTCCACAAGTTCGACCTCCAGGTCGGAACCAACGCCGACGGCAAAGCCCGCTTCATCGGCCTCCCCGAAAATTCCAAACAAGGCCTCTTCTTCCGCGCCTCCGAAGCCGACCGCGAAGGCTCAGCCTTCGACAATCCCGCCAAAACCTGCAAGGCCCAATTCACCATCGTCCTGCGAAAAAAACCCTGAGAACGATTCAGGATTCGTATCAGGGCATCGCTTGAGCAGCCTGCCTCGAGCGAAGCCGAAGGGATGACGCAACCGTCCCAGCACGAACCGGCTTTAAAGCCGGTGCAACCTAATGCCGCCTTCGGGTGGCGCAGCGCCTCAGCGATGCGACTAGGTTCCGCAAGAATCAACAAAGGCAGCTGCCGATGTCGGACGTCTCCATCGCTTCCTTCGTCCACGTTCCCTGTGTTTGGCTTTCTTCATTTCGACCCGCAACTCGTCCAGTCGCTGGAATGAACCTCCCAGAACTCACGGTAGTTCTCCAGCCTTCAGCGAGTTGATTTTTTAAAGGGAGAGGTCAGATGAGTTCGGGTCGATGACTCATCGAACTTTTCCCCACGGCTGGATTATTTAACGCCCGACCATTTGGTAGTCGAGCCGGAAGGTACGCAAACATACAAGGCGTCGGTACCTGAGGCAGCAGTAGCGTAGGAGTACAGGCTTCCGATTTTGCAGGTACCGGTGGGTGCAACGCTTCCCTGCACCCAACTTGGGACGCTCGCGCTGGTGGTAAACCGCGTGTGGCCGGTAACCGTGCCACTTACGGACTCCGACTTTCCGAGCATGTAGGTTGCCACGATAGGATCGGTCGCGCTGGTCAGCGTGGTAGTGGTCGATAAATCCTGAATCGTGTTGGTGGCTCCATTGGCGTTCACGCCCAGGATGGCGATATCGCTGGGAGTGAAGCTGTTCGAGATGATCACGGTAGTGGTCATTCCGCTACTTCCAGTAATGTTCTTCGCCAGAATGCCCGAGGTCGAACTTCTTGGCCCAATGGCAACGCCGTTCACAAAGCCCTGCATCTGAACATCTTCAATCGAGTCGTTGCTGCCACTCACGGAGATGGCAGTGCTTGGCTTGGTGGCAGTAGAGTTCGTGCAAGTCATGCCGTGGATACCGCGAGTGCTTGCGCCTGTGATCACAGCGCATAGGGTGGTGCTCGCCGGAGCCGTGGAAACGAAGCTGCAAGTGAGATCCGAGTATGGACCTGAATTAACGGGATTCCCCGGCGAAGAAGGGCCAACGGAAAGGCCTGTGCCGTTAATCTGGTAAAAAGTCACATGCTTTACATAGCTGGATTCCTGCGAATAGTTGTTTAGGACACCGGTGATCGATTTAGACTGTCCATCGAGCCGTAAATTTTCCACTGAGATACCGTTGCAGACGTTCGCGGGGCAGATTGTGGTGCTGCTGCTGCCCATACTAATCATGAAGGTTGAAGCGAAAGTGCTGCTGGCTTGAATGGTGGTAACCGCGCTTGAAGTGTCCGACCCTCCGCCCTCTCCGATGATTCGAGTCCCCGCCGGAAGCGTCCAGCCGGTGTTGATGACAATCGTGGCCGCGGGCAGCAAAACCGTGCTGGCGATTGTAATAGTGTTGGTATCCACCCAAGGCGTGTGAGTGCCGGTGCAGGTAAGGCTACTGGTAATACCACGCGCATCGACCACGGTTCCCGCCACCGTAACCGCGTTCAACGCTGCATTGATCCTCGCGCAAATGTCCGACGATGTGCTAAACGCGCTCGCGTCCAGATAGGCCGAAGATGTAGTTGTGCCCGATCCGTTGTAGACGACATTCTGTCCCTGCGCCCATCCAGCGGTTGAATAAAGAGTTGCGAAGGCGATCAATGCCGCCACGGTGAAGTAAACCCGCCGACTTGAGTCACGTCTGCTCATCATAAAATCTCTCCTGTTCCGCGCTTCGGTTCCGCACTTCTGTCCGCACTTCAACACAAGATGCCTCATTTACCAGCTTCTAGGGGATACTGGTCCAAGTGCCGTTAATGCAGGCAAACAAGGTGCTTCCGGTGGTGCTGGTATTGGAGTAGAGGGCTCCGTTTGGCGTACAGGTGCCGGAGGCAACGCCGCTGCCGAACAACCAGGTTGGAACCCGCGGGCTGGTGGAAAAGCGAGAGTATTGCACGGGAGTAGCTGCACTACCCACCTGATCGCCCAGCATATACAACCCGACGAAACCGTCGCCCCCCGATGCCGTGAGGCTGGCTCCAGTTACCTGGTCGTCGATGGCGGTTGTCCCAGTGGCTGCGCCTACCCCCATGATGGTTAGGTCGCAAACATTCTGCCCGCCGGTGACGGTGGGAGGGCAAAAGGATGTGGAGCTGGTGATGGCGCTATCGATATTTATGAGACTAGTAATCGAAGTTCCGCCGGTGATGTTGAATAACACGTTGCTGGGCGCCTGACCTTGCGAGCCAATGTAAATGCCATTGGCGAAACCGTTGACGTAGACATCTTCGATCGAGTTGGCATCGGAATCGAGATAGATGGCCGCAGTTTGCGCGCTTGTCCCTCCCCCGTAGCAGCTCATGCCGTGAATGCCGCGAGTGTGGCCTAGAAGGTCGACACAACGCGTCGTGGAATAGGCCGTAGAGGTAAGGGTACACACTAAGTTGGAATACGGCCCTGAATTGCTGGCGCTGGGACCGGTAACCGTGGCGACTTCAAGGGCCGCATACTTTCCTACCGTCGAGTTTGTCGAATTGCCAACGTTGATGAAATTCACGTTATCGACAAAACTCGTCTCCTGTGAGGCGGCGTTATAGATCCCATAGACCGCCGATTGCAGAGAACTCATATCCACAGTCAGGTCTTGGACACCCACGCCGACGCAATCGACATTACCCGCGAGGTTGACAACGCACATGGAGGGAGTAGTCGTGTTTTGGCTGCCCATCTCGACGACCGCAGGAATGGAATCCAGGCCATCTGCGGCGAAGGTCGACGCCGCCTTGATGGTGGTAACTCCCGGACCTTCTCCGATCAACTTCGAAGAACCCGGAATAATCCAGGTGGTAGCGATGGTAAGCGTGCCGGGCGGTAACAGGATGGTGGCCGCGTGTGGAGTGACTGTAGGCGAACTACCCGTGCCCTGCACCCAAGGCGTACTGCCCGCTACGCAAGTGGTTTGCGACGTTAAGCCACGCGCGTCAATCACTACGCCGGTATTGGCCACGATGATGTTGTTCAAGGTCTTACAGAAATCGGAGCCTAGGGTAACGGCGCTGGCGTCAATATATGCCGCCGATCCCTGAGTGGCAGTGCCGCAATAGATGGCATTGTTGCCCGCGACTCCGGTGCCGGTACATTGCGCCTGGGCCGCGGGACCCGCGAGGCAGCAACCCGCAAACACTAAAGCCGCCACACAGAGGATTCTTGACTCGAGGTTTCTTTGAGGCTTCATGTGCATTTCTCCCTGGTTTCAGTTGCCTGCCTAATTGACTGCATTCCACACCGTGCCGCCGGACCCGTTGCTCTCGCACACGTAGATAGTGTTCGATTTTGTGGTACCGCCGGTATTGGAAAAGATGGAACCAATGGGACAAGGTGTGGCCGGGGTGGTACTGCTGGCGGCAGCCCACATGGGAGCGCCCGCAACTGGACTGGTAGAAGTGGCTGTCGATGAGTTGAGGCGGGTGTAACCAAGAGTGGAGCTTGCCCCAGCCACGATTTGGCCCAGGGAATATAGACCGGTCACATACTCGCTGGACCCTCCTGGAGGCACTCCGATGTTCGTTGAAGTCACGTCGTCCTTAATAAGAAGCGCACTATTCGTGTTGTTGCTGACTTGAGAAATGGTAATGTCGCCCAAATCCGCGGTGCTGGACCCGCTATAGTTTGTGCAGGCACCGGACAGCGAGGCGGGGTTGCAGATATGTACGGTATTGATGACCGGCCCGGCTCCATTGCCGCTGGTGCTGTGTAACACGCTAGATCCCGCCGCCGAGGCCGTGTCTCCTACGACGATTCCGTCGTAGAAACCTTCGAAATGGGTATCCTCAATTGAGTTCGCGGCGTCTAGATGAATCGCAGCCTCGTCGGTGCGGAAATCGTTTGGCATTGTGTCGGAGGTCATGGTGCAAGTAATGCCCTGAACTCCACGGGTTACACCCTGAAGGTTCACGCATTGGGACGGGCATACGGTGCCGCTACCCTGGATCTTACAGTAGGCTCCGGCCGCATAGTTAATGTTCGTGTAAGGCCCGGAGTTTGCCGCTCCGCTTCCGACATGAATCCCGACGCCAGAAAGCCACAAGAAGACAATGTGATCGACATAGCTCATTGCCCCGGAACATTCATTGTCGATGCCATTCACATTGTTCCCGTTGCTCCCGCTGGAGGGGGGCTGGAATGAGAATTGTTCCAGCACGACAGGGGCCCCACCGGGGCAGGTGGCAGGTCCCATCTGAATGATGTAATTGTTGGCGGGCGCGGTCCATGTAGTCGTGAGCGTAAGAATGGTGTACCGCCCTTCCCCTATGATGTGCGTACCGCTGGGGACCGTCCACTGAGCATTGATATAAATCGTTCCGCCCGGCAGCAACACCGTGGTAGGAGGCGGGCTGGTCACGCCATTCCAAGGATTTGTCGTGCATTGACGGCTGGTTGGACTTTGGCCCACAGCAATTCCGCGAGCGTCAATCACCGCGCCGCCAGTGGGGATCAGGTTGTTGGCGGGCGTGTAGATGTAATTAAGGATGGCGCAGATGTTGGTGCCACCGATGGTTGATCCGAAGAACGCGGAAGCATCGATAAAGGCCGTCGATGCAATGGTGCCAGATCCCGACGAGATCGCGTTGTTGCCGGAACTCTGTGCCAAGGTGCTTCCCACCAGAACGGAAATGAACACAAATGTGAGTAGGACAACTAGCCGGATTCCGGTTAGTCGGTTTTGCATGGGCATAATCAACCCCCCTCTTAATGAGCGTGTAAGTTTGATACTCCGATCGCGGGAAATAGTTTCGCGATCCAGAAGGCTGCGTGCGAGTCTGCAGGGAGAAAGCCCCAACGTTCAGTGAGAAGCGCAGCGGCCGAAAGCCCAGAGTTCAGTAACTTCTACAGAATCGAGAACCTATTTCGTGGCATAGCTGCCACATAAGTTCAAAGTTTTGATTGCTGAAAGATAGATGACGGCACTATTGATGTCAAATGAAAAGTCGCTACAACCATGTGGAAATCGTAAATAACTAGTTCTCGTCACCCCGCTGTAGAAGATATAAGATATGAGATATAAGACGGACAGATATGGTCGGTGCGAACGACGATTCTCCGGGACCGATAATTCTGGATAATCCCGGGAGGACAATCCGGGGACCGGCGGAGGATAATCCGGCGGCCTGCTCGGACTGATAATCCGATGATAATCGGGGGACCCACGGGACTTTCCCTATTCTTCGCTCCCGCTTGCCGCCCCAAATCCTCCATCCACCGCAAAAATTCCGCAATTGAATTCATCCCCAAGCAGTTAAGGCAAAACTGATTGCACGCAAGCAGGCCCTCTGGTAGCCTTTTCATGGAGTTCTTTTTGATCATTCTTTCGTATCATCGTTGCGACCGCGTGACCGTGCCTGCCGCGAGCGAGGAAAGCGCGCCGAAGGAGCTTGCCCTCTGCGTGTCGAGGGAGCCTCTCCTGAGCGTGTCGAAGGGGCCTGCCCTGAGCGTGTCGAAGGGTTCGCGGCACTCGCCACAACGCAAGTCCAAAGCAATTTTCTAAGGAGAACAAAATTTTGCCCCCAACCTCCACAGTAAAGAACCGAATTTTATTTACCTCGGAATCCGTCACCGAAGGCCATCCCGATAAGATCGCCGACCAGATCTCCGACGCCATCCTCGACGCCTGCCTCGCCGAAGACACCTCCAGCCGCGTCGCCTGCGAAACCCTTACCGCCACCGGCCTCGTCGTCATCGCCGGAGAAATCACCACCAAAGCCTACGTCGATTTCCAAAGCGTAGTCCGCGGCACCGTCCAATCCATCGGCTACGACAACGCCCTCCACGGCTTCGACTGCAACACCTGCGCCGTAATCTCCAGCATCAACAAACAGTCCGGCGACATCGCCATGGGCGTAGACACCGGCGGCGCCGGCGATCAGGGCCAAATGTTTGGCTACGCCTGCGACGAGACTCCGGAGTTGATGCCGACTCCCATTTCTCTCGCGCACAAACTCACCATGCGGCTCTCGCAGGTGCGCAAGAATGGAACGCTTCCCTTCCTTCGTCCCGATGGAAAATCCCAGGTTACAGTTGAATATGATGCGAACGGCAAAGTGCTGCGCGTAGACGCAGTCGTCATTTCCACGCAGCATGCGGAAACCGTCGGCAACGACGAACTGCGCGCGGGCATTCTGAAGCACGTGATTCAAGCAGTGATTCCGGCGCACCTGCTCGATGAGTACACCAAGTACCACATCAATCCCACGGGACGCTTCGTCATCGGCGGCCCCATGGGCGACACGGGTCTGACCGGGCGCAAGATCATCGTCGACACCTACGGCGGCATGGGACGCCACGGCGGCGGCGCATTCAGCGGCAAGGATCCGACCAAAGTCGATCGCTCAGCCGCCTACATGGCGCGCCACATTGCGAAAAATATTGTCGCGGCGAAACTCGCCGACCGCTGCGAAGTGCAGCTTGCTTATGCCATCGGCGTGGCTGATCCAGTAAGCGTCCGCGTGGATACGTTCGGCACGGAGAAAGTGGATCCCGAGATTCTTCCGGATTTGATTCGCGCCCACTTCAAGCTGACGCCGCGCGGCATCATCGATTCTCTCGATCTGCGCCGGCCCATCTATAAGAAGACGGCAGCCTACGGACACTTCGGCCGCAACGATCCCGACTTCACCTGGGAAGCGACCGACAAGGCGGCGGCGCTGGCCAGTGACGCGGGCGTGCGGGAGCCGGCGCACGCTGGGCGCAAGTGAGCCATTAATTTTGTCATCCCGAGCGAAGCGAGGGATCTTGGTTCTTGAAGGCGGCCGATTAAGAAGAGTCAGCTAAAACCAAGATCCCTCGCTGCGCTCGGGATGACAAGCCGCAGATGAAGCAAGGGCTAACCAAAGTTCAACCCCGGAGATAGGCCGAAAGTGCCACTCCCAAAAGAGCATTTGGGCATGCTGATCATTAACCTGATTCGTGTATTCTGACAGTGCACGGAAAATCAAAACTAATCTCTCGAATCACCTAACCAGGGGACCAAAACAATTTTCTGAGCAGTGCAAGCGCCACAGGAGGCGTATGTCAACAGCAGCACAAGTAAGCAGCGATATCAAGAGCCTGGAACTGGCCGAACTGGGCAAGAAACGCATCGAGTGGGCGAACCAGTCCATGAAGGTGCTGCAAATTATCCGGAAGGAATTCATTAAGAACCAGCCGTTGAAAGGCATCCGCATTTCGGCGTGCCTGCACGTTACGGCCGAGACTGCGAACCTCGCCATCTGCCTGCGCGACGGCGGCGCTGACGTGGTCCTCTGCGCCTCGAATCCGCTCTCCACGCAAGATGATGTTTCCGCCAGCCTCGTCCGCGATCAGAGCATTCCCGTTTACGCCATCAAGGGTGAGGACAACGACACCTACTACAACCACATCCTCGCTGCCATCGACCACAAGCCGCACATTACCATGGACGATGGCGCTGACCTGGTCACCATCCTGCACACCAAGCGCACCGACGCGCTCGAAGGCGTGATCGGAGGCACCGAAGAAACCACCACCGGCGTGATCCGGCTGCGCGCCATGGCCAAGGAAGGCGTGCTGAAGTTCCCCATCGTCGCGGTGAACGACGCCGATACCAAACATCTTTTTGACAACCGCTACGGCACCGGGCAGTCGACCATCGACGGCATCATCCGCGCCACCAACTTTCTGCTCGCCGGTTCAAAGTTCGTTGTAGCCGGCTACGGCTGGTGCGGCCGCGGACTGGCCAGCCGCGCCCGTGGCAACGGCGCCGAAGTCATCATCACCGAAGTCGACCCCACCAAGGCGCTCGAAGCCGTGATGGATGGCTTCCGCGTGATGTCGATGGCCGAAGCCGCCAAGCTCGGCGACGTTTTCTGCACCGTCACCGGCAACAAGAGCGTGCTGACCAAAGAACATTTCGCGCTGATGAAAGATGGCGCGATCATTTCGAACTCCGGCCACTTCAATGTGGAGATCGATATTCCCGCCCTCGAGAATTTGTCATCGTCGAAGCGCACCACGCGCACCTTCGTTGACGAGTACTCGTTGAAAGATGGCCGCAAGATTAATCTTCTCGGCGAAGGACGCCTCATCAACCTCGCCGCGGCCGAGGGCCATCCCGCGTCGGTCATGGACATGAGCTTCGCCGACCAGGCGCTGTCGGTCGAGTACATGGTCAAGAATTTCAAGACGCTGGAGAAAAAGGTCTACCGCGTCCCCGACGAACTGGACAAGCGCGTAGCCAAGCTGAAGCTGGAGTCCATGGGGATCAAGATCGACCGGCTGACTCCGGAGCAGGAGGAGTATTTGGCCGGGTGGAGCGAGGGAACGTAGAAGAGCAGTGGTCAGTGGCTAGTGGTCAGTTTTTGGGCGGGGCGGCGTAAGCCGC